>Ga0308157_10001594_pt1 | contig 44577 bp, 34 predicted proteins | sample PhyBR1_FD_201035 | JGI IMG/M metagenome (GOLD analysis project Ga0308157, IMG submission 201035) | Phyllosphere microbial communities from UC Gill Tract Community Farm, Albany, California, United States - DLSLB.R1 | ecosystem: Host-associated > Plants > Phyllosphere > Unclassified | place: USA... | reverse complement strand
GTTTGGTTTATTCCTGTTTATTTGAAAAACAAGATTTATACCATGCCTCAATTTTTGAAACAAAGATATAACGAATCAACGGCTTTGATTATGGCTGTTTTTTGGTTGTTTTTATATGTTTTTGTGAACTTGACTTCTATTCTATATTTAGGAGCCGTAGCTATCAACGGATTGGCAGGAGGTGAATATCTTCATGCAATCATGATTGGTCTTGCTGTTTTTGCCTTGATTATCTCTTTGGGAGGTATGAAAGTGGTAGCTTATACCGACGTAATTCAGGTAGCGGTTTTGATTATTGGAGGTTTGGTAACTTCTTATATCGCTTTGACAACTGTTGGAGAATATTTTGGATTTGGCCAAGATGCTATCGCTGGTTTCAAAGTATTAATGGAAAAAGCTCCAGAGCATTTTAAAATGATTATCCCAGAACCTACTCAACAAGTTTCTGCGGCATTTACTCAAAATGATATCGATAAGTATCTTACTTTCCCAGGATTAATGTCATACGCAGCTGGTATTTGGATTATCAACTTGAATTATTGGGGTTGTAATCAATATATTACCCAAAGAGCATTGGGAGCTGATTTGCAAACTGCTCGTACAGGAATTTTATTTGCTGGTTTCTTGAAATTATTAATGCCACTTATCGTAATGTTGCCTGGTATTGCAGCTTATGTTTTATATCAAAACGGACATTTACCACAATTGGTTGGTGGAAAAGATGGAGCTTATTCTGCAATGTTAACATTCCTTCCTACAGGGATTAAGGGATTGTCAGTAGCTGCTTTGACTGCTGCGATTGTTGCTTCTTTGGCTGGAAAAGTAAATAGTATTTCGACTATCTATACTTTGGACGTTCACAAAAAGTACATTCAAAAAGACGCTTCAGATAATGCACAGGTAAACATTGGAAGATATACAGTTTTCGTAGCAATGCTTTTGGCTGTTCTATTTACTTGGGATGATGTATTGGGAATTGGTGGTGTAGGTGGATTTACCTATATCCAAAAATATACAGGATTTATTAGTCCAGGGGTATTTGCGATGTTCTTCCTTGGAATGTTCTGGAAAAGAACAACAGGTACAGCTGCTATCGTTGGTGTAATTGCTGGATTCTTATTGTCTATTTTATTTAATGAGTTTGCACCTGTATTATTCGGAAATGAGACATTGTTGTACACTGCTTATCAAACAGCAAAAGGTACATACGAAATTCCATTCCACATTTGTATGGGATTATCATTTGCATTCACAATGATATTAATGATTGCCATCAGTATGGCTGGACCAAAAGTGAATCCAAAAGCATTCGAATTGGATACGGAAATGTTCAAATTGAAACCACAAACTACCGTAATGGTTATAATCACTTTATTGATTATTGCTGCATTATACGTTAAGTTCTGGTAGAAAATAATTACAGTTAGTTAATAAAAAAGTGTGAAAGCAAATTCGTTTGGTTTCACACTTTTTTTATCACATAAGTTACCATTCCCCAAATAATAAGTTGATTTTCTTCGGTAACTTTTATGGGTTCGTAACTAGGATTTTCGGGCATCAAGTACAAACAGTCTTTTTCGACCTGTATGCGCTTTACGGTAAATTCACCATCAATACAGCAAATTGCAATTTTATTATTTTGAGGTTCCAAACTTCGGTCAACAACCAAAACATCCTTGTCGTTAATACCTGCATCAATCATCGAATTGCCTTTGACCTTGATATAAAAAGTAGCCAAGGGATTTTCGCTTAACTCTTTGTTCAAGTCAATATTGGTTTCCATAAAATCGGCAGCAGGAGAGGGGAAACCCGCCGAAACACCTTCACTGATGTACGGAATCTGTATTTCACTCTCAAAATCTGGGCGAAGGAAAGTAAGTTTTTGCTCTTTTTTTATTGACATTGTATTTCCAATATTTCTTTAAACCTAGTGGTGTATTTTGGAGAAAGATGTTTCTGATTCATATTCCATGTCAGCTTTAAATTTTGACTGGCCAATTTTACTTTGGTATCACCAATTTTATAATTCAGTTTATCCATCGCTTTCATTAACGCCAAATGTTTTGGGTTTTCTTCCTCAAATAATTGCAATTGTTTTTTGTTTTCTTCTATGAGTTCGGTAACAATGACGCCCGCCTTTTTGAATTTGATGCCTTCATTGCCTTGGTGTAATTTTTTCAGCATTGCTACGGCGACATTCGTAATTGTTAAGGTCGAATGGGTAGCATACGGAAGCGTTACTGCCATATTGAAATAATACTTGGATGTTTGGACTGTATGTTTATCAACGACCAGCATTACAATAATGGTGTGACAACAGGTATGTTGTTTGCGCAATTTTTCGGCACAAACGGCTGCAAAAGTGGTTACTCGTTCTCGGAGCAAATCAAATTCGGCTATTTGTTTGGGAAAACTTCTGGTTGTGGCGATGCTTTTCTTTCGTTCTGCAATAGGTTCTAAATCCAAAACCGATTTGCCTTCCAGTTCATATTTTAGGCGAAGACCAATAACTCCCATTTCTTTCTTGATCCAAGCTTCGTGTTGCGGCTGAATAAAATCGAGTGCGGTATTGATTTTTCGAAGTTTTACTTTTTTGATGGTGCGGTAACCAATACCCCAAACGTCTTCAATTTTTGTCCATTTCAATGCTTTAAGACGTTTTTCTTCACTGTCAATTACATATATGCCTTGAGTTCTATCCTGAAATTTCTTGGCAATCTTATTGGCAACCTTGGACAATGCCTTGGTTTCGGCAAAGCCAATGCAAATAGGAAGTCCTACCCATTTCTGTACACGGGTTTTCATTTGTACCCCATAATCGTGATAGTCAGAGATGTCCAAACCGTCAAAATTGAGAAAGGCTTCGTCGATACTGTATATTTCTACATTTGGGGTAAATTGTCCTAAAATTGACATTACCCGATTGCTCAAATCGCCATACAGCGGATAATTGGACGAGAATAAGGTAACGTTTTTCTCTTTCACCAAATCCTTGATCTTAAAGGCTGGTGCGCCCATTGGTACTCCGGCAGCTTTGGCTTCTTCGCTTCTCGAAATCACGCATCCATCGTTATTGGATAATATCGCAACAGGTTTCCCGTTGAATTTCGGCTGAAAAACACGTTCACAGGAAGCATAGAAATTATTGCAGTCAACTAAAGCATACATGTTGCAAAATTACGCAATAGCGGAATATGCGCTTGAATATGGAAAGTTAATTTTTAGCGCTGTTGATAAGTCGTATGATTTGAAATAAGGTTAGTTATTAAAAACTCGAATCCGATAGTCTTTTAGGTATCGAGTTTTAACATATTAAAAGTTTCCAATTACTTCAAATTCCTTTTTATTCTCTTTGCTTTGGGTGGCTTTATCAATAAATGTTTTTAACTCACTAGTTAAAGATAATTGATTTTGAGTTTTCCAAAAATCTTCAGAATAAGTAAATTTTGCTTTAAAAATTTCTTTATCTCCAGAAAAATTGGATTTGACTACTTCATTTGTAAAACTTTTGGTAACGAAATAATCTATAGATAAATCATAATAAGTCGTTTTTTCTATTTTTTTATCGGCAAGGACTTCTAGAAGGACATCTAGTTTTTCATTATTCAAAGTGTATTTGCCAGTTGTTGTGTTTTTTGAAAGATTAAATGTTTTTTGGTATTTCATGGTTCTGTACTTGTGACCCCTAAAAGTTTCTTTGTATGTAGCATTGCTAGGGTCGTCATAAAAGGATACAAAATATTGTGTTATGGCATAATCCTTTTTGTTTACGATAAGATGTCCGTATAGTTTTTGGCCATCGATATTTTTATTTTTCGAAGTAAAAATTATTTTTCGATAGTTGTTATCTCCTGATTTTTCCTCAGTTAAATCTTGATATTTAGAATCTATATAGAGAGGAAGGGTTAATATTTCGCCAAAAGAGGGAAGCTTAAAATTAACAACATCATTTTTGTCTCGTATGCTAATCTTTCTCATGTTTAGAATTTGGATCCCTTTTTTCTTTTCCGAAGTTTTGCTAAGCCCATTAATATCAATTATACCTGAGAAATCTTGAAATTTGATTATTTCGTTATTTTTTTTTAATACACTTCTTAAAAAGAAATCATTAGTATAAGGAGTTTCACTAAAGTTATTGGATAGATTATCAATTACTTTTTTTATAAATGAATCAACATTGCTAATGACAACTTCGTCTAGTGTGATAGCTTTGCTTTCCATAAAAACGGTGTCTTTTTCTCTTAATAAATTAAAATTTGTTTGGATACTATTGTAACCGATGGCACTAAAATTAATTTCATTTTTGGACGAAGTAAATGAAAAAGAACCTTCGGAATTAGAGATAGAACTGTCTAAATCATTGTAAACATTTACAGAACTTAATACTGTTTTTGTTAATTTATCAGCAACAACCGCATGGGTTTTAAAATTTTGACTTTTAGTTGATTGATGAAAACTGATGATAATAAAAAGTAAATATATTCTATTCATTATGTGCTGTTTTAAAACTCGTAAATATTGGACTGTTAAATTGATATAAATAAATAAAGAAACAGTGAGTTAAAAAAATTTAAAACAACTAGAAATGTTATATTTTAAGAAAAATCTTAGTTAAAACAGGAATTTATTTTTTGAATACTTTAAAGGTTAGGCAGATTTTAACTGATTGCAAAAAGCAAAATGTTTAGTGGAACCGATGTTAAAACTCAAAGTTGAATCCCTTCTGAGTGAGTTTTTCATAAATCGCGGAATCGAATTTGTACAATTTTGCGGCTCTATGCGAAACATCCTGTTGTTTTTCATCCAAGGCCACTAGTAATTTCATGTGCAAAATTTTTCTGCGGAAATTAGATTTGTCCAATTCAATCCCCAAAATTTCTTCATAAAGGTGCATGAGTTGGAGTAAGGTAAATTTTTCAGGCAAGAGATTAAAACCAATAGGAGCCTGACGTACCCGATTTTGCAAATGCATTAAGCTAAAGTTTAAAATCTCGTTGTGATCAAATATCAAATCGGGAATGTCATTGATTTTGTGCCATTTGGCTTCTCTTACTGTTAAGCTGGCTTTTATGTTGTAATCTTCTCGGTTTATCAAGGTGTAATATCCAATAGTAATCACCCTTCTTTCGGTTACACGTTTTGGATCGGTAAAAGCTTTTAGTTGTTCCAGATAGATGTTGTCCATACTGGTGAGCTCGTACAAAATGCGTTGTGCGGCATCATCGGCACTTTCTTCTTTTTTTAGCCATCCGCCAAGAAGTCCCCATTTTCCAATACTCTCTCCTTCGGCATGCTGAACTAGAAGAACTTCAAGGCTTGCTTTGTTAAATCCAAATATGACACAATCAATTGTGATGCCATCAATTGCGATATCTTTTACTTCTGTGGTTGTTTCGGTTCTCAATTTTATTTGTCGTTTTGGATGTAAATATTTTATTTTCCTTGTTTTTAAAAAAGAGGTTTAAAACTCAAAGTTAAAACCTTTTTGAGTAAGTTTTTCATAAATTTCCGAGTCAAATTTATACAATTGTGCAGCCCGATGTGAAACGTCTTTTTGTTTTTCATCCAATGGAACCAACAATTTCATATGTAGAATCTTTCTGCGAAAATTAGATTTGTCCATTTCTATTCCTAGTATTTCTTCATACAAATGCATGAGTTGTAATAACGTAAATTTTTCGGGCAAGAGATTAAAACCTATTGGCGCTTGTCGCACTCTATTTCGAAGATTTTTTATGCTATAGTTTATGATTTCATTGTGGTCATATATTAATTCGGCAATTTCATTAATCTTGTACCATTTGGCATCCGAAGCGGTAAAACCGGCTTTAATGTCATAGTCCTCTCTTTTTACCAATGCGTAATAACCTATGGTAATAACCCTTCTTGTCGGGAAACGATTTGGTTCTCCAAAGGCTTTCAATTGCTCTAGATAAATATGATCCATTCCGGTAAGTTCAGCCAGTAATCTGTGGGCGGCGGCATCGGTGCTTTCTTTCTTTTTTATCCAACCTCCCGGTAAGCCCCATTTTCCTTTGCTTATACCTTCACCATGCTGTACCAAAAGCACTTCCAGAATTCCATTGTCAAAGCCAAATATGACACAATCAATAGAAATGGCATTCATGGAAGACTGCTCTGTCATTTGTAGTAAATCTTGATCATTATTTTTTTCTCCCATTACATTCTCAAATTTTAATATTTTTTGAATTGTTGTTAAATAGTTAATAATCAATCATAATTTACTCTTGAAATCAAATGTTAATCTTATTGTAAAAAGCCTTTTTAACATTTAAATCGATAAATATAAATTGATTTTTTTATCAATAACAAATTTTTAATAACAATTTTTTGTTAATATAAAAAAAACATCGTACACTTGTAGTCAAATTAACCATAACGTTATGGTTGATTTGACCAAAAGTAATGAAAAACTATATTAAGTCGTACGCTTAACATAAAATATAAAGATTGAGAAAGTCTTTTTAGAACCAAATACTATTTACTAACTAAAATTAACCAATTCCTAAATTATGAGAAGAAAATATTGTACATCGACAATGCTTCGCTTTTGTATGTCACTATTTTTCAGTGTATTTATGTTGCAATCAGGTTTTGCACAACAGAAAACCATTGCTGTAACTGGAAAAATAACTGCTATAGAAGATGGCTTGGGTATTCCTGGGGCAAATGTTACCGTAACAGGAGGGACAGCTAGCACGGTTACTGATTTTGACGGTACTTATCAAATTAATGTCAATTCGGATGCAGAACTAAAAATTACTGTTCTTGGGTTTAAAACTCAAAGAGTTGCAGTAGGGGGTAGAACGACTATTAACGTTGCCTTGCAAGCGGAAGCTTCGGATCTTAAAGAAGTTGTTGTTATTGGATATGGTACACAGAAAAAGAAAGTTTCCACTGCCGCTACTTCATTGGTATCTGCAAAAGATATTCAAGCTGTAGCTGTTGGTGATGTTGTAAATTCATTGCAAGGTCAAAGTTCTGGGGTAAATGTGACTTCAACTTCTGGGCAGCCGGGGGCAGATATGGTAGTAAATATTCGTGGGGTAGGTACTGCGGGAAATAGTGCGCCATTGTATGTTGTAGATGGAGTGGTAGTTGATAATGGAATTGGATATTTGGATCCTTCTTCCATTGAGAGAGTCGATATCCTAAAAGATGCAGCTGCAGCTTCTATTTATGGTGCCAGAGCGGCCAACGGTGTTGTACTGGTAACGACTAAAAAAGGTAAGGATGGTAAAATGAGTGTGTCTTTAAATAGTTACACAGGTTTTCAATATGTAGCCAAAAAACTGGATTTGTTAAATACTCAAGAGTATACTACAATTATTAATGAAGGGCGTGTAAATTCTGGACTTTCTCCTCTATATACACCGGCTCAAATAGCTTCTTTTCCAGATCACGATTGGCAAGATGATTTGTTTAAGGAAGGTGCTATAAAGCAAAACCATTCATTGACAATTACAGGAGGTGATAAAAAATCGACCATTGCTACAGGCTTGTCCTACTATGGTCAAGATGGTCTTATTGGTAGCCAAACGAATCAATCTAGTTATGGGCGTACAACTTTTAATGTAAATTCAACTTCAGAAATAATTGAAAATCATTTAAAAATTGGTGAAAATTTCTCTTTTGCAAATATCAATAGTAAAGGTGTTTCCGATGATGGAATTTATAGCAATAGTATTAGAAGCTTCATAAATGCAGCACCTATAGATGCCGCTTATGATGAAAATGGAGACTTTGCCCATTCTGTAATTTCGCCGGATGTTGCCAACCCAATCGGAAGCATGTATTACAACAACTTCAATGAAACCAAGGTTAATCGCTATGTAGGAAATGTTTTTGCGGAAGCAAAATTCTTGAAAAACTTCACGTTTAGAACCAGTTTTGGTGTTGATGTCAGTGATAGCTCCTATCGTGCTTATGTTCCTGTTTACAGTCTTTCGACAAACACAAATAATGCTACGTCAAATGTTACACAAAGTTCAACAAAATCTTTGGGATGGATTTTTGAAAATACGCTGCAATACAAATTTGATGTAAAAGAAATGCATCATTTTGATGTATTAGTGGGAACATCTGCCAAGAAAAATACTTCTGAGGAGATGAAAGGCAAAGGTTTTAAATTGAATTTTGATGATTTTGATCATGCCTATTTGAGTAATGCTACTGATAAAACGGCAAACACGGTATCAGGTAGTCGCTATGATTATTCTATTCAATCTTATTTTGGACGTTTACTGTATGATTACGATAACAAATATTTACTATCAGCTACAGTACGCAGAGACGGTTCTTCAAATTTTGGAACAAATAACCAATATGCTGTTTTTCCAGCATTTTCTGCAGGTTGGAACGTAGATAAGGAAAGTTTTTTCCCTGAAAACAAAGTGGTTTCCAATTTGAAAATTAGAGGAAGCTGGGGACAAAACGGTAATGATCAATTCTCAAAGCGATTTGCTTATATGTCAACAATAAGTTCGTATGACAAAACCTATCATTTTGGCACAACAGATGAGGCTTTACAAGTAGGATCCAGTCCAGATGCAGTTTCTAATCCAGATTTGAAATGGGAAACTTCAGAACAATTGGATTTAGGATTTGATATAACCTTGTTTTCTTCATTGACTTTTACTTTTGATTATTATGACAAAAAAACCAAGGACTGGTTGGTACAAGCTTCTGTTCCAGATGTTGTTGGTGCTACGGCTCCTTATATTAATGGAGGTGATATTAGTAATAAAGGGTGTGAGTTTGCTTTGGGGTATCGAACAAACTTTGGAGATGGTTGGACTTTTTCTGCAAATGGAAACGTTTCATTCAATAAAAATGAAGTACTTAGAATTGCTAATTCCGAAGGAATCATTCATGGAGACAAGGATTTGCTTTTTCAAGGTATAGACGAGTTAAACAGAGTCGAGGTTGGGCAGCCAATTGGGTATTTCTATGGATTGAAAACAAACGGAATATTTCAGAATGCAGCCGAGGTGGCAGCCGGTGTACAGCCTAATGCACAACCAGGAGATGTTCGTTTTGTTGATTTAAACGGTGACAAGAAAATTGATGCAAATGACAAAACCAAAGTTGGGGATCCAAATCCAGATGTTACTTATGGATTTAATTTTGATATAACATATAAGGCATTCGATTTCTCGATGTACACTTATGGTGTTGCAGGAAGTCAAAATGTTTTTGGTGTTCACGATGTGACAAGACCGTACTACAATCATACTACTAGTGTTTTGAACAGATGGACTACGGAAGGTACTTCAAATAGTATTCCGAGAGTAACCTCGGGAACTGATGCTAATGGGAATTATACTCAATTTTCTGACTTGTACATACAAAATGCAGATTTCTTCAGAATCAAGACTGTTACCCTAGGTTGTGATTTGACAAAATTAACCAATAGTCTTAGTTTCTTCAGCAAATTCAGAATTTATGCTAGTGCCAATAACCTGTTTACGTTTACAAAATACCAAGGTATGGATCCAGAAATTGGATTTGGAAACACTAGCGTGGACAGTAGTAATAATATAAGACAACCATGGGCAAAAGCTATTGATGTTGGTTATTATCCACAACCAAGAACATATATGATAGGTCTTAATGTTAATTTTTAAAAAATGATACCAATGAAAAAATATATAAAACTATTGGCGGTTTCAAGCCTATTTGTATTAGGGGCATGTTCTAGTGATTTCTTGGATAGTGAACCCTATACTGAAAAAGTTACCGAGAATTTTTATAAAACACCAAAAGACGCCTACGAAGGTCTTGTGGCTGTGTATGATATGTTACAGCGTGAAGCTTATGGTGGTCCATTATTAATTAGTGAACAAGCTTCAGACAATTGTTTTGGAGGATATGGAAGGTCTGATGCCCAATCAGATTTGGAATGGGATCGTTTTTTATTTGTTTCCAATAAAGACATGAATAGTGAAGCTTGGAAAGTTCCTTACCAAGGGATTTATAGAGCCAATATTTTATTAGAGAATTTGAGCAAGGTAGAGTGGGGAAAAGATGCGGCGCTTAAAACAAAATATGAGGCTGAAGCACGTTTCCTCCGAGCATATTTTCATTTTCAATTGGCAAAAATGTTTGGCAATATTGTAACTGTAAATAAAACGCTTACTCCTACCGACATGTATGCTCCAAGAGATACGCCTGAAGTGACTTATGCCTTGATCGCAAGTGATTTAAAATTTGCTGCGGATAATTTGGGAATTGACAATTATTCTCAAAAAAGTAACCCAAATTATGGACGTATTACTAAATGGGCAGCCGAAGCTTATTTGGCAAGAACATTTTTGTTTTATACCGATTATTACAAAAAAACAGATATGGCAGGGGTTGTGACCAAAGCACAAGTGGTAACTTACATAAATGATGCCGTTAATAATAGTGGACATGCACTAGTTTCTGATTTTTCTCAATTATGGCTTGCTGCTTCTCTTGATAAATTTGCGGGGGAAGACAATACCGAAATGGTTTTTGCAATTCGTTTTAATGGATCAGGCAAAGGGGATTGGAATCTTCATGAAGGGAATCGTTTCCAGGTTTTGATAGCACCTCGTGGAGGAAGTATAGGACGTTATGCTACAGGATGGGGAGGAGCCACGGTTAATCCAAAACTGTATGCGGCATATCAAACAGGAGATACCCGCAGAGATGCTACGATTATCAATTTTGATGGAGAAAAATTAAATTTTGATCCAGAAATAAGAGATCAACGTCAATACACGGGCTATGCTTGGAAAAAATATTGTCCAATTACCGACGAAGCCGGAAAGGCAATTGTAGAAATCAATGGTGGAAATTTCCAAATTGATAACTATCAGGATTTTGCCGTGATAAGATTTTCGGATATACTGCTAATGGCTGCCGAACTTAATTTGGACACTAATGCAGGATTCGCACAAACTTGTTTGGATCGTGTTCGTTTTCGTGCTTTTAAGGATGCAAATCATAATGTAACTGCGAGTAAGGCAAATATTATGAATGAGCGTCGTTTGGAATTCGCTCTTGAAGGACAACGTTATTTTGATTTAATAAGACAAGGTACGGCCGTTGCCAAAGCAGCTATAGACAATGTAGGTTCAGATCCTCAGTTTAATGTTACTTTTAGAACTGAGACATTGGGTTGGTTTCCATTACCGCAATCACAAATCACCCTTTCACAAGGAAAGATTTCTCAAAACCTTGGTTGGTAATTAACATTTAATCAAAAAACATCATGAAACATATATTTAAAATAGTTATAGCTATTACAGCATTAGGTTCCTTGTTCTCCTGCGAACCGGTTGAAGATCGTGAAAGTTTGCCGTCAATTACAAAAACGGCAAATGACCTTCATTTTTCGGCAACACTTTCAACAACGAATCCGAATCTTGCTCAATTGAAAAGCCTTGATACGGATATTATTCCATATTGGAGCTATTTAGATGCAAATGGTAATGAAATAGGACATTCTAATAAAAGTGTTGTGGATGTTAACCTTCCTTTTGCTGGGAAATACACTATCAACTTTACCGCTTATACCAGAGGTGGATCAGTTGCCGGGAATCCAATAACCCTAAATGTTGCCAAAAACGATGCGAATTTTTTTAGTGATCCGAAATGGGCTATGTTAGCTAATGGTATTGCTGGAAAAACATGGGTTCTAGATATGACAAGTCCAATAGGTTGGGCAGGATTGGATTATCCGGGCGCTTCGGGAGATAACTGGAACTGGTTTCCGGATTATTCAGGAAATGAATGGGTGATGGATAACAAAGACTGGGGAGAAATGTATTTTGATTTGAATGGAGGTTACAATACAACAGTAAAACAAACAGCTCTTAAGTCTAATGAACAAACTGTAAAAAAAGGAACGTACACTTTTGACATCGCAGGAAACAGATTGATTTTTAACAATGGTGTTGAAATGCTTTACGGTGGTGATTACTACGAGGATTGTAGTAATTGGACTAATGTGCATCTGGTGGAGTTAACAGCAACATCTATGAGATTGGCAGTAGTTAGGGACCAAAGTAGAAAAGGTGAAGGAAAATGTCAAATTGTTTACCATTATAAAGTTAAACCTGCAGTTAAATAATGTAATGAATTAACGACTGCGACTAGTATAGTTTTTTAGGTTTTGATAAGGAACTATAAACGTTAAGAGTATTTTTGATCGTAGTCCAAATAAGTATAAGTTTTTTTAAAATAGAGAACATTCAACGAGGGGTTAATCAATTTATGTATCGATAAGTGCTGTATTTAGCTACTTATCGGTACATTTATAAATCCTAATAATCAAAAAATAACTACAATGAAGAAAATACAAATAGCTTCCTTATCACTTTTTATGGGTTTTGGTTTGCTGCTTTCGCCAAAAGCTTCGGCACAAATTCAAAATGCAGATGTCTTAAACGCGCCAATAGATATTAGCAAGGACTTTCAGAATTATTTGAATACCTTTTATTTTGCTGATGAGTTAGCCAGTTTTGACCCTGCAACAGGAAAAGGAACTATAAAATATTTACGTTATACTTACCAAACACGTCAGGCTTTCAACAATATGATGATGAAACCAGATGTGGTGAAACCAAACGAATTTCCAACAACGGAGTACGAAGTCTCTCCGGAACTGCCTTTCCAGATTCAGTTTGTGTCAGATCGTTCCATTCGTATAAAAACCACTTCGGGACCACAATTTCATCCGGAAAAAGAATCGTTAATGTTGATTAACGGAGTGGCTCCAAATCATCCGGAATTATGGAAATCTTCCAAAATTGAAGGTGGATATCAATACACCAGTAAACACGGTCGAATTGAAATCCTGTCAAAACCGTGGCATGTGAAAATTTATGACGAAAAAGGGAAATTATTGACTAGTACACTTCATGATACTGATTTTAAAAATGGCTACACACCAACACTCCCGTTTTCATTTGTACGCAGAAACAGCGATTATTCCAGAAGTATGGGAGCCGTTTTTAGCTTGGAACCAGACGAAAAAATATTTGGCTGTGGAGAATCTTTCACACAGTTTAACAAAAGAGGTCAAAAAGTAGTTTTATGGACCGATGATGCCAATGGTATTCAAAATGAAACGATGTACAAACCGGTTCCATTTTATATGAGCAGCCGTGGTTATGGGGTTTTCATGCATCATTCAACACCTATTACTGTTGACTTTGGAAAATATTTTGGCAGTGCCAATGAAATGTACATTGGTGACGACGAAGCCGATTTGTTTTTCTTTATTGGTGAACCAAAAGAAATTCTTGACGAATACACTAATTTGACAGGAAAAGCAGCTATGCCACCACTTTGGTCGTTTGGTTTTTGGATGAGCCGTATTACTTATTTCTCCGAAAAAGAAGGCCGTCAGGTAGCCAAAGATTTACGTGCCTACAAAATCCCAACCGATGTAATTCATTTCGATACAGGGTGGTTTGATGTAGATTGGAGAAACAATTATGAGTTTGCAAAATCTCGTTTCCCCGATGCACAAAAAATGATGTCTGATTTGAAAGACGATGGATACCATGTATGTTTATGGCAATTACCTTATTTCACTCCAAAAAATACGTTGTTCAATGAAATAATGGACAAAAATCTGGCAGTGAGAGACCGCAAGGGAAATCTTCCTTATGAAGATGCCGTTTTGGACTTTTCAAATCCAGAAACAGTTACTTGGTACCAAGGGAAATTGAAGAAATTATTTGATCAAGGAGTTTCTGTTTTCAAGGTTGATTTTGGAGAAGCGGCACCGCCGGAAGGAATTTATCATTCTGGGCGCACAGGTTTTTATGAGCACAATTTATATCCATTGCGTTACAACAAAGCCGTAGCCGAAATTACTCAAAAAGAAAAAGGCTATACTTTAATCTGGGCAAGAAGCACATGGGCAGGTAGCCAGCGTTATCCATTGCATTGGGGCGGTGATGCTGAAACTTCAAATGGTGCAATGTCAGCCGAATTAAGAGGCGGACTTTCATTGGGATTGAGCGGTTTCAGTTTCTGGAGTCATGACGTAGGGGGATTTGCAACCAAGTCGCCAGAGAATTTATACAGAAGATGGGCTCCATTCGGGATGTTTACTTCACATGTAAGAAGTCACGGTGAACCTCCGCGCGAACCTTGGCTGTACAGCAAAGAGTTTTTGGAAGGATTTAGAAAAGCAGATAATATGCGTTACGAATTAATGCCATATATTTATGCTCAAGCCAAGGAAAGTTCTCAAAAAGGATTACCAATGATGCGTGCCTTGTTTTTGGAATATCCAAATGATCCGGGAGCTTGGTTAGTAGATAATGAGTATTTATTTGGTTCAAGTATTTTGGTAGCACCACTTTTTGAAGAAGTGACCGAAAGAGATGTTTATCTTCCGGCAGGTACTTGGATTGATTACCAAACCAAAAAAGTATACCAAGGCGGATGGCATAAAATTCAGGCAGGTGAAGTGCCAATTGTAGTTTTGGTAAAAGACGGAACGGCACTTCCTCACATTGGATTGGCCCAGTCTACCAAAGATATGGATTGGAGCAAATTGACCATGAAAGTTTATGCATCAGATGCTACAACAACGGCTACTGCAAAAGTTTTCCTGCCAGAAAGCGATGCGGTACAAACGATTACGGTTTTCAAAAAAGGGAACAATTTTGAAACAGAATCAAATCCATTATCGGGAAAAACCACTTTCAAAACGGAGTGGATAAAATAGTTAAGTTGAGTTTTGTTTAGATTGAAAATCGAGGTTGGGTAGTGCTGGCCTCGATTTCAAAAAATTACAATTAAAAAAGATACGATGTTAAAAAAAATCATACTTCCCGCATTTTTAGTTGCGTTGACTGCAGTTGGTAATGTACAAGCCCAGAAATCTTATGAATTGGCTTCTCCAGGAGGAATAAACAAAATAAAATTCAACCTTGATAAAACGGCTCCAAAGTATGCTGTTTCACATGGTAAAATCCAAGTTATTGCGCCATCTGATTTGGGTTTTATGCTAAAAGGCAATGAGGATTTCAGTACCAATTTTGAAGTTGTCGATGTACAAAACAGCACTTTCGATGAAACATGGGAGCAAGTATGGGGAGAAAAGAAAAAAATTAGAAATCACTACAACCAGATGGTAGTGCATTTACAGCAGAAAAGCAGCGAAAAGCGCAAACTAGACATTCAGTTCCGTGCCTATGATGATGGTATTGCTTTTAGATATGTGTATCCAAAACAAGAAAGGAAAGACAGTATTTTTATCATGGATGAAAAAACAACTTTCAACCTGAAAGATGACGGAAAAGCATGGTGGATTCCAGCAAATAGGGAAAATCGTGACGAATATCTGTTTAAGGATGCGCCGGTAAGTACTTTGGATACCGTTCTTACACCGCTTACCATTGAAAGCAAAAGCGGACTGGCTTTGAGTTTTCATGAAGCCAATCTAAAAGATTTTGCCAGTATGACTTTGGTAAACAACATAGGAACACAATTAAAATCTGATTTGGTGCCTTGGGCTGACGGTGTGAAAGTAAGAACAAAAGATACGTTCACTTCATCATGGAGAACGCTTCAAATTGGTGAAAAACCCGGTGATTTAATTACGTCTTATTTGATTTTAAATCTAAATGATCCAAATAAATTAGGAAAGGTAGATTATTTTAAACCATATAAATATTTCGGAATTTGGTGGGGAATGCACATTGGGAAGTACACTTTTTGGGAAAGCGACAAACAAGGAGCAACTACCAAGCATGCCGAAGAATATATTGATTTTACAGCCAAGGAAGGATTCCATCATTTGTTGATAGAAGGCTGGAACAAAGGCTGGACACCAGCTTGGTATGAAAACAAAATGCACATGTTCAGTTTTACAAAAAGTGCAGATAATTTTGATTTGGAAAAAGTAGTGACATATGGAAATAAAAAAGGTGTTGCGCTGATTGGGTATCATGAAACAGGTTCAAACTTGATTAATTACTTAAAAGAGGTGGATGATGCTTTTGCCTTGTATAAAAAACTGGGAATGCATTCGGTTAAAATTGGACATGTGGGTTCTAAATTAAACATGAAAGAGAATCACTTCGGACAGTTTGGAGTGAATTATTTCAGATATATTTTAGAAAAAGCGGCACAATATGACTTGGCAGTTTTGTACCATGAGTCAATAAAAGACACAGGAGAGCGTCGTACTTTTCCAAATATGGTTTCAAGAGAAGCGGCTAGAGGACAGGAATACAACGCTTGGAGCGAAGGAAATCCCCCAAACCACTTGACTATTATTCCTTTTACCAGATTACTTTCAGGGCCAATGGATTTCACGCCAGGGATTTTTGATGTTGAGGTAAAACAAGGCTATCCCGGGAAAAGAGTTCATGGCACGGCGGCACAACAATTGGCATTGTACGTAACCATTTATGCTCCAATCCAAATGATGGCCGATCTTCCTGAAAATTACGAGGGAAAACCTGCTTTGCAGTTCTTGAAAGATGTTCCAACTGACTGGGAAGATACAAAAGTATTGGAAGGTAAAATTGGAGAATACATCACTACAGTTCGTAAAGACAGAAATAGTGCCGATTGGTTTTTGGGAACTATCACAAACGAAAAGACACGTGATGTAGAAGTTTCATTGTCATTCCTAGATAAAAATGCTACTTACGAAGCTCAGATTTATGCTGATGCCGAGGGTACTGATGAAACACATAATCCATCTGCTATTGCGATTTCCAAGAAAACTGTTAAGGCTTCGGATAAATTAAAATTACATTTAGGAGGAGCCGGAGGAGCTGCTATTCGATTTAAAAAATTATAGAATTTATCGTTGTAGAGATGGACTGTAGTCCATCTCTACATTGTCCAAAAAAATCACAATCCCAAGGTTTAATTTCAAACATATTTTATGAAAAGAATTTTAATAGCACTGGTTTTCATTAATTCAATCAATTGCAATCTGTTTGGGCAAAACGGTAATTCGGATAACAGAATCATAAAAGTAGATTTTGCAAAAACTTCCGGAAAACTGAATACCATGTTCAAGGAATGCATTGGTGCTGGTCGTGCCAATGAAGGATTGCGTGCCGATTGGCAGCAACAGTTGACTATGGCCAAAAAAGAATGTGATTTCAAATACATCCGTATGCATGGTTTATTGACCGATGATATGGCGGTATATCGTGAAGACAGCAAAGGAAATCCAGAATACAACTACCAGTATATTGATGCTTTATATGATTTTCTTTTAAGTATAAAAATGAAGCCTTTTGTAGAGTTAGGTTTTATGCCATCGGCATTGGCGAGTGGAAGTCAAACTATTTTTTGGTGGAAGGGGAATGTTACCCCTCCAAAAGACTATAATAAATGGGGCGATCTGATTAAAAACTTGACACAGCATTTTACCGAACGTTACGGAGCTGAAGAAGTAAAAACTTGGTATTTTGAAGTTTGGAACGAACCGAATCTAACACCCGGTTTTTGGACGGGTACGCAACAGGAATATTTCAAACTATATGAATATGCCGCAAAAGCAATCAAAAGTGTAAATCCAGCTTATAAAGTTGGTGGTCCAGCGACTGCAGGGGCAGGCTGGGTACCGGAAACGATAGATTTTTGTACTAAAAATAATGTGCCGCTAGATTTTATATCAACACATACCTATGGTGTAAATCAAGGATATCTAGATGAATTTGGTTCTACCGGGACAGTTTTAAGTAAAGAGAAATCCAGTATTAGTGGTGATGTTCTTGGTTCTAGAAAACAAATTGCAAATTCAGCCAAACCAAAACTTGAATTGCACTATACCGAATGGAGTTCCTCTTATACTCCTGCAGATCCAATTCACGACAGTTACCATTCGGCAGCATATATTCTTCAGAAATTAAAACAAGTTGGAGATGCTCCAAACTCTATGTCCTATTGGGTTTTCACGGATATCTTTGAAGAGCCGGGGCCAAGGTTTACTCCCTTTCACGGTGGCTTCGGATTATTAAACACGCAGGGAATTAAAAAACCGGCTTATTTTTCCTATTACCTAATGAATAAATTGGGTGAAACCGAACTAGAAAATACAGATGCTTCCTCTTGGACAACCAAAAATGCCAAGGGTGACGTACAGCTTTTATTTTGGGATTCCACATATACACTACCGGAAAAAGATGTGAATAATCAAGCGTATTATATCAAGGATTTGCCTTCAAAATCTAAGGGAGAAGTCAAAATCGAATTGGAAGGTTTGCAAAAAGGAAAGTATAATCTGGAGATTTACAAAGTGGGTTACAAAGTAAATGACGCTTACACCGATTATTTTGAGATGGGAAAACCTAGTCAGCTATCTCTTGAACAAGTAAAATTAATCAAACAAAAGAACAGCGGTTCGCCAATTGCGACCGAGAAAATAATCATTGATGCGACAGGAAAGTATAGCAGAAGTTACAAGATAAATGAGAATGATGTCGTCTTTTTTAGTTTTGTCAAGCAATAGTTACATGAAAATTTAAATCAATAATTTAAACATAATAATTCCGAATAATAATGAAGAATTCAATCAAATATATTGCTATGGCAGTGTCTATCCTTGCATTCGCTGATGGCAATGCACAAACCGCAAAATCTAAAAAACCGCAAAATATTTATGTTGGCAAAGAGATAACAAACGAGAATGATGCTGCTATCGAGAAGTTAATTTCGCAAATGACCCTGGAAGAAAAAATTGGAATGCTGCATGGTAATAGTATGTTTACTTCAGGCGGTGTAAAACGTTTGGGCATTCCAGAATTAAAAATGGCCGATGGGCCACTTGGAGTTCGTGAAGAAATTTCCCGTGATAATTGGTCGCCAGCAGGATTAACAAATGATTTTGCAACATATTATCCAGCAGGTGGAGCTTTGTCTGCTACTTGGAATTCCGAAATGGGCTATACTTTCGGCTATAGTTTAGGAGAGGAAATGCGTGCCAGGGACAAAGACATGCTACTTTCTCCGGCTATTAATATCGTTAGAACTCCGCTTGGAGGAAGAACGTATGAATATATGAGTGAAGACCCATTTTTGAACAAAAAAATTGCCGTACCGCTAATTGTTGGTTTGCAGGACAATGATGTTATGGCTTGTGTTAAACATTATGCTGCCAATAACCAGGAGACAAATAGAGATTTTGTTGATGTGCAAATTGATGAGCGAGCACTTCGCGAAATTTATTTACCAGCTTTTGAAGCAGCCGTCAGGGAGGCAAAAGCGTATAGCATCATGGGAGCTTACAATAAATTCAGAGGGGAATATTTATGTGAGAATGATTATATGCTGAATAAAATTTTACGTGACGAATGGAATTTTAAAGGTGTAGTAGTCTCTGATTGGGCTGCGGTTCATTCTACCGTAAAATCCTTGGAAAGCGGATTGGATATAGAAATGGGAACGCCAAAAAAGTTCAACGAATTTTTCTTGGCGGATAAATTAATTGCCGCTGCTAAAAATGGTGAAATTTCTGAAAAGGAAATTGATAAACATGTGAGACGAATTTTGCATACGTTATATCAGGTAAAAGCGATGGGAGGCAAAAAACGCGCCACTGGAAGTATTGCTACCGAAGCGCATTATCAGGACGCTTACAAAATTGCCGCTGAAGCTATTGTATTATTGAAAAATGAAAATAATGCCTTGCCTTTAAAACTGGACGGTATAAAATCAATTGCTGTTATAGGTAATAATGCAACTAAGGTAAATGCCTTGAGAGGTTTTGGTGCTGGAGTAAAAACCAAAAGAGAGATAACACCATTGGATGGATTGAAAAACAGATTGCCATCATCTGTCAAAATCAATTATGCAGAAGGATATTTAGAACGTTATGAAGTAAAAAACAAGGGTAATTTAGGGGATATTACCATGAATGGACCAGTTACAATTGATCAATTGGATCCAGCCAAATTACAGGAAGCAATCGAAGCTGCTAAAAACTCTGATGTTGCGATTGTTTTTGCAGGTTCAAACCGTGATTATGAGACTGAAGCTTCGGATCGTAGAAACTTAAAATTGCCATTTGGTCAAGAAGAATTGATTAAAAAAGTATTGGAAGTGAATCCAAGAACAATTGTAGTAATGATTGCTGGAGCTCCCTTTGAAATTGAAGATGTAAGTAAAAAAACAAATGCACTGGTTTGGAGTTGGTTCAACGGTTCTGAAGGAGGTAATGCCTTGGCAGATGTTTTGTTAGGAAAAATTAATCCATCGGGTAAGTTACCTTGGACAATGCCTAAAAACATAATGGATTCCCCTGCTCATGCAACTAACAGTTTTCCCGGTGATAAAATAGTTGAATATAAGGAAGGAATTTTAGTTGGCTACAGATGGTTTGATACTAAAAACGTAGCTCCTTTATATCCTTTTGGATATGGATTATCATATACGACTTTTGCATTTAGTGATGCTAAAGCAGATAAAGGTTCTTACGGTGTTAATGACACAATCACGGTTTCGGTAACCGTTAAAAATTCTGGAAAAGTTGAAGGCAAGGAAGTAGTTCAATTGTATTCTTCCAAAACAGATTCGAAGATCGAACGTGCTGCCCAAGAATTAAAAGGATTTCAAAAAGTATCTGTTGGTGCAGGAAAATCAGTTATAGTAAAAATTCAAGTTCCTGTAAAAGAACTGGCATATTACAACGTGGCAACAAAAAGTTGGACTGTTGAGCCAGGAAAATATGTCTTAAATATTGGAAATTCATCTCGTGATATCAAAAATAAAATTGATGTTATCATAAAATAAAGTTTGCTATTAACCAACCAACGAAAAATGAACCTCATGAAAAACAAATTCCAAAAATATAGTTCCATTATTTTTCTGTGTTTTGCTTTTTTTAATGTTTTTGCATGTAGTTCTGATAATTCCGCTGCTCCCGAAGAAGCAAAACCAGTTAGCAAAACATTGACTGCAAATCTTTCCAACATTGATTTTTTAGTCAAGGGAAATGTGACGAATGTTACCATTACTGCCAATGTAAAGACATGGACTATCACTTCGAATGTGGCGTGGATTCAATTGAGTCAAGCTTCCGGAACCGAAGGAACTAGTTCAGTAAGTATAACGGCTTCAGAAAATACTACAACCGAAACAAGAACAGGAACAATCACAATAAGTTCCAGTGAAACTACATCAGTGCAAGTTTCCGTTTCACAAGTTGGCACGACTCCCGTAGTTACTTTGTACCCTAATTATAATACGAATCCAATAGCAGCCGATGCAACAGGGATGAGCAGTAATGCTGTGGAGTTAGCTGCCAAAATGAAATTAGGCTGGAACATTGGAAACACTTTGGAAGCATCCGGAGGCGAAACGGCCTGGGGAAATCCAAAGGTGACCAAAGCTTTGATCGATATGGTTAAGGTAAATGGATTTGATGCTATTAGGATTCCTTGTTCTTGGAATCAATATTCTAATTTCACTACGGCTCAAATCAAGACCGAATGGTTGGATAGGGTAAAACAAGTGGTTCAATATTGTGTAGAAAGTAATATGTATGTAATTGTAAATATTCACTGGGACGGTGGATGGTTGGAAAACAATGTTACAACTGCTCAAAAGGATGCTAATAATGCCAAGCAGAAAGCTTTTTGGGAACAAATAGCTACACATTTGCGTGATTTTGACGAACATTTATTATTTGCCAGTACAAATGAACCCAATGTTGCCGATGCAACAGGAATGACGGTCTTGAATTCGTATCATCAAACTTTTATAGATGCCGTTCGCTCTACCGGAGGTAAAAATGCATATCGCAACTTAATCATTCAAGGGCCATCAACAGACATTGAGAAAACTAATAAATTCATGACTATGTTGCCTACAGACAAGGTTCCCAACAGAATGATGGCTGAGGTTCATTACTATACTCCGTATCAATTTTGTCTTATGGACAAGGATGCTGATTGGGGTAAAATGTTTTATTATTGGGGAGCAGGAAATCACTCTACTACCGATACTGCTCGCAATTCCAATTGGGGTGAGGAAGCTGATTTGGATAAATTTTTTCTTTCAATGAAAACACAATTTGTCAATAAAGGGATTCCAGTAATTTTGGGTGAATTTGGCGCAATAAGACGTGATTTAACGGGTGACGCATTAGCATTGCATTTAAAATCAAGAGCTGCATTTTTAAAATATGTCGTAAAACAGTCTAAAGCCAATGGTTTAATTCCGTTTTACTGGGATGCTGGAAATTTGGGAACAAATACGATGTCTTTATTTGACAGAAACAATAATACTGTATACGATTCGCAAGCATTAACAGCTTTGCAGGATGGATTGAAGTAGTTTTTGAGTTTTTTAACGATTCGTTTCCCAAAAACCTAGCAACTTTTAAAAAATATCCAATGAAAAAAAGTATTGTATTTCTTTTCCTGATTTTAGGGATAATAGCAAAGGCCAATGTTCGAATGCCTTTGTTGTTTTCAGATGAAATGGTTTTGCAACGCAATAAACCAATTCCCGTTTGGGGTTGGGCTGATGCCAATGAAAAAGTCCAAGTTCATTTTAATAAACAAACCAAAACCATCGTTGCTGACAAAAACGGAAAGTGGATGATCAAATTGGATTCGGAAAAAGCGGGTGGTCCTTTTGAATTAACCATTACTGGAAAAAATAAAATTATCATAAAAGATGTTTTGGTTGGTGAAGTTTGGATTTGTAGTGGGCAATCCAACATGGAATTTCAGGTGTATAAAACCATGAATTCAGAAAAGGAAATCAACGATTCGAATTACCCGATGATTCGCCACTTTGGCGTAGCCCAAGATTTGAGCGGTTCTCCGAAAGAAGATTTAAAAGCCGGAAAATGGGAAGTAAGCAACAAGGAAAACGTTGGTAATTTTACAGCTATAGGTTATTATTTCGCGAAAAAATTATATGCCGAATTAAAAATCCCAATAGGAATTATCAATACGTCTTGGGGTGGAACTTGTGTGGAAACTTGGATAAGCCGTGAAGCTTTCGAAAAAAGTGATGACTTCAAAGAGATGATTACTGGAGTTCCTTCGGTAAATATGGATGGTGTTTTCGAAAACTATAAAAAATCACTTTTAGATAATATTCAAAAAATTCAGGGTTTCGAAGTAACAGAAACCAATCAGATTCAATTTAAGGAAACAGGTTTTAATGATTCAAAGTGGCCAGAAATAAAAGTGCCATCACTTTGGGAAAACCAACAAATCGGAAATATAGACGGTGTGGTCTGGATGCGAAAAACCATTACTTTAACTGCCGAACAAGCCAAAAAAGAAGCAGTTTTATATTTATCCAAAGTCGATGACGAAGACCAAACCTATGTTAATGGAGTTTTGGTCGGATCCAATAACATTTGGGATGCCAAAAGAATTTATCAAATCCCAACTGGCGTTTTAAAAGAAGGAAAAAATGTAATTGCTGTCCGAATTGCCGATTATACTGGAGGTGGCGGGATTTATGGTGAACCAGCCGATTTGAGAATCGATTTTAACGGCTCGGCTTTAGCACTAGAAGGGCTTTGGAAATTTAATGTGGTAAACGTGAAAGTTTCAGTTTCGCCAAATAGTTATCCATCATTGTTGTACAATGCAATGGTCAATCCATTGATTCCGTATGCATTTCAGGGTGTTTTGTGGTATCAGGGCGAAGCCAATGTTTGGAGAGCCAGCCAATACAAAAAAGCATTTCCACTGTTGATAAATGATTGGAGAACCAAGTGGAATCAGGGGAATTTTCCTTTTTATTTCGTTCAACTATCGACTTTCGATGAGTTCAAAGGCAATAGCAAAGTAGGAAGCCGTTGGGCAGAACTCCGCGAAGCACAATCGGAAACACTTAAAGTACCTAATACTGGAATGGCAGTTACTACTGATATTGGAAATGCCAAAGATATTCATCCAACGAACAAGCAAGATATTGGATTGCGATTGTCAGCTATTGCATTGAATAATGTGTATGGAAAGAAGCAGGTTTGTAGCGGACCAACTTTTAAATCACAGGAAATAAAAGGAAACCAAATTATTCTTTCTTTTAATGATGTTGGAAGCGGATTATCAACTTCTGATAGTTCCGAAAACGTGAAAGGTTTTGAAATCGCTGGAGCGGATAAAGTTTTTCATTCCGCAAAAGCGATAATTAAGAACAATACAATAATTGTTTCTTGCGAAAGTGTTCCAAATCCAGTTGCCGTGCATTATGGTTGGGCTGATGATGATACCGAAATTAACCTTTTCAACAAAGAAAAATTTCCCGCATCGCCTTTCCGTACCGATAATTGGGAAATGATTACAGCCAATGAAAAATATATTGTTCGATAAATTTCGCAGAAACCGTAGAGACGGGTTTCAAACCCGTCTGTACTGTTAGGGATTGGTTTCAAATCCGTCTGTACAGTTAGGGATTGGTTTCAAACCCGTCTGTACAGTTAGGGATTGGTTTCAAATTCGTCTATACTGGTAGGATGGGTTTTGAAATCCATCTGTACTGGTAGGATGGGTTTTAAAATCCGTCTGCATTGTAGGATGCAAATTCTATTACATGATTTTCATTAAAATTAAATCCTATGGTAAGTAATTCCTGTTTATATTTATGAATGTAAATTTCATAAAATGACAAAATTTCAAGGCAAATATCGAATTGAATCAGCTAGAGCTAAATGGTGGGATTATAAAAATGAGGGGCATTATTTTATTACAATTTGTACCAAGGATAGAGCATACTTATTTGGAGATATAAAAGATGGAGAGATGATTTTGAATGAATTTGGCAAAATTGTTTCAGATTGTTGGTTTGATTTGCCAAATCATTATAATAATATTTTTTTAGGTGCATTTCAGATAATGCCAAATCATATTCATTGTATTATTGGTGTGGATAATTCAAAATTAAATGATACCGTAGAGACGGGTTTGAAACCCGTCTGTACTGATGAAAATCCAGAAATAAAAATCCATGGTGTGTTCGAATTTATTCGGGCGTTAAAATCATTTTCATCTAGAAAAATTAATGAAAAACGAAATGTGAAAGGAGTCACCAATTGGCAGGAACGATTTCATGATCATATCATTAGGAATGAAGCTGAATATAATAGAATTAGAGATTATATTATAAATAATCCTAAGAAATGGAATGATGATTGTTTTTTTGATAAATGATCATATACGTGTAGAGACGGGTTTGAAACCCGTCTGAATGTGGATATATCTAGTATCGCGTAGAGACGAGTTTCAAACCCGTCTGTACTGTAACCCGTCTGTACTGGGAAGCAGAATTAAAATTAAAATCATATTTTATGAAAAAATTATATATCGTTTTTGCCGTTTTTATTTTCTGCGGAAAATTAACGGCACAATCCACACACAAATTATGGTACAAACAACCCGCTGAATTCTTCGAAGAAACGCTTGTTTTAGGAAACGGAAAAATGGGAGCCACCGTTTTTGGCGGAGTCAATTCGGATAAAATTTATTTGAATGATATCACCTTATGGTCGGGTGAACCCGTAAATGCCAACATGAATCCGGAAGCATACAAAAACATTCCCGCCATTCGCGAAGCATTAAAAAACGAAAACTACAAGCTTGCAGAAGAGTTGAATAAAAAAGTGCAGGGTAAAAATGCAGAGTCGTTTGCTCCTTTGGGAACATTGGAGATTATTAATTCCAATAAAGGAAATGTTACCAATTATTATCGTGAGTTGGATATCTCGAATGCTATATCAAAAGTATCTTATGAAATAGATGGTGTAAAATATACTCGCGAATATTTCGTTTCGGCACCTGACCAAATTATGATTATCAAAATGTCAAGCAGTAAAAAAGGAGCTTTAAGTTTTGATATCAATTCTAGTAGTCTATTGCAATCTAAGGTTGTTGTAAAAAACAATATTCTGGAAATGAATGGTGTCGCACCAATACATGAGAATAAAGGATATGCAGTCCTGCCGCAATATCTGAATATTAAAGAAAGAGGAACTCGATACGCATCATTAATTCAAATCAAGAATACTGACGGTACGATTACTTCCACTGATAAAACGCTAGGCGTAAAAGATGCAACCGAAGCTGTTATTTATGTTTCAATCGCTACAAGTTTCAAGGGGTTTGATGTAAATCCATCAATTGATGGGGTTGCTGAACCAATTGCAAAGAGTAATTTGAACAAGGCTTTTTCAAAATCATTCGATAAGCTAAAATCGGCTCATATTGCGGATTATCAAAAATTCCATAATCGTGTTTCATTGGATTTAGGAAAAACAACAGCTCCCGATTTGCCAACAGATGAGCGTTTATTGCGCTATGCGGAGGGTAATGAGGACAAGAATCTAGAAATACTCTATTTTCAGTATGGACGTTATTTGTTGATTAGCAGTTCAAGAACTTTGGGAGTTCCTGCCAATTTACAGGGACTTTGGAATCCCTATTTAAATCCGCCTTGGAGTTGTGATTACACCACAAATATCAATGTGGAAGAAAATTACTGGCTGGCTGAAAACACCAATCTTTCTGAAATGCATTTGCCTTTATTGGGACTTATAAAAAATCTTTCTGTCACAGGGAAGGTTACGGCAAAGACTTTTTATGGAGTTGACAAGGGCTGGGCAGCTGCACACAATTCAGATATTTGGGCGATGAGTAATCCAGTGGGACAATTTGGGAAAGAAGACCCAATGTGGGCATGCTGGCCATTGGCAGGTGCTTGGCTAAGTACGCACATTTGGGAGCATTATGTTTTTACTCAAGACAAAAATTACTTGAAAAATGAAGGTTATTCCTTAATGAAAGGTGCTGCCGAATTTTGTTTGGGCTGGCTAGTTGTCGACAAAAACGGAAATTTAATTACCTCACCATCTACTTCACCCGAAAATCAGTATCGTACTCCTGATGGTTTTGTGGGAGCGACACTATATGGGGGGACAGGAGATTTGGCAATGATAAGGGAATGTTTTGATAAAACCATAAAAGCATCAAAAGTTTTAAATATTGATGCTGATTTTAGAGGAAAACTGGAAGAGACTTTAGTTAAATTACATCCTTACCAAATTGGGAAGAAAGGTAATCTACAGGAATGGTATTTTGATTGGGAAGATAAGGATCCAAAACACCGCCACCAATCGCAGTTGTTTGGACTTTTTCCTGGTGATCACATAACACCATCTAAAACTCCTGATTTAGCAGAAGCGTCAAGGAAAACACTCGAAATAAAAGGTGATGAAACTACGGGATGGTCAAAAGGTTGGCGAATTAATCTTTGGGCAAGGCTTTGGGATGGAAACCGTGCTTACAAAATGTTCCGGGAATTACTTCGTTATGTTGACCCTGATAAAAAGAAAACAGATAAACCAAGACGTGGAGGAGGGACGTACCCTAATTTATTTGATGCCCATCCGCCATTTCAAATTGACGGAAATTTTGGTGGAGCGGCTGCAGTTGCCGAAATGCTGGTTCAATCCAATGAAAATGAAATTAGATTATTGCCTGCTTTACCTGATGCATGGGAAAGCGGTTCAGTAAAAGGAATCTGTGCAAGAGGAGGATTTGAAGTTTCGATGGAATGGAATTCCAAAACACTAAAAACAGTTTCGGTTTTTTCTAAAAATGGTGGAAAAACAGTGCTCATTTACGGAGATAAAAAACAAACCGTCACTTTAAAAAAAGGACAGAAACTGGAAATCAATTGGTAATAAAACATAAAAGAGGTGCTAAATGAATAGCGCCTCTTTCATTTTGTGCAATTTTGTTATTAGATTCCTATGATTTGATCCATTACCCAACTGGTATGTGCCGCTGTAAATGCATTTGAGGGATGAGTATGATTTCCTAAAAGTTGATCTCGCATTTGCTCTACATGATGCAGCTGAACATTTTCCGGATGAGGTATGTTATGCTTAATTTCACCTGTAGCAGTTTTTAGGATTATTGGGTCATTTTCAAATATTGAAAAAGTAATTTTTCCTTCACTGCCATAAATTTCGACTATATCTTCACGTTCGAATGTACCAAAATTCCAACTTCCGCTTCCAGTTACTCCTGATTCATGTGTCCAGTTTGCCACACAGGCATCTTTTGAAGTGTAAAGTCCTTGCTGATTTAAACTAATTCCCGAAACTTCTTTTATAGGGCCTAAATAATGAATGAATAAATCCAATCCGTGGCTTGCTAAATCATCAAAATAGCCTCCTGTTGCAACTTTTATATCTGTTCTCCAATTGTATTCGCCAGAACGATCCTGATCGGTTGTCGGTTTACTCAGGTGCCATCTGATATGTCTTATTTCTCCAATGACTTTAGAATCAATCCATTTTTTGATTTGTTCAAATCTAGGTAATGTCCGCCTGTAATAGGCAACAAATACAGGAATACCTTTAGCATCAAAAGCTTTTGCAATGTCCAGGCAGTCTTGATAGCTTGGCGCCAGTGGTTTTTCTATACAACATGGTTTTCCTGCTTCGGCAACTTTCAAGCCATAAAATTTGTGGGTATCGGGTGGCGTTGCAATATAAACAGCATCAATTTCCGGATCATTTATTAAGGCATTGGCATCCGTATAAAATTTAGGAATGCCATGTCTTTTGGCATAATCGGCTACTTTTTCGGAATCCCTGCGCATTACAGCTCCAATAGTAAAACCTGCTGTTTTCTGGTAGGCTGGGCCGCTTTTAAATTCGGTTACATTACCGCAGCCTATTATTCCCCAACGAATTGTTTTTGTAATTTCATTCATAGTTTTTGTGTTATTCACAGCCATCGATTCCACAACTGTTTTCATCAGGTGTATTTTGAAGTTTTAATTTGGTTTCAAAATTTCCTTCTTCCCAAGCTTTATCCAATGTTTTCAAAAAGACTTCTGTTGGTTGGGCTCCGGATATTGCATACTTATTATCAAAAACAAAGAAAGGAACTCCTGTTACTCCAATTTTTTGGGCTTCCTGCTGATCTTGGCGTACATCTTTTGTATAAATATCAGTATTTATGAGCTGTTTGATTTCGTCAACAGGCAATCCAGTTTTCTGCCCAATTTCCTGCAGCGTATTCCAATCATTTACGTTTTTTCCTTCTGTGAAATAGGCTTTGAAAAGCAATTCTTCTAACTCATTGGCAAGATTGTGTTTTTTTGCCAAATGGATCAATCGATGCGCGTTTAATGAATTGGCCAAAATCGATTTTTCAAAATGGAAATCCAGTCCATTACTTTTGGCAGTTTGGGTCGTGTTTTCCAGCATTGATTCTGCCCAATCTCTGTCTCTGCCATACTTATCTGCCAAGTGGTCAGCTATGCTTTCATTGGGAGTTGCCTTAAATGAAGGATCCAATTCAAAACTTTTCCATTCTATTTCAATGGAGTCCTTGTTCTCAAATTGTGTTAACGCTTCTTCTATTTTTCTTTTTCCTATATAACAAAACGGGCACATTACATCGGACCAGATTTGTACTTTCAATTGGTTTTTCATTTCTATTTTTTTTTATTGGCTTTGCCAAATAATTTTAATTACAAAATTAAAGAAATTGAATTCTGTATAATTTTCATTTAGGTTTTAATTATGATAATTCCGTATCACTTTCCTTGGAGTCGGTTTTTTTGCCAGGAAACTGATAGTTGTGCTGTTTCAAATGCAATTTATCAACCTTTTTTGCTTTTGGTACTGGAGAAGGCTTAACGATATCTATTTCATTTGATAATAATTTATTTGATAAATAGTTCGTAAAATACTTTTTGAGTACTTGTATTTTTTCTACTTCAATGGAATATATGGTTTTTTTTCCAATGTTTTTTACATTGAGTAAATCCGCTTTTTTTAATTCCAGTAAATGTTTGGAAATAGTAGATTGTGCCAAGGGAATTAATGTGACAATCTCTCCACAGGTTCTATGGTTCTTATTCCATAGAAGGGTCATTATCTGCATTCGGGTTGGGTGTCCCAATGCCTTGCAAATTTCTGCTATTGCATTTGTTTCCTGATCAAAATCTTGTTTTTTAGTCGTTCCCATAACTTATTGATTTCATATCGTAATTTAGCGATAATAATTGAATTACAGAGATTTCGGCTGTTGTTTCTTTCTTGTTTTTTTAATCCATGAAAAAAACATAAAATATTGTCGTTAGTGTGTTTTTAGCACTCATGAGAATCATATATAAAAAAAGACCAGCTAAATTTTAACTGGTCTTTATATTTGTGATGCAATAAGTATATTTTATGCCAATAAGTCTAAAACTAATGAAGGAAATAATCCAATAATTATATTTAAGAGAATTGAAACCACTGCCACAGCATAAATCAAGAATGGTTTTGCTGAACGGGTTTCATTCGGCTCTTTAGTGTACATTGCCAAAATAAGTTTGAAATAGTAACCCACACTTATTATTGAGTTAATAACTGCAAATATAACTACTACTAAATATCCTGCCTGAATCGTCTGGCTAAACAAAACCAATTTGGCAAAGAAACCTGCAAATATTGGAATTCCAGCCATAGAAAGCAACGAGGCGGTCAAAATAGCGGCCAATAAAGGATTTGTTTTTCCTAAGCCATGGAAGTTTACAAGATCTTCGTTTTCTCTGTTTTTGCAAACGTATAATATAACGCTGAACGCCGCAATACCTGATAATGCATAAGCAGATGTGTAATACAATAAACTTCCTGCTGAATTAGCTATACTCAATACAGTCATTAACATGAATCCTGCATGCGAAATACCTGAGAAAGCCAGCATACGTTTCACATTCACTTGTCTTAACGCCATAATATTCCCCACAGTCATTGAAGCAATAGAAACAATTACAACAACTAAATTAAATGAAGCTAAAAGGTCTTGATTTTCAAGAGACGGAATTAAATTTAGAGCCGAAATCAATTTATATAAAGTGGCAATTGCTACAACTTTTGCCAAGGTACTCATCAAAGCGGTGGTCAATGCCGGAGAACCTTCGTAAACGTCTGGTGCCCAAAAGTGAAAAGGGACTGCCGCTATTTTAAACAACATACCAATTGTTAGTAAAATCATTCCAATTGGAAACCAAATTGGCAACTCTGCGGATAATGATCCTTCGCTGATTTCAATTACATCAAAAGAACCCATTGCGCCGTAAATCATACAAATTCCAAATAAAATTACTCCAGATGCAAAAGATCCCATCAGGAAATATTTCATACCGGCTTCATTACTTTTTATGTTTACTCTGTTACTTGCTGCAAGAATATAAAGTGAAATAGATAATATTTCGATTCCTAAAAAGAACATGGCTAAATTTCCAAAAGAAACCATTGCTACGGCTCCGGCCAAAAGGAATATTTTAATGGAAATATAATCAGAAAGTTTGCTCTGATGATTATCATAAAAATTATGGCTTAATGCTATTAAAAAGATTGTCAATACAATAAATAAACTCGAAAAAGCCACCGAAAACTTACTCACCACAATCATATTGTTATAGTAATTCTGAGGGGAATTAAATTCGGACACGGTAAGTCCCAGAATGGCTAACAGTCCGATAATTGTTGCCGGAATAATTGCTTTTCTAAAATCAAAGATTTCAAAAATAAGGCTTAAAATACCTAATCCTACTATAGCTATTAATGTTGTCATTTATATTATGCTTTTTACTTAATTGTATTTATTAATAGTGTTTAAAATAGCTTCAAGACTTGGCGTAATCAAATCGTTGATTGGTTTTGGATATAATCCAAAGAAAAATAATACAGCAATTATAATTACCAATGTTAAACCTTCAGATAAGGTTACATCGGCAAAAGTCTTTGCGTTGGTTTCTCCAAGCATCACGTGCTGAAACATTTTAAGCATATAATAAGCTCCTAAAATAATTGTAGTTCCTCCTAAAATGGCAAACCAGATATTTACTTGCGAAAGGCTGTATAAAACGGTAAACTCTCCGATAAAGTTAAATGTTGTCGGTAAAGCCACAGATGCCAACACCAAAATCAAAAACATAGAAGTGAATTTTGGAGACTGAGTACGGATTCCGCCCAAATCGGCAATTAGTCTAGTCTCGTATCTTCTGAAAATGATTTCAGCTGCAAAAAATAATCCAACCACCACAAAACCGTGAGCAATCATTTGTAAAACGGCTCCTCTAAAACCATCAAGGTTTAAGGCATAAGTTCCTGCAGCAATTAATCCAACGTGTGCAAGGGAAGAATAAGCCAATAATTTTTTCAGGTCTCTTTGTCTCAATGCTACGATCGAACCGTAAATTACTCCAGCGATACCAACACCAATGAAGATGTACATGTATTCTTTAGCAGCTAATGGAGCCAAAGGCAACTGCCAGCGAATAAGGCTGTACAATCCCATTTTTAGCATAATCCCAGATAAAAGCATGGTTCCAAGAGTTGGTGCTTTTTGGTATACATTGGCCTGCCAAGTATGAAAAGGAATCAAAGGAATTTTAATAGCATAAGCCAAGAAGAATGCAGTGAAAATCCATTTTTGCTCGTTTATGTCTAATTTTAATTTATATAAATCTTCAATTAAGAAGCTTCCCGCTTTTTGGTACATATAAATAAATGCAACCAGCATGAATAAAGATCCTGCAAGTGTATAGATGAAGAATTTAATTACTGCTTTTTTGCGTTCTTCGGCATCTCCATTACCCCAAATCAATGCGATGAAGTAAATCGGAATCAATGCCAATTCCCAAAAGATATAGTATAAAAGACCATCACTAGCAAGGAAAGTTCCTGTCATTGCAAACGACATAAACAATATAAGGGAATAAATTGCTTTTGCATTTTTGAATTCATTACCAAAAGATGATAAAATGATAATGGCTGTCAAAACAGTTGTCAATAAAATCATTGCCAATGATAATCCATCAGCCTGTAATGCGAAAGAAACTTTAGGCAATGTTATCCATTGGCCGCTATAGCTGATGTTCTCGCCCAAATTAAAATGATTCAACAAAACAATGGAGCAACCCGCTGCTACTAATCCGAAAAACAATGCCACTTTTGAAGCGAGTTTGTCACCAGCTAAATAAGTTGCAAATGCGCCAATTAAAAGGATGATTAATATTAGAGATACATTCATTTGTAAATTTTTATTTGTTTAAATGTCAAATGTAATAGACTTTTTTAAAATTTATTTTAGTAAAAGTCTATTTCATAGTATTATAATTATTGAGCTAGAAATAAATAAGAAATGATGGCACACATACCTAAAACAAAACCAAAGAGATAAAGTCCAACACTTCCATTCTGTAATTTTTTACCTTGATAACTAAGTTCGCTGGCTGCTTTTCCTAATCCAAAAACTAGGGAAGAAATTCCTGTTTCAACATAGTCCCTAAATAATTTTGACAAACTGTTTATTGGTGCAACAAACAATAAATCATACAGTTCATCAATATAGTATTTGTTGTAAAGAACTTTTGAAACGCCTGTTATTTCGGCATCTTCGCTTGGTACCGTGTTTTGTTTGATGTATTTGGCATAAGCTATTCCTATTCCAATAAATCCTCCGACAACTGCAATAGCCATCAGCATATATTCAGTAGTTCCCAAATGGTGTTCTTCTGTTCCCGCTTTCGCAAAAAGAGGAGCCAAGTATTCGTTCAGCCAGCTATTACCAGGTAGACTGATTAATCCTCCAACAGCAGCCAAGATAGCCAATACAATCAAAGGGAATGTTATTAATGCAGGACTTTCATGCAGATGATGTTTTTGCTCTTCAGTTCCTCTGAAGTTATTAAAGAAAGTCAGGAACATTAATCTAAACATATAGAAAGCAGTCATAATAGAAGCAACCGATCCTACAACCCAAAGCGGAATATTATGATGGAAAGCGGTCATCAAAATTTCATCTTTAGAAAAGAAACCTGAAAATACAGGAACTCCAGAAATCGCTAACGATGAAACAAGCATTGTCCAAAAAGTAATTGGCATCGCTTTTTTCAATCCTCCCATTTTACGCATATCCTGCTCGCCATGTAAACCGTGAATAACCGATCCAGATCCAAGGAACAGACAGGCTTTGAAGAAAGCATGAGTGATTACGTGAAATATGGCAACTTCATAAGCTCCAAATCCCAAAGCCAAAAACATTAACCCTAATTGGGAAACGGTAGAGTAGGCAAGTACTTTTTTAATGTCATTTTGAACAAGACCAATCGTTGCGGCAACCAATGAAGTTACACCTCCGATTACGGCAATAATTGTTTGTATTTCAGGTGTTAAGTCAAATAAGAAATGCATTCTTGATACCATAAATATACCAGCAGTCACCATCGTAGCAGCGTGTATCAATGCCGAAACTGGCGTAGGTCCTGCCATCGCATCCGGTAACCAAGTATATAATGGAATTTGTGCCGATTTTCCACACGCACCGATAAACAATGCCAATGCAGCAATGCTTAGCCAAAATGTATCAACTCCTTTTGCACCAGTGATAGCGGTTTGCAATGAAACAAAATCCAAGGTAGAGAATAAGCTTCCCAAGATAAATATCCCAATCAGCAATCCTAAATCCCCAATACGGTTCATAATAAAAGCTTTTTTGGCAGCATCATTGTAACTTTGGTTTTTGTACCAAAATCCAATCAATAAGTAAGAACAAAGTCCAACTCCTTCCCAGCCAATAAACATTACCAATAAGTTGCTTCCAACGACAAGGGTAATCATGAAAAAGATGAAAAGATTTAAGTATGCAAAGAAAGAGTGCATTTTTTCGTCATCATGCATATAGCTGATGGAGTACAAATGAATCAGAGAACCAATTCCAGTTACAAACAATAACCATAAAACAGATAACTGATCCAGCAAAAATCCAAAACTCACATTGAATTTGCTGATTTGAATCCAATCAAATAACTGGATATTTATCGCTTGTTTGGTTTCATTAATCTGAAGAAAAAACGAAACAGCAACAATAAACGAAACCACTACAGAAAGCGTTCCAATGATTCCTGAAGCCGATTTTCCTAACGATTTTCCAAAGAAAACATTAATTAAAAACCCTAAAAAAGGAGTTAACAGTAAGACTAAAGCTAAATTGGTATCCATTGCCATTTATCCTTTTAAGTTTTTTAAATTATCGATGCTGATTGATCCAATATTTCTAAATATTGAAACTAAAATGGCCAGTCCTACCGCAACTTCTGCCGCCGCTACTGCCATGGAGAAAAACACGAATACTTGCCCTTGTGTGTCTTGGTGATAAGTAGAGAAAGCCACAAACAATAAGTTAACAGCATTCAGCATGATTTCGATAGACATGAATACAATAATCGCATTTCGTCTGTACAAAACCCCAAAAATCCCGATACAAAAAAGTGTTACACACAGGAAGATATAGTTTTCTATACCAATTTGAGTCAAAATATTATTCATTATTTTTCTAATTTTTCTTTTTTAGACAATAACACCGTTCCAATCATCGCAACCAATAATAGGATTGAAGCAAATTCAAAAGGCACCATATATTCATTCAATAATGCTTTTCCAAGTACTTTTATTGATTGGTAATCCTCGCCTGTGTAATCATACTCTACGATTGGTTTCGAATTAATAAAGATTTTTATCAAAACCAGACAAACCAAACAAAAGGAAACAATAGCACCCAATCTCGTGAATCTGGGTTTATGAACTTCATCGGCTTCATTAAGATTCATAAGCATTATCGTAAACAGCAACAAAATCATAATCGCTCCCGAATAAACGATGATATGTACAATGGCCAAAAACTGGGCGTTCAATAATAAATAATGTCCTGCTATAGAGAAAAAACAAATCACTAAGTAAATAGCGCTGTGTATTGGATTTCTGCTAAAAATGGTTAAAAATGCTGTTAGCAATGTGATTGCAGACAATACGCAAAATAAAATAAGTACTGTAGACATTAGTTAGCGTTTTTAAGTTGAGTGTTTTTCAAAGCCATTTCAAGTGGCATAACCAGTTTGTCTTTTCCGAAAATAAAATCTTCTCTGTCATAACTAGCAGGTACTAATTCTTTAGAAATAGTCAAATAAATCGCGTCTTTTGGACAAGCTTCCTCGCACAGTCCGCAAAAAATACATCTCAACATATTGATCTCATATATTTCGGCATATTTTTCCTCTCTGTACAAATGTTTTTCATCTGCTTTACGCTCTCCCGCTTTCATTGTAATTGCTTCAGCAGGACAAGACAAAGCACACAGACCACAAGCAGTACAGTTCTCACGCCCTTGTTCGTCACGTTTCAGCATGTGCTGACCACGATACACAGGACTCATAACACGAACCTGTTCAGGATATTGAATCGTTGCTTTTTTTCTAAAAAAGTGTTTTATCGTAATGGCTAAACCTTTTACAATCGCAATCAGATACATGCGTTCCAAAAAAGTCATTTCCTTGTTGGAGACCACTTTTTTTCTTCCCGATAAGGATATAGTTTCTATTGACATTTTATATTTTTTATTTGTAGCTAATCCTGCTATCCGTTGCAATCTTTTATGTTTTAAAGAAAAACATAAAAGGATTTCCACTTTTATCAGGGCTAGGTAATTACCGTATTTATTAAATTTTAGTTTTTATAGCCAATTTTATTCCTTTCAACTTTATTTTCTTGTTTTTCCATTAACTCATCCAAATAGGTGAAGACTAATTCTATGTTTTTATCTTGGTTGATTAGTTTTTTCTTGATCATTTCAACTTCTAATTTTAAATTCAAATTGTCTGTCAAAAAATTACGCAAACTAACAAAAACTTCAATAATTTTTATACTCACTTGCGTGGCACGCTTACTTTTTAATACATTCGCCAATTGCAAAACGCCATGTTCTGTAAAAACATATGGGAGTGAACCTCCTAGTACTTGTTTTGATAAAATAGCCTTTTCAGCAATCATCATTTCAACTTCTAATTCTGTTAATCTGAACATAAAATGTTCAGGGAATTTATCTAAATTTCTTTTTACTTGTTGTCTTAATGCTTTTGGTTCAATTTCAAATAATTCTGATAAATCTTTATCTATCATAATTTTTTGGTTTCGTATAAAATATATTTTACTGCTTATAATTTCATTCGGAATAATTAAATCTCCCATAGTTTTTTTTTATAATTAAATGAATTTCCATCTAATTTTTCATGGAGTAACAAAATGTGACCCCTTTGTTTTTTAGAATTTATTCTTATTTTTTAAAACTAATGTTTCTAAAAATATCATTATTAAAACCAATTTTGTTTCAACTCAGTCGCAATTTTCGACCCTCATATTCCTAATCAATATTAAGCTTGATGTTTTAAAACCCGAAATAAGCAAGAATTTCACTTCTCAAAATCACAACTCCAGTTATCATAATATTTACAATCGCAAGAGGAATTAAAATTCTCCATCCCAAGTGCATCAATTGATCATATCTAAATCTCGGAATCGTCCATCTAATCCACATAATGAAGAAAATAAAACCACATATCTTAGCAAACAAAACTCCCATTCCAATTACATTGGCAATATTTACTCCTAAATTTTCTACTGCCCAACCCATTCCAGGATAATTGTAGCCTCCGAAAAACAACACAGCCAAAATAGTAGAAGAAATAAACATATTCGCATATTCAGCAAATAAATAGAATCCCATTTTCATCGAAGAATATTCTGTATGATAACCCCCAATTAATTCCGATTCACATTCCGCTAAGTCGAAAGGAGTTCTGTTTAATTCAGCAAAAGAACAAATCAGGAAAATCAGGAAAGTTAATGGCTGGTACAAAACGTTCCAGTGCCATTCTGATTGTTGTACTGAGATTTCTTTCAGGCTTAAAGTTCCTGTCATCATAGTCAAGGCAATTATAGACAATCCCATTGCTACCTCATAAGAAACCATTTGAGATGCCGCTCTGATAGCTCCCATTAAAGAGAACTTGTTATTCGAAGCCCAGCCTCCGATCATGATACCATATACACCAAGAGAAACTACTCCAAAAACATATAAAATGGCAATATTTACATCAGTTGCCTGCAATAAAATATCTCTTCCAAACAAATGCAGTTTATCTCCCCAAGGAATAACAGCACTTGTCATCAAGGCTGTACTCATTGCAATGGCAGGTCCAACAACAAATAAAAATTTATTAGGCGTGTTTGGAAAAAATTCTTCTTTTGCAAATAATTTACCTCCATCAGCAAGCGGCTGTAACAATCCTCCCCATCCTGCACGGTTTGGACCAACTCTATCTTGCAGAAAGGCGGCTACTTTACGTTCAGCCCATGTAGAATACATCGCCATCAACATAGTAAGAGCAAAAATTACTACTATAAAAACACCTTTTTCTATAACAAATGTACTATCCATTTTTAAGAGTTTTGAGTGTTAATGTCCAATGGATTTGAAGCCATACTTATTTTTTTACGATCTTGGTCTCTACCCAAAAGAATATTTTTCTCAGTAGCTATTTCTACTTTTTCCAATGGACGTGTATAGTTATTTTGATTGATAACTGAATCTTTTTCGAATTCACGAGGTCCTTCAATTACCCAGTCAGACACTTCTTTGTGGTCAAAACGACAGCTGTTACAAATAAATTCTTCTACTTCGTGGAATTCATCTTTGCGGCCAGTTACACGCTGAATTTCGTTTCCGAACATCCAAACAGTAGTTTTTCCGCAGCATCCTGGAGTGGTACATTCTCTGTGTGCATTGTAAGGTTTGTTGAACCAAACTCTAGATTTGAATCTAAAAGTTTTATCAGTCAAAGCACCAACCGGACAAACATCAATCATGTTTCCGGAGAACTCATTGGTTATGGCTTTCGAAATACAAGTCGAAATATTGGCGTGATCCCCGCGGTCCATTACACCATGAACACGATCATCTGTCAATTGATCTGCAACCTGTACACATCTTTGACACAAAATACAACGGTTCATATGTAATTGAATATTTGGACCAATATCTTCTGGTTCAAAAGTTCTTTTTTCTTCAATATAACGAGATGCCGACTTTCCGTGTTCGAAGCTTAAATTTTGTAAATCACATTCTCCTGCTTGGTCACAGATAGGACAGTCAAGTGGGTGGTTGATTAACAAAAATTCCGTTACGGATTTTCTGGCTTCCTGAACTCTTGGAGAGGCTTTACTAGCGATTTCCATTCCGTCCTGACAACCCGTTACACAAGATGCCATTAGTTTTGGCATTGGTCTTGGGTCAGCATCACTTCCTTTGGTTACATCGACTAAACAGCAACGGCATTTTCCACCGCTCCCTTTTAGTTTAGAATAGTAGCACATCGCTGGCGGAACAACTTCGCCACCAATCATGCGCGCAGCCTGCAGAATCGTTGTTCCTGCTTCTACTTCAATTTCTTGACCGTCTATGGTTACTTTCATTATTATTTTTGTTTGAAAGTTTTCAGGTTTAAAGTTTCAAGTTGCTAGAACTTTAAACTTTAAACATTTTTAAACTGTTTCTTTACTTACTAAGTGCTTTACTTTTTCAAAAGGTTCAGCAACAAAATGGTCTCTGTTTTTTATTTTTTCAGGGAAACGAATATGATATTCAAATTCATCTCTAAAGTGACGAATCGCTGCTGCTACAGGCCAAGCTGCTGCATCACCAAGTGGACAAATAGTATTTCCTTCAATTTTACTTTGAATGCTCAAAAGCAATTCTATATCTTCTTCGCGTCCGTGTCCGTTTTCAATTCGATGCAATACTTTTTCCATCCAACCAGTTCCTTCTCTGCAAGGAGTACATTGTCCACAACTTTCGTGGTGATAAAAACGAGAGAAATTCCAAGTATTGCGAACAATACATGAGGTGTCGTTGTAAACGATAAATCCTCCGGAACCCAACATCGATCCAGTGGCAAAACCACCGTCACTTAAGGATTCGTAAGACATCAAACGATCTTCCCCTGCTGCTGTTTTATAGATTAAATGCGCTGGTAAAACTGGAACAGAACTCCCTCCAGGCACAAATGCCTTTAAAGGACGATCAGAACTCATTCCACCTAAATATTCATCTGAATTCATGAATTCATAAACACTTAATCCTAATTCAATTTCATAAACACCAGGGTTTTTAATATGTCCGGAAGCAGAAATTAATTTGGTTCCAGTAGATCTTCCAATACCGATTTTTGCATAATCCGCACCTGAATTGTTTACAATCCATGGCACAGCTGCAATAGTTTCTACGTTATTTACTACTGTTGGATTGGCCCAGAGTCCAGAAACAGCTGGGAATGGCGGTTTGATACGAGGATTTCCCCTTTTTCCTTCCAATGATTCGATCAATGCAGTTTCTTCACCACAGATGTAAGCTCCACCACCGATTTGTACATATAGATCCAAATCGTAACCTGTTCCTAATATATTTTTCCCTAACCAACCCGCAGCTTTTGCTTCGGCGATGGCACGTTCTAGAATTTTATAAACCCACATATATTCCCCACGAATGTAGATATATGAACGGTTTGCACCCAATGCATAACTGGAAGTAATCATTCCCTCGATCAATAAGTGAGGAATATATTCCATCAAATAACGGTCTTTGAATGTTCCTGGCTCTGATTCATCAGCGTTGCAAACTAAATGTCTTGGTTTTCCTGATTTTTTATCAATAAAACTCCATTTCATTCCAGCTGGGAAACCTGCACCACCACGACCACGTAATCCAGAAGTTTTTACTTCTTCAACCACTTCGTCCGGAGTTAAGGTTTTCAATGCTTTTTCTACAGAAGAATAACCGCCATTTTGTCGATACACTTCGTAAGTTTTGATTCCGGGAATATTGATTTTATCTAATAATATTTTTTGTGACATCTTATTTATCGTGTAATATTATTTTATCGTCTTTACAATCGGCTATTAACTGATCGATTTTTTCTTTGTTCAAATGTTCTTTGTAGAAATCACCTAATTGCATCATTGGAGCATAACCACAAGCACCCAAACATTCCACTCCTCTTACTTCAAAAAGACCATCAGCGGTTGTTTCTCCAATTCCAACACCTAATTTTTCACAGGTGTAATCCATTAAGTCTTCAACACCGTTCAAACAACATGGAGAAGTTTGGCAGAATTCGAACATGTACTTACCAATTGGTCTTTGGTTGAACATCGTGTAAAAAGTAACGACTTCGTACACTTCAACAGGTTTAATAAGTAAAATTTCGGCAACTTTATCTTGGAGTTCAATGCTCAACCAATTGTCGTGAGCGTCCTGAACTTCATGTAAAACGGGAAGTAAAGCTGATTTTCTTTTATCTTCTGGATAATGACTGATTAATTCATTGATGCGGGACATCAATGCTTCGGTCATATTTATTTCTTGTTTGTAATGTTTACGTTCCATTTGGTATTATTTTGAATTTTGAATTTTAAATTTAAATGTTTTTGACATTCATAATTCATCATTCAAAATTTATAATTTTTTTATGCGTCTAATTCTCCTGCAATAACATTTAAACTTGATAAAATAACAATTGCATCAGATAACATTGCGCCTTTAATCATTTCTGGATAAGCCTGATAAAAGATAAAACAAGGTCTTCTGAAGTGCAGTCTATAAGGAGTTCTACTTCCATCAGTTATTAAATAGAATCCTAGCTCTCCATTTGCTCCTTCTACCGGATGGTAAACTTCGCCAACAGGAACAGGAACTTCTCCCATTACAATTTTGAAATGGTAAATCAAGGATTCCATACTGTTGTAAACATCTTCTTTTGGAGGAAGATAATATTCAGGAACGTCAGCATGGTACTCATTTCCTTCCGGCATTTTGTTTAAAGCCTGACGGATGATGCTTAAACTTTCCCAAACTTCAGCATTTCTAACGCAAAAACGGTCATAAGTATCTCCAGATTTCCCAACTGGAACTATGAAATCAAAATCTTCATAAGAGCTGTATGGCTGTGCAACACGGACATCATAATCTACTCCTGCAGCACGTAAATTTGGACCTGTAAAACCATATGCCAAAGCTTTCTCAGCAGTTATAGCTCCAACATTCACGGTTCTGTCAATGAAAATTCGGTTTCTGACGAATAAATTTTCGAATTCTTTCCAAACTGCCGGAAACTCTTCTAAAAAGGCATCTAATTTTCTAAAAGCTTCAGGCGTCCAATCTCTTTCGAAACCACCCATTCTTCCCATATTGGTTGTCAGACGAGCTCCGCAAATTTCTTCGTAGATTTCGTAGATTTTCTCTCTGAATTGCATTACATATAGAAAACCAGTATAAGCACCAGTATCCACTCCAAGAATCGAATTGCAAATCAGGTGATCTGAAATTCTGGCCAATTCCATTACAATAACACGAAGGTATTGTGCCCGTTTTGGCACTTCAATTCCTAAGGTTTTCTCAATTGTCATCCACCATCCCATATTGTTGATAGGAGATGAACAATAATTCATACGATCAGTTAAAGGTGTGATTTGATAAAATGGACGATTCTCGGCAATTTTTTCGAATGCTCTATGAATATAACCAATGGTTGGTTCAGCTTCAAGAATTCTTTCACCATCCATCAATAAGATATTTTGGAAAATACCATGTGTAGCTGGGTGAGTAGGGCCTAAATTCAGAATTGAAAGTTCGCTTCCGTCTTCATTATGGCGCTCTTTGATTATTTTAGCATAGCGATGCTCTGGTGGTAATAATAGTTCTGACATTTATCTAATGTGAAAAATTATATTTATTTAACTATCGGCTGATTGGTCGTTGTTCTTCCAAAATATCTGTCATCCTTATCTGTTCTTCCGCTGTCTTCCATTGGAAATTCCTTACGCATTGGAAAAGAAATCATCTCATCCATGTTCAGGATACGTTTCAATTGAGGATGTCCGATAAAGTTTATTCCAAAGAAATCGTATGTTTCTCTTTCCATCCAGTTGGCAGATAGAAAAATGTTCGATATACTTTTAATTTCGGGATTGGAACCGTCCAGGAAAGATTTAATTCGGATGCGTTTGTTTTCGTACCAATTGTGCAAGTGGTAAACGACAGCAAATTGTCTGTTTTCTTCATTGTCTGGATAATGTATTCCGCATAAATCGGTTAAAAAATGAAATCGTAAAGTTGGATCATTTTTTAAAAATAAGATAACGGCTGTATTGATGTCCGAATCCACTTCAAAAGTGTAAATGTCTTTTGCTTGATCAAAACTTGAAACTTTTGATCCGAAATTTTCTATTAACCTCTCTTGAATTTCTGTTGTCTCTAATGCCATTTTTTATTGAATGTTATAAGATGCCAATAATTCTTTGTACTCAGGCGAACTTCTTCTTCTTACAGATTCGTTTTTAACTAATTCTTGTAGTTGCATAACACCATCTACAATTTGTTCCGGACGTGGAGGACAACCAGGAACATAAACGTCAACGGGAATTACCTTGTCGATTCCTTGTAAAACGGAGTAAGTATCGAAGATTCCTCCTGAACAAGCACAAGCACCAACAGAAATCACCCATTTAGGTTCGGCCATTTGCTCGTATACCTGACGTAAGATTGGAGCCATTTTCTTTGAAATAGTTCCCATTACTAATAGCATATCGGCTTGACGAGGAGAGAAACTTACTCTTTCAGAACCAAAACGTGCCAAGTCATAATGAGAAGCCATTGTAGCCATAAATTCAATACCGCAACAAGATGTTGCAAAAGGTAATGGCCAAAGTGAATTAGCACGAGCCAATCCAACAACGTCATTCAGTTTTGTAGCGAAGAACCCTTCTCCAGTAACACCTTCTGGCGGGGCAACCATATTTACTTTTGAATCACTCATTTTAATATGTGTTTCAGATATTAGATATACGAATTTCGGATCCGAATATCAATTTCTGTATTGTTTATTCTTTCTTAACTAATTATAGTCTTCAAATTACTTTGATTACTCTACTCCCATTTTAATGCTTTCTTTTTGATAATGTAGAAAAAACCAACCAAAAGCAACATCATAAAGATAACCATTTTTATCATTCCTTCGACGCCTAACTCTTTGAAATTCACCGCCCAAGGATATAGGAAAATTACTTCAACATCGAAAAGGACAAACAAAATGGCTACAATGAAATATTTTACTGAAAACGGAATTCTTGCATTTCCCACTGATTCAATTCCGCATTCGAAATTCTTGTCTTTGTTCTCTGACAGTCTTTTTGGTCCCAATTTACCAGAAATAATAATCATTCCTACAACAAATCCTACAGCTAAAATGAGTTGCATAAGGATTGGGATATAGTTTATTTGTTCAGATTGCATAATTGTCAATTTAGGATTTAATTTGAGATACAAATATAGGTTTAGTGTAATTAAAACACAAGTTTTGTATCAAATTTAGTAGAAACATTAACTTAAGTTGGTTTTAATTTTTATTGGTTATAAATAACGATTTTGAGAGTTGTTTTTTGAGTAAATAGCAAAAAAAAACGTCCCGATCATATCGGGACGTTTTTTAGACGTTTTTCGCAATAAAACAGTAAGCTATTTAGTACTAAAGTACTGCTACTTTAGCTGCAACTTTACCTTTTCTTCCTTCTTCTTCTTCATAGCTAACTCTGTCACCTTCGCGCAATTCTTCCGCGTTGATTCCTGAAGCATGAACAAAAATGTCTTTTCCTGTTTCTTCGTCTGTAATGAATCC
>Ga0308157_10001592_pt1 | contig 44618 bp, 59 predicted proteins | sample PhyBR1_FD_201035 | JGI IMG/M metagenome (GOLD analysis project Ga0308157, IMG submission 201035) | Phyllosphere microbial communities from UC Gill Tract Community Farm, Albany, California, United States - DLSLB.R1 | ecosystem: Host-associated > Plants > Phyllosphere > Unclassified | place: USA... | reverse complement strand
AGCGGTTCCGCTCTTCTTCGTCTTCTTCCTCTTTCGTCTTGACCTCTTCCAGCTTGACCTTCTGCGTGCTGCGATGCGTTGCCGCGCACTGGTCAGGCTGTTGCGAGCTTTTGACGCACGCGGCAAAAGCCAGCGCATCGTCCACGGTGGCGAAGTGGTAAGAATAGCCGTCCGTAAAAGCGACCTTTCCTTCGACAGAGCAATCCATGAGGCCTCCGGCTTAATGATGATTCACGATTTTGCACGGGATGTGTTTGTTCCCGTCTTACGACTTTAGCCCCATGCGCAACTGGGGCGCCGTCCCTATCCTCTGTGATTCCCTTGGCGGGAATATGACGGATACGGAGATGGACCATGAAGGTACAGTACTACACGCAACATGAGTTCCATGTGGACTCCTTGTGTACGTTGGGCGCGTCTGAACGGCAAGTCACCCCGCAAGCACCTTAGCCTTTTGCTCTGCGAACTCCTCATCAGACAGAATCCCCTGGGCCTTCAGGTCCGCGAGCTTTCTTAGCTCGTCCGCGACAGAAACTGGTTTCTCTATCTCTTGTTGTGGCCTAGTCGTCCGCAACGGCTCTTTCGACGCCGGGGTCGCCGACGACGACTCCGTGCCTGCTGCGCAGCCCCAAGCCATAGCTACGACCCAACCCACGACCGTCCAGCCCAAGAACACGTTGACCAGGGCTATTGACACGAAGTTGGGCTGTTTGCGCAAGTGCGCTTCAACCATCGGCAACACGTAGAACGCTACACCGCAGGCAACCCACACCAGCAGCACCAGGCCCGCGCCTTTTTCGCCGCCCATCATCGCCAGACCAAGGAATGCGGCAAGAGGGGCCGCGAGAACGACCGCAATCCGAGCTGCGGTGCCCCGCCCCGTTGGCTCGCCGAAGGAGAAGCTGCCGGGTGGCGCATAGCCAGGAGTCCCTACACCAGCCACAGCAGCGCTCTCCTGATTCCTAGCCGCGGCCTGCCGGCGAATCAACTCGTCTGACCCAGCTCCATGGCGATCCATGTTCTGCCTCAAAGTAACAAAATAATTCTTGGATCATAGCCGAATACGGTGACGCACCAACTCGCCCACGTGTTTAAGTTTGACCGCTCGCAAACATCTTGGTGCACCGCGCAGCCGGGCGTCCCTGAGTTCTCTCACTGATGCGAGGCCAACCTTCTCCACTGAATCCCTAGAAGCATGCATGTCAGCTACGGGACATTTACGCATGGTTCCAGAGCCGGTTTCGCTAAGTCATTGAAATAACTACAAGTAATGAAACGACATAAGGAAATCCCCATTAGGGAATTTGCCTTGAGCAAAAACCCAAGCCGTTGATTTTATTGGTTTAATTTCGACGCCTCGTTACCCCAATTGGCTTGTTTTGCACCCTTCTGTACCCGTCGGTCACCCAAAAGTCACCCGCGGGTGTACCCACACGCCGGCGTCCAAGTAAGTCGGTCGGGCATTCGCCGGAGAGCAGCACCGAACCAATGATCGCGGGTAAAGTTTGGGGATGCACACTTGGCCCTTCCCCAACATCCCGCCCGAACTTTTCGAGGCGCTTTCCGACGATGAGCGGACCACCCTTGAAGCACTGACGCAGACCTATCTGGACCACGTCGCCCGCCGCCAGCAGCGCCCGCCTACCCCCGACGACTGACCCTATACTGGATTCTTCCCCTTTCCCGGGGGAGGCGCGTATGTGCGGTCGCATCGCTCAGAAGTCCCGCCCCTTGGATGACGTGGAGCTGATCTTCAACAACATGACACAGATTTTTGCCGACCCGGCAAGGCCGCGGTACAACGAGCCACCAGGCACTCGGCCGCTCACCATGCACCGGCCCGCCGAAGGCACCGAGGCCTTGACACGGCTGTCGCGAGGATACTCGAACCCCTGCTATAGCCAATGAATATGCGCTTGCTGAAGACGCATGCCGATACCTAACTCGGCCGACTGCTTCATGTTAATTTTTGTAAGCCAACATTCAACATCAAAAAAACCACCATGACGCTCCAGCCATTCGCATCCCTTAAGCTCCCACGCCATCTCGCGATGGATTTCATGGACGCGTTCATGCGTGCCGAAAATGCTCTTAAGCAAGGTGGTTTTGCCACGATGGCAAATGGCGCTGCCTGCGCTCACTGGGACAAATTTGCTAGCTCGATCAAGGCAGGTTTTGATGCTATTGACAACCAGTCGTTCCGAGATTCCGTGATCTATCTAGTTCAAAATCCGCCCAGGAAGCAGGTCATCAAGGAATCCGGGCTCGAATGGGAGGATTCTCCAGTCCCAACAGGCAGCGCGGCCCATCAGAGCCTGCTCATGGTAAGACGTGTCCGGAACAATCTCTTTCATGGCGGAAAGACTTTTGTTCTGGGCGGAGGTGATACCTTCGAACGGAATACGAATTTGGTGACCGCGAGCGGCAAAGTCTTGGACCATGCGATTCGCCTCAATCACATAGTGCACAGCTACCACAGCCGAGGTTATAGCAACATATAGGCTGCCCCTATACTGGAATCCTCCTTGGAGGGTTCCATGTGCAGCCACTACCAAACGCTGAAGGACGCCGAACTGTTGCTCAAGAAATTCGGCGTGCGCGAGAAGCCGGCGGCCATCGGCAAGTACGACATGTGGCCCAGGTATCAGGGCGTGTTCGTGCGCCGGCCGGTGGAGCATGACGCCGGCGACGAGGCCGTGCCAGAGCGCGAAGCCGTCGTAGGGCGGTGGGGTCTGATCAGCGCGATGACAAAGGCGGACGGCCTGCACAAAGCCGGCAAGCTATCCACGTTCAACGCGCGCAGCGAGACGGCGCCAAAGTCCTTCACGTTCGGGAACGCCTGGCGCCGTGCGCAGCACTGCATCATTCCGGCCGACGCCATCTTCGAACCCGACTGGAGATCCGGCACCGCGGTGGCTACGCGCTTCACCCGGGCCGACGGCGCGCCGATAGGGATTGCCGGCCTCTGGGATCGCTGGCGCGACGCCGATGGCCAGGTGCAGGAAAGCTACACCATGCTGACCATCAACGCCGACCAAGATCCACTGTTCCGCGACTACCACCAGTCCGGCAAGGAAAAGCGCATGGTCGTCATCCTGCCTGAAGGCGCGTACGGCGACTGGCTGACCGCGCCGGCCGAGGCAAGCCGCGATTTCCTGACGCCGTTCCCCGCTGAAAGTCTGGTGGCCACGCCGATGAAGTGACCCTAATAAAGGCGGACTATACTGGATATTCAACCAGTATTTTCCGCTATGCCGTTCAAACCGCCCCTCTTCCACGCCGACCTACGCGCCATCCGTGAGCGCCAGTCATGGAACGCCGATGTGATCACCCTACTATGGGAGGTCAAGCGTCTGCGTTCGGTCGTTCTGCGCGCCTACCAGCTGTCGGGCGACTTCAAGCGCCCGGCCGGCATCACGGGCAGTCTCTACGACGACTTCATCCAGGCGCTGCGGGAAGAGCCCTGTGTGATCGAACGCGACCAAGACGTGCAGGAAATGATGGAGACGCCGGACAAGCTGCGCAAGGGAATGGCACCTCGCTAGAATGCAGTGGACCAAACAGTGAATCGGCCCGCACTCCCTAGTCCCCACGCACCGACGTTCGGCGGTACTGCTCCGCCCTGGCCAAAGTGCGGTAGAAGCCCACGCCCACCTCAACCAGCTTGTCGCACTCGTCCGGACTCAATCGCGGACTGATCTGAGCCAGACAGTCAGCGAATTCAGTCAACACATCTGCCCAGTCGTCAAAATTTCGATCCGTCCCATCCTGAACGATCATTTTTGCAAGTAGTTCGTCCCGTAGCATGGCTGTCGCCTCTCTTTTTCGAGCCGAAACGTCAGCAGCAATCGACATTCCCGATCACGCACCTTGACGCCGTTCGCGCCACACGATGGGACATGTTCCATCACGGACACCTGCAAGGCGGACAGACCTTCAGCGCCTGGCCCAAAAGTACAGAATAAACCTCGCCTGTAGTGCCGCAACACTATTGCAATCGGTTTCGCAGTTGCGCAATACTGACCATCCTGTCATCTACTTTTGGAGGACGGCAATGAACCGCGAATACATCCAAAAGCTAGGGGCCGCCGCAGCCCGCAAAGGCCTGACGTTGTGGGACTGCCCGTACTATCGAGCGATGCAAATGCCCGGCCATACAGGCGAATCGATAGCTGCGTGGCGTAGCAAGGTTGATGCCTGGGAAGCGGGATGGACGAGAGAGGCCGAGACTTGGCGGTCATGGCCCGGCGGAGGGGCCCGATCCGTTCCCCGCGCCATAGCGCGACAATCCGACTGAAATGACCTGCGCCCCAATCGGGGCGTTTTTCTTATGGTCGTGGATCTCAGGGAAGGCAGTACGTTCCTATGCTCCGCCGGCCGTTGCGGCCTAAGACGGAGTGCAGAGCGTCCGCCAAGTGGCATTGCCATCCCGGATCTGCCGACGAATATCTGCGGGTGTGGCATCGACCTGCCCCGCATCGCTGAAATAGACCGGTCTTGCATGGTCGCAGTATTCAACGCCGACGCGGGCGGGCGTCACGCACCCAGTCACGCTTAAGCTCATCAGCAATAGCATCATCACCCATACGGGCCGTTTCCTGCTGCACATTCCGCACCTCCTGGCGGGCCTGTGCCGCCTGTTCGTTGACCTGGTCCGCCCGCTCTTGCCGCTCCGCCTGACGGCCGGTCGCGCGCCCGCGGTAGAAAATGCTGACCAGTGCGGCCAGCGCCAGACCAATGAGCAATAGGCCGCCCTTGACGCGCTCAAACCATGCCAACATGCTCTCCCCTTACTTCGGCAACAGACTGGCCGTACAGCGCTGCCCAGGTCTGCGGATGAGGCTTTCCGGGCCGCCAGGTGCGCGTATAAAGTCCCCAGCCGCCTAGGGCGTCTCCCATGGGTGGCAGGCTCCAAGCATCGGTCCACATGAGCAGGCGGGCGAAGGTTGCCGCCAGCACATCATCCGTCTCCAGCGCCGGATGAACAGCCGCGGCAATGGGCTCAACGTCCCGGACCTTGCAAATCCGATAGGCGTATTCCCGGCTGGCGGGGTGGGTCAGCACGCCGCGCACGCCTCCGCCGCGTTCGAACTGCCACAGGCCGCGAGCGGGCCCGTCGCCCAGTTGTCGGCGATGCAGAAACCGGCTTTCTTGTAGGCCGATGGCCAGCAGCATCACGCGCGCCGCCGCAGTGTCCATCTTCGACGGCAAGAGCGCGAGCGCCGGCTCGATTGCGACCTCAATAACAGTCTTCAGATCCACAATCACCCCTCCCCACCAGGCCGCGCACCGAAGAGTCTCGCGCGCGCCTCGGCCAGCCATTCAAGCAGCCCCTTCTGGCGCATGCTTGCCATCCATCGCATGTACGCCCCCAACACCCACCACGCAGGCAAGCCGGCCAGCAGCATGCTCGGCCCTAGCACGTAGAACTTCGCCAGCAGCGCGTCATCGCTCCCGGAGCCGTGCTGCGACAGCCAGATCATTGCGTCCATCAGCCCCGGCTTCCAGGCGATGACGCCAGCGGCGAGCGCCGGGCCGAACATGAACGAGCAAGCAACCGTCGAAATCGTGCGGACAGTGAACTCGCGCGCAGACCGTGGCGGCATAATCAGCAAACCCAGCATGGCTGCCACCGCCGCCGGCACCCCATAGGCCATCGCGACCTTCAAAGCCGCAAGGCCTCCCAGCCCCGTAGAACCTGGTTCCATAGTTGCACTGCTCCTGTAGACGGTTCGCATAGTTGCCTCCCGTATGGATGAAAAAAAGCCCGCCGAAGCGGGCGAGGGAAAGGGTTGGGGGTCAGGTTCCGATCTGGGCGCCGATGGCCTTCATGTACAGCGACGAATCGCGGTACTGCTGCTGCACCTCGGCCTCCGAAAACGCCCGGTTATAGACCAGCAACTCAGCCATCTCGAAACGCCAATGATTGTCAACGGCCACGTCATCGAAAGCCCCCAGGATGAGCGACGCTCTGTCCCGATCCCCCATAGCGGCCGTCAAGCCATTGGCAGCCACGGCAACGATCGGCCCTTCGGCCTTCGCGACATACCGCCGTCCGGCGATGCCATCCGAATCGATGGTCACCGCGCACCACAACCATGGGCTGACGTAGTTCGTCGGTGCGGGCTGCGCAATCACAACGCCGGTCGGGAACACCGACGCGCGCGAGCCGCCAGGACCATTGCTCGATCCATAGGTCAGCCCGATGTAGTTCGGGCTGCTCGCGAAGAGGCCGGCATAGATCCCCGAACCGTTCGATGCAGAAAAACTCCCCCGCAGACTGCCGATCAGCTGCGCCGTCCCGCTAAGCGATGGCCCGGAGCTGATACGAAAGCCAGCAATGAGCGTCAGGTTCCTCGGCTCCTGGACATTGGAGCGGTAGTAGTTCATCGGCCCCACGCGAACGCCCGCCGCGGTCATCGTGGGCGCGCCAACCGCTGTCAGCGACGCTTGAGACGGGGAAATGTCGATCACCCCAGTGGTTTGCACGGGCCGCAGGCCTAGCACCATTCCGGCCTTGATCAGATCCGACATGATGGGCAGGTTCGGCGCGGTAAAGGTATTTGAAGCTCTGGTAACAACGGTCATGTCGTTCCTCGTTTAGAACAGTTCAAGAAAATGCGGCATCCAGTTGGGGAGCGGCTGGCCGTTGGTGATCGACACCTCCGGCGACGAATCGCGAATCTGCCCGCGAGACCCTTGGCCCGACTCCTTCGGAGCCAGCCAGCCCTGCAAGGCATAACCAACACTGCGTTGAGGCCCCGCCGGGATCGGCGCGGAACACGTCAAGCGAATGGTGCGACCATCCACGAATTCAGGAGTGATCGTTACGCCGGGGTAGTGATCCGGGTGCGTCATGCTCCAGCCGTCACCGTCGAAGATCTCGAACCCCCATTGGCCCGGGTCATCGATATCCTGGTCCCGCACCAATGGGCCTACCGGCACATCGAACTGGATCGTCACAACGCTGGTGCCGTCGAACTCCACGCCGCTCGGCATGATGGCGCCATGGTTCTTGGTCCCGAATACCGTGGCCATGGCAGTCATGGCGAGGTATTCGCCATTGAGCGCGTGGCCATCCTTGCTCAGGTGCAAATAGTCGTCGGAAAATTCGAGGGGGTAGTAGGCGCCGGCCATGTGGTGCGTGGTCCGAGCCTTGCACGCCAGATAGGTCGAATACACGCCCCAGATCACCCGCCCCATAGAGCTTTGCGAAGATGGCACGGCGCCCAGGATCTGCCGATCGGGCACAAGCTTGCCGAACGTCGACGCCTGCGAGCAAATGCATGGGATTTCCGAAGCCTGGCCCGTAATGGCGCGAATGTCCGTTTGCAGATCCACCTGCCAATCACCGATCCCTTGCCGGTACGTTTTTCGGTTGGAATCCGATTCGCCATGGACGATCGCCACGAATGGCACCACCACCCGATACCCGTCCGGCTCTACCAATTCCTTCACACGCTGCACGGCGGCAAGCAGATTCGAATAGGCGACGGTGCCCTTCTTCAGCTCGTCGTAGTACTTCCCGCCCATGCCAGCCGTGAACATCACCATGAACGGATCGAACCCGAAGGCCTCACGGAATTCGTAGGCGAGGCGGAAGCCCAAACCTTCGACGTGCGTGACGCCCAGGCCATAAGTGTCCGGATCGGTCGCGGCACGGCGGACCATCGATTTCATAGGGACTAGCCGACTCACCGTCGCCGGGTCGAACACCTGCGCACCATACGTCAGACGAACGCCATTGCCGGGCGGGCCGTCCAGCATCATCAACGACTCGCCATAGTTCCCGGACAGGAAGAACGGGATATCTGCAGGAACGCCCCTGCTGCCCACGCAGTTGCTCTGCCCGACACTGGGAACCACGTAGCAGAGCTTGCGCGTGGGATCGACAACGAGATGCGAACCGTCAGGGCGCGGCTCGATTGCGACCGCGGTAGGCGCCGGGGCACCGAAGTGCCCGCGATTCGTCAATACCGCGGCCGTCTGCCCCTCTATGCGGATGCGCGGGTCCGAGACTCCCGCCACCAGCGGCGTCAGGTCGAGCGCTACCGCGTCGGTGCCGTCCGGGCCGTACACATGAATGCTCGTGCCATCGACGTAGCCGACCACGGGCGCAACCCCGCCGCCGCTACCGCCGCCTTTCCCTGTCTCCAGCGCGGCAACCCTTCCCGCCAAAGCCTCGACTTCCTCGCCCTTCGCGAAGCCGGGCATATACCCAATGACGGTTTCGCCAGTCCACTTCACGCCCGCGGCAATCTGATTCGTCTGGTCGACGATAGCGACCATGTATTCGTCATTCTGCAAGACGGTGTAGACCAACCCACCTACATGAAGCTTCGTCCCGTCATTGCTGACCTTAAAGGAGCCCACGTCAAGGCTGTAATCCGCATTGGCAGTGTCAACGCCGATCTTGATGGCAGGAATGTGGTGAACAGCATTCGGATCGACCCGGCGCCCCACCCGACCAACCCCGTCCAGTAGAACTTCAATATCCTCGTCTTCCGTGTCCCTCACCGGAATGGCAGTAGCCGCGCTCAACGCCTCCTGGGCCACAGCATCGGTAGAGGCCAAATCCGCTCGGTCGATCGGCTGCATCGGCGAATATGCCCAGTCCGCTCCGTTCCAGTCCCAATCACCATTCTTGGTAGGGTCCGCATCCTGCGAAACGCGCCCTTTTGTGCCAACGGGCTGGCCGACATCGTCGACCATCCGCTTCACCGATGGACTGTCGTAGGAAAGATAGGTCTGCAGGTTCGCAGCTTGAGACGCGGTATCGAGGACACGTCGCCGAAGCGTCTCCAAATTTTCGACATCGACGCCGATACGGTTGATGTTCGGAACGCCCGCCGGGTCGGTATCGAATTTTTCCAGCGTCTTTGCGTCGACGGACGCATCCCGTAATTCCTGGGGGGTGATATATGCCATCGGGCACTCGCAATAAAAAGCCCCGCTCGAAGGCGGGGCTGGGTGGTTTTGGTAGAAATTCGCTCTATGTACGGAAGTCGTGGTCGTTCTTGTAGTAGCGGCGGTCGTAGTTGATTGCTTTCAACGGGATGGTCCCGTCATCGTTCGGAGTGCCCTTCTCATCGACAAGAAAGGCCATTGCCTCGTGCGGGCTGTCTCCCGGCCCAATGATGTAGCCGGTGGGGTTGTAGCCCTCACCCCGCAGGATGATCGGCGTGCGCGGCACTCGCTCAAGCAGTGCCAATCGCGGGCTACCCCCGGACCGAACCGCCATGGACTCTACGGTTGCATCACTGTTCTGCAAGAAGATGCGATAAGCCTGGCCTGGCACCCATTCAAACGACTGAGAAAGCCCGACAAGCCGGCCGTCATCGTCAGCAACATCGACGATTTCACCGTCGCCGCTTCGCCCGCGCGTATTGTCCGCATTCCGGATCCGTTCCGTCACAGCCAGCAAATTCGCCTCGGGCAACGCGTCGAACTCCGTCGCGACATCCTGAAATTGCAGCTTATTCCAGGCCCGGTGCGCGTGTATGTGGGCCTGCGCTTCGATCCGCACACCAACCGATTCGATACGCTTGGGGTTTACAGCGGAACGGTCCTCGGGCAAGTAAATCGTGACCGGCGAATCATCCTCCGGACGGATCCACTGATACTCCACACCATCATTATCAATCGCACTGCCCTCGGTGCGCCTCTCCGATCCCGGTAGCTTGTTTCGGTGGTTGAAGAGGATGGTCGAGTCCTCGCCCTCCCGCTCGAAGAACAGCCGGATGACGCTGCCACGCCGATACGCTCGGCAGTAGACAGCCTCGGCGATCATCGATAGCGTTTCCTCGAATGAGAGGTTGTCGCTATCGATCGTGTAGTTGAATTGCGCGACATCAATGCCGAAGTAATCGCGAATCTCCTGGACCGTGTTGTAGATATTGTCAAAATCAACTTCCGCCGCAGCGCGATTCCCTATCAACGGATCCAGGCAGATCGCAGAAACAATGTCTGCAACATTTTGGGTTGGATATAGCTCGGTCGTGAAGCTGGACCCCGAAATCCGCCGCGGCAGCATTCGCGTAACCAACGTGTTCAGCTTGCGCTCCTTGACAGCCAGCGCGCCGTCCGTTGCGAGGGTCACAGACTGCACCGTCGTCACGTCTCCGAAGTGAGTCTGCTCCACCGGCGAGCAGGCATATAGATCGCGCCACTTGATCTCGTCAACCACAGACCCTTCGAAATCGGTGTCGGAATTCGTCAGGCGCCTGGCCCGCAGCCGCCAGCGCGCGCTGGCCGGGCCGGTCAGCTGCGCGTCCAAGGTGTCCGCCCGCACCGAGCGCGTGACGGCAGACCCCAGAATGGTCCGTTCGAACGCAAGCACGTCCCCATACGGGGTGCCACCGGCATCGACCCGCTGAGCCTCAATGCGATACACGACATCCCGACGATACTGCTGGCGTCCGTTGTCCTTGTACAGGCCATTGAGCGCGATCACATTGGAGATGATGCGGCTGATAGGCCGCACGCTTTCCACGCTGAACCACCCCACCCAGCGCTCCCCTGTCGTGCTGATCGTCGGGTTCATGACGACAGACTGGCCGCCATACTCGGTCTGCATCACCATCCAGGCCGGGTTCACGCCCGCCGGGTTGTTGAGCGTGAGCAGCGAGCTGGTGACCGTGGTGACCGTGTACTGTCCGGAAAGATCAAACTGGACTACTCCAGACGGTCGCGTCAGCACGGGTGAGCCGGTCACTGCCGTCGGCGCGCCGCGAAAGGCACGCCACGCCGAGAAATTCTGCGTGACGTCGAGGCGAATAGTCGTGACGGCGTCAAAGCTGTTGAACGCGACAGATAGCACGCCGTAGATGCCAGCGACGTTACTGCTGGCCCCATATGGCAGATCCGCGTCCCCGCCTGTAGTTCCGGTCCACGTCACCACGCCGTTAGACAGGGTCACGATCTGACCGGCGCCCCAGTCGGCCCGGTGATCACCCGAGAAGGTCAGCTCACCCCACGTGGGCGATAGTGTGTCCTCAACGCGGAATTCAGCGCCATCCGCGGGCGTGTAGGAAAACGTGCCCTGTGTCTGCGCGGCATTCTGCACCGCGATCACGTCCCCGGGTATAAACAACTCGGAAAAGTCCAGATCCGCGTCCTGCGACACAATCTCGTTCGGTGACCGGAACACCATGCCCCGCCGGATGACGCTGCCATAGTCCTGAGGTTGTAGCGTCTGCCCGTTCACGCTGTTCGCGCGCTTGGCCGCCGTCACCGGCAAATTGATCGCGTTGCCGATTCGCAGTTGCGGCGCGTGGCCACTGTTCGGCGACGTGAACGGGGCGTAAACCTCCACCGAAGCCCCAGAGATTTCGGCGATCAGGGTGGTGTCATCGCGCACGTCGTGAATCTGGTGCGCGCCACGCCCCACGCACATGAACGCGACTTCCTTTTCTACATGGTTTTCGAAGACCAGATAGGGCTGCGCCAACAGATCCGGGGTCGATCGGACCTGACCATAGATATCGGGCACGCGGCCATTGACGCGCACGCGGTTCGTACGCTCCGACAACCCGTTATTTGGCGACTCCTTCTGTACGTTGCGCGCGGTCGCATGCGGCGGCTCTGGCGCCAGGATGGACGTCAAAATCATTGATGCCGTTGAAACGGCTATGGATACGGCGATGGCCGTCCAGGTTTCCGGACCCTGCGGAAATACCTCTACAACAAATGGTCCACGCATTCGGCGCAACGCAATGATGTCCTCCTCCCGCCGCGGTGTCACATCTGCCCCTGAAGCCTGGTCTGTAATCCTGCCACCTGCCGGGAACTGCGGTCCAAACTCAGCTTTCAGAAACGACAGCAGGTCGCTGACCGTGCGCTTCTCCATAGGCTTATCGGGTGCGCGATATAGATGAACGGTGATCAAGAGTAGAACCTCATGTTCTTGTACATGGCCGTCATGGCCTCTACAAGGAAGAATTGGGGGCCACTATCATCGATGTGCAGCAGTCTGCGACGCAGGCAAACACCGATATGCGCCTCGCCGCCCATGGTTTCCATGAGCACCAGCGACGGTTTCACCGTCGGTCGGTCGTGACGTCTCATACCGCGAAAGAGCGTCGAGAGTTTTCCTGCCCGGAAATCCCCCTCTTTCACTTTCCGCAGTCTGGCATCGCCTGTCAGGAACTCCCACGCTTCGGCGGCGAAGTGCAGGCAGTTGTATGTCTTGCGGTCGTACTCGCGGAATAGCAAGAAATCAATGCTCATACAAAGCCCCAAAGCGCGGTAAACAAGTCAGGCCGATACAGCATCCCAGTCTTGCTAATGTTTGCATACGGTGCAGTCGCGTCGAACTGCGCCCCCTCCGGAGACCGTGTGATGGGTTGCGCTCTCAAGACGATCGGTCCGAACATTGGCCGGTTCAGGTTGTCAGACCGATAAGACCGATGAACGACAGTCGGTGGCGACGTCCGCAGCGTCCCCGCCGAACGGGCGCGTTGGATCTCATCCGGCAGAATTTCACCAAGATCTCCCAGCATCACGTTCATGCCGAAATCCAAGCTGCCCCGGTCCTCAAGCTGTCTTAGGACCATCGGAACGTATTGGAAGAACACCAGCTCGCTCGACTCTAGACGCGCCCAGAGCCCCTCTCGATAAGCCGATTGCAATCGCCAAACCTGTGAAAAGCTGGGCTGGCTTATCTCCAAAGCCCGAATCTCCGCAACCCTACGCGAAGCACCAAAGAAGAAATCTGTGTACTCCTCAGTGATATCAGGCATGAGGAAAATCCTCGTTTGCAAGCTTGGCGAGGAGGGTCATGATTTCTCTTGCGGCGGGAATGCTCCCGTAGATGGCTATCATCAGGACCAGAGACCCCCAGTAGTCCAGTGTTTCGTCGTCAAACTCGGGCAGGGAATCCACCTCCAACTGAAACGTCACCGCCCAGCCATTACCGCCTAATGGGGACGGCCGCGCCTCGCCGGGCATAAAGTGAGCGACGTAGCGCCGACTGGTGCTGCTGTCAATAACCAAATCGGCGTAGAAGGGACCGCCGCCCACGCGGCGCATGTCCCGCCAGAACCCCATGAGAAGGTCGAACTCTTCGCCAAATACAACGTAAGTGGCTGACACCATGTGTGGGGCCCCTTGAGGACCTGCACGGTATCGACCGCTTCCGCCTTCCAACGCGATGCGTTGTGAGCCGTCCCCCAGGCTCGGAACATATCCAGCCACAACAGGACGGAATGGCATTACAAGAAAATCCGTCATCGGCTTCGCTCAGTCTTAAAGTTCTTCGTCACGGCCCGAGATCCGCGGGAACCTGGACGCCCAAACTGGGACTCCATCATCTGAGGGCCCTGTTCGTACACTTGGTCTCGCGCGATCAATACCACTTCATCGCGGGTCAGGCGCTCCACGCTGTAGTCCTGGGGCGTACCGTTGTTATTGATCGTTATGCGGGGCCCTTGCGCTGTCTCGCCCGCCGCCGCAGCCGACTTGGTCAAGGGCGTGACAAAGCCACCGTCGCTTCCCGACATCAGGTATGTCCGCCCCCGGTAGTTGTAGAGTTCCGGGCCTTCTTCGTTGACCTCGTAGAAGGTCCCCGGTGCGGTTGGCCCGCCAGAGGCTCGCCCTTCCAGCAACCCCAGCGAAGAAAGGCTCCACGGATTACTGGAGCTTGTGGTTGTCCAGTTTCCGGCCAGGCTGCCGATTGCGCTGCTTAGGAAGCCCACCAGGGGCCCTGTCACGTTCTGCTGGACCAGCATCTTTGCGATATCAGCAAGCACGCCTTGCGCAACGTTTCCAAGGCTCCGAAAGTCAAGCTTGAGCTTTGTTATGGCGGTCGTGCCAAAGGCATCCAGGCCCTGGAAGAACGTGGAAAAAGCGGATTTGGCGCCGCCGGCCACGTTCGCCGCCTCGTCGGCGTAGTCCTGCAATGCCGATGTCGCGCCGACCGTCCAATCACCTTGGGCACCGCGCACCTTGTCGAAATAGTCCTGCTGCATCGCCAGACGCTTATCAAGGTGCTCGCGCAGGAGATTTGTTTCCTTCTGGAATGTGCCTTGGCTGATCTGATCGGCTGATCGCGCCTTGGAAAACTGATCCATTTGGCGCTGATAGTCCCGAAGGATCGTTTGCCTTGCACGAAGCTCCTCCTGCGAGCGGCTTCCCAGCCCCAGGGCTGCAACCTGGTCGTCGTACTGTCGCCCCTCCAGGTCGCGAGAAGATGCAAGGCTTGTGCGCAGGGCTTCAACCTTGGCGGTCTCTTGCTTGGTGCGCAATTGACTTTCCGCAGCCACGTTTAGGTCGAGCTGCGCGCGCAACTGGTCCTTTTGCGACAGGAGGCTCTTTTGATCCGCCGTCAGGACCTGCTTGCCCTTCAGGTCGGCAATCTGCTGCTCGAATTCAGCACGCTTCTTACCCCAGCTTGCCAACTTATCTTCGCTGGTGATCTGGGCCTTGAGCGCCGCTTCGCCGTCGCGGAATTGCTGCAACAGCTTAGTCGCCGCGCTGTCCGTGTACGCCTTGGCTGCGGGGTCCTCGTATTTATCGTTGATCTGACCAATCAGCTTATTTTGGGCTTCAAGGGTGGCGCCCGTGATTTCGGCGTCCTTCTTGACCTGCGCAATCTCGCGATCGCGCTTTTGCTTGTTGGTCTCCGTCTCTTTGCCTAGTGCTGCCAGGCGCGCTGCCGCCGCAACCTTCTCCGCTTCCCGCCGCTTTTGCCATCCTACGATGGCGGCCTCATCGCGTTGCTGTTGCAGCATTGCGGCTTCGGCATTCAGCCTGCGGCTCTCGTTCTCAACGGGGCGGGCACGCCGGCGGGCCGCCCGCCCACCATCACCCGTGAACGCCGCAGACTCATCGCTTAGACCCGCCGCATTGTCCCGCAGGCTCCGAAGCTCAGCATTGACCTCTTTCAAGCGGCCGGTAAGCTCGTCGAAGGTTGGAGCCTTGCCAACCCCCTTCATCGCCTCCCACGCGCTGCTGGCGCCCTGTTTGACGGCATCCCATGCCGTTTCCAGGGTTCCCAGGTTCTGACGCACGTCATCAGCCTGTTGTTTCACCGCCTCGGCATACGTCCGCTGCGCCAGCGCCGCAGCTTCCTGCGTCCTACCCTGTCGCTCCAGGCCCGCGATCTGCTGATATATCTCCAACGTCAGAAAGTGCTGTTGCTCGTTGAGCGCTGCGATAGCCTCGGTCGGCTTACCGCGCAACCCTTCAAACTCCTGGACGATATCCGCGATAGCCTTACCGGTGACCCGGTTCATCGCGACCGCGGCGACCCCGATTACTTCAATGTTCTGGCCAGCAATCTTGCTTGAGCCTGCAATCAGGTTCAAAGCGTCAACGGCCTTACCACGCGCTCCCGCCACGCCCGCAATGCGCGTCGCCAGGTCAGATAGCCCTGATGCCGTCTGACCGACCGCATTTCCGCTCAGAATCAGAGTCTTGGTGAACTCGGGCAGTTCGCCTTTGCCGGCCACGATAGCGGTGGAGAACAGCGCCACAGCGCCTGCCGCGACGGTCCACGGATTCACCAATCCTACAATCGTGCTGCCGAGCGCCCGAGCCGCCGGCACGATGCCGCCGAACATATCCTTCAGCTGACCGCCCTGCTGGAGCAACACCGTAAGCGGCTGTTGGCCGCCCTGCAACGACACAACGATGTCCGTAAGTTGTGCCGGCACGCCGCGAAGCGCGGCAGACTGCTGGGCGGCACTGACCCCGTATTGATTCAGCTGCTTGCCCGCCGCAGCAGCTGCTGTCCCGGTCGCTGCCAGCTTGGTCTTGAGCTCATCCAAGATCGAAGTCGGCACGCCACGCAGGGCCGCGTTGTATAGGATCTGCTCCTTTCGGGTCATCCCTATGGTGTTGGCCTGGTTCACCAAGGCGTCAACACGGCGGCGCTCCACAGCGGCCAGCTTCGTATAGTCCGCTTGCGCGGCCTGCGACATATCGCTGGTGCCACGCTTGGCCGAAGCAATCGCGGTATCGAACTGCGTGGTATCGACAACAATGTCTAGCCTCGCAGTTCCAATGCTTTCCTGTGCCATATCTCAGCTCTTATGAATGAATTCCAGCGCCGCACGCTCGATCTGCCGCAGGAGATCCATCAGCATTGGCCACCTACCCCGTTCAATGCCGTGCAGATCCATATCGGTGTAGAGGACCCCGTAATCCAGACCTACCGGCCCGCCCGCCCCGACCCGCCATTGCGAACTGTTCCGAGCGAACAGCGAAAAAGCCTCTGCGTAGTCGGGCCAGATCTCGACAGCTGGCCGCTTGAAATTCGAAGGCTGGGAACGGATCCCGGCCTTCGCCAACGCCTCGGCGGATGGCGGAGTCCAATAAAACGCCGCCACCGCCGCTTTCAGTTTTTTGCGAGCGCGACCTGCATCGCCTTGTTGTAGGCCTCCACAATCGCGTAATCCGCCCCCGGCTGGTGTTGCCGCAGGAAATTGATGGACGGATCTTCGAGCGGCATATCCGCATCCCATCGCTCGATCAGTTCCAACAGAAGATCCGAAGTCGTGATCGCTTCGTCCCGCAGCTGGTCCATAAGGCCGTCGTACTCGTCTTTGGTCTTATGGCGAAAGGTGACATTCAGCTTCTGCGAACGCCCCTGACCCGTAATCGTGATGGCGGCGTCGATCGTCGGATTGGCTTTGATGATGAACGTCATTACACGCCCTCGTAAGTGGTGGTGTCCGCGCGCAGCGACAGAACGAAGGAGTTCTGCAGGTTGGTGTTGGCGCCACCAACCGGGTTCTTGTTGAACGCCGGAAAGCCGTAGTAGTAGACGACGCCTCCATCGGGATAGACAGCCTCCACCACAACGGGCGCCTTCAGAATGTCAGCTGCAATCAGCTCGCCGTACCATTCCTTCTTGCGGTCATAGTCCATGGTGAATGTCAGAACCACCGGCGTTTTGAAGGTGGGTTTCTGCAATTGTTGGCTGCGGAGATCCTCCACGTACTGGTACTGGTAGTTCTGCTGCTCGCCGCCAGTGATTTGCACGTCTTGCATTTGGTCCAAACTGAACCAATCCAAGACCTTTCGGTACGAGCCCGCGCCTTTCCCGACCGGATACAGGCGTTGTACCGTCGTATCGGCGCCCTCCAGCTCGAAGCCATCGGCCGTGGGCGCAGCTGCGCGCCACACCGTCTCGTCAAGAGCGGGCCAGCCGGAATTGATCACCAGGACGTCGCCAGCACTCGGCGGCGTTGCCGTGGAAGCGACGGGGCTCGCCGCATTCGAGATAGCGCTGATGGCGACCATCGCGCTGAGAGTCTTGGACACTCGAAACTGCGTGCCGTTGATGAAAATGGAAGACATTTGTGTTCCTCAAATGAAAAAAACCGGCGCGGGGCCGGGTCGGATGTGAAAGGGGCTGAATTACGAAGGAAGGAACCAGATACCGAAGTCCTGGCGCGTGCCGTACTTCTTGATCGCCTCTTCGTAGAGGCTGACCGGTGCGCCGTAGGGTTCCACGGCAGGAAAGTCACTTTCACAAAGCGCGGTGCCGATTGCATCGGCAATGGCGTTCGCCTCCACGCGACTTGTGGACCAAACGTAAAGCTGCACGCGCTGGTGGCGTTTTTCGCGCCGCTTGCCTTCGACGTACCACTGCTCCTTCCCGCCGGCGCCCTGGTAGACGATCAGCGGGAACACGGGTTTGTCGGGGGTGACGTCCGGGTACGCCCGCCCACCCACCAGGGGTCCCAATAGGGACTTCAAGCTTGCGTCAAGGCTCATCTCGCACCTCCTGATCCGCCAGAAGCTCCGGCAACCGCTGGCGCCCGCGCTGGATCATTGCCGCATGCGCCCGTGTCGACGCTGCCTCGTACGCCTGCCGGAGGAACGGATAGGCAGGTACCCACTTGGGCGACGGCAGCTTGCGGCGCTTGTCTGTCACATAGCTGCCGTCTGGCTTGCGAATCACTGCATAGATCCGCCAGTGGCCGAACTCAATCAGGTGCCCGTGAGGTGCCTTGCTCTTGTTCCAGGTGACGGCGTACTGGACCTCTTTATCGGTGGAGTACGCTTCCCGGAACGCGAGATAGATCGCGTTGGCTAAGACGCCGTTACGCGTGTTCACGCGGGCCTTGGCCTCATCCCGTAGCACCTCTCCGCCGGCGACGGCCATGGACCGCGCTAGGCTGACGCGTGCGGGCCCAAGCAGGCGGTCCAAGCCAGTGGCCCAGCCGGACGTGTCGAAGGTCGCCTGAAGCCCATTAGCCATCGTTGCCCCCTTGCTCGCAGATCACGAACGCGCTCTTGCGGTCCTTGAAGTCGCGGGTAATGCCCTTGACCTCGAATACCTCGCCGTCGTGAAGCACGCGCATTCCCGCGTCAAGGCCCAGCGCCCTGACGGCCTCAAAGCTCACCAGGAAGCTGTAACGCGCGATGGACTGCGATACGTTCCCCTGCAAGCTGGACCGAATCGCCCCCAGGCCCGTCTCATTCGCAATGCCCGCCCAAAGGGGGCCGACATCCACCCATTCGTCCAGAGGCTGGCCGGCATCATCAACCTCGCCAGAGCGGCGCTGTATCAGAATGCGGCGATTCCGCGCTCGGGCCGTCATGGCAGCACCCGGGTAAAGGGGAAGACCAGGCGCGCGAATCCCGGATTCTCATGGAGAACCCGCTCTCCCGCGGCCTCTGGGTTTTCGAGCATGTCCCCCACCAGCATGACAATTGCGAGCTTCAACGGCTCCGGTACCGGGCCCGGCTTGCTTGTGAATAGAACCGGGAACGCACCGGGTTCGCTGGAGGTTTCTCCCGGCCAGATGGGCAGCGGGGTTTCCCGGCCGCCAACTGGCGTCCATTCGTACGATGCCTCGGCCAGCGCAAAGCCCGTCCTGCGCTCGACCAGCTCGCGCGCCGCGGTAATAACGCCGGGGATGTCTTCGTCCAACGCGTCGTGGTCAATATGCAGAAGTCGCTTTGCCTGTGCCACGCTCACGGGCTCGGACGTCGCGGCGGTAATCAGGCGCAGCATCTTTAGCTCCCTGCCGATTCCACCGCGTTCGGGTGGGGGTCGATATACCCAGCGCCTTTCAACGCAGGAACGTGTTCGGCATCGAACTCTCGTACCTCACCGCACTTGCCGTAGATGCTGTCATGCAGCACCAGCGCCTTTATCTGTTGGCGAGTGTCCAGGCCAGTTGCAGGAGCCGGAACGATAGCGCTCTCATTGGTAGCCGTTCCCTCGGAGCCCAGCGCCCCCACTGCCGGGGCTTCGCTCGGCGAGGCGGGCGGCACATGCTGGGCCTGGGGATCGCCGTTCTGCGCGGCCGGGGCGGCAGCGCCGGCCTCACCAGCAGCAGCAGCAGCAGCAGCAGCAGCAGCGGATGCGTTCGCCTGGTCAGACAGAGCGGGCGCCGCCTGGGGCTCGCTACTCGGCGCGGCCTCGGCTGTCGTTTTTCGTGCCATGGTTTCTTCCTTGAAAGAGCGGGCCTGCGAGACTCGCCCGCCGGCCCGCGATCACCCCGGGGGCCGCTTAAGCGGCGGCGCCGTGCTGGAACAGCTTCACTGCGCCGCCCACGTCGATCAGATTGCCGCCCGAACGCATCCAGGCCAGGAATCCAACCTGGCCCTTCTTCACGTAGGCCGAATCGTTGAAGCGGAACAGCGTGATCGCCATCACGTCGCGGATCTTGTACAGGCTGAAGTCGCCGAACGCGATGGACTTGGCGGCGGCCGCCGGCACCGGCATGTGCTGGTTGATCTGGATGTCACGATTCAGCAAGCGATCCGGTGCGCCGCCAGGATTTCCCTGCTCGTAGCCCGGCACGAAGATCGGGCGACCTTGGTCGTCCTTGATCTTGCGAACCATCTTCAGCATGTCGTCATGGAACATCCACTTGGCGCCCAGGCGGTACGCAGGGTCAACGCTGTGCTCGATGTCCACAAGGTCGTCGTAGGCGATCAGCGGGATTGCCGAGACGGCGCCGATCTTGCCGACCGTAGCGGCGGTGACAAGGCCCATCGGGCCGGCCGCGCCGGGACCAACGGTGTAGTGGCGATTGGTGACGCGGCCTAGCCGGGTGTTCAGACGTTTGGTGATGAAGCCCTCGATGTTGGACGAACTGTCCTGCAACAGTTCCCAGGGCACGGTAACCACCTTCGAGCTGAACTTGTAAACCGCCAAGCCCTTCGTGCCAAAGCTCACGTCCTCGTCGCTTGCGGACTGGTTCTCTTCGACGATTTCGCCCTCTTCGTTCGTGCCGTCGCTGGTCGGGTACTGCATGGGTTCGCCGCCGCCGGTCGAGAAGACGTCCGCAACGGCGCGCATGCCGCCAAACGATTTCAGCGTATCGATAATGGAACTAGCGACGGTGGTGGGCACCGTATAGCCACCCTGCTCCGGATTTGCCGCCGGATTGCCGCTCATGGCGTTGCGGACCTGGGTCCAGTCCTCGGCGGTCAGCGCGTTGTCGCCACCACGGCACCATTTATCGAACAGCGCCACGTCGGCACTGCGGTTGCCCTTGGCGCCGGGGCGGGTTTCACGCTCACGCACGCCAGCGTCATGCAGGTCGTTTTCGACCGTCAAGTCCATCATCTTCTGATGGCGCTCGATGGCGGCGTCGATGCGCTCGATTTCCGCCGTGTTGTCGTCGTATTTCTTCTGGTGGTCGGCGTTCCAGTTGGCGCCGGGATTGTTGTCCAGCAGGGCGCGGGTTTCTTTGGCCAGCGCGTTGCGGCGCTCCCGCTCGGCTTGAGGATTGAAAGCCATATTTAGGTTCCTTCAGTCGAAAAAAAACCGCCCAAAGGCGGTGGGTTGTCCTGCGTGCGGGAGCCGCTTAAGCAGGGGTGGCCTCGATCAGCGAAAACCGCCGCTCAAGATCATTTCGCAGGGCTTGGACCTGGGCGTCACTGACATCCGGCCGTTTCGGCTCGGTCAGCGCCTTGGGCGCGTTCTGGTAGGCCGCCAGATTCCAAGCGTTGGAGGTGGTAGGCTTCTTCGCAGCAGCCTCCACAATGCGATCCACAAAGCCATGTTCCAGCGCCTCATCGGCGCTGAACCAGGTCTCCGCGTCCATCCAGGTCTTGACCTGATCCGCCGACTGCCCGGAGCGGGCCACATAGTCGGCCGTGATCGCACCGTCCACCTTTTCAAGCAGATCAGCCGCTTCCCGCATGTCGGCCTTGTTGCCAATGGCAACTGTCCAGGCGTTATGGATCATGAAGAATGCCCCCTGCGTGGTCTCGACCTCGTCGCAGGCCATGCATATGTCGGTCGCCGCGGAGGCAGCCAAGCCGTCAATATGGGCAACCACCTTCGCCGAATGCTGACGGATGGCGGTCATCATCGCGCGGGCGTCGAACACATCGCCTCCTGGCGAGTTGATGCGCAAATGGATCGTGTCGGCCTTGATTCCAGAGAGGGTCTTGGAAAATTCGGTCGCGTCGATATCGCCCCACCAACCGCCGATCACACCATGCAGGTAAATCGTATGTTCGCCGTTGTCCGCCTCCGCGCGCAGAGGCTTCGATTCAGAGGCGTTATCGCGCGCCAGCTGAAGCAGTTTCGGAATTTTCATTCTCGGTTTCCCTTTCTTGATCGTTATCGTCCTCGGGTGCGGGTGGAGCTTGCATGCCCGCCCGCGCCGGACGGTCAAACTCACCGCCTAAGGGCTGGAGGTTTTTCACGCGGCGGACCTCGTCCACGCTCATCCAGCCCTGCGCACCAGGCCCGCCCAGCGCCTTGGCGAAGTAATCCGCCTGTGCCTTGGAATCGCCTGCCATGAGCCCATCCGTGTTGTGCTCGGTGAAATACCGGGCGGTGCGGAACAGCTTTCGGTTCAATTCGCCCTTGATCCGCTTCAAGTGCGGAGCCAATGTGTATTTCACGAAGCCGATACCCATCTGCTCGATGCCGCTACCCCAGCTGCTGGACTTTGTCATTTCACCGATCATGTGCGGCGGGACACCGAAGGCTCGCGCCATGTCGATCACCTGCCATTGCCGAGACTCCAGCAATTGCTGGTCCACCGCCGACATCGTGAGTTCCTTGATATCTAACCCTTCAGTCAGAATCAGGGGTATGCGGCGGTTGCCCTGAATGCCGCCATACTTGGCAACCCAGGCGGCGCGGAAGTCCTCTTGCATGTCGTAAGACATGGCCGCCGGCGCCTTGATTGCGACCTCAGGCTTGCCACCTTCGCTGAAGAACTTCCCGGCATGTTCGTCGCCCTGGATGGCGATACCAATTCCGTTGCGCGCCCCCCACTGAATCACCGACATCGAACTGATGCCGTTAAATCCGAAACCGGGGATGTGGAGCACGTCGTCCTGATCGACCGTGAAGAATCCCTTATCGTCGTAGAACGTGTACTGCAACCGCCGAAGCTCGCGCGGGCTTTCGCGCTCCTGTTCGCGGATCTCCACACGGGAACGGGGCCACGGGATCAGGTTCGTCATTGCGCCGGCACGGTTGCGAACGATGTACGCAATTCCATCGCCCCGCAACAGCATCTGCGTGATCAAAAATTCCCACGCAGCAGAAGCCACCCAAGTGGGGCAAAACTGTTCGTTTAGCGTCCACCAATACGCGTGGTCCACCTGCTGCCGCGCCCCGTCCACGCGCTCGAAGATGGGCAGAGGCAACTGCGCGATGGATCCAGCGATCAGCGAAACACAGGCGTAGACCGCCGACACCCGCATAGCAGTCTGGTCATTGACCACCGCACCTGCCGCGGTCCGAGGATCGCCGAATATTTCGTACATGCGGATGTCGGACGAGGAGACCGTCCGGCCGTCGGCGATGTTGCCAATTGCTGGCTCGTGCCGGCTATCTGGCTGCGCCACCTGGCCGTCAGAGCCGAAGAATCTGGAAAGTAGTCCCATCACATCACCACGAATCCTTGTTGAATTTTCTTGGGGCCGGCCAATGGGTTCAGCGCCATCAGTTGCGCGGCATCGAAAAGCGCCATCAGCGGGTCAATCTTTGCCGTGCCGCTGGCCTGCTTCGTGATGAGAATTGAATTCGCGCGCTGCTCGATGCGCGCATTGCTGACGGCCCACGCCATCATTGGGCGTCCGCCGTGAGAAAAGGCCCCCTCCGCGAGCTTGCGCTCCACGGTCTTGATGGTGCCTCCAAGGCGCCAACCTTGCGAAACACCGACAAGAACGTTGTCTGGGATGCCCGCATCTGCAAATGCTTCCGCAAACGTGATGCCACTAGGGTCAACCCCGACCCCTTCCTTTTCGGGGAATAGCCCGGCGTCATACACCCTCTTGACGATCTCGGCCAACTCGGCCACGTCGTCCCCAATCCGGTTGACGATGACCAGATCTTTGTCGTGCTCGAAGTCCCGCAACCGCGGCGCGATTTCCTTTCTGCGCTCCAACACGGACGGATGCGCCCAAGCTCGCCCCCAATGCAGCCAGCGCCCCGTCCCAGGCTCTCGACCTACCAACCCAAGCCCCAATAAGTCGTCTAGGCCGCCACCGTCGATACCTCCGGTTATGACCTCCACGCGAAGCAGGAAATCATCAAGGTGGCGCAGACTCGGGTCGCCATGCGCTTGCCAGTGGTCCGCCCCCGCCCAACGGTCAGACCGCAGATTCAGGCCGATTTCGACGTTGAGGTGCTTTGCCAGGAACTGCTGGAACGCGCCGTCCGTCCTGGCGCGCAGCAGCTTGAGCTGATCCTCCAGCCACTCGGCGCTGACTGAGCGCCCGATATTGGGATTGGTGAAGTAGAAATTGGCCGGGTCAAGATAGGCCTTTGCCTCCAACATATCCTCCGGGAACTCGTACAGAATGCCCAATGTCTTCGGGTCGACCACCTTCCCGTCACGGACATCGCGCCAGTACGCCAGCTTCTCTTTAAAGACACCTGCGGGCGGGTCATCACTTTGAGTGGTCAGGAAGATCACCCAGCCTTCATCACGCGATATTTGGCCGCCAAGCGCCTCAAGGAACATCGCCACAGCGTTAGCACGCTTGCCGAATAGCCACAACTCGTCCACCAAGATGCGACCGGACTTCTTGCCCGACACCGTGTCAGTGTCGGCAGCTACCACCTTAAGGCTATTGCGTGTCGTGCGATGGGTAATGGTGCGGATGTGGTCCTGGACGTGGAACATGTCCGACAGCTCCTCATCCGCCCGAACCATTGCCGCCGCCGGCTTGAAGCTGTTGTCTGCGACTTCCTTGGTTGGGGCCAGGATCAAGTGTTCCTCTTCCTGGCGCCAGCAGATGATCACCGCCGTCAACATGATGCCGGCGGCAATAGTCGATTTCGTGTTCTTCTTGCTGATGAGCAGCCCATACTCCCGGATCCGTTGCTTTCCGGTTTCGACGTTATATCCGCCGAAGATCGCTCGCACAAAGTCAAAGACCCATTCTTCGGAGCATTCCCCAAAGGTCTGGTGTCGGTACGTCCCGATCGCTTCGTCATAGACCTGAGCGAGATCAACGACCTTGAGCTGCTTAAAGATGCCCAGCGCATATTCGGCCTGGTCGGGATAGATGGGCGGCGGAATGATCGACTTGCGCGTGCGCAGACGTTCCGCCCAATCCGGGCACGCGGTTGTCCAGGTCATGATCTAGCCTTTCCCGACAACGCGCAGATGCGTAGGCGGCGGCGGTGGCGCAAACCGACCGCCCGCCGCCTTGGTCGCTGCCTCCTGTTTGGCGCCCTTCTTGCCCTGTTCAGCAATCTTTCCGTGCGTGAACGGCATAAGCGCCTTCGCGGCCTCCATCCGTAACTTCGGTTCTTCGCCCAGGTCGTTCATGATTGCCACAAGCACGGCACGCGGATCTGAGGTCAGGCCCAGCGCTTTCAGGCCGACGCTTTCGACGGAATCGGTAGCGCTGTCCTCAACATTGGTAACGGCCGGCGGCGGCCCGGCATCCGGCTTTTTGTTAACCGCTTTTTTGTTAACTCTTTTGTTAACCTCGACGGTTCGTCCCAAAGCTGCCAGCACATGCTTGTCACGCATCAATCGAGCGGCTGCTTGGGCCGCCCCGTTTTCGCTGTAACCCGCATGGATAGCGGCTTTCGCACCGGATAGACCCGACAGCAGCGCGTCGACGAAGCGGCGCTTTTTGTCGGTTAATGCCATAGGTTTTGCTTAACAAAAGTGGGTTAACAATTTTCCGAAACGGGGAAATTTTCTGTGCGTGAGGGAACAGGTGGTTTCCAATGACGAGACCCGCCAGACTTTCACCCCGCCCCCCCGCTGCCGTAGCCCCTACCGCCCGCGCACAGGGCCACCAGGACGCGACAGCGGAGCGGCTGGGTGCGCACCATCACCATGACCATGCAACCCGCTACGGCCTGCTGGTGACGCAGACGGACAGGCCGCGCCTGATCCATCGGCCTACCTTGATCGCGTCGGGGGTTGCCCCGCTGATCAACGCGGCGAGCGCCCCGCCGGAGAGATACCAGCGCACCCACCACGCGACGCGAACAGAGACCATGACTGTGTGCTGTGCCATTACGTGCGGCCCCTGTATCCCATGTCCTGCCGCGTCTTGGCGTCATGGCATCCACTCTTGCGCCCATGCGCATCGCGGGATACGCACAGCACCTGCGTGTTTGCGTCGGCGTCTTCGCCGCCATCGAACAGACTTACCTTGTGGTCAAGCTCGAAGCCGTGCGGGTATAGGGTCAACGATCCGCAATGCGCGCAGTGCGGATTAGCGGACCAGACCCGCAACCGGCGGTCTTGCAGCTTGCGGCCTGTCATGCGCTTGGCGCTTGGCGTAGGCGCTGCGGCCAGCCTGGAACCAGCCATTGCAATACGCGGCTTGAGCGTGCTGAGCTTCGCCATGGCTATGCCTGCACGGGAACGCGGTCGTCGGTGATTTCTACGAACACGTCCTTTCGAAATCCCGTGCTGGTGTCGCGCGTGTCGACATACGCATGAAACGAAACGCCGGGCCAGTCAAGGCTACGTCCAAGTTTTTCCGCCACGCGTTCCGCGATGATGCGCAGTGCTACATCCTGGTCCACCGTCGTCTGGTGAACGTCGCGGTCCAGCTTCGTAGTTTTGATGTTCATTACGCACCACCTGTAATTGCGTTGGTGCCGGGTGCCATCTACTGCACACGGCCCGGCGGCGATGACCCTAACCCCGCACGCCGTGTCCGGCCGCGGCCCCTTGATGGCGACTGGCGGAGTTGTCTAGCGGCAATGCAAAAGCCTCGCCCGTAGATTCCGTATCGGAGGCTTTCGAGGGACACCACCGGCTCGCGCAAGTCTAGCCACCGCCAGTAACAACAAGTAATATTCCTTCCTTCTCTGCTCTCGGACAATTTTCTTCTCAGTCCTGGGACAGCATAAAACTCCTTGTAACTACATACCGCGATGTCAGATCACAGAATCCAGCCCGAGAAAGTCACTAAACCAATACAACTGTTGGCCGCCTGGCTGGTAGGTCTTTTCACGGTAGATGCAGCTTTCCTCGTAGCGGCCTCGCGACTCCCGCAGGACAGTCTGCAATCAATCGCACTCACCGCTGCCGCCATCCTGAATGTGCCCGGCTTTTTGTGGGCACTATTTCTTCTTCAGACGAAATTTCGTGCCGAACTGCAAGAGGACAGTTATTACTCCACGTACATCAATCGAAAGACTAATGAACAAGTTTCGATGACTCGCGACGAGCACCTTTTTGCCGGTTTGCAAGGGCGCCTTGATCGTCTGGAAAATACGATAGATTCGTTTGCGCAAAGCACCACGAAGCGCCGGCGAGAAGAACTGTTGAGCGCACTTTCGTTTGGAGTGAACAAACAGCTTGCTGACAAGGATGCAATAGCAGCCGAGTTAAATAGTAATGGGGTCGATCGATTCGGTTGGTTCGGCGGCGGCGAGGTTCCTCCTCACCGAGTAGTAGCGCTTTCTGAGGCACTACCACGTCATTCTCGAGAAGCTGTACTGACGCTGGCCCATAAACTTGGGTTTACAAATTACAGCTACTTTGATTCCGTAGCGGATGACATCAGCGAAGATGTTCTCCTCGGCGCATACGGAGAAAAGGGAAAGCCAATTACCGAAAAGGATCTAGCTGGCTGAAGTTCGCGTATTGAGATTCAAACCCAGGGACTCCTCAGTATCGGGTGCGCGCCCCACTGCAAAGCCTGTAGCGGCATCACCCTTCGTCCAGACCTTTCGGCATCTCGGGCACCGCGCAAAAAAGCAAAAACCCGCTGCTTTCGCTGGCGGGTTTTGTGTGGGCGCAGTAATTCACCTTATTTGTTAGGACCGTATTCTGGGTGAAAAAAATCCCATGGTCAACAGAATTTTTTATCCAACTACGAGCCCGTCTACCCATTGGCCACGGCTTTGTGCGGCTCAAGGGATGAAAGGTTCACAGCCCGAACGGCATATTTTTCCCGCAAAGCCGCTTCTCTGTCGGGGTCGCGCAATACAGTAAAACCGGGCCGTTCGGCCAAGCGACGCTTACGGTCCTGCGGGCGAAGTTCAGAGACAGGCGCATTCTGGAAAAAATCGCGATTGCCACCGTCGGCCCACGATTCGGAATACACCCCATGGGTCAAGACAACGTCGAACTGATCCAACTCTACGTGGTAGTACTCGATCCACCCCACCCGCGCTTCTTGAACGATGGTGCTCCCATTGACAAGACACTTCGCGCGCACCAACACGCCATCCAACAAGAGATGATGCCAGGGTGAAACCCACAAATCGGATTCTGGCAGATTGTGACCAAAGGCGTGCTGCCGAATCCTAATTGGCCACGTCGCCGCACGCTCGCTGTCAGAACGCAACAGCGCGACACGATACTTGCGCCAGCCTACCCATTTCACGTGGCGCGTACCTGAAAGCCCGAGGACCTGATCGCCAGGCTGTAAGGACTCAATGGCGACCTCACCATCTGGGGTGCGCACAAGCGTACCTTTTAGGAAACAGACTGGCATCACAAAGGTACCGTTGCTGAAATAACTTTGCGGATCCGCAGCAATGATTGCTCCTATCTCCGGAGCCATGTTCGTAATCGACATCACTACCGGCATGGCACCGCTCGCGAAGAGGGCGGAGCCAGTTTCGGATGCCGCATCGTAGTTAAACGCCGTCAAAATCCCACCAGGCACATGGACGGAATCTCCTGCACTCATCCCGCTTATCGTCACAGGGCCCGAAACAACAGAGTTGACATATGTGAAGCTGCCATCTCCGTCGCCGCTGAACTCCACGTTCAGATTTACGACACCGCCCGAAGGCACAGTGCCAAACTGATTGACGGTAGCCGAAGAGTTGCCGTCAATCAGGAGCTTGCCTGGTATTGAGGAAGCATCGGCGACGGCGAACAGTAGATCTGACGCTTGAAGATTGGCGCCATTAGTGACGATCACAGTCGCACCTGTTGAGGGAAACGTAAAGAGCGGAACTGAAGCGGAGAGGTTGACGCCATCCACAGTCAACGTATTAGGCCCCAGCATCACAAGCGCGCTGTTTTCCACACCATCCGCACTGGTCGCATCGATTGTTACGTTTGTATCTCTCAAATCGACAGAAATATTCGCCATTGATGTTCCTTAGGCCGTGTCTTATCAGGGCGGTGAATGGAGGCGCCCACGCGCGGGCACAGGCACAAGGAGCACCTGCTACCTCATAACCAATTGAAACAGTAATTAAGATTAATGCAAATGACAGGAAGATCGAACACTTATTATTGTCAAAATTCTTCCATACGTTACACATCTATTCGGAGTCGAGGCCTAGCCAAGATGCGAACCTGGCTCCCGGGCTATCCACCCGCAGGCCTCGAGGCGGTCGGCAATTTCCCGGATTGCCTCAGGATGCAATCCCATTTGCATAGCCGGGCCTCCGAACAACCAGCGCTTCAGTTTGGTACTGTGTGCGCCCGCCGTTTTTTCGTCGACGTCGTATCTTTCCGCTAGCTCAGCCAGCGTAACCTTCGCGCCCAGCAGCCGCTGGATCAGCGCGGAGCGCAGCCGCCCGTTAGATACGCACCCTGGCAAGGCCGCGGCAGCGGACACCGTCGTGAGCGCCCCCACAGCATCTGACCATTCCGGGTTCACCCTCCATCCGCCGCAGCATGCCGCCCGGCATTCGCACGGCACTTGCTGGGGGGCAATGTTCGCCACTAGCACCGCCTGATGCAGCGGGGCGAGGCGCGCAAGCTCGGCGCGGATCATGCCAGCCTGCCCTGCGCCGTCCACGCCCGACAGGCCTTTGCCTTCGCCCTCCGGCTTGCCGGACATCGCCTTGTTCATCAATGGTCGGTCATATTGCTGCATCGAGTAATTCAACGCGTACACCAGCGCCGCGTGGGCGCTACGGAAAAGCGCCTCGGGCTTTTCTTTCACGGCCGGGGCCGACGGTACGCGAGAAAGCGTATAGGTAGTCATCAATAAATCCCCGGGGAATAAATCACTTTCGCGGGCAACATTTCCCGCATCCATTGCATTGCCGCTTCCCATCCCAGCGTGACGGTGTGCCGCCCCCGGACAGGAAAAATCTTTGGGTTCACGTCGTGGGCATCGACCATCACCGATTCGCCACGCGCCCCCGTTTGCCTGTAGATCAGCACCGGTATGCCTTGCTCGCCGGCCTGCTGCTGCGCTTGACGCCACCATGCGGGCAAGCAGAGCGTGTTGGCGTGCTTGCACTCGACGCTGACGTGGGCGAAGGCGGAATCGTCCGCCACCAGGTCGCTATCGCCGACCGCGTTGCGCACGCGCCGACGCCAGACCTTGCCGGTTGCCTCGGTCAGCATGTTGGCCACCTTGCGCTCATACGACGCGCCCTTGTTGCGTGCCATTGCGCCGCTCATGCCTGTGCCCCCTGCCCCGCGTCCAGGCGTAGCGCGTTACGCGCCATCGCAACGATTCCCGGCGAGTAGCGTTTGCCATTGGGGTTATCGGTCTCGGCGATGATCCGCTTCCACCCGCGCAACGGATCACGGCCGGACTGGTTCATGATCCCCGTCGCACCGATCTTGCGCATTTGCTCTTCAGCTTTGGCGCGGCTGGACGCCGTAACCACCGGAGCGGGCAGAGCCTTGACCATGGCGGGGATGGGCTTCCATTCGCCTCGGGCAAGGACCTCATTCAACGACCGTTCCCAGCGGGCCTTCATCGTCGTGTACGGGCAATGCTGCAGGTCGTGCGCTCCCACCTCTACCGCCGCCCAGAAGATGGCCGGATGCGGCCAGGTTCCCGGCTCGCCGTTGTGCCGTGCGGCCATTCCCGCGACCGCCGTGTAGAACGCAACCTCGGGTTCAAGCGCGGGCCGGCAAGCCCGGATGAACTCGCCCACGCTGGGCGGCCAGTCGGGCGACATACGACGGCATGCCCGCAGCCCTTCGGCCACGTCCTGCGGCGTCAGGTTCTCTTCGTCGAACGCTTCCGCCCAGGCCTCTTTCCAGTTCTCGATGCTCTGCATGTCCGGGAAGTCTTTCAGCCAGCGCCCCCCATACGTGCCCGAAAGGCGATTCCAAAGGTGGTCGATCAGAGAAATGCCTTCCAGCTTTGCCATCGGCACGGCCCACATGGACCGGTTAGCCGTCGATTGTGCGACCGTCGTCATAGTCGTGGCCTCCTTGGTTTCGATTGCGGTTCACGTAGTCGGTGGGGTTGAACTTGCCGGCACGCGGTGCGCCCCCCGTTGCTACGCCGCTCGGGGCAAACAGCCCTTGCCAGCTTTTGCCGATGGCGTGCGTGATGACAGCCTCCGGCGTGTGGCCTTGCTTGCGGTATCCGTCCAGGTCCGTCACCTGCTGCTTGGCGGCCTCTTCGGTCAACGGCTTGCGGATCTGCACGCGGTGACGAACCCAGCGCCCCCACAGGTCGGCATCCAGCCAATCCGGCAATTCCACGCTCATCGGGTCGAACCCCGGCGAGCGCTTGCGCACGCCCTTAGGTTCATTGACGGTTCCTTGACGGTTCAATGACGGTTCGGGTGCAGCACGTTCACCCCGTGACGTCGTCAGATTCACCCCGTGACGTCGTGAGCTGCACCCCGTAGCGTCGTCAGATTCACCCCGTTCGTTACGGGGTGCAGCAGGTTCGCCCCGCTCGTCATCTTTGGAATGTTCCACGCGGGGTGAAACTGGTGCACCCCGTGAAAGATCAATGTCGTAGCAAACCGGACGCTGATCGGCACGCCGGATATAGGCTTTGACCAGATCCTGATTGCCGCGCTGAATTACCTTTTGGGTTTCCAACTCACGCAGCTTGTTCTGCACCGTTCGAGTGGACAGCCCGGTGTCTTCCGCCAGAGTAGCCACAGAGGGGAAAGCGCCCTCACCCTTTGACCCCGCGTAATTGGCAAGGCACAACAGCACGTGACGGGCGGATGCCTCGGTCACAACCCTTTGCGCCAAGGCCCATGTCATCGCCTGAACGCTCATGACGACTCTCCATACAAAAGTTGAAACCCCTGCTCGGCCTCATCAGGCCACTTGCCTAAGGCAATGATCCGCAGGCGCGTAAGGCGCAAGCCGGGGATGAAATAGCTAAGCTTCAGCGCTGCCGCTGCCCGTGATTGATCAATGAACCAGTGGCACGGCCCGCAGCCGAAGGCGATACACCAGTCATGCGCTTTGATTCCCTTTCCCTTGCCATCGCGCAACCGGTTGGAGTGGCAGGCAACCGTTGTCTCTTTGTCGTACCGGCAATACCCGGGAACGCGTAAGAGACATTCCTCGCCTCTGGCAAGATCAAGCAGCGCCTGGTTGCGATAGATCGTCTTGGGCGGCTTCTTGCCCTTCTTGCGCGCCTTCATAGACGCGCGCGGGGGCGGCATGGGGGCGGTGGCCCGAATCGGCGCGGCACGCATCATCGGCGTGGTGCTGCGCTTCATCGGCGTCTTGTTCTTGAGAGGCGTGCGGCGCATCAACGACATTCCGCCCCCGGCTCAGCCTTGACACGCCACCAGTACGGGAACTTCCAGCCATTCGTGCGACGTTTGACCAAGCCCGCCTGGGTGGCGTCGAAAAGGAACGATTCAACGGCGCAGGCGGCAGCAACAGCCCGGGTCGTACTTCCCCACGGATCGACCGGCACAAGGGCAGGCTCTACGATGCTTCGCAACGCCGGAACGTCAACACGACGCGGGGTATTGATGATGGCCAGCTTGACCGCTTCCACGGTTGCAGGCGGCACCCGATACCCTCGGAACATGTGCAGGCAGTCAGCCATAGATGCCGCTCCACTTCACAAACGGCTTTCGCACGGCCTCATGAAAGAGCGCCGCCGCTTCGGCGTTGTGATCCAGCTGCGCACGGCTGGTGATACCGCAGGCATCACGGACGAACTGCGCAGCATGCTGCTGGGCAGTCACACCCTGGGGGGCGGCACCGATGCGGGCAACAACCCAAGCCTGGAACCGGTCGTTCCCGCAGAGTTGCCCGGCCGCACGCGCCAGCGCGCCCCCCTTACGCTCCGTGGACGGGACACGCGCCCGCACGGGTACACCAGACGTTCCACGGGTCAGCATTGCACCCTCGATACATTACGAGCGCCACGGAAAGCCAAGATGGCCAAATCCATGAAGAGCGTGTACAGCGCGCTTCGCTCATCAGGGTCGATATGGTCATCCGCCATCGCGTCCAGCGTGGATGCGTTCAATCCCCCGACCGTGGCACCGACCTTCAACACCTTTTCGTGGATGGCTTTCAGCTCGTCCGGCCAGCCGCCCTCGGGCGGCGCGGGCACGTCCAAGCAGGTAAGACCATGCTCGACCATTGCGTAGGTCTGCGCCCAGCGGTGGGCTATTTCAGCGCCCCCGGCCTTCTGCGCGAGCCATTCCGTAAGCATGTCCGCCATTTCGAACGTCATCGACTCGCCCTCTTGGTCGGTCAGCTTGGCGCGCAGCGATTCGTAGTGGATCCGCTTGCCGCGGCGTTCGGTCAGAAATCTGGCCGCGTCCTTGACGCCGCCAGGGGCGTGGCGCACATCGTTGTAGAGAACATCAAGCCAGTGGTGGGAATTCAGGCGGCTGGTCATCGGGCATACCTTGGAATCGGGAAATATCAGGGTTTCGGCGAAGCGCCACCGTCCCTAAGATGCGACTTATGGAAATAGAGCTTCAGACGTCCAACGGTCCGATCTGGACCTTGTCGCTAGGTCTGGCTGGTACCGTCGGCTCCGGTGCCGGCTGTGCCGGCGTCGTCACGCTATTCATGCTCTCTCTCCTTAACTTGCTCGTCCGGTCCCTTAGAATTGGCGGTTCCTCGAACCACAGCATCCTGGAAGGGATAAAAGATGAACCGGTCTATGGATCCATCCATCGCTCAATACATCGACACCTTGATGACGATCACCGCGCGCCAGGCACGCGTGACTGCCCTTCTGATGTTTTTGCTGCTTCACCTGGCGGTTGTGGTGTTGCTACTTCTGGGAGCATGGTGGTGGCATCTTCAACCGGAAGAAGTGGCCGACGCCGTCCGCCATATCGCGCAATCCAGTCCCGTTGGATTTGCGGCGGGTCTTGGGCTTTCAGTCGTTGGCCTGCTTGGTGCGTACTGGAAGGGATATGACTGGCTCGCACGCAAGGCTTGGACTCGATATCTTTTTCACGATGCGCGCGGCTGAAAAGCCAACCCACGAGGCGGGTGTAGAAGCTATGCATGGGGAACGCCCTGAAAATTGGCGATCAGCCCCTGCCAGATATGATTGGCGTTCCTCAAAATGAACTTTCTCCAGAAGGGACTGACCATGGCCGAAAGCATTCCGCTCTTCCCGGTATCTGCGTGGACTGTCGGGCCGGTGCCGACAATGGGTTTGGCAGTCATCAAGTTCGACTTCCTGACGAATCCGATGCAGCCCCCAGAAGAGGCCAATCCAGGCCGGCACTACGCCCTAACGCCTGCTCAGTTACGCGAGCTGATAGAGCAAATGCGGTCAGCACTTCAGAAGCTGGAAAGCGACGTTCCTCAAGCTCAACCAGGGCCGACGCACTGACAACAAACTCACTTCTTGCATCCGGCTCAGCGCCCCCAGATGCCGAGCCGATGCCTTCATTGACTCCCGACACACAAGGGACACCATGGACATTGCTTCCGCCTTCAGTAGCCTCAGCGCCGCCATCGGCCTGGCGCAAAACGCACTCAGTGCACGAGATGAGCGCAAGGTCGCCGACGCTAAGCAAGAAATCACACGGGTACTGATTGAGGTCCAGAATTCCTGTTTGGACCTCCAACAAAAACTGTTTGCGAGCGCCCAATCGGAACGCTCTACGGAAGACGAGTGCCGCACACTTCGCCAACGTATTGCTGAACTGGAGAAGCAAGCGGCCGAGAGGGACCGATACGAGATGAAAGAGATTCATCCCGGCACGTTTGTCCTGCGCTTGAAAGAATTCACCGCAAATGGAGAGCCACCGCACAATCTTTGCCAACCCTGCATGGACAACCTTGGTAAGAAGGCGGTACTCCAAATGGCATATGGCTGGAATTCGAAGCTGGCGTGCCCCGAATGCAAAACCGAGTATCAATCCGCACCCAGCGCCCGCGCTGCAGTGTTTTCGTTTTGAGCCGAGGCTATGCATGGAATGGCTCCGGCTTATCGGTTCCGCCGGCAACCCGCTTTCCGAGGCGAAGAGCCGCTCCACTAACCCGATCCGCGCGTGTTTGATCCAACTGGGGAGGCCATTGCGAAATGGCCCCCCGCGTTAATCCCAGGGCCCGCGCCAAAGCCGCACCACTACCGAATGCCTGGATCGCCTCTTGTTTAGTCATACGGCTTTGCCCGATTGAATGATTAGTGAACTAGACAAATGATATGGCAAGCATGCTAAACAATCAAGCGGTTAATCTACTAAACATGAGCACACTGCAAGAACGCCTTAGAGAGGCGCTCGCCGATTCCCAGATATCTCAATCGGAACTTTCCCGTCGCGTCGGACTGTCGCGTGGGGCGGTTTCGTTTTGGTTCAACGGGGTCACGAAAGAACTGACCGCCGATAACCTATTGGCGGCCGCGCAAGCTCTGGGAGTGAATCCAATCTGGTTGGGCAGCGGTAAAGGGTCAAAGAAGCCCACTGCCACACTTCTGTCACCCGATTTTGATAGCAACGTGGTCCCCTCATCCATCGGAGCGAGGCGCATACCACTCATAAACTACGTTCAGGCCGGCGAACTTACTGAGATAGGCGCCGCCTTCTCGGGAGAAGCCTTGGAATACCTGCTAACCGACATGGATCTGTCGGAACACGCATTTGCACTTGAAATTGCGGGGACGTCTATGTTCCCTGACTTCAAGCCGGGCGACCGGATCATCGTGGATCAGGAAGTGTGCCCGCAGCCCGGGGATTTCGTAGTCGCCCGCAACGGCGGCTACGAAGCGACTTTCAAGAAATACCGCCCCCGCGGTATTGACGAGAATGGCAACGACGTATTCGAACTCGTCCCCCTCAATGAGGACTTCCCGACGCTCTATAGCAGGCAAGAACCGCTCATCATCATCGGGACGATGATGGAACATCGGCGGTACTACCGCCGAAGCTAGCAAGCCAGCTATACAGAAACCAACCGCCTGCGAGGCGGTTTTTTTTCGCTCTGCGCCGCACCCTAGACATCTCACTAGACGAAATTGGTTAGTCTGCTTGACACTTTCACCTGTCAACTTGTATAGTTTACTTAACGTCATGCAAATGGTAGCTCTACCCCACCGGACCCGCAGCCAGCAGTCAGGGCATCGCCTCAAGCGGGAGACGTCACCGCCACAAAGTCGGATTGGGGAAGGCGAGCAGATTTAGCCGGCATTGCCGGATCGCTCTTTAACAATTCAGGGATTCAGGAGAGGGTGCACCGATTCAGGAGCGCGGCCCGACGCACAAACGCCGGGCCGCTCGCCCTAGGTAAGCACCAGATACAGCTTGGCGATTGCGGTAAGCAGATGAACAAACTTGACTGCGACGCCAATCCAGACGCCAACCTTTGCAACACGGGTGATCTTCATGGTTAAGCCCACGGAAGGCCCGTACCGGTACAGGCGTTGAGTCCTGTGTGTACTTGTGTTCGCGCCCTGGCTGGCGCTAGCGAGTTGCCTACCTAGGATGGCACCCCGCACCGATTCGCAGCGCATGCTGAGTCTCGGTCGGCTGAATATCTTCGAATGGACTTCGGGCCGCATCGCGGGCCGACAGGTTCCACTCTTAGACGTCTCACCTTAAGCAACTTGCGAAGCTGCAGCATCGGGGGTTCGCAGCCCCCGAAGACTTGCAAGCATAGCCGATTGCGCCCTCCCCTGAATCCCTGAAACGCACAGCGATAGAACAGGCCGATGACCGCAAGGTGGCTAGGCCCAGGGCGCAACCCGTTACCCCTGAACAAAGATCGACGGCTACCAGGTCGCGCCTGGCTCCGGGAGTGGGGTTATAGAACGCGACAAGGTTGAAGAGGCACCCGCCCACCGCGAGCCAGGCAACTGGGAGTTGCGCGGATGCGGGCGCCCCCGATTTTCTATCCCGCTGTTATATGACAGCGCATCCGCTGAAAAGCGGGTTTCGGCCAGCACTGCGGGTCCGCGCTGACCGAAGCCAAGTGAGCGAGAAAACCGCCCGATAAGCAACATTCCTGCAGAGGGAGAGTCGAGATTATTAAGCCCGCTAGTTAGCTAGTGCCTTCTCCAGCTTGCTCGCATCGCCGGACATGGGCACATATCCTTTGTCCCCGTACCACGAAAGAAGCATATCCGGTGAGACTGTCCCATCAAAAGCATGCGGTGCCAGCCTAATTGATGTGCAACCAAGACTCCGAGCCAAATCTTCTGCAAACGAAAGCAAACTATTGCCGATCCCTTTCGCACGGTAGGCAGGTAGCACATATATTTCGTATATGAAGCCGTTGGACTGATCTGTCCAGTCGTCGTAGCAAAGAAATCCAACCTCACGTTCTTCAAACTTTGCTATAAATCTTCTGGATCTTCCGCCGTTTGCCCGCTCGGCGAGGTCACGAAGCACTAGGTTTGACACGGAGTCCGGAGTTGCTATTTCGATAATGGATGGCATCGTTCTACAAATACAAAAAAGGCCCCAGATCCTCCCACGAGCGCTCGGGAAGCCGAAACTTAGGTGCGCAAGGTATTTCGCGTGTTGACCGATCACTTCGCCGGTGATCGACCCTTGTCATCCGGAGCCCAATCGCTCACCACGACACGAAGTTCTCCTAGTAGACCTTCAACCGTAATTAAGCACTGCCGGACACTCTTGCCCTCGGCTTGCAGTTGCCCCATCAACACCCGGTTTCCAATGTCCCGTCTCAGGCTTGCTTCTTCGAGATGGTCCACGACGGAAAGCGCCAATCGCAAAGCCCTCTCGTCGGGGAATGCGAAAAACGGCGCCTCTCTCAGCCGTTCAAGAACATAGTTGGATTGGCCAACAACGCCGGAGTCTTCCTCGGATTTCATCTTTCCAACAATGTGACTCGCCATAACTACGAAGGTCGCGACCGATCTGTGAAATTGGTCGTCGACCTCTTCAATTCGCGAAACCGCCTGGCCTCGAATTTGGCCCAACAGAATTGCCGATGTCACTGCAATCGTAATAACGGCCAACATCGCCTGGGTCCAACTTGCCGCATGCCCACTATCGTCTGCTGCGTAGGTTGCTCTCATTAGATCAAGAATTACATTCGACCAGGCCGCCAGACAAACAATGATGGCAATCATGCCCATGTACCCCAAGATTCGTTGCCTACGAATCCTCTTGCGTCGTGGGTCTCTAATGAGGATGTCGCCCCTCCCCTCCGGCGAACGTCGACCACTTTCGGCGGTTTTCAACTTACTTTCTCCCGTGCTTTCGGTGACGAAATCATATGGGATATTCGATGAACGCCACATCGCAATTGGCACGAAGCGGTCAGTTTCACGCCGAGGGTGACCACACGACCGCCGATACCGCAACCCAGCGCGTTACCTACTTGAACGGCGGCAAGTGCGCCTGGCAGCCCCGGCTCATGCCCCGCGTGCGGGGTATCGGCAGGCGCTGTCCTGATCCCCTTCCCACCCTTCCATCCCGGAGCAACCCATGGTCGCCACCATCATCCGTTTCATCGAAGAACTCATCGACGTTCTCAACTTCGGCAACACCATCAATAGATAGCCTCGTCTCCGCCCCTGCTACAGGGTGACGACAGTCAGCCTGAATATCGCCGCCGGCCGTGACAAAACCCAACTCGGGGCACCTACTTTTCCACCAAGAGCGCGGGTCGCAGGTAGTGGTAATAGAGGTGGTTCAACTCATTGCTACAAATGGCCGCCTCATCCGCGAAGTTCTGAATCTGCGCCAACTCCCATCGACCCTCTTCCAGGTGATACAGAGTCGCGACATCGGGGGTTGCCCCCGCAGCCGGGTAGGCGTGAAAAAACCGATTCCGCGTCTTAACTAATTCTTGGAATCTTCGCGCCGCTTTGGCCAAGCGGTCGTCCGGACAAATCTTGTCTTCGCTCGCAAGCCCTACAAACGCAGAAGCGATAACTCCGCCCGTCCATTGCCGGTTGTCCATGGGACCAGGATTTTTGACCGGTAGTTTCCGTATTCGGTTTGTAAAGTCTTCGTCGAAGAGCAACGCGCAATGCACTGCCATCCACTCAAGACCAACCCAACACACCAGCGCTTCGGATATTGCGCGCATGTACTCCGACGGGTACAGATTGCCATGCCCCTCGCGTTCGTTAGCCATGTCCACCTCCATTGGATGGGAGAGGCTACCAGAAGAGCAACCAAGTAGCAGCACGCCTGCCCCGCCTCACCGGGGTGGTTTCGGAGAGCGGGCCAGCGCCGTAAAGTCACCGGCTTAGAAAGTGACTTTCGCTCGATATCACAGACCGCCTTACCGGGCCCGCTCTCCAAAGCCCATCACCGCGCCTTCGCGCAAATCCCCATGCCCTCAACCATCCCCGCCCTCTGGTGGGGCCTGGCCCTGCTTGCCCTGGCGGCGGCAGCCCTGGTCCCCATCGGCGAACACTTCAACCGCCGCTATGTCGCGGCAGATCCCTGGAAAGCAACATGAACGCACTCACCGCAACCGCGCTTGCCGCGCGCCGCCGCAAGCTGCCGTCCATCGCCAACCTGGCCCGCAAGCTTGGCGACTTCATCGCGCCCCGGGACCACGCCGGCAAAGGCAGCTGGAGCACCGACGCGGATATCCCGCTGTGGGCGTGGCCGGCCAGCGTGCCGCTGGCCGTATTCTTCCTCTTCGGGCGGAACCTGCTAGGTTGGTTGCTGCGGCTGATGCTATGAAATGCATCTAATCGCAATGCGAGCGTGAAACATTGATCGACCACTCACGTTCAGTTCCCTGACGCAGCGCCAGGCAAGTTCGACGCATCGTCTGCCGGACCGTCTGCCGAGGGAGCGTACTGCGAGTGAAGGTACGTCAACGCGTACTGAACATATCGAGCTTGCTTCTTGTATCGCTTGACCTGGTCCCAAGACAGCTCCGCCACGTCATGAACTGCGAGATTCCGAAGCGCGCGTAATTCCTGGATTCGAAACACTAGCGCTTCATCCACCACCCCGTGATTTTGCAACGTGCGAAGCATGATTTGATCCGGCAGTTGCTTGTGCTTCGCGGCACTAGCCAGCTTCGATAGCGCCACGCCGTATAGAGACCGGATTGCTATTTCTACGCTCTTCCAGTACCGAATGATGGCGCCGGTAGGCGCATCATTCCGCACAACTGCGTCATCGTTGTAATCGTCCCACCACGTTTCCCAGCTTTCCTCAGAGCCGGCGATGTGCGGCTCGCTCTCTCGCGGACGATCCGGTCTTGTCTGGCTTGTCAACGCCTCCGTATCCGGCACTGGGACGCTATCACCCGCGGTTTCTTCGCGCCCAGCCGAATGCATCTGATGTCCCCCGCTTGCATTGTTAGTCGCGTCGGTCTCTGTCTGAGGCCGTTCCCTTGGCACCTCTTCCAAAACCTCCAACCGCTCTTCAAAAGCGGCCTCCATTCCTGCTCCCTTAAGCGATTTGATGCGATGAAGCAACGCGCGCACCTCGCGCTTAAAAATCACGGCGCAGCCCAGAATTGCGACGGGCCACGCCCATGCGCTTAGTACGGATCCATTCACCTTTAATGCTTCGATCAGGAAAGTTGGTAAGTCCATTATTCCTCCCTTAACTGGTACCGAATCGTAGCGCACCACGGAGATCAAATTGAATTCCTCCCCCGCATCGTTCAAGACGATGATCAAGGACGGCACGATTAAACGCGCCGACGCAATGAAAGCCCGCTACCGCGATATCCATGTGAAACCCGATTTCAACCTTCGGGATCTGGATAACGAGTACGAGGCCGGCATCGAAGACTTGACCGCGTACATCATGGCTGGCGGCACGCTTCCGGCTTTGGAGGTTGTGGTGCTGGCCGACGGCTCGGGTGTCGAACTGGTGGACGGCCACCGCCGCTATGACGCCTTCGGCCGCGCCATCGCACGCGGAATGCCAATCGAATGGGTGTCTATCGTCGCGTTCCAAGGGAACGAAATCGACCGACAGGCGCGGATCTACACAAGCAACCGAAACGCCCCGCTGCGCCCCCTGGAAGCCGCACGCGGTTTCAAGCGCTTCCGTGGCGCCGGCCTGGACAGCGCGGAAATCGCCGCCATCGTCCATTGCAGCCGGACGCACGTCGAAAACTACCTTGTCCTGGCCGACGCCGAGCGCGACGTGCAAGAACTGGTGCGCTCCTGCCAGGTCGCCGCAGACGTGGCAATCGAAGCCGTCCGCAAGCTGGGCGCTAAGGCCGGAGAATTTCTATCCGGCAAGGTCGGCCAGGCCAAAGCCGCAGGCAAGGCAAAAGTCACCGCCAGCACCATCCACGGCCGCGCCCTGCCCCGCAAGGTCGTATCCCCGCTCATCAGCGGTGTGGATGCCTTCATCAAGGGACTGGACGCCAACCAGCGCGCAACCCTCGTAGACATCCAGGAAGGCCGCGTAGCGACCGAAACCATCACCATCCCGACCGCCGCCCTCCTGGAACTGTTCCAGGCACACAGCGCCGTCGAGACCGTCCGCGCCAAACAGGCCGATAAGCAGCGCCGCCTGGCGGAAGCCGCAGCAACTGCCAGCCAGGCCGAAATCCCCACCGAACAGGAAGCCACCGCATGAGCGCCCTCACCGAAAACGAGTTTCTGAAAGACGTTGAACACCATGTCGTCGAAGTGATCCGCGATGACGGCCTCCACCGCCACATCAGATTCCACAAGCCCGGCACGATGTGCATGCACTTCGATCTGATCACCTGGCCGGGATATCTCTGCTACACGGGCGATATGGGCACCTACGTGTTCAGCCGCCTCAAGGACATGTTCGAGTTCTTCCGCACAGATCGCGAATACGCCCAGCGTCGCGGCCGCCGGCTCTCGGTGAACCTGTCGTACTGGTCGGAAAAGCTTCAGGCCGTAGATGGGAGCCGCCGTAACGGGAGTGCCCAGGAGTTCAGCGAAGAAAAGATGCGCCGCGTCATCAACGGAATCCGTCTGCGGTGGATCCGAGATGCCCGCAACGAAGGCACGCTCACGAAAGACCAACGCCGCGAACTGTGGGAGGCCGTCGATGAAGATGTGTTTGCTCGCCTGAACGACGATGGCGAACACGCGGCTTACATTGCGGCCCGTGACTTCAGCTGGACTGCGGACGGCTTACGGTCTTCCTACAGCTACGGCAAACGAGCGTGGTGCTTCGAAGACCTGTGGGACTACGACTTCACCGATTACACCCATCGCTTCCGCTGGTGCTGTTTCGCGCTGGCCTGGGGTATCGAGCAATACGACCTCAGCAAAGAGGCGGTAACAGCATGACCGAACAGAACGACGCCGCCCAGGCGGCAATGCACGAAGGACTTACTGCCCTCGCTGGGCCCGCCGCCATTTGATCAACACCGCAAATGCCCTATGCCTCACTTGCTGCGGCCAGGCCTTGTTGCTCGACGCGGCGTCAAGAAGATCCGCGATTCCTTCATCAACGGGAAAGCCATCTTCCAGCCAGGCGATAGCCAGGGAAGGCCAATAACCCGATGGCCATTTTTTTTCTAGGCCTTCCAGGAGTATCGAGCGCCGACATTCTCCAGCGTCTTGCGCATCCACAAGTCGGCGTTCGAGGGCAGTCACATGATCTGGGTTCGGATCCATATCGCCAACCTAAGAAAAGACACGATCCTACCAAGTTATGCACGACGCCCGCACATACGCGCCGCCCTTGCCGCGCCCCCGACGAACAATTGAAGGAGCCGACATGGCCGCACTCTACATCCTCGCCATCCCGCTCGGGATCATCCTGGGGGCCGTTCTCGGCCTGACCCATCGACCCAAGCACCAACGCAAGGCGCCGCATCAGAGCATGTATCGATGACCGGCGCAATACGACAACCGACAAGCACTTTCTCGAAGCCCGCCTAGCCGCGGGCTTCGTTCTAGAGGCGCACATGCAAAAGCGCGGATTCAATACTCAGGAAGCCCAGGCATACCTGGGCGTGAAGCGGAAGTTCTTCGACACCAATCTCGCGCCCCTACTTTCAGGCAAAGGCACGCGCGCAGGGACGGCCACGATTTATGAACGGACCGACCTGGACGCGGCCTGGGACGCATACAAGGAAGGGGCTAAACTGCTGGCGGGTAACGAGCGTCCCCCAGTTCTACAAGGAGCATCATCATGGGGCGTTCAAACAAGGCTGGCATCCAAACGGCGTCCGACGGCACGTTCGACGTCGATGCCAAGTACCGGAAGCGAAGAATTCGGAAGCGTGGTTTCGCTAGTCAGGCAGAAGCGGAAGACTTCCTGATTCAGCAGAAGGAGGCTATTCGCGTCGCCGGCACTGAGGGATTGCGCCCCAAAGTGACGCTGGCGAAAGCCGCCGCTCGATATTTGCTGGAAAAGGCCGACACACCATCGGCCGAACCTGCGTCATATGCGCTAGAACCGCTTATCGCGCAAGTTGGCTCTTTAACATTAGATCAACTCGATGACGACGCGCTCGCCGCATTCATAGACGACCGCAAGGCCCATGGCTGGGCCGACAAGACGGTCAACAACAGCCTTGAATGCGTCCGGGCGATTTGCAACCGTGCTGCAAAAAAGTGGCGATTTCCCAACCGGCTGACGTGGCTAGAGTCCGCCCCGCACATCAGCTTGCTCCGCCTTCGTGACCAGCGCTCCCCGCGGCCGATTACCTGGGCGGAACAGGAGACACTGCTAACACACTGCCCGGGGTATCTCGCAAAGTTGGCCCTCTTCGACCTCAACACTGGCGTTCGGAAGAACGTTTTGGCCAATCTCCGCTGGGACTGGGAAATCCAATTGGAGATTGTCCCAGACGTCATATCCTCCATCTTCATCGTTCCACGCGAGTATGTGAAGGGCCGTAAGCACGAACGCATAATTGTCTGCAATTCGATAGCCCAAGGGATAGTGGAAAGCCAAAGGGGTAAGCATCCCGAATTCGTGTTCACTTACGTCAAGGATTTGCCCAAATGGGCACGACTGGCTAAAGGTCCCCACCGGCTAGGCTGGCAGTTGCCGGAACGCCCGCACAAGCCGCTTGCCATGCGATTTGAGTACGCATGGAACAAAGCTCGTGCCGCGGCGGGGCTTGGAGACCTGCACTTGCATGACTTGCGCCATACCGTGGGGATGCGCCTGCGGGCCGCTGGGATCTCAGATCGGACCCAAAATGAGATCCTTTGGCACGCCGGCGGGGGCATGACCGAGCACTATGCTGTTGCTCAGTTGCGAGAGATTTACAAGGCCCTTGAGGCTATCCGTCAGCCCGGCGCAGACGGGGAATCCCTCAACCTTCTGGCGATCATGCGGGATATGCGGCAGCGTCAAGTCACCCAAAAGTCACCCACGCTTCGTATCGCCGCCTGAGGCAATTTTCCTAAGTCATTGAAATAACTGCAAGTAATGTAAAGGCATAAGGAAATCCCCATTAGGGAATTTGCTTATGCCTTTTAACTATTTGCAGCGCGCATACTTGCCGGGCAAGAATTCGTCCTGAGCATAAAGCAACGCAGATGGAATTACGTCAACTCGAGGCCTTCGCGGCCGTCATGTCTACGGGCAGCGTCACCGCTGCCGGGCGTTTGCTTGGGCGCTCGCAGCCGGCCATCAGCCGCCTGTTGCAAGAGCTGGAAGCTGAAATCGGCTATGCCCTGTTCAACCGCAGCGGACCGCGCGTCACGCCTACCGAACAGGGCTTTCTGCTGTATGACGACGTAGAACGCGCGCTGGCCGGCTTGCAGCAGATTCGCAGCCGCGCCGAAGAAATTGCGCGGGGCCAGGCCAAGCCGCTGCTGCTGGCGGCAACGTCGGCGCTGGCCGCCGGGCTGCTGCCCGACGCGCTCAAGCGCATCGAATCCCAAACCGGCGCCACGCGCGTGCAAGTGCGCAGCGCCTCGCCCGAACGCGTGGTGCACGCGGTGCTGACCGGCGCCGCGCAACTGGGCGCCACCAGTTTGCCGCTGGAACATCGCGGCCTGACGGTGCATTGGATTGCCCAAGCGCCCTGCGTCGTGGCACTGCGCGACGACGACCCGCTGGCTGCGCACGACGTGGTGCCCGTTCATCTTCTATCCGGCCGCCGCCTGATCACCATGGCAAACCCGTACCGGCTGCGTCGCCGCCTGGACGCCGCGCTGGCGCCGGACGGCAATGCGCCGGGCACCATCGAAACCAATTCGTCCGTCAACGCCCTGGCTGC
>Ga0308157_10001591_pt1 | contig 44723 bp, 43 predicted proteins | sample PhyBR1_FD_201035 | JGI IMG/M metagenome (GOLD analysis project Ga0308157, IMG submission 201035) | Phyllosphere microbial communities from UC Gill Tract Community Farm, Albany, California, United States - DLSLB.R1 | ecosystem: Host-associated > Plants > Phyllosphere > Unclassified | place: USA... | reverse complement strand
TCGCGCGACCGCAGACGTAGGCCCGTGATGCCTGACGGGGCGTGCTGGAGGAAGAGAATCGGGCTGTGCTCAGCGCCATTGGCGGCGGGCTGGATGTCGATCAGCGTCTGCATCAGCGTGCCCCCATGACCAGCAGATCGGCGCCCAGCTGCGTGTCTGCAGCGCCGGCGTCGAGGTCATCGCGACGAATCCTGGCCTTCAGCGAAGAACTGGAAATGTCCTCGGTCCGTGGCAGGTAGCGCACTTCGCAATGCTGCGCGAGTGCATCGAAATGGCCGGTCCACTCCGAACCCATCACCAGCATGTCCGCACCGTGGCGATGGATGTCAGCTGCCTTCTGCTCCCAGTTTTCCTCGGGAAAGACGTCGTCGACGTAGCGGATGGCGCGCAGTACGGCCTCGCGGTCGGCATAGCACTGGGTTGCCGTCTTGTTCTTCATGACATTGAAGTGGTCGGATGACAGGCCGACGATCAGACGATCGCCCAGTGCCTTGGCACGACGCAGGAGGTTGACGTGACCTACGTGCAGGAGGTCAAACGTTCCGTAGGTCAGAACGACTGTCATGAGGAGGAGGTCCATGCATTCGGGGTTGAGCATCCTCAGGCAAGTTCCGTGCCGCACGCCTTCAAGCGCCGGATTGCCACTGCGCTGCTGAAAGCCGGGCAGCCGCTGCTGCCGGGGGGATGCAAGACTGCTGCGGTCGGCGATCCGTATCGGCTTGGCGTATGCCGGGCGCCTGGCCATGCCGGCGCCCGTTTGCCAAGGATCGCTGGATCGCGCCGGCGGGCTTGCATGTCGAGCCCTGCCGCACTGACGCATCACCGCGTCCGCGGATATCGGCTCCCGGCAGCCTTGTCCTCGGCGGCGATCAGGCCTGCTCGGCGACCGGCTCGCGCTCGATGCCGTACTTGCGCAGCTTCTCGACCAAGGTGGTCCGGCGCAGGCCAAGCAATTGCGCGGCGTGCGCCACCACGCCCTGGGTGCGCTCCAGCGCTTCGTTGATCAGGGTCAGCTCGATGCCGGCCATGTGGTCGCGCAAGTCGAGACCTTCGCTGGGCAGCCGGATCAAGGGCGTTGCGCTGGCAGTGGCTGCAACGTCGGCTGTCGTCGTGATGGCTGGCGTTTGGCCCAACAGCAGTGAACGCTCGTCTTTCTGGGCTGGTACCGGCGTCGGCAACTGGTCGCCGCGGTAACGGCTGGGCAGGTCCTGCACGCGCACGTTGCCGCCCGGGTGCAGGACGGCAAGCCGTTCCACCAGGTTGGTGAGTTCACGCACGTTGCCCGGCCACGGATAGGCAGCCAGCGCCTGCAGCGCCTCGTCGGCGAAGCGGACTTCGCCGCGGCCGGTGCGGCCAAGCTGCGCGGCGATGGTTTCCACCAGTACCGGAATGTCGCTACTGCGTTCGCGCAGCGCGGGGACATCGATCGGGAACACGTTCAGGCGGTAGAACAGGTCTTCGCGGAAGCCACCATCGGCGATGCGGTTTTCCAGATTGCGGTGGGTCGCAGCGATCACGCGCACGTTGCAGCGGATGGTCTGGTTGCCGCCCACGCGCTCGAAGCTGCGCTCCTGCAGCACACGCAGCAGTTTGACCTGCATCGGCAGGCTCATGTCGCCGATCTCGTCCAGCAGCAAGGTGCCGCCTTCGGCCATTTCAAAGCGGCCCTTGCGCGCGGTCAGGGCGCCGGTGAACGCACCTTTCTCGTGGCCGAACAACTCGCTTTCAAGCAGGTCTGGGGGGATCGCGCCGCAGTTGATCGCGACGAACGGTCCGTCACGACGCGGCGAGCGCTGGTGGATGGCACGCGATACGACTTCCTTGCCGGTGCCCGATTCGCCCAGTACCAGCACGGTGGTGTCGAAACCGGCAACCTGGTCGATCAGCTGGCGCAGCTCGGTCACGGCCGGGCTATGGCCGGTGGGGCCGGTGTCCACGGTATTGCCCGCCTGGTGTTCTGCATCCAGGCGCTTGAGGCTGGCGCGACGCAGCAGGCTTTCCACCTGTGCGTGGCGCATCGGCTGTTCCAGTGGCCACACGTTGGCCTCGTGCAGGCCGTAGTGGCGCGAGAACGCAAGCGGGTCACCCTCGGCCAGCAGGATCGGCGGCGGCAGCGAGGCGCCCGCCAGCCAGCCGAAGAAACCGGCAGCGCGGTCGGCGTCTTCCAGGGTGCCGACCACGATCGCCATCCAGTCATTGCCACGGTGGCGGGAGGTGTCGATGTCCTGCGCGTCGCTGACCCAGCGCGGGTTGAAGTCCATGAATTCCAGCAGCGACAGGGTGCGTTCGGCACGGACGCCGTCGGCATCGATCACCAGGATGCGTGACTCACTCATGATCCTTGCTCCTGCAGGGCCTCCAGGATCGGCATGACCTCCTGGATATACGAAAGTTTGCTGACGAAGTTGTCAGCGCCGGCACGCAGTGCGTGCTCGCGGTGCTCGGAATCGTCGAAGTGGCTGGCGATCACGATGTAGGGTGCATCGTCCTGGCTCTTGATCAGACGGGTAGCCTGCAATCCGCCCATTTCAGGCATCGCCAGGTCCATCAGCACCACTTGCGGTCGCAGTTCCTCGGAACGCTCGATGGCTTCAAGGCCATTGGCGGCGCTGCCGACCACCTGCAACCAGTCGATCTTGCGGAAGTGGCGCATGGCGGCGTTGATGAAGCCTTCATGGTCGTCGACCAACAGGACAGTGAGCTTGTTCATTGCGATTCCTGGATTCAGCCCACACGGGCCAGCTGGGGCTTGGCAGCCTGCCTGCGACGCTCGCGGGCGGGGGCGATATCAAGCTGTTCGCGGTATTTTGCGACGGTTCGACGGGCGATGTTGACACCTTGCCGTGAGAGAAGCCCTGCGATGGCGTCGTCGGCCAGCGGCCGCGCGGCCGGCTCGGCGTCGATCAGGCGTTTGACCATGGCCTTTACCGCCTGCCCGGAAACGCTGGCGCCTTCCAGGCGTACAGCGAAGAAATGCTTCAACTCGAAGGTGCCGCGCGGGGTCTGCAGGTATTTGCCGGAGGTGATGCGCGACACCGTGGATTCGTGCATGCCGATGGTGTCGGCCACCTCTTTCAGGGTCAGCGGTGCCATGGCCTCTTCGCCCTTGACCAGGAAGGCGGCCTGGCGCTCGACGATGACGCGGGCGGTGCGCAGCAGGGTGTCATAGCGCATCGACAGGCCACGGGTCAGCCAACGTGCTTCCTGCAGCATCTCGCGCAGTGGCTGCGAGGCATCACCGCTGCTTTCGGCGACAGCGCGCTCGTAGCCGGCGTTGATGGCCACGCGCGGCGTGGTGGCTGGGTTCAGGGCAACGCGCCACTGGTTGTCGGCGTGCCAGGCAACCACGTCCGGGATCACTGCTGCATCGCTTTCCTGCAGCAGGGCATCGCCGGGGCGTGGCTGCAGGGAAAGCACCAAGCGGAAGGCTTCGCAGACGTCTTCAAGCTCGGCGCCGAGCTGACGCGCCAGGCTCGCATAGTCGTGGTCAGCCAGCAGTTGCAGGTCAGCGCCCAGCAGGCGCTGCGCCAGGTGGCGTGCGGGCACTTGGCCGGGCAGGGCGGTGAGCTGGGCTTGCAGGCATTCGCGCAGATCCACTGCGGCCATTCCCGCCGGCTCGCCGTGCAGCAGGCGCTGACGGATGGCTTCCAGATCGATCGCGGTGCGGTCCAGGCGGGCGCTGGCAAGTTGGGTCAGCTGCGCCAGTGGTGCCTGCAGATAGCCCGCGTCGTCGCAGTTCTCGAGCCAGAAAGCCGCTGCTGCCAGATCTGCGTCGTCCAGTTCCAGAGCCAGTGCATTGAGCACGCGCAACTGCGGATCGCTGGATTCGCCCGCAGCGATACGTGCCATGCGGTCTTCATCGGCGGCATTCCAGCTGCTGCCCTGGACATCCCACATCGAGCTCTCGGGCAGCTCATCGAAGGCAGCGGTGTCATTCAATGCGTCGCTTGCGGTGTCGGTGGCTGCGCTGTCCTCGCGCTCTTCGTGCAGCTCGAGCAGTGGATTGTTCTCCAGCGCCTGGCGCACTTCCTGTTCCAACTGCAGACCATTGAGCTGCAGCAGTCGGATCGACTGCAGCAGGGCAGGCGTCAGGTGCAGCTGTTGGCCGAGTTGGGCGGACAGAGTGGTTTTCATGCGTTTCCCCGAGGCGCCAAGCGAACGGCGCGTTATGGAACGCATCTTGCGTGGCAGGTGTCGGGGTCGAAATAGGGAACACCCCGATAGCTGTCGTGGCTCGGACTACCCCATGTAGGGGGCGCCCCTACATTGCGTCGGTTTTATGACGCCTTTCTAGCGTCATTCTTGCCTATCTTATTGATTTTTATGGGGCAGGCGGCTCGGCGTGTCGGAAATGCGTTTTTGTGATGCACTGCCACATCCGCTGTCGCGCGGCGCTCAATTCAAGTCGTTTTCATGGCGCACGGCGAGCAGCAACAGCTCATTGGCGCGGCGGCAGCCCAGCGACTCCATCATGCGGGCGCGGTGGGTTTCCACGGTCTTGACGCTGATGCCCAGTTCGGCCGCGATTTCCTTGGTGGTCTGGCCAGCGCCGAGACGGCGCAGGATTTCCTTCTGTCGCGGCGACAGCGCACCTACGCCAGTGGGGCGCTCGCGGCTTATCAGGGGGGCGAGCATCTTGGCCGAGATATGCGGGCTCAGGAACACCTGGCCGTTATGGGCAGCGCGCAGGGCCAGTTCCAGCTCGGCCGGTGCGGCATCCTTGACCACGAAGCCAGCCGCGCCGCGATCCAGGGCATCGCGGACATGGGCAGTGTCGTCATGCATGGACATCACTACCACGCGGCAGCGCGGCAGTCGCATGCGGATGTCGGTAAGTGCCTCCAGGCCGCTGCGGCCCGGCAGCGACAGGTCCATCAGCACCAGTTCGGGTACATGGAACAACGCCATTTCCAATGCCTGCTCGGCATTGCTGGCCTCGGCAACCACCTGTATTCCATCGAATGTCTGCAGCAGCCGGCTCAGGCCGGCGCGGACAAGCGTGTGGTCATCGACAATCAGGACGCGCACGGGATTCGTCTGAAAAGAACAGGCTGCACCTTAGCCGAGCCACTGCGGGTATGCCAGCAGGCCATAAGTAGGGGGTATCAACGGTTGCGGCGGCTGTCTGCCACCTGTTTGCGGTGCAGCCGGAACAGGTGGCGCTCCAGTGCGGACATCAGTGCATCACTGACCGGCTGCAGACGCAGCCACAGGCTGGAACCGGCAGTGCTGGGCGCTTGTGCCAGCACCATGACCGGGAGTTCGATGAAATCCGGCAGCCACTCCGCAGGTTGCAGGCGTATGACGCCGCTGCCGCCGGTGACGGCTGAGTCGGACTGGACACCGTCCAGGCGCAATCCCAGACGTGACCAGCGCACCGGGAGCGCTGGCAGGGTCGGAGCGCTCTGCTGCAACAGGCGTCCCAGCAGCACCAGGGTCAGGTCCATGCGTGCCTCGAGGCGCTGCAGTTGGGCGCTGCTGTCGTTGCGTTCGTCGGCATCCTCGTTGCTGCGCGAGTCCTCCACCAGCGCGATGCTACGCAGCAGCATCTCCGAGCTGCCGCTGCGCTGCACCGTCGCATCGGCGATGAACTGGGCGGGCACGACCACATCGCAGCTCAGCGTGTCATCGAAAAGCTCGAGCTCCGCTGCGCTGGCGAGGTCGCCCGTATTCATGCGAGCGCACCTGCCCGCAGGTAGGCGCTGGCGGCACGCGTGGATTGGCGTTCGCGGCGGAGATGGAACTCTGCCTCGTCGCGCAGTTCGCGCATCCGCGCAGTGACCGCATGCTGTTGTTCCAGCAGTGCCTGCAGCTGTGCCGGAGCAGCATCCACGCCGTGGCTCTGGATGTAGTCGTGCACGCGTTGGTCGTGCCCGGCGACGATGCGTTGGGCCATGTCATGGTCCTCGCCGTCGATGGCGTTCTTCAGCAGGTCCAGGTCGTCGTGGAGTGCCTGCAGCAGCGAGGCGCTTTCATTGCCCATTGCTTCGTGCTCCGGTATCGGCGGCAGTGCCGCGCTGGTCCGCCGGGATGGCGTTCCAGGCCGACTCTATCTCACCTACCAGCGAAAGTGCTTCCTGCAGCGCGGCAGCGTCGTTGTTGAGATTGGCCTCGGTCAGCCGGTGCATGACGTAGTCATACAGCGATGCCAGGTTGGTCGCGATCTCGCCGCCGGCCTCGTGGTCGAGGGAGCCGTTGAGGTGGCCCACTATGGCGCAGGCTTCACCGATGGCTTTGCCTTTCAGTGCCTGGTCGCCCGCCGCAAGGCTGGCTTCGGCGCGGCGGATGCGCTCGCCCGCGCCTTCCAGCAGCAGGGCGACGAGCCGATGCGGATCGGCATCGACGACGCGCGTGGAAACGCCGACCTTGCGGTACTGCTCGGCATAGTGGCGGTTGGCACCGTACATAGGGATTGCTCTCCTTGGAGTCCCGCGAGGGCATGGCATCCATGCTGTGCGGGTGGGGTGTGTTATCGCTCATCCCCGCGAAGGGAGACCGGGTGATCAGCTCTTTTTGGACGCCAACTGCTGAGTCAGGTAATTGCTGGTGCTCTGCATCTGCGAAACCAGCACGTCCATGGCGGTGAACTGCTTGGTGTAGCGCTCGGAGACCCGTTCCATGCGTGCGTCCAGGTCGTCCAGGTCCTTCTCCAGCTTCTTGATCTGCTTGTTCAGTGAATCGGTGCGCAGGGTCAAGGTGCCGGTGGTGTCCAGGTTGCTCTTCAATACCGAGGTCATGCCACTCGACATGCCGCCGTCCTTGCCCAGCAACCGGGCCGCGGCCGCGGGATTCTCGCCAAGGGTCTTGTCGAAGGTGGTGCCGCTGAAGGCCAGCGTTCCGTCCTTGTTGACCGCAAGGCCGAGATCCTTGAGATCGGTGATGTTGGCGCTGAGCTGGCTGCGCAGCTGCTGCTGCAGGCCACGTACCAGCGAGTCACCGGTCAACGCCGAGGCGCGATCATTGGTGGCGTCGTAGGCGCTGGAGCTCTTCAGCAGGTTGGTGGTGGTGTTGTAGGCGCTGACGAAGGCCTGGATGTTGATCTTCAGCGCGGAGTTGTCCTGCGCGACGGTCAAGGTGCGCTTGGTGCCTTCCTCGGCCTTGCTCAGGTTCAAGGTGACACCGGGGATGATGTCGCTGATCGTGTTGCTGCTGGATTCGCGCTCGAAGCCATCGACCTTGACCAGCGCATTGGTTGCAGCCGTGTTCAAGGACATGCCACCGGCTGCGCCGTCCCAGGTCAAAGCGGAAAGGCCGCCGTTGCCACCGCTGGCGGAAACGGTCAGGGCGCCTTCTTCGCCGGCGTTGACTGCGTTCATCACCAGATGCTGGCCGTCGCTGGCGGTGATGACGGTGGCATTGACGCCCTTGCCACCGGCGGCCTTGTTGATGGCGGCGGCGATGTCGGTCAGGGTGCTGCCTTCGGCGATTGTGACGTCGAGCGTGCTGTCCTCGCCCCAGGCGAACGTCAGCTTTCCGTCACCCACCGCCTCGCCGCCGGCATAGGCGCCCGAGGAGAGCTTCTGGGCCTGCGCAAGGCGGACGACCTCGACGCTGTAGGTGCCGGCGGTGGCCTGGGTCTTGCCGGTGCTGGCATCGGTGATGATGGTGGTGCTGAAGCCTGCGCCTTCGGGCACGGTTGCCTTGTACGCCGTGTTGTCGGCGCTCTTGATCATGGCATCCAGCGAGCTCTGCAGGCTGCTCAACGAGCTTTTGATGTTGCCCAGCGCAGACAGTTGTGAGGTGGCCTTGGTGCCTTGGTTGTTGATGCGCTCTTCGGTGGGCTTGCGCTCGGCAGCAACCAACTGGGCAACGATGGTCGGGATGTCCAGCCCGGAACCGACAGCAGCAAGAGAGGAGGTAGCCATGAATGTTCCTTGGTCGTAGCGGGCGGACACCGGGCCGGCATCCTGTATATCGGCAAGGCGGGCTGCCAACTTTAGGCGTGGCCCGCGATATCCCGGATCCCATGCAAGCGGCATGCCGGAGCGTGCACCTGCCGCCTGGCCATGACGACAAAACCCCCGCCTTGCGGCAGGGGCTTTGCGTCTGGACCGCTACGGTGCCGCCGGGGCGGCACCCGGGTGGATCAGCCCAGCAGGCTGAGCACGTTCTGGGTCGAACTGTTGGCCTGCGAGAGCATCGCGGTACCGGCCTGCTGCAGGATCTGCGTGCGGGTCAGTTCGGCCGTTTCCTTGGCGTAGTCAGCGTCACGGATGCGGCTGCGCGAGGCGGACAGGTTTTCCGAGGTGGTCGACAGGTTGGAGATGGTCGAGCTGAAGCGGTTCTGGATCGCACCCATGTCGGCACGCGAGCTGTTCACCGAGGTCAGCGCCTTGTCCACGATCTCCAGGGCCTGCTGGGCGCCGACGAAGGTCGAGATATCCAGCTTGCCGGCCACCTTTTCCTGATCGACCGCGGTGGCGTCCTGTGCGGTGAAGGCGGTGCCGCCGACAGCGATGCCGGTGGTCAGGCCGGTGACGTTCGGGCTGACGGAGCCGAAGGTGAAGCCGGTGGTGTACTGGTTGCCCTTCACCGATTCCAGGCTGATGGCGCCGTCGTCACCGACTTTGGCGTAGACGCCGGTCTGGTCCATCTTGTCATTGATCGCGGCGGCGACCTTCTTGTTGATCGAGGTGGTGCTGTCGCCGGCATCGAACTTCACATCTTCGATGTTGATGGTCTTGGCCGAGCTGGCGCCCACCGACTGCACGCTGATGGTGATGCCGGAGATCTTGCCGGCAGCGGTAGCTGCAGCGCCCGAGGCGACTGCGGCGACGGCGGTGGTGGCACCTGCGAAGTTCATCTTGCCCAGCGAGTCGACATTGGAATCGACGATGCTGTTGATGCCGATGGTCTGGCCGGCATCCGCACCGACCTGGAACAGGGCGCCGGAGAAGCTGCCGTCCAGCAGTTTGGTGCCGTTGAAGTTGGTCTGGTTGGCGACGCGGTCGATTTCCTTCAGCAGCTGATTCACTTCCGAATTCAGCGCTTCACGGTCGGTGCTGGAGTTGGTGGCGTTGGCGGACTGGACGGCCAGTTCGCGGATACGCTGCAGGTTGTTGCCGATTTCGACCATCGCGCCTTCGGCGGTCTGCGCCAGCGAGATGCCATCGTTGGCGTTACGGGTTGCAACGTCCAGGCCGCGGATCTGGGTGGTGAAGCGCTCGGAGATGGCCAGGCCGGCAGCATCGTCCTTGGCGCTGTTGATGCGCAGGCCCGAGGACAGGCGCTGGATCGAGGTGGCCAGGCTGGTGCCGCTGGTGTTCAGATTGCGCTGAGCATTGAGCGACATGATGTTGGTGTTGATGACTTGTGCCATGACTTCGGATTCCTTTTTGGCGATTGATCCGGCAGCTCAACCTGACCGGTACTGGGTGCAGTGGGGGGTGGCGCTGGGCGCCTCAGTACCGCTGCTGATATCAATAACGGCAGCACTACCAGCACCTTTAGGCAAACCTGCGAAGGTTTTCCATGGCGGTCGTCGAGCCTTGTTTTCCCGCATGGAAGCGGTCCGGGACAGCCGCCACGGCAAGCACCGGATCCGTGAGGCGCAGACATGAACGTCGATGTACCGGCCAGTGAGCAATGCTGATCTTCCGCTCGTGCGGCCAGCGAGAACGCGGGAATAACCGGAGCCTGGGCAAGCGCAGAGTCCTGTGGCCGTTGGCAACTGCTCGGAAAGGCAGTGATCCAATCCGCCAGCAATGAGCGGCGCCCCGCTCTGGGAGCGACCCGCGGTGACTCAGGTGACCTGATCGTTGCAATCATCATCTGACCAGGCCTACAGGTAGAAACGCAGAAGCCCCGGCAAGGCCGGGGCTTCTGCGTACAACCATGTGTGCTGCTTACTGGAGCAGGCTGAGCACGTTCTGCGGTGCCTGGTTGGCCTGTGCGAGCATCGCCGTGCCGGCCTGCTGCAGGATCTGCGTGCGGGTCAGTTCGGCTGTTTCCTTGGCGTAGTCGGCATCACGGATACGGCTGCGCGACGCGGACAGGTTCTCCGAGGTGGTCGACAGGTTGGATATGGTCGAGGTGAAGCGGTTCTGGATGGCACCCATTTCCGCACGCGAGTTGCTGACCGCGGTCAGGGCCTTGTCGACGATCTCCAATGCGCGCTGTGCACCGGTGAAGTTACGGATATCCAGATCCTCGGCGTGCTGCGTGCTGGTGGTTGTCGGCACCGTCAGGGCGCCGCCAGCGAAGGTCAGTCCAGTGCCACCGGTGAGCGTGCCAAGGCTGGCGGAAGTGATGGTCTGACCTTCCTTCAGCGATTCGAACTTGATGTTGCCGCCTTCGATGGAGGCATACAGGCCTGTCTGGTCCAGCTTGTCGTTGAGTGCCTGGGTCAGCTTGCGGTTGATGTCCTCGGCGGTGTCACCAATGGCGATCTTGACGGCAGGAATCGTTATCTGCGTGTCAGCACTGGCGCCAGCGGCGCGGATGTTCAAGGTGATGCCACCGATCGAGCCCGATGCGGTTGCCGGGGCACCACCCACGGCTGCGCCGGTCATGTCACCGGCGAAGCCAGCACGGCCAAGGGTATCCACATTGGCATCGACGATGGCGTTGATGCCGATGGTCTGGCCAGCGTCGGCACCGACCTGGAACAGTGCACCGGTGAAGCTGCCGTCGAGCAGCTTGGTACCGTTGAAGCCGGTCTGGTTGGCAACGCGGTCGATTTCCGACAGCAGCTGGGTGACTTCGGCATTCAGTGCGTCGCGGTCGCTCTGCGAGTTGGTGGCGTTGGCCGACTGCACCGCCAGCTCACGGATGCGCTGCAGGTTGTTGCCGATCTCGACCATCGCGCCTTCTGCGGTCTGTGCCAGCGAGATGCCATCGTTGGCGTTGCGAACGGCCACGTCCAGTCCGCGGATCTGGGTGGTGAAGCGTTCGGAGATGGCCAGGCCGGCAGCGTCGTCCTTTGCACTGTTGATACGCAGGCCCGAGGACAGGCGCTGGATGCTGGTGGCGAGGCTGCTGCCGCTGGTGTTGAGGTTGCGCTGAGCATTCAGCGACATAACGTTGGTGTTGATAACTTGTGCCATGGGACTTCTCCGTTGTGTTCGTATGCCAGCTTTTTCAGTCGAGGCGGGTGGGAAGGCAGGCGACCTGCCGTTGTAGAGATCAGCGGATCATGTTGAACAGCGACATCGACTGCATCTGGGTAAAGATGGTCTGGGCCGCCTGCAGTGCCGCACCTTCGAGCTGGTATTGCCCGATGGCTTCGGCATAGTCGAGGTCGCGCAATTGCGACAGGGAGGACTGCAACGTGACCGAATTGGCCTCGCGCAGGGATGCGGCATCGTCTACGGCCTTCAGCTGGGCACCGCCCGCCGAACGCGCATCGATCATTGCCTCCGCCGCACGCGATACATCGCGCAGGCTTGCCTGGAGGCTGTTCTGTTGGGCGGTGACACCCGCAGTGGTTGAGGTGTCCATCTCCAGCGTCTGCACCAGTTGGTCGATGGTGCTGAACACATCACGCGTACCGGCCTGACCGGCAGTGAACGCATCACCCGCGGCGGGTTCGCCTTCGATGCGCATGCGCAGGCCCTGGAACACGATGTCGTCGCCGGCCTTGTAAGTGCCGGTGCCGACGACGGTATTGCTGGCATCCACCACCTCGTAACTGTCGGCAGCGGTAAAGCGGACGGTGAAGCTCTCACCATCCCAGCTGCCCGAGCCATCGCGGCTGATGTCGGTCAGTACGCCCAGACCGGTATTGCCAGCCGCGGCGCTGCCATCGACTGTGCCGTTGCCAGTGCGGATGCGCAGGAAGATTTCACTGCCGGGTTGTGCATCACTGACGAAGGTGCCGGGAGCAACTTCGACCTGGCGTTGGATCTGGTCACCGTTGTAGATGATCGTTCCGTTGCTGCTGGTGAACGGCGCGTCGGCATCGGCGGCACCACCAAACAGGTAGCGGCCACTGCCGTCCTTGGTGTTGGCCAAAGCCAGCATCTGCTCCTTGATCGACTTCAGCTCGGTGGAGATCGCTTTCTGGTCGTCTGCGGACAGGCCGGCATTGTTGGCCTGGATGGTGAGGTCAGACACGCGCTGCAGCATTTCACCTGCCTGCGCGAGTGCGTTCTCCTGCAGGCCAAGCCGGTTCTGCAGCGTGCCGGCATTGCTGCCAAGCTTCTCCAGCTCGGCGAGCACGCGGTCCATGCCGACCGCAGTGCCGGAGGCGACCGGGTCGTCCTTGGCGCTGACGATCTTCTTGCCGGTGGACAGCTGCTGCTCCAGGTGCGAGATCTTGCTCTGCTTTGACAGCATCAGCGCAACCGACTGGTCGTACATCATGTTGCTGGAAATGCGATTCATCAGCCCACCGCCTTGAGGATCGTCTGGAACATGGTGTCGGCCGTGGAGATCAGCTGGGACGCGGCCTGGTACGCCTGTTGCAGGCGCAGCATGTCGGCGGCTTCTTCATCGAGATTGACGCCGGACACCGAATCACGGCCAGCGCGGGCGCTGTCGTTGATCACCTGTTGGGCCTCAAGTGAATAGCCGGCCGAACGCGCCGCCGAGCCGACCTGGGTGGTCAGTCCGCCGAGTGCGCCGTTCAGGGTGACGGTGCCGGCGCTGAAGGCCTTGGCATCTTCGACGGCGGCAAGCCGGGTGGCGTTGCCGTTGTCGCTGGAGCCGGCGCCGGTCCTGCCGATGTTGAAGCTGTCGCCGGCAGCCGGCTTGCCGTCCAGCACCACGCTCCAGCCGTTGGCCGAGATCGTCTGGCCAGCGGTGTAGGGGTAGGGGCCGGCACCATCGACGGTGTATTGGTTGGCGTCGATGAATTCGATGCTTGCAGGGTTGAGCAGCGCCGGATCTGCGGCATCGGTGACGCCGAGCTTGCCCAGCACGCCGGTGCCGGTATTGCCCAGGTCGGCACCGGCCTTGATCGGGTTGGCCGCGGCGATGCGAGAAGGATCGGTGATCGCGACACTCAGGCCATTGGTCGCGGCAGCCGTGGGTTGCAGCAGGAAGCGATCATTGCTGGCCGGGGTACCACTGACCACGACCTGTACGCCATTGATGACGAAAGGATCGGCCGCGCTGCCACTGCCGGTCATCGCCACGCCGACGCCGCTGTCGGCCCGGCTGGCCTCCCAGTTGGTGCCATTGAACTTGATCAGCAACGCCTGTCCGTCGAGCGCGTTGGTATCGCCGTAACTGGCACTGAGGGTGGCGCTGCCACTGTTGCCGGTGTTGGCGCTGATCTTTGGCGGCGACAGGTTGAAGAAGTCGCCACCCATGTTGCCGTACAGGTCCATGCCTTCGGCGTGGGCCTTGTTGAACTCCAATGCCATACCGACCGCGATGCGCCCGAGCTCGGCCTGGGCAGGTGTAAGTACGCTATCGCGGAACTCCAGCAGACCGCCCATCTGTCCGCCGACGGTGGCGTTGTCCACGGTGACGGTAAGCCCCTGGGTCTTGATCGCCAGTTGCAGACGCTCGGGTTGGTAGGGGTCCGGGGTGGTGGTTATCTGCGAGGCGGTGGTGCCAACGACCAGCGCCTGGCCGCCGGCGGTGTAGACGTTCATGATGCCGCCGTCCTGGATCACCGCGTTGCCGCCGGTGAAGCCGACCAACTGCGAGATCAACTGGTCACGGCGGTCCAGCAGGTCCGGCGCGGCGGCATTGGCATTGCTGCCGATGGTGCCATTGAGCTGTGCGATCTCCGACGCCAGCCGGTTGACCTCGGTGGCGCCGGAGATCAGGCCGTTATTGACCTCGGTGTTGAGTGCATCGAGGTTGGAATTGAGCTGTTTGTAGCGTGCGACCAGGGTATTGGCGTTGTCCAGCACGTCTCGGCGGTCGGCGGTGCCGGCGGCGTTGGAGCCAAGACCGTTGATGGAGTCGAAGAAGTTCGACCACACGCCACTGATATTGGTCGCGGAGTCGGAGAACAGGCCGTCAACGCGGTCGGCCATCGACGACAGCTGCTTCAGCCGCGACAGCTCTCCGCTGCTGTCGAGCAGGCGCGAGATCGCCAACTGGTCGGCAACGCGACGGACATCGACGATCTTGGTGCCATTGCCGACATTGCCATAGCCCATGTCGGTGGGATTGCGCGTGGCGAAATCCACCTTCTGGCGACTGTAGCCTTCGGTATTGATGTTGGCCACGTTGTGGCTGACGGTCGACAGTGCGCGCTGGAAAGCGATGAGTGCACTGGTACCGGTGGAAAGAACATTGGACATGGACGTCTATCTCAACGGCGAAGGGTGCCGGTCACGCCGGCGGCACTGGCGAACGTCGACCCCAGGCGCAGGCCGGCGTCGCCGATGGCGGCGACGGCGCGCTCGATGGTGGGGCCGGCGGCGATCGCGGCGATCTTGCTGGCGTAACTTGGATCGGTTGCATACCCGGCGCGTTGCAAGCCCTGTGCAAAACCACGCACGTCGCTGCCGGCCTTGAGCGCGGACTGGTAACGCGGGCTGTTCTTCAGCATGCGCACGTAATCGCCAAAGCTCTCGGCCACCGAGCCGTAAGCACGGAAACTGGCGACTTCGTTGCGACGCTGGCCGTTGACGTATTCGTGCGTGCCGGTGGTGGCGCGTTCGCCACTCCAGCCGGTCGCCTTGATTCCGAACAGGTTATGGCTGCTGTCGCCGTTGTCGCGTTTGATGTGGCGCTTGCCCCAACCGGTCTCCAATGCGGCCTGGGCGACCAGGGCGCGCGGATCGACGCCGAGTTCGCGCGCGGCCTTCTCGGCATGTGGCCACACGCTGGCGACGAATCCTTCCGGCGTGTGCTTGCCGAACTGGTTGGCGGCAAGATCGGCGCTACGGGTATCGACCGCTGCAGCACGTTCGGCGGCGGAGACGTTGCTCCAGCGATCATCCGCCATGGTCGATGCATCCATGCCGGCCGTTGCATTGTCGCTGTCGTAGGGATTGCCAACACCCAGTGCCGCGTGCATGTTGCTGCTCTCGCGGCCAGCAATCAGGTCCAGGGCCTGCACCTGTGGATCAAGGTAGGCCGAAGGACCACTGCCTTGCATGCCCTGCAGCGGGTCGACAAGCTCTGGCTTTTCGCCGCGCAGCGGCAGCGAAGACGGTTCGGGGCTGGCGAGCTGGTAGGCGCGTACCGCAGCCTGCGGCTTGATCGCCGGATCCAGCGGCTGTGCAGCACCATCGGCTCCGCCCAGCTGGCGCGCGATGATCGACGACAGTCCCATGCCGCGGCCGCGGGTCATCGCCTCGGCGATGCGCTGGTCGTACATTTCGCGGAACATCTGGTTCTCGCCTGGGAACAGCGAGTCACCAAAGCTTGCCTCGCGCATGCTCTTGATCAGCATCTGCGCGAACTGGCCCTCAAGCTGGCGGGCAACCTTGTCGATCTTGGCCGGATCGTTGGCCAAGGCGGGGTTGAGTTCCAGTGGCGAGGCGTTGATGCGCATGTCAGATCACCTCAAGCTCGGCGCTCAATGCGCCTGCCTGCTTCAGTGCTTCAAGGATCGCGATCAAGTCACCAGGCGCGGCCCCGACTTCGTTCACCGCGCGCACGATTTCATCCAGCGTTGCACCGCCATCGAAGCGGAACATGCGGCTGCCCTCATTGCTGGCGGTGATGGTGGACTGCGGTGTCACCACGGTCTGGCCGCCGCCGAACGCATTGGGTTGGCTGACCTGCGCCGATTCGCTGACGGTGACCGTCAATGAACCGTGTGCGATCGCCGCGGGGCTGACCCGCACCTGTGCGCCGATGACCACCGTCCCGGTACGTGAATTGACCACGACCCGTGCCGGCGCGGTGCCGGGCGAGAGTTCAACGTTCTCGATGCGTGCCAGCATGCCAATACGGGCGCCGGGGTCAGTCGGCGACTGCACGGCAACGGTGACACCATCCACCGCGCGGGCTGCACCCTCGCCAAAGGTGGCGTTAAGTGCGGTGACCATGCGCGACACCGTGGTGAAATCGTTCTGGTGCAGGTTGAGGGTGATCTCACCACCGGCACCGAATACGTCAGGCAGTGCGCGTTCGACGGTGGCACCGCTGGGAATGCGGCCGACGCTGGGGATATTCACCGACATGCGCGAGCCATCCTTGCCCTGCGCGCCGAAGCCGCCGACAACGAGGTTGCCCTGGGCGATGGCATACACCTGCCCATCCGCGCCCTTCAGCGGGGCCATCAGCAACGAGCCACCGCGCAGCGACACCGCGTTGCCGATGGACGAGACCGTGATGTCGATGGTCTGGCCGGGCTTTGCGAACGGCGGCAACTCGGCATGGATCGCCACGGCAGCAACGTTCTTCAGCTGCGGGTTGACGTTTGCAGGAACATTGACGCCGAGTTCGCCAAGCAGGTTCTTCAGGCTCTGCACGGTGAAAGGTGCTTGGCTGGTACGGTCGCCGCTGCCATCCAGGCCAACCACCAGGCCGTAGCCGACAAGTGCATTGCCGCGCACGCCGCCGACCTGGGCCAGGTCCTTGATCCGCTCGGCATGGGCGGGCAGGGCGGCCAGTAGCGCAAGCGCTGCCAAGGCAATGGGGCGCATGAATGAGAAAGTCTTCATTACGGTGCTCAGAACAGCGCAAACGCTGAATTGAAGAAGCGGCCCAGCCAGCCCATGGCATTGGACTGTGCCACCGCGCCGCGGCCGCCATAGGCGATGCGTGCGTCGGCAACCTTGCTGGACGAAATGGTGTTGTCCGGGGCGATATCCGCCGCGCGCACCACACCTTGGATCTGCACCAGCTCATCGCCCTGGTTCAGGCGCAGGTTCTTCTGCCCCTGCACGACGAGGTTGCCGTTGGGCAGGCGCTGGATCACGGTCACAGTGATGCTGCCCTGCAGGCGATTGCTCTGCGCGCTGTTGCCCTTGCCCGCGAAGTCGCGCTCGGAAGATGCCGAGGCGCCAAGAATGTCCTTGCCGCCCAAGGTGACCGGTGCGCCGAACAAGGTCGGGGTGCCGACGTCGATATCCGACTTCTTGCTGATGGCAGTGCTGGCCGTGGTCGTGGCCATGGTGTTCTCGACCAAGGTGATGGTCAGCAGATCGCCCACGTCACGCGCGCGGCGATCGCCGTACAGGTTCAAGCTGGGGCCAGCTGCGTAGATCGCACCGGCAGTAGGCGCGCCGGCCTGCACGACGATGGGTTGGATCGGTGCCATCGGCGCGTAAGGACGCACGTCGCCGGCCAGCGTGCAGCCGCCGATCAAGGCAGCGCACAGGGCGATGGAAACTTGGCGCAGGAGTGGGGTGCTGCTCATGACGGTATCCCTTGGCGACCAATCAGACGTTGTTGTTGAGGTAGCCGAGCATCGAGTCGGTGGTCGAGATGGCCTTGGCATTCATTTCGTAGGCGCGTTGGGTCTCGATCATCGACACCAGCTCCTCGACGACATTGACGTTGCTGCCTTCGAGCGCGCCCTGGACCACATTGCCGAGACCGTTGAGCCCTGGCGTGCCGTTCTGCGCCGGGCCCGATGCGGTGGTTTCCAGGTACAGGTTCTCGCCCTTGGACTGCAGGCCGGCCGGGTTGATGAAGTCGGTGAGCGTCAACGAACCGATTTCCACCGATGCAGCTTCGCCGGCCATCTTCACGCTGATGGTGCCGTCGGTGCCGATGGTCATCGACTGCGCGCCTTCGGGTACCTGGATGCCGGGCTGTACGGGATAGCCACTGTTGGTGACAACCTCGCCCTGCGCATTGATCTGGAAACTGCCGTCACGGGTGAACGCGGAGGTGCCGTCCGGCATCATCACTTCAAAGAAGCCGCGGCCGTTGACCATCACATCGAGCGCGCGGCCGGTCTGCTGCTGGCTGCCCTGCTCGAAGTGCTTGGACGTGGCCACCACGCGCACGCCGGTGCCCAGCTGCAGACCGGTAGGCAATTGGGTCTGCGCCGATGACGAGCCACCGGGTTGGCGCACCTGCTGGTACAGCAGGTCCTCGAAGCTGGCGCGGTCACGCTTGAACCCGGTGGTATTGGTGTTGGCCAGGTTGTTGGACACAACCGACATGCGCGTCTGTTGTGCGTCCAGGCCGGTCTTTGCGACCCACAATGCCTGATTCATGGTGCGGTTCCTCTGCTGCTGGTGCCGGCCTTGCGGCCCTTGCCAAGGTCAATGCATGGGCCGTGCCAGAAATGGCGTCGGGATGCCGGCGCCGGATGCGTAGCGCCAGCAACGGGCAGGGTGCGGCGGGGGTGTTGCAGTGCGCGGATGCAAGGCGATCGGATATGACGCACTGCGAAGTTGCGCTGGCCGATGGCGGTGATGGCGGCCGACGCATGGCTTCGGCCATGCGTCCTTTGCAGGAGCGGTGTCGGCGGGAGATGCAGGTTTTTGCGTTCGCGATGCCGAAGTTGGCATTGCGGTTTCATGCAAGGTGGCGCGCGGCGCGTTGGGCGGGCGGCCCGGATGGAGGTGTCGATGAATACGGAAAGGCAGCCGCTCCCAACCCGCTTTCACAAGGAGAGTTGAGGCGCTGCTTCAGGCCGTCGGAGTCCGCTGGCGCTTATCCGTTCAGGCGCAGAAGACTGTTTGCACTGCGCGCGTTTTCATCGCCGTGCTTGATTACCTTTACCTGCATTTCAAACTGGCGCTGCAACTGGATCATCTGCACCAGTGCACCGGCTGCATCAACGTTGCTCGCTTCCAGCATGCCGCTGTCCAGTGCCTTGCCCTGGCGTTGCGCGAAGGGCTGTAGTGGATCCGTGTTGCGCATCAGTCCGTCGAGCCCGCGCTCCAGCTTGTCGTCGGCGGCGTCGACGACGCGCAAGCGGCCGATCATCGCCATGGTCTGTGGACCTTCCCCCAGCGGAATGATCGACAATGTGCCGTCATGGCCGATCTCGATGGCCTGGTGCGGAGGCACCGCAACCGGGTTGCCGTTGTCATCCAGCACCGCATTGCCTTCCGCGGTGACAAGTTGGCCATTGGGCGTCAGCGACAGGGCGCCACCACGGGTGTAAGCCTCTCCACCGTCCGGTGCCTGCACCGCCAACCAGCTGCCTGGCTGCAGGGACAGGTCCAGTGCGTTGCCGGTGATCTGCTGTGCACCGACGCGGCGGTTGAAGCCGGCGTCGACGTGCAGCGCATCCACCCGCGACGGGAAACCCTGCCCCTGGATGCGGAAGGCTTCGGTATTTGCCAGTGCCTCCTTGAAGCCCGGCGTATCCGAGTTGGCCAGGTTGTGCGACACCGTGGCCTGCGCTTGCAGCGAGGCACGGGCACCGGTCATGGCAACGTAGAGAGCTTTGTCCATAGGGCGGGGATTCGGAAGTTGGGGTTCGGGTGTGGAAAGCGGAAGCAGGTTTGGCGTGTTGCTCGATGCAGACCGCCCAAAAAAAGCGTTTCAGCAATCGACAGGGCCGTGGAAAGACAGCGGTGGAGTCGGGATGGGAATCGACCGGATACCAGCCAATCCTCGATCCCGACTCTCCAATCCAGGCTTTAACGGATATTGATGATGGTCTGGGTGATCTGGTCCTGCGTCGAGACCATCTGCGCGTTTGCCTGGAAGTTGCGCTGGGCAACGATCATGTTGACCAGCTGCTCGGTCAGGTCGACCGTGGATGCTTCAAGCGCACCGGATTGGATCTGGCCAAGGTCGGAGGTATCCGGTGCACCGGTACGCGGGCTGCCGGAGGCATTGGTTTCCGTCCAGACGTTGTTGCCCATGCTCTGCAGGCCTTGCGGATTGTTGAAGTTGGTCAGTGCCACCTGGCCCAACGCCTTGTCGTCGCCATTGGAGTAGCGCGCGTAGACGACACCGTCATCGGCGATGCTGATTTCGGTCAACTTGCCTGAGGCATATCCGTCCTGGCGGATATCGCGCATCGCGAACTTTTCGCCGTACTGGGTGGAGCCGGTAACGTCCAGCGTCATGTTCAGCACGCCCGCGCCGGTGCTCGGGGTGAATGGATCCAGCGCGATGGTGCCGTTGGCTGGGCTGGTCAGTGCGCCGGCATTGGAGAACTGCAGCAGGGTAGGCGCGCCTGCCGGCTGGCCGTCGACGTAGTTGTGCACCGCCCATTCGTTGGCGTTGCCGGTCTTCACGAAGTACGAGGTCTGGGTGTGGCTGACACCCAGCGAGTCGTAGACGGTGACGCCGCCGGTGGAATGGTTGTAGCTGTTGGCGTTGGCCGGATCCAGCGGGGTAACCACCGGTGCTTCGGCATTGGCCGGCAGGGTAAAGGTGCTGTTGACCAGACCGGTCTGCTTCGGTGGGCTGTCGGTGGTCAGCAGCTGCAGGTCGGTCAGTGCACCGTCGAAGCGGGTGCCATCGGCGCTGGGGGCGTACACCTGCAGGCGCGCGCCTTGTGGGTTGACCACATAGCCGTTGTTGTCGGCCTGGAAGTTGCCGGCGCGGGAATAGACGCGGCTGCCATTCATGCTGAGGGTGAAGAAGCCTTCGCCTTCCACGGCCAGGTCCAGGCTGCGTCCGGTCTGGTCGACATTGCCCTGCGAGAACTGCTGGGCGACATTGCTGACGCGCACGCCGGAGCCAACGGCATTGCGTGCCAGACCGTAGCTGGTCGAGTTGAACAGGTCGGCAAACTCCGCACGCGATTCCTTGAAACCGGTGGTGTTGACGTTGGCTATGTTGTTGGCAGTGACGTTCAGGTCGGCGTTGGCGGCATTGATGCCGGACAGCGAAACGTTGAAACCCATGGCGATGCTCCAGGCGGATTCTTGGGGTGGGCTCAGCTGATGCGGAGCACGTAGTCGAGCGGGGCGGTGCCCAAGCCCTTGAGGTTGAGGTAAAGGCCATCGGAGCCGACGGTGACGCTTTCGACCTCGGCCTCGACGTAGGTGCTGAGCTTGCTCTGCGCACCGGCACTGTCAGTGTGGGTAGCCACTACCGAATAGCTGCCGGCAGGCACGCGCTTGCCGCTGGCGTCGGTGCCGTCCCATGCGAATGACACTTCGCCAGCCGCGTTGGCCGGGACGGTCAGCTGGTTGACCTTGACGCCGTTGGCGTCAGTGATGTCGACGGTGATCTGGCCGGCCGACGGTGCGGCCATGGTACCGCTGGTGCCACCTTCGGCTTCCAGCGACAGCTTGGTCGAAGGCACCAGTACATCGTGGCCGACCAGGGAAGCCCCTTTCAGGATCTGGTCGCTGGACAGTGACTGCTGGAAGCCTTCCACCGTCTTGTTCAGATCGGTGATGCCCTGAACCGTGGACAGCTGCGCCATCTGCGCGACCATCTGGCTGTTGTCCATCGGCTTGAGTGGGTCCTGGTGCTGCAGCTGGGTGGTCATCAGGCGCATGAAATCGGCCTGGTCCAGGGTGTCTTTCTTCTTGGTGGTGGTGCTGGTCTGCGCGTTGAGCCCAAGCGCGCTGTAGACATCGGAGGAAACGGTGGTCATATCGGCAGTATCCGGATGTGTGGGCGTCAACGGCCCATCGTCAGCGTGGCAAGGGCCAGTTCCTTGGCGGTGCTGAGCATCTCCACACCGGCCTGGTAGTTACGTGAGGTGGAGATGAGGTTGACCATCTGCGCCACCGGATCAACGTCCGGCGAGTACACATAGCCTTCGCCGTCGGCCAGCGGGTGACTGGGTTCGTAGCGCTTGATCGGCGCGGCATCGCTCTGCGCGATCTCCTTGACCTGCACGCCGGTGAGGTTGGGGTCGTTGCGGCTCTTGACCGCCTGGAAGATCGGCTCCAATGGTTTGTAGACCGCCTCCGGGGAACCAGCGATGGAGTCGGCATTGGACAGGTTGGAGGCGATGGTGCTCATGCGCACCGACTGCGCCTGCAATGCGGAGCCGGCGATATCGAAGATGGGCAGGTTGCTCATGGCGCGTTCCCTTACTGGCCGGTGATGGCGGTGAGCATGGTGCGCACCTTGGATTCAACGAAGCTCAGTGACGCCCGGTACTCAAGCGCGGCACGGCCGTAGGCAGCGCGTTCGGTATCCGGGTCGACGGTGTTGCCGTCCAGGCTGGGCTGTACGCCGGGGCGCAGCATCTGGAACGGATTGAGGCCGTCCGGGCTGGAGATGGCGTAATGCTGCTCGGCCGTGGCGTTCAATGCGCCGCTGCCCGCCTGGCCTTGGGCCTGGCGCAGGGCCGCGTCGAAATCGAGATCGCGGGCCTTGTAGCCGGGCGTATCGGCATTGCTCAGGTTGCTGGCGATCAGCTTCATGCGTTGCTCGCGCAACGGCATGGCCTGGGCGTGGATGCCCAGATAGTCGGAAATAAGGTTGGCCATGCGCCAGCTCCACGGAACGTTGCCGGGAACGGTGCAAGCAGCGTGCCAGAAAGGCAGCGTTGTGCCGGGCCAACGGTGGCAGCAGCGTCGGCGCGGCTGGTCAGGCGTCCGCCATGCAGCGGGGCTGGAGGCTGCAAGGGACGCCTGCAGGCTCCGCGCCGGCCGGCGTTCAGCCGTCAGGCGTGGGCTTCGGCGACCTGGCGCAGCCGGTGCAGGACGAAGTCAGCCAATTCGTGGGGGCTGTATTTGGCGACGAAGGCATTGGCGCCCACCCGCTCGACCATCGCGTTGTTGAATACGCCCGACAGTGAGGTATGCAGCAGCACGAACAAGCCGGCCAGCCCCTGATGGCGGCGGATTTCCGTCGTGAGGGTATAGCCGTCCATGGCCGGCATCTCGATGTCGGAGATGACCATGGCGTAGCGCTCGGCCGGGTTTTCGCCGGCGGCATGGATCTGCAGCAGGTGCTCCAGCGCCTGCTTGCCGTCGGACAGCAGGGTGGCGTTGACGCCAAGCTGGTCCAGCACGCTGCGGATCTGCTGGCGTGCCACGCGCGAATCGTCCACCACCAGTACCTGCATCGGCGGCGCGTCGGCTGGCAGCGCCATCGACGGGTCCAGCACGGCCTCGCTGCGCAGCTGGGCGATGTCGGCCAGCACGCTTTCAACGTCGATTACCTGGATCAGCTCACCCTGGAAGCGGGTCACTGCGGTCAGGTAGGTCGATTCCGCACCCAGCTCCGGCGGCGGGTGGATGTCTTCGACGGCGATATTGACGATGCGCTCCACACCACTGACCAGGAAGCCCTGCACCGAACGGTTGAATTCAGTCACCACCAGGTAGCCGGGGGCAGTGTCGGCCTCGGGCTCACGTTCGGGGTGGCCGATGGCCAGCCCCAGGTCCAGCACCGGCACCGAACGGCCACGGACGTCGGCGACGCCGGCAAACTGCGCCGGCAAGCCGGGCACCTGGAACAGCCCCGGCCGGCGCAGCACTTCCTGCACCTTGAAAACGTTCACGCCAAAAAGCTGACGGCCACCAAGGCGGAACAGCAGCAGGGCGAGGCGGTTGTGGCCGGCCAGGCGGGTGCGCTGGTCGATGCGGTTGAGCAGGTCTTGTGACATGTGACCGGTATCGGCGGGCGGGCGGCACAACTTGAGCACGGCGGCTGCCAGGTTCTGGCACGGCACTTGCCTGTAGTTGGGCGGAATCATGTCCAGACCGGTAGTCATTGCTTATGCGCCTGTTCCTTCTCTTATGCATGCTGTTGCCAAGCGCGGCCTGGGCCAGTGCGTTCCAGCCGGTGGCGTCCATCCGCACGGCGGCGCTGAGCACCTTGGCGCCTGGCGAAACGGGTGAAGCAGGGGTTGATGACGGCCTTCGCCTGCCTGCCTGCCCGGTTGGGCTTGAGGCGCGTGCGACCGCCAACACCACGGTCGAGGTGCTGTGCCCGCAGGCGGGCGGTTGGCGTTTGTTCGTGCCGGTGAAGGTGCGGCGGGAGCAGGCGGTGCTGGTATTGGCCCGCGGCATTGCCGCTGGAGAAACCCTGGCGCTGGCCGATATGAGTACGGTCAAGCGCGATACGGCGCGGATCGCCGGTTCGGTACTTTCAAACCCCGAGGCTGCGGTCGGACGTGTCGCACGGCGGGCGCTGACCGCTGGCAGCTTGCTGTCCGCGACCGATCTGGTGGCGCAGCGGGTCATCCGCAGGGGCGACAGCGTGGCCCTGGTGGCGAGGCGGGGCGGGGTGGAGGTACGTATGGCGGGCAAGGCGCTGGGGGATGCGGGCGAAGGTGAACGGGTATCGGTTGAGAACCTGTCTTCACGCAGGGTGATGCAAGGTGTGGCCACCGAGCTCGGCGATGTTGTCGTCAGTCGCTGAAACCCCTAAAGAACCCGCCGAGGCGGCCGTTATAGTTTTCGAACAGAATCAGGACTCCATCACATGAGCCAGAAAATCGACGGTGGAATTGCAGCCGCAGCCCAGTTGCGCAGCGTAGCGATCAATACCCGCGTGGCCGCTGCAGGTGAATCCAAGGCCCAGGCCGTGCCGGCCGCGGACAGCGTCCGCCTGACCGGCGAAGCCACCCAGTTGCAGGCCGTGCAGCGTGAGCTGTCCGCGGCGCCGGCAATCGACCCGGCCCGTGTACAGGCCGTGCGCGAAGCGCTGGAGAATGGCAGCTACAAGATCAACCCGGACGCCATCGCGTCACGCATGCTGGATCTGGACCAGCAGCTGCGCGGATGAACCTGGGCATGGGCGATCCGTTGCAACGCTTGAGCGACGCGCTGGATGGTGAGCAGCGCGCCTTGGTCGAGCACGACGTTGCCGCATTGGTGGCCGCCACCGGCCGCAAGCTCGATGCCCTGCGCGAACTCGAGCGGCAACCGCCTTTGCAGGACGCCGGGCGGCTGAAGGAGCTGGCCGAGCGCAACCACGCCAACGGCGTGCTGCTTGCGCGCCGCCGCCGTGAGGTCAACTGGGCATTGCGCCAGCTCGGCCGCAGTGAGGCAGCTCCTTCTTATGATGCCAAGGGCCAGGCCCAGACCCTGCATGCCAGGCGGCCACTGGCCGTAGCGTAAGCCTGCGACATCGCGGGCAGGTCCCGCAGCATGGATGCATGCCGCTATAGTGGTGGCCCGCTCTTTGCCGTGCCCGCTGCCTGTGAATCCGATCGATAATTCTGCGCTTGCCACGCCGCCCTCCGCCGCCACCCTGCGTGCCTTGGGGGAGCGGGTGCAGCACGGCATGCTGGTGTTCAACGCCAAGTACGAAGTCAGCATCGCAAACGGGCTGGCGCGCGAACTGTTCGGCAGCACCAGTGCAACCGGCGCCGGCCTTGCGCACGCGGTGGAAGCGCTGCTGCCGCCCTTCGCATTGCCACAGGCCCGTGAAACCGGCAGGTGGAGTGGCAGCCTGCCGGTGGGGGAGCGCGTCATCACCGTACACCTGCACCACCACGCCGATGCAGATGGTGACGCCTATCTGGCGCTGTTCCAGCATGTGGACGGGCCCGAGGACTACGAACGTGAGCTGCAACAGCGGCATGCAGAGCTGCGCCAGGCCTACCTGCGCTTGAATGGCACCCAGGAAAAACTGCTGCAGTCGGAAAAAATGGCGTCCATCGGCCAGCTTGCTGCCGGTGTCGCACATGAGATCAACAACCCGATCGGCTACGTGCATTCCAATCTGGGCAGCCTGCAGGAATACCTGCGCAGCCTGTTCACGGTGATCGAGGCTTACGAGCGCGCCCTGCGCGCGCCCGATCCCAAGGCCTTGATTCCGGAAATCGACGATATCCGCAACCGCCTGGACATCGATTTCATCAGCCGTGACCTGCCGCAGCTGATGGCCGAATCGCGCGAAGGCATCGAGCGCGTCACCCGCATCGTCCGCGACCTCAAGGACTTCTCCTATTCCGGCCGTGACGAGTCGTGGAAGCTGGTGGACCTGCATGCAGGCCTGGAATCCACCATCAACATCATCTGGAACGAGCTCAAGTACAAGGTCACGCTGGAGCGGCGTTACGGAGAGTTGCCGATGATCGAATGCCTGCCGTCGGAGTTGAACCAGGTCTACATGAACCTGTTGCTCAATGCTGGCCATGCCATCGCCGACCGCGGCAACATCATCGTCAGTACCGGTGTTGATGGCGATGAGGTCTGGGTGGAGTTCCAGGACAACGGTGCCGGCATCTCGCCCGAGCTGCGCCAGCGCATCTTCGACCCATTCTTCACCACCAAGCCGGTGGGGAGCGGCACCGGCCTGGGCTTGTCGATTTCCTACGGCATCATCAACAAGCACCATGGTCGCATCGACCTGGACAGTGCCGTGGGCGAAGGCTCGCGTTTCCGTGTGGTGCTGCCGATCCGCCAGCCGAAGTAAGGCCGGGCAGCGGCGCAAGCCGCGAAACCAGTGCGACCTGTCGGTACGCCCCGAACTTGCGCGGTCCAGGGTGTCCAGCGCGTTTCGGGGTGCTCCGGCTCTCACTTCCACAAGACAGGCGCTGGCGCGCTACTGGCCAGCGTCGCTTCTGCGCGATTGATCAGGGCGCGTTGACGCCTTGCTTTTCCTCGTGCGTGCGGAAGGCCTGGCGGATGTGCTCGCGCAGTTCGTCGTCGTTCCAGGGCTTGGTCAGGAAACGATAGATCGCGCCGCGGTTGATGGCGTCGGTGACCGTGTTCAGATCTGTGTAGCCGGACAGTACCAGGCGGATCGTATCGGGGTAGAGCATCTTCACCCTGCCCAGGAACTCGGTGCCACTCATGTCGCTCATGCGCTGGTCGGACAGAATGACCTGCACATCATTGATGGCCAGCAGGTCGAATGCGTCACGCACATTGCCGGCGGCGAGGATGCGGTAGCCATCGCGGCGGAACAGGCGCACCAGCGAGCGCAGCACGTTTTCCTCGTCATCGAGCAGCAGCAGGGTGCGGTCCGGGCGGGTCTCGGCGAACGCCTCGGGTCGCAGATAGCGCCGGCGCAAGGTCATGCCGGCTGCATCGGCTGACATCGGTTCGCCGAACAGGTAGCCCTGGAACACATCGCAGTCATTGCGGCGCAGGAAACCAAGCTGGGCCTGCGATTCAACGCCATTGGCGATTACCGTCATGCCCAGCTGGTGGCCCATGGCGATGATCGCGCGGCTGATCGCAGCCTCGCGGTTTGCCGCCGGTGCGCTCTTGATGAAGGTGCGGTCGATCTTGAGTTTGTCGACCGGATAGCGGACCAGTGCGCTCAGGCTGGAATCACCTGTGCCGAAATTGTCCAGGCACAGGCTGATGCCTTCATTGCGCAGGTTGGCCAGCGTCTCGTGGACGAAGTTGACGTTGTTGGTCAACGCGCTTTCGTTGATCTCAAGGGTGAGCATGCGCGCGGGCACCCCGATCGACTGCAGCAGCGCCATGACTTCGGTGAAGAAGTTGGGGCGCAGCAGCTGCAGGGTGGAGACGTTGACCGAGACGTTGAAGTCCTCGAAGCCCTGGTCGCGCCATGCCCTGGCTTGGCGCAGGGTCATCTCCAGTACCCACGCACCAATCTGGACGATGATGCCCAGCCGCTCGGCGGTGCGCATGAAGCGCTCCGGCACGAGCATGCCAAGGGTTGGGGATTGCCAGCGCAGCAAGGCTTCCATGCCGACCACGTGGCCATCGCGGGCGCTGACCAGGGGCTGGTAGCGCAGGCGCAGTTCGCCGTTGTCGATGGCGTCCACCAACTGCCGCGAGATGATGCTTTCGCTGTGCGCGCTGCTGGGCTTGTGCAGGACATGCAGGTGGACGGAATTGCCGCCTTCGCGGCTGGCCTGGTGCAAGGCGTCTTCGGCCAGGTCGAGCAGCGCGCTGGCGTTGCCGGCGTGCTCCGGGCACAGGCTGACCCCGATCTTGCCGGTCAGGAACAGGGTATAGGGCAGCACCGACAGCGGCAGCTCGATCTGCTGGCGAAGTTGTTCGGCCAGCTCTTCGGGCGCACCGACGTCGCTGCTGCGTTGCACGGCGATCAGGAACTCATCGCTGCCGTGCCGCCACAGACGGCCCCGGCCGGCAAGAAAACCGCGCAGGCGTTCGGCGATCAGTACCAAGGCCTGGTCCCCGACTTCGGCGCTCATGTTTTCGTTGACCGAGGCAAAGTGATCGATGTCCAGGTGCATCAGGATCAGGCCGGGGCCGCCGCGATAGGCGGCATCCACCAATGCCTGCAGTTCCGGGTTGCCGGCCCCCAATCGCAGCGGTCGTGCGTCGGCGCGTTCTGCGGGGCTGGTACTGGGGCTGTTCCACATCGGGAGGGAATCCTGGAGGCGTCTGTTCAAGGTTGTGTATCAGCGTAAGGCAGGCGGAGGTCGATGCAGGTGCCTTCGCCAGGGGCAGTCTGGATGCGCAGGCTGCCGCCGGCGCTCTGTGCGCGTTCGCGCATGACGATCATGCCGAGGCCGCGGGGGCCATCGGGATCGAAACCTTCGCCGTCGTCGATCACCCGCAGCAGCAGGCCGGCATCGGCATTGGCATGCAACTGCAGGGAGACCTGGCTGGCGCGGGCATGGCGCAACGCATTGGTCAGGCTTTCCTGGGCGATGCGGAAACACGCCTGTTCCACTTCGTTGCTGGGCCGTTGTGGCAATGCAGCGACATCCATCAGCAGCTCGACCGGCGTGGAACGGAACAGCATGTTGGCCTGCCAGCGCAGCGCTGCTTCCAATCCCAGTGCATCGAGTTGTGGCGGGCGCAGCAGCATGGACAGGTTGCGCAACTTGATCACGGTGCTGTCGGACAGCTCGATGATCTGGTCGATGTCACCTTCGCGGCGCGCAGCGTCGGGCTCGTCGCGGGCGGCGCAGGCAGCCAGTTTGATGGCGGTGATCGCCTGGCCGATATCGTCATGGAGGTCGCGGGATATCGAACGGCGCTCGTCTTCCTGCAGTGAAAACAGGCGGCCGGCCATGGCTTGCAGTTCGGCGTTGCTGGTTGCCAGGGCGGCGCGCCCACGCTCGATCTCACCCAGGTCATGGATGACGAACATGCGGCAATGGCGGCCATCAAACAGCGCCGCGCCTGCCTGTACGGAACAGTGCAGTGAGGTGCCATCAGCGCGTTGGAGGCGCAAGGTCACGGAATCTCCAACTGGCGCCTCGGCGAGCTTGCCGAGCAGGCAGCTGCAGGCAGCGCTGGCAATATCCAATGGCAACAGCCGCTGTGCGGCAGCGTTGGCGTACAGCAGGCTGTGCCTGTCGCTGATGATCAGCGCATCAGGCATCAGTGCCGCCAACTGGTGGAACATGTCTGCGGTCATTGCCTTGCCCCGGCAATGATGTGCGGTAGGCGGCTGCATGGCTGCGCAAGCTGCATGCACAGAAGCAATGCGATGGATGTCACGTTTTTGCATTGCGTGCCGAAGGCCGCGATCGCCGGAGCCAACACAGCAGGCGCAGCTGGCATCAGTGCCAGCAGGGGGCGGCGGAACCTGCGCAGGTCAAACTCAGCAGCAGGCACAGGGGGGGCGGGGGCCGGGCCGGCGTCCATGGGAGCAAGGGAGTTGCGGGAGCGTGGCTGCATCTTAACGACTTGTCGCAGGTCGGCACGACGGAGTGCTCAATTCTCTCCACTACTTGCCGCTAAGGATTAGGTCCCCGGATTGTCGGGCATGGAGATCTAACGCGTGGATCGCGGCCTTATTGCAAGCCTGCTTCGCCACCCGTTGAACGCGGCCGTCGTGCTGCTTGATCGGGAAGGCCAGCCATTGGCGGCCAACGGCGAGGCCAGAGCGCTGGATTTGCCAGCCATCCTGTCGCGCTATGGCGCGCAGTTGGCAGGTGCGCGCCAGCAAGTAGTGCTGCAGCAGCTCGTCGCCAGTCCGGTGCCGGGAGAGGGGTCCAACCTGGAAGGATGGTTGAGTGCCGTACATGCACCGGACGGTGGCGTACTGGGCTATCTCTACACCGTGGCAAACCAGGATGAACAGCGTCATGGACGTTGGCTGGAGGCAATGCAATCGGCGGGGCACAGCCTGTGGGATTGGGATATCGCCAGCGATGCGCTGGTCCGCACCCAGCCACACCAGGCCGAACTGGAGCTGATTCCAGCCCAGGGTCTGTTGGACGGGGTGCACCCGGATGACCAGCCGCTGCTGCGACAGGCGGTTTCCGCACACCTGCTGGACGGCGATGTTCCGTTCGCCTGCCAGTTCCGCCAGCGCCAGCCCGACGGCCGCTGGCGCTGGGTATTGGACCGGGGCAGGGTGGTGGCCCGCGGTAGCGATGGCCAGGCCCTGCGGATGGTGGGTACCTATACCGACATCCAGCAGCAGAAGCAGCTTGAAGACGAGTTGCGGGCCCAGCAGGCATTGCTGCGGCGCGCCCAGCGCGTCGCTGGCATGGGCAGCTGGACATGGAATCCGCACACCGGCCGGGTTGACTGGTCGGATGAGCTGGCCACCGCGATCGGCTCTGAAGACGGCAGCTTGCCGCGCGGCCGTCAATGGCTGCGCCAGCTGACGGGTGAGGCGCGGCAACAGCTGTTCAGTCAGTGGCGGCGCCTGCTTGACGATGCGCAGGCCGGCAGCTTCGACCTCATATGGGGGCGCGATCCGCTGTTCCAGCAACATCTGCGCATATGGCTGGAAGTGGAGCACGACGATGCAGGCAACCTGCAGCGCGTGCTTGGCCAGGTCCAGAACATCAGCGGCCAGCGCCGCACCGATGCATTGATACGTTGGCGTACCGAACTCCTGAACCGGGTGTCGGCGTTGGGCCGCATCGGAGGTTGCGAGATCGAAGTCGGTACCCGGATGATGCAATGGACCGAGGAGTGCTATCGCATCCACGGTCTGCGCAAGGCACCGGTTACGCTTGACCAGGCGCTTGCGTTGTACACGCCTGATTCGCGCGACGCGTTTGAATCCGCGTTGACGCGGATTGTCTGTGGCGGGCTACCGGAACAGCTGGATCTGTGTTTCTACCGGCCCTCCGGGCAACGGGTATGGGTGCAGGTGCTGATCGAGCTGGATAAGCGCGAAGGGCTGCCCGAGCGCTATGTGGTGCTGTTCCGCGATACCACCCGCGAGCGCGAGGCCGACGAGCGGCTTGAGTTGCTGGCGCACTATGACCTGTTGACCGGCCTGCCGAACCGCATGCTGCTGCGTGAGCAGGCTGGCGAGGCGATGATCGAGGCGCGGGAACGCGGTGCGATCCTGGCGATGCTGTTCATCGATCTGGATGGTTTCAAGAGCATCAACGACACTTTTGGCCATGCAACCGGCGACATGCTGCTGAAGGCAGCGGCGGCGCGCCTGCACCAGAACCTGCGCAATGCCGACCTGTTCGCACGCTTCAACGGCGATGAGTTCATCGTCATCCTGCGCAACCTGGCCGAGCCGGACGATGCCGGGCATGTCGCACGCAAGCTGATCGCATCGCTCGCGGAGCCTTTGTATCGCGAAGACGTGACCCTGAAGGTCGGCGCCAGCGTTGGCATCGCCCTTCAGGACGAAACCCGCAATGACTTCGACAGCCTGCTGCGTGCCGCGGATGCGGCCATGCACGCGGCCAAGGAGGCGGGGCGCAACACGTATCAGTACTACAGCCAGGACGCACTGGCGCGAACGCAACGGCGGCTGGACATCGAGCATGCCCTGCACGGTGCCGTTGATCGCGACGAGTTCAGCCTGGTCTACCAGCCGTTGGTGGATGCCCGTGATGGTCAGCCGCCGTCGATCGAGGCGCTGCTGCGTTGGAACAGTGCGCGCCTGGGATCCTGCAATCCAGGCGAGTTCATCCCCATCGCGGAAAAATGCGGAGAGATCATCCGCATCGGCGAATGGGTGTTGGAGGAAGTCTGTCGCCAGGCCACGGTGTGGGAGCAGGCGGGGCTGCAGTTTGACCGGGTAGCGGTGAATGTGTCCGCCATCCAGCTGCGCGAGCGCGGCTTTGCGGAGCGTGTGCTGGCCATCTGCAGGCAACACGGTTGGCCACCACATCGGCTGGAGCTGGAGTTGACGGAATCCGCGCTGATCCGCGACACCGATGCATTGCGGCAATGTTTCGATATCTTCGAGCAGCATGGCATCCCGCTCGCTGTTGACGACTTTGGCACCGGCTTCTCAAACCTGCACTACCTCAACCGCTTCCCGGTGCAGCGGCTGAAGATCGACCGTAGTTTCGTGCAGGGAATGCTGCACGATGCCGGCACCGCCGAGGTCACCCAGGCCATCGTTCACCTGGGCCATGCCTTGGGCATGCGGGTGGTGGCTGAGGGCGTTGAAACGCCGGCCGAGGCAGCGATGCTGCAGCGTCAGGGTTGCGATGCACTGCAGGGCTATCTGTTCGCGCGCCCGCTGCGTCCACGCGAGATGGTGCAGTGGTTGCGCAATGGCGAAGGGATGGGGGCAGGGCAGCAGCTTGCGGCGGCGGTGGCGGAGTTCGCGCAAGCCAATCCCTGATCCTTCCGCATCAAGGCAGCAACGGCACAGGCCGCGAAGCTGGACACTCCGCTGATTCAGGGCATTGTGTCTGCATGCTTCGCGGCTTGTGTCGTTTCCGGTGTCGCGATTGTTGTTGAGGTTGCGTCGCCAGCTGCGTCCAGTCCTGCCGTGCTGTGACTGCCGGAATCGCGCGTTTACACGTTTGCAGGCTTTTGCCGCTCCCGCTGCTCCATATGGGCAGCGGCCTTTTACCTGCCTGTGTCCCGGTAAACCTTGCTGCAGGTTGGACCCGGCAGTGTTTGATTGGCTGGATGGCCGCGCGTGGCGAGGGAACGCCAGCTTCGCGATTGGTGATGCTGTCCCCATCGCATTGCTTGGTGCGCAGTTGCGGCTCGCTCAGCGCGTGGCATGCAAGCCTGTGTTTCCTGGAGGATGATCTGGCGCCGGAAGCCCAATGCAGTCCGCTCGGCAAACGGGGCGTGCCCCTGCTTACCCTTGGGTGGGCTGCGGGGGGCGGGCCGGGACGCGGAGGTCCCAGTCGATGCTGGCTGCCAGCCAGTCTTCGGTGGCGGCCACCGAGGGCCCTTGTGCCTGCAGTTGCTTCCATTCCTGCTGCGCGGACAACTCCAGCTGCAACAACTGGTATCGGCGCCCAGCACCTTGCCGCACGGGCTGGACATCGTCCGTGCCCGACTCCTCGACAGGATGGTGCTCCGATGTCTGGTTCAAGGTCATCATCTACGCCAAAGCCCCGGCAACGTGCCGGGGCTTATGGAGGTTAAACCGGGACGCTTGCTCAGAACAGTTCTACCGTGCCTGCGCCCATGCTCTGCTGGGTAACCGGCTTGTGCGGCGGACGTTCCCATTCGTTGCGCATGTCGCGCAGGCGGCTGCCGGTACGCTGCAGCGCGGTTACCAGTTCGTCGTCGAACACCCCGCCATTGCGGTGCAGCAGTTCCTGCAGGGCAACGGCTTCGCGGTTGATCGCGGTCAGGCGGTCAAGGTGGGTGTGTACGCCGCCCAGGGCCTGGGTGGCGATGTCCTCGAACTGGAGCGCGCGGACGGCTTCGGCGACGCTGCCATCGATGGCCCGGCCGCAATCGGAAATCTCGCGCATGCCGTCGCCCAGCGAGGCATTGATGGCGGCGACGTTGTCCAGCATCGACGCGGCTTCCATGCGCGCTTCGCGCGAGCGGTCCATATCGCGCGATGCCATGTGCGACACCGTCTCGCGGACCTTGGCGATCGCGTCCTTGGAGCTGTGTGCCAGCTTGCGGATCTGTTCGTTGAAGGTGGTCGAGCGTTCGGACAGGTTGCGCACTTCGTCGGCGACCACCGCGAAGCCACGGCCGGCTTCGCCGGCGCGCGCCGCTTCGATGGCGGCATTCAGGGCAAGCAGGTTGGTCTGGTCAGCAATCGACTTGACGTCCTCAAGCAGGGCGAAGATCCCATCCAGGTGCTGTGCCATCTGGTCGATGTGCTGGACGGTGTTGCTGCTCTGGCCGCTGACCTGCTCCAGTGCTTCAACCAGCTGTTCCATCTGGTGGCTGGCGTGCTGGGCGAAACGGGCGACGTCAACGCCGCTGCCGCCATCCTCACTGGCGCGGTCGACGACGCGTGCCAGGGCCTGGCTCTGCTGGCGCGACTTGCGGCTCATCGCATCGAAGCTGCTGCCGAGGCCGGCGACGGCCTGGCGGATCAGCTCGCGGGCGCGCTCGATCTCGCTGCGCGAACCATCGATCTCGTTGCTGACGAAGCTGCGGAGTTCGTTGAGCAGGTGATCCTGTTCCTTCAGTACCTTGGCATGCTCGGGTGAACGCTGGGCCTGCGCATGCACGCTCCACCAGGCAAACACCAGCCAGCTCAACACCATGGTGGTCAGGATCGCCCACAGTGCTGCCGAAGGCCAGGACAGGGCGGCAGCGACCACGACCAGGAAGGTGAGGACCAACGGGGCTGCCAAACGGATTGCAATACGTGAATACATGGACGTTCTCGGGAGAGTCACGAATGCAGTATCGGCAGCCCGTGGGGTGTCTTTAGTCCCCGCGGGCACAATCCCCTGTCAGCGCGCGCATTCCTGACAATCCCGGATCGCCCGCGGCAGGCCGCGGGCGGGTGTTCGAATCAGCGCAGGCAGCGGTTGATGGCTTCCACCATGGCCCTGCGCGAGAACAGGAAGTCCCAGTAGCTGCCGCCGAGCTGCCGCCACAACACCGCCGAGCGCACGGCCGCCAACAGCAGTGCGCGGATTTCCGCCACCACCATCGCCTGGCCGAGGTAATGCGGGTTGCCCTGCACCATGATGCGTGGCTTGAGTTGGCTGATGGTGTCCGCGTACAGCGCGCCCATCGCGCTCAGCACGTCGGGGTGGTTGCTTTCCCCCAGTTCCTGAACCCGCGGTGCGGTACTGCGGATACCAGCCTCGACCTTGTCGACGGTGGTGCCTTCACGCACGAAGCGACGTTCCAGCTGCAGCACCGACAGCGCCAGCCGCGGCAGCAGCTCATCCTTGCCCTGGTTGCTGAAGTAGTCGCGCAGCAGGCGCAGGCCCGGGGTGAGGGCGCTGGTGCTGCCGTAGACGTCAGCCGGCGACGGGGCGTCGATGCGCAGCACGCTGTCCATCGCGGTACGCACGACGGCGGCCTCGGAATGGCCGGTTTCGGCGATGCGACGTACCTGCTGCAATGCTTGGGCAATGCCGGCCAAGGCAAGCACGCGATCATCGAAGGAAAAACTCATTGCTTACCTCTCAAGGGGAATCGGGTGCGCCAAGACGGCGCTCCAAGGGGGCATCGGTGGCGGTGATGACGGCGCCACCCAAGCACTCCATGCCGTCGTACAGCACCAGGGATTGGCCGGGCGTCACGGCACGTTGCGGGCGCGCGAACGTCACGTCCAGGGTGCCGTCGTCACGTACCTGCACGCTGCAGGGCTCGTCAGGCTGGCGGTAACGGGTCTGTGCGGTGCATTCGAAACGGGCGGCGGGGGGCGCGCCGGCAATCCAGTGCATGGGCTCGCTGCGCAGCCAGTTCGACTGCAGCCACGGGCTGTCATGGCCTTGGTCGACGTAGAGGATGTTGCGTGCGACGTCCTTGCCAACCACGAACCACGGCGCAGCCGCGCGGCCGCGTACACCGCCGATGTTCAGGCCTTCGCGCTGGCCCAGGGTGAAATAGAACACGCCCGGGTGGCGGGCGATCAGCTGCCCGTCCGGATCATGGATCTCGCCTTCGCGGGCCGGCAGGTACTGGCCGAGGAACTCGCGGAAGTCGCGCTCGCCGATGAAGCAGATGCCGGTGGAATCTTTCTTGGCATGGGTAGGCAGGCCCGCCTCACGCGCGATGCGGCGCAGGTCGCTCTTCTCCATGTGCCCGATGGGGAACAGGGTTGCCGCCAGCTGGGCCTGGCCGAGCTGGTGCAGGAAGTAACTCTGGTCCTTGCCGCGGTCGGCGCCACGCAGCAGGCGCCAGCGGCCAGCGGACTGCGCGACCTGGGCGTAGTGCCCGGTGGCGATGCGCTCGGCGCCGAGTTCACGCGCGGCGTCGAGGAAGTGCTTGAACTTGACCTCCCGGTTGCACAGCACGTCCGGGTTCGGGGTGCGTCCGGCGGCGTATTCGGCCAGGAAATGCTCGAACACGCCCTGCCAGTACTCGCTGGAGAAGTCGCGGAAATGGAAGGGGATGTCCAGCCGTCCACAGACCGCCACGGCATCGCGGCGATCGTCCTCGGCACGGCAGTGACCGCTGCCGTCGTCAGCCCAGTTCTGCATGAACAAGCCAGCCACATCGTGCCCCTGCTGTACCAGGGTCAGGGCGGCTACGGATGAATCAACGCCGCCGGATACACCGACGACGACACCGGGGTTACTCACGGTATATGCCTCAACATCGACAACGGATAACGCTGCCCGGCCAGCCAATCGGACACCGTATGCCAGACCAGCGGGCTGCGCAGCCGGGCCATGTCGGCCTGCAGCGCAATGGGCGAGAGCCACAGCGCCTGCACGATGCCGGCATCAAGTGCCTGCTCGCTGTGGTGCTGCACAGGTTCGGCGGCAAAGGCAAAACGCAGGAACGGTGTGCCATCGCCAGCCTGCCATTGGTAGCTGCCGATGAAACCAGTCAGGCGCACGTCCCAACCGGTTTCCTCACGGGTCTCACGGACCGCCGCCTCAAGCAGGGTTTCACCTGGTTCGAGGTGGCCAGCTGGCTGATTCAACACCCGCCGGCCGTCCTTTTCCTCTTCAACCAGCAGCAGTTGCCCGGCGCGGCATACCACGGTGGCCACGGTTACATGTGGCGCCCAGCGCTGGGGCTGCGGTGCATCCACGCTCAGTAATCGTCCTTGTTGGTCAACTCAAGTTCGATGGCATCGGCGCTCTTGGCGGCCGCGTCGATGGCATCGGACAGGATCTCAGCATTGGCGGAGGCGTCGATCTTGACCACGAACATGGCCATGTCGCTCTGCTTCACCCAACTGCCCAGCTTGGAGTCGTTGGAGTCTTCCAGCAGGCGGTTGGCGACCAGGGCCGGGAACTGCGGGCTGGGCGACTTGTAACCGGGCGACCAGATCTCGCGGACGTGGTGGCTGCCGTAGGTCTCGACATTGGAGCGGACATAGACCAGCTGGGTACGCTCGTTCTCCATCTCGAACACCAGCTGGTAGTCGCCATCGGCGTCCACTTCATACTTGTACTCGAGCCCATCCAGCAGCTTGCCGATGGATGCGTCCGGTTCACCGGCAATCGCGCTCCCCATGACGCCTGCAAACAGGGCAGCCACTACGGCGCCGGCAACTGATTTGTTCATTTGATCCCCGATGAGCGGTTGTTTGATACCTGAATTGTGCGGGGGCAGGGGGGGCTTCGTCCAATCGCGGAAAGCCGCCGGCAGAGCGAGCCGCTATAATGCGCGGATGCCACAACAGCCCCAACACGAACATGAGCATGGCCTGCTGGTCGCCCCCGGCAAGCCGGAGGTTGCGCCGCCCCCGCAGTACCAGGTGATGCTGCTCAATGACGACTACACGCCGATGGACTTCGTCATCACGGTGCTGCAGGACTTCTTCTCGCTGGACCTGGACCGGGCCACCCAGGTGATGCTGCATGTCCACACCCGTGGGCGTGGCGTCTGCGGGGTCTATACCCGTGAGGTGGCCGAGACCAAGGTGGCGCAGGTCAATGAGTTTTCACGGATGAACCAGCACCCCCTGCTGTGCACCATGGAGCGCGCGTAAGAGCGCCCGGCGCGCCTGCGCATACCCTTCGGCTGCCCGCCTGTCGTGCCTCGCACCGGCCCGGCGGCCAATCAATACTGCCACCTGCGGAACACGCCGTTTCGCCCTCGCGCGAGCGGGTGGCGGCTTGGGGTTGCGCCTCTCTCCCTGCCCTGGTTGGAAAGTCCTGCCATGACGCGGAGTTGTGACGGGCGCCCTGTGCTGCCCACGAAACTGAATGCAGGATTCACAGCGTGCAGAATTTGCGCATCCTGCTGACACGGCCTCTACATTCGCGTCGCTAGGGTGCTGGTAAAGGCGCAGCAAGGCCGCATATTGTCTCCAATCGGAATCGGAGTGCCCCATGTTCAGTAAAGACCTCGAACAGACCATCGGCCAGTGCTACAAGCGCGCCCGCGAGGCTCGTCATGAGTACATGACGGTTGAACACCTGTTGTTGGCACTGTTGGAGAACGCCTCGGCCCAGGCTGTCCTGAAGGCCTGCGGGGCGGACATCGAGCGCCTGCGTGGCGAGCTCGACAAGGCCATCAATGCCTCGGTGTCGCTGTTGGCCGAAGACGACGGTCGCGACACCCAGCCGACGCTGGGCTTCCAGCGGGTGCTGCAGCGTGCCGTCTACCACGTGCAGTCCTCGGGCAAGAAGGAAGTCACCGGTGCCAACGTGCTGGTGGCGATCTTCGGCGAGAAGGAATCGCACGCGGTCTACTACCTCAACCAGCAGGACGTTACCCGCCTGGACGTGGTCAATTACCTGTCCCATGGCGCTGCCAAGGGCGGTGATGATGCCGACATGTCGGCGCCGCTGGATGGCGAGGGTCGGGCCGAAGGAGAAGGGGAGGCCAAGGGTGATTCGCTGGCCGAGTTCGCCAGCAACCTCAATGATGCCGCCAAGGCCGGCCGGATCGACCCGTTGGTTGGCCGTCGTGACGAAATCGAACGCACCATCCAGGTGCTGTGCCGCCGCCGCAAGAACAACCCGTTGTACGTGGGCGAGGCTGGCGTCGGCAAGACTGCCATCGCTGAAGGGCTGGCCAAGCGCATCGTGGACGGCGAGGTGCCGGACGTCCTGGCTGACGCGGTGATCTATTCACTGGATCTTGGTGCATTGGTGGCCGGTACCAAATACCGCGGTGATTTCGAGAAGCGCCTGAAGGGCGTGATCACCTCGTTGAAGAAGATCCCAAATGCGGTGCTTTTCATCGATGAGATCCACACCATCATCGGTGCCGGCTCTGCATCGGGCGGCACCATGGACGCGTCCAACCTGATCAAGCCTGCGCTGGCGTCGGGCGAGCTGCGTTGCATCGGCTCGACCACGTTCCAGGAATACCGCGGCATCTTCGAGAAGGATCGGGCACTGGCCCGTCGCTTCCAGAAAATCGACATCGTCGAGCCGACGGTTGGTGAGAGCTACGAAATCCTCAAGGGCCTGCGTGCCAAGTACGAGGCGCACCACAACGTGATCTACGCCGATGATGCACTGCGCGCCGCAGTGGATCTGTCGGTCAAGCACATCGCCGACCGGCTGTTGCCGGACAAGGCCATCGACGTGATCGACGAGGCGGGTGCGCGGCAGCGCTTGTTGCCGGAGAACGAGCGCAAGCAGCGCATCGACATCGAGGAGATCGAGGCGATCATCGCCAAGATGGCGCGGATCCCGGCCAAGCAGGTCACTGCCAGCGACAAGGACGTGCTGCAGCACCTTGAGCGCAATCTGAAGATGGTGATCTTCGGCCAGGACCCGGCGATTGAATCGCTGGCGTCAGCCATCAAGTTGTCGCGCTCGGGCCTTGGCAACCCGGAGAAGCCGATCGGCAACTTCCTGTTTGCCGGTCCTACTGGCGTTGGCAAGACCGAGGTGACCCGTCAGTTGGCGCTGCAGTTGGGCATCGAACTGGTGCGTTTCGACATGTCCGAGTACATGGAGCCGCATTCGATCAGTCGCCTGATCGGTGCGCCCCCGGGGTATGTCGGTTTCGACCAGGGCGGCCTGCTGACCGAGAAGATCGTCAAGACCCCGCATTGCGTGCTGTTGCTGGATGAGGTGGAGAAGGCCCACCCGGACATCTTCAACATCCTGCTGCAGGTCATGGATCGCGGCATCCTCACCGATACCAACGGACGCGAGGCCAACTTCAAGAACGTGATCCTGGTGATGACCACCAATGCCGGTGCAACCCAGGCCGCGCGCCGCTCGATAGGCTTCACCAAGCAGAACCACGCCACCGACGCAATGGAAGTGCTGCGCAAGAGCTTCACCCCGGAGTTCCGCAACCGCCTGGATGCGGTGGTGCAGTTCCAGGCACTGGGCTTTGACCACATCCTACGGGTGGTGGACAAGTTCCTGATCGAACTGGAGATGCTGCTGCAGGACAAGCATGTCTCGCTGTCGGCCACCCCGGCTGCACGCGACTGGCTGGCCCAGCATGGCTTTGACCCGGAGATGGGTGCGCGTCCGATGAGTCGCGTCATCCAGGACAAGGTGAAGCGACCACTCGCCGACGAGCTTCTGTTTGGCAAGCTGTTGAACGGCGGTAAGGTCAGCATCGACGTGCGCGATGGCGAGCTGATCGTCGAAACCGAGGCGGAGCCGCAGCACCTGCTGCCAGCAACGGTGGAGTAAGCCAGTACGAACAGCCCCGCGCCACGGAGGTGGTGCGGGGCTTTTTTTTGGGCAAGGTAGTGCCGAGCCATGCTCGGCAAGGGCTTTCCAAGCAATCTGCGCCGCGCCATGCTCGGCCGAGCTTCGCGGGCAATGTCCGAAAGCAGCCCTCGCCCCGACCCCTCTCCCGTGAACCGGGAGACAGGCTGAGGCTCGCGCCCGGCAACGCTGCATTCAATGGTGAAGCCATGCCGGACATGGCCCGGCACCACAAAAAGCCACCAATTCAAAGCTGCATCCACGCGAAAAAGCCAGCGCGAAGGCTGGCTTTCTGGCAACGCCAGGCTTACCGCATTACTTCATGCGGTAGGTGATACGGCCCTTGGTCAGGTCGTACGGCGTCATCTCGACCTTGACCCGGTCACCGGTCAGGATGCGGATGTAGTTCTTGCGCATGCGGCCGGAAATGTGGGCAATGATTTCATGCCCATTTTCCAAGCGAACACGGAAAGTGGTGTTCGGCAACGTCTCGCTGACGGTGCCTTCGAACTCGATGGAGTCGTCTTTCGACATGTAGTCCTGTGCGGTTCTGCGGACGGCCCTTGGGCCTAAGGGCGGGAATTTTACGCTGCATTCGGCAATGTTGCAAAGTTTGCGTTAAACCGCCCGTCATCAGGCCAGCGCAGCCGCTGCCAGCTCGCCAAATGGCCCGGTCCAGCTGCAAGGCTGGGCGGGCTGCTGGACCAGTCTTCGCACCTGTTCCAGGAATTCACCGCGCGGCAGGTGCTCGGCGCCCATCCGCAGCAGGTGAGGGTTCTCGACCTGGGCATCGATCAATGGCCAGCCCCACCGCGCAAGCGTCTGTGCCAGTGCCGCCAGTGCGACCTTGGAGCCACCGCTGCGGCCGCTGAACATGCTCTCGCCGAAGAACATGTGGCCGATGCAAACGCCGTAGATGCCGCCGACCAGCGTTTCGCCGTCGAATACTTCCACCGAATGGGCGTACCCCAATGCGTGCAGCTCAGCGTAGGCAGCGAGCATGTCGGCGGTGATCCAGGTGCCATCCTGCCCAGGCCGCGGCGCCTGCGCGCAGGCCTGCATGACTTCGGAAAACGCGGTGTCCGCGCGTATCCGCCAACCGCTCTGGCGCAGGCTGCGTCGGAAGCGCGAGGACAGATGCACTGCGTCGGTGCGGAATACCATGCGCGGGTCGGGCGACCACCACAGCAAGGGCTGCCCCTCCGAGAACCACGGGAACACGCCGCCTGCATAGGCATTGAGCAGGCGCACCGGCGACAGGTCGCCACCCACGGCCAGCAGTCCGTCCGGTTCGCGTGCGGCCAGTTCGGCGGGTGGAAATGGCGCGTCGCTGGCGTCATCCAGCAGGAAAGGGCCGATGGCGCTCATACGTTGGTTGCTGTGTCCTTGAACGGGCTGTGCCGCTGCAGTGCACTGGCGTAGCGGGCGACGTCCTCGCGCTCGCGTTCGCACCATTCCTGCAGGGCCTCACGGAACTGCGGGTGGGCGATCCAGTGGTGACTGTGCACCATGGTGGGTAGAAAACCACGGGCAAGCTTGTGTTCGCCCTGCGCGCCGGGTTCAAAGCGTTGCAGGCCCTCGCGCAGGCAGTACTCGATGCCTTGGTAATAGCAGGTTTCAAAGTGCAGGCCGGGCAGGGCGGCGCCGCCCCAATAGCGGCCGTACAAGGTATCGCCCCCGCGCAGGCATAGCGCGCCGGCGACCGGCTGGCCGTCCTGCAAGGCCAGGAACAGCACCAGTTGGCGCGGCATGGCAGCGGCAAGGTGGCGCAGGAAGCCCATCGTCAGCGCCGGCGAGTTGCCGTATTCGGCGAACGTCTGCAGGTAGAAGCTGTGCATGGCCTGCAATTCGTCATCGCTTGCCTCGTCGCCGTGGCGCGTCACGAATTGGATGCCTGCCTGGCTGACCTTGGCCCGCTCCTGACGGATGTTCTTGCGGCGTTTGTGGTCCATTGCCGCCAGGAAGTCATCAAAACACTCCCAGCTGTCCCGTCGCTGCCACTGGAATTGCACGTCATCGCGCCGCAGCCAGTCGTCACCGAAGAGCGCGCCCTCCGCAGGCAGATGGAAATTGATATGTGCGGATGACAAGCCCTGTTCCTGCACATGCTCGATGATGGCAGTCAGCAGGGCGCGGCGTGCGTCATCATCGGTACCCAGCAGGCGCGGACCGGTGACCGGCGAGTAGGGCACGCCGCCCAGCCATTTCGGGAAGTATTCCAGTCCGTGCCGTGCATAGGCGTTGGCCCACGCATGGTCGAACACGAACTCACCGTGCGAATTCTGTTTCAGGTAGCCCGGTGCCGCGGCCAGCAAGGTGTCGCCTTGCCACAGGCCAAGGTGCCTGGGTTGCCAGCCCCAATCCGGGCGCAGGCATCCGTGCGTTTCCATGCCGACGAGAAAGGCATGGTGCAGAAAGGGGTTGTTGCCGTCATGGAGCGCATCCCATTGTCCGGCGCGTATCTCGGTGAGGCTGGCAAGCGCGCGGAGTTGCGGTGGCGGGTTCATGGACGCAGCTGCAGCACATCGATCGTTGGTGGGTTGAACAGGCGCATCGGCAGGCCGATCTCGCCGATTCCTCGGGTAGTGAAAACACGCACGTGGCCACTCGACGTCGCCATGAGCTGCTCGCCGCGATCAAAGCCATGATTGCTGGGGATGACTTTGCGGTACAGCCACGGGATGCGGATCTGGCCGCCGTGCGTATGCCCAGCGAGCACCAGCGTTGCGTCGCTGGGCTGCAGTTGCATGGCACTGTCGGGATTATGTGCAATCAGGATCGTCGGCCCCGGCTGTACGTCGGGGTGGCGCAGGAAGCCGGGATCATCCTTGCCGGCCCACATGTCGCCCAGCCCTGCCCAGCGCACGCCGTGTGCATCGGTTACCAAGCGGCCTTCGATGATCTGCATGCCATGGGCATTCAGTGCCAGACGCAGCGGCTTATCCAGGTCCCGGCCGGGCGGTTGTTGGTCGTGGTTGCCAAGTACCACGTAGGTGGGGGCGTTCAATTGCGCCAAAGCTGCGAACAGATCATGCAGTTCATGCGGCTGCGGCTCATAGGTCAGGTCGCCGGCGATCACCACTGCATCGACATCAAGCACATTGATGCGCTTGACCACACGCTTCAGATAGCCGCTGCCCTTGTAAACACCAAGATGCACGTCGCTGATCAATGCGACGCGCGTGTCCACGCCGGTGCCGGCCAGCTCGGTGTGGTCGACCAGGATCAGCTGCGGCTCGATGAAACGGGCCCAGGTGAACACCGAGCAGCCCAACAGAAGGGCTGCCAGCACCACGCGCTGGCGGCCCTTGCGCCAGCGCCACAGCAGCCAGACGATGGCCGGGAAGACCAGCCAGCTGCCGTGGAACAGCAGCTGTTTGAGCATCACCTTGTCCATGAAAGGCTGCCTGCGCGGGGGGATCAGGCGCCCTTTTCGTCCAGGAAGCGTTCGGCATCCAACGCGGCCATGCAGCCGAAGCCCGCCGAGGTGATGGCCTGGCGATAATGCTGGTCGGCGACGTCGCCGGCGGCGAACACGCCTTCGACCGAGGTCATGGTGGCGTTGCCGCCCAGGCCGGAGCGGATTTCCAGGTAGCCGTTGTTCATCGCCAGCTGGCCGGTGAACAGTTCGGTGTTGGGCTGGTGGCCGATGGCGACGAAGAAACCGTGGGCTTCGATGTCGCGGGTGCTCCCGTCCAGGGTGGACTTGACGCGCACGCCGGTGACGCCCGCGTCATTGCCCAGCACTTCGTCGACCTGGTGGTGCCACACGGTCTCGATCTTGCCGGCGGCGACCTTGGCGAACAGCTTGTCCTGCATGATTTTTTCCGCCTTCAAGGTGTCGCGGCGGTGGACCAGGTAGACCTTGCGGGCGATGTTGGACAGGTACAGCGCCTCTTCAACTGCAGTGTTGCCGCCGCCGACCACGACCACGTCCTGATCACGGTAGAAGAAGCCGTCGCAGGTGGCGCAGGCGGACACGCCGCGGCCCTTGAAGGCTTCCTCGGACGGGATGCCCAGGTACTTGGCGGTGGCGCCGGTGGCGATGATCAGCGCGTCGGCGGTGTACTGGGCGTTGTCGCCGGTCAGGGTGAACGGGCGCTTGGACAGGTCTGCGGTGTGGATATGGTCGAACACCACTTCGGTCTCGAAGCGCTCGGCATGCGCCTGCATGCGCGCCATCAGGTCCGGACCCATCAAGCCGTGGGCATCGCCCGGCCAATTATCAACCTCGGTGGTGGTCATCAGCTGGCCGCCCTGCTGCAGGCCGGTGACCACCAGCGGCTTCAGGTTTGCGCGCGCGCCATAGACCGCAGAGGTCCAGCCGGCGGGGCCGGAGCCGAGGATCAACAGGCGGGAATGCTTGGTCGGGAGGCTGGAAGTGCTCATGTATACTCGCGAAAGTCAGGATTGGTGGCCCGTTCGCTGCATCGTGCACACGTCCGGGCAAGCCAATAGAGTGGCGGTCGGGGCAGGGTGAATCAAGGCGCGTTTGTGGAACTGCGCGACCCGTCGGATGGCTTTCCCATATTTGTGCTGCAACGCCGTGCGCAGTCGGCGGATTTTTGACGTTTTCTGTCTGCCGGCACTACCGCGCGTCCGCGCCGTGGGTGAAACATGGCGATCTGTCGTTTAATATCAATCACTAACCGTGCATTTCTAAGGTCTGGTCAAAGGTGGCGAAACAGGTCCCGGAACGTGGCAAGAACCCCAGCGCTGGCAATGCCGCGCGCAAGCCGCCTGCCGCAGCGGACAATCC
>Ga0308157_10001588_pt1 | contig 44777 bp, 44 predicted proteins | sample PhyBR1_FD_201035 | JGI IMG/M metagenome (GOLD analysis project Ga0308157, IMG submission 201035) | Phyllosphere microbial communities from UC Gill Tract Community Farm, Albany, California, United States - DLSLB.R1 | ecosystem: Host-associated > Plants > Phyllosphere > Unclassified | place: USA... | reverse complement strand
GGGCTGAGATTGCATCCATGCTCATTGGAGATGAGTTTCGGATTGGACATGACCCATCGCAGCACACTGCCTACATTGAGAGCTGGGTATCGATACTGGAGGATACACCCTTTGAAATCTTTAGTGCCGCTGCAGACGCGGAAAAGATATTTTCATTTCTTAGCGCTTTTGAGCATAAAAAGGAAATCTCCCGCGAAAGCCAAGTGGGGGTGGAGATAGTGTTAAACAGTAGACCACAAAGAGCCGTAAAGTACCTATCCACTGGCGATGAGCTCAGTTATAACGGCCAGATCTATAAGATTCAAGGCCATTTAAAACAAGGACGGCTCAAAGTAGAACAGCAGCCTTCGGGAATTATATTCACGCTTTCAAAAAACGATCAGCTTTATCACTCGCTTACCGAGATTAAAAGCTCACTACTCACATCTAAGATAAAGCAGGATTCTACTCAGCGGAAACCCGCTGAAATCTACAACTTAAAAAGATAACTTATGAAAACTCTATTTCAATCTAGCGAGCTGCCTTTAGCTCAGCTGGAAAAACTCGGCATTTATCACCACGAGCAGCTTTTGCTTAATCCAAATGAAGTCAGTACGCTTTTATCCGGAAGGCGTACAGAATTGATTAGCCTTCATGAGCTAAAAGGGGAAAAATTTGATATTGAAAGGCTGGACGCGCGGCTTTCCCTTCGCCGCAATGTAGATAATGAAGTGGAAGTTTTGATTCATCCCATCTACCATTCTACAAGACAACATTCGCTGTTGACTGATCAAGAAATGCATCAGCTTATTGAAGGTAAGAAAGATTTCATAGCTAAAAGTATTCAACTCGAAGAAGGCATTTCAGCTATGTACAACATCGAATATGACCGGGTTACCAATGATTTTGTTGGCTACAATGTGCCTGAAGTTCAGGCTCCAGATTTGGTCAATGGGATAATGCTTGACCAAGAACAAAAAGAATCATTTCAAAAAGGTGAGCTAATTGAATTAGGGGATGGAACCCGATTTCAGCACAGGGTTACCCAAGCGAGTGGTTTACTTGCAGATCGCAGGGAATTAATTCTTTCAGTACTGGTAGATGGAGGTATTTCTTATCTGTTGATTAAAGATATTCAGCCGCTAAGTTCCATCACGACACAACTTGATCACCGTACTCCCTCTTTTAATAGGGCGCTCGCTGATATGCAAGGTGTAGCAGCGCCAACAATGCAAGAACGCAAATCGCTGCAGATTGCTTCAACTACTCATGAGCCCGCTAGAGCTCGTGTTAGATAGTTCAGCAAATACAATTTTATCAATCTTTAAACTTTACCACTATGAACCAAAATAATTTGCAATACCTACAAAAAATGCTTGACCACCTTGGCTTTGGAACCCGGCTTAATGCCGTCTTAGAAGGTGCTATCTACAAAAAACCTGAATCCTTTACCATTGGCCTTAACCAAAAATATATACCCGCTGAATTCCGCTCTGACCCAGCTAAAGGAGTAGATATGATGCATTTCGATCTTCAGTTTAATAAATCCCGCGAAACCGATGCATACTTTTTAAACGGATTTGAGGCTACCCTTAAACGCTACAATACCGACCAATCAATATCAAAAATCTTTGACATTGAAAAGCATCACCGCATGACGGCGTTACAGTCATACAAGCTCCTTTGTGGCCTTTCTCTGCAAAAGGATATTTTTTTACGAGACCTTACCCATAGTAGTGGAGATACATTAGAGCGCATCCCGGTTTGGTTTTCGCTGGATTTGCAGGTGACTAACGAACGTGGTAATCACCCTTTAAATAGATTTTATCCAGGTTACGGCTTTGATCTAGAAGCTACAGTGGACCGTTATAATTTTAAAGGCTTGGAAGATGTGCAGAAACGTGACGCTGTGATTAGGGCACTGAAATATGGGAACTTAATTGAGCTGCCACTAGAACTTGATGGAAAAATTCAGCCTGTATATCTCGCTGCAAATCCAGAGATGAAATGTCTTAATGTCTATTCAAAAGATATGCAGCCTGTTAAAAATGAGCAGATATTTCCTTTGACTACTTCTAATAAAGAGCAAATAAATGAATCGAACGTGAGTGCTGTGAGTCAAAAAGCTGAGCCAGGCATTGATGACACGAAATCACATAAAATTGGCCGATAACTGTTAGGAGAACTAATATCTAATTAAGTTCGGCTGGGCGCGAAAGCGCAGCTGGTTCAATGTATTTTCTTCTTTCGCTCATCCATCCTTTAATTTTAGGGAAAATGAAAAGAATAGCAAATGCAAGTACTGACATTACCAATTGTAAAACCAGGTTTATTTTTGTTACTGGATTTGCATCTGCCTCAGCCATCACAATAATAAGGCGGTAAACACTTCTGGCAATAATGAGCACCAAAAGGTATTTGCTCCATTCAAATCGTCGTCTGATGAGGATAAATAGAACATATCGCATAATTAAAATACCGATGAGCACCACAAATTCTTGCGTGCTCTCATAATCGTAGAAAAATAGATTAATTATCCCGATTAAAAAAGTAAGTAAAATAAGATTGGAAGACAGTGAATACTTATTTTTCCAGAGTTTAAAATTAACCAACTTATAAATATTTATGCGATAGACTTATGCAAATGTCTTGATAATTTTCAATAACCGGTAATTTATTATTTAATAGAATCGTAAATATTTTGACAATTATCAATGTAAATGAAAAACGGGATCAGCTTGTGATCCCGTTCTTTGAAATATTATTAAAATAAATAGCTTGGTTGTCTACTTTTTAATATTCCGTTCTTTAATTTTTACAGCCGGGTTGCCCTGATAAATGCTGTAAGGTAATAAATCTTTTGTAGCCACAGCGCCCATTGTTAAAACTGCATGGCTATGTAACGTAACTCCCGGACAAACTTGAGCAGCAGCTCCTATCCAGGCGCCCTCTTCTAAAATAATTGGGGCTACCATCAAATCGAAATTGGTACTGCTATAGTTGTGGTTACCGCTAATAAGTATTGCTTGTTGAGATATACAACAGTTTTGGCCTACAATAACCCGGTCTAAATTTTCGATATAACAATCGGCAAGCCAGCTATAATCGCCAATTTCAAGCTTCCAGGGATATTTAATGTGGATGCCTGGCTTGATACGTACCTCTTTGCCTATTTTAGTGCCAAATAATCTCAATAAAGCAACAAGTACGGAGCTAAAAGGTATCACACGGCTTTTAAAAAATAAAATATCCGTAAAGTACCATAACAATTGCTTTAGGCCGCTTGCGCCAGCCTTAAAACCGCCGGTGTCGAAATTTTTATGGAGCTGTGTTTTGAGCAAAATCTAAATATATTAATTTATGATTGGGTTACTGCTGGCTTACTGTTCTTTTTAATCCAGAAATACAGCATGGTAAACACGCAAACGTATACTATAACATTAAAAACTTCGTGATGGTAGGTGAAATTATGGCGTTGCGATTTAAAGAAACCCAGTAGCACACCCAAACCGGCAATCCTTAAAACGTTTAGGATATAAATGGCAACAATACCAATTACCAGCATTTTAAGGGTCGATTTCCATGAGGCAGGGAAAGCAAATACAAATGCAGCCAAAAAGCTCATTACCCCTAAACCCAGGCAAGAGTAATTTACCCTTAAATAGGGACCTGAAACTACCATTACATCCATTTCGTTATAAATGGCATAAAAGCCAAATAGTTTAATAACCCATACTGCGGGGATAATCAGTGCTGATTTTAAGCCTTGAATATAATTAAAATGTGTTGAGATGTAAGCGTTGTAATACTTCGAGCTCGGTATCATTACGCTGTTCATAAACAGGTTGCCCTGGCTAAACAATATATAGAGTAAAAACAATGCGATTACAAATTTAATGGCCTTTTTGTTGGCCTGTTTTTTAGCTTCTTCTGGAGTCATATTTATCGGCAGTTTATAATTTATTTGTTTGTTTTTGCAAAGCTTTAATCTTCTTATCTACCAGCTGCCTGAACCAGAAACTTTGCAGATAATGAAATTTAATCCCCGTGGCACCTTCAAATATACCCAGTTTAAAAAATATTCGGTAACCAAAATAAAGATAGGGGCGGAGGCCAAGTGGAAGCTTCCACCATAAGCGCTTTAGCCAGGCCCGTTTTTCATCGGGGCTACCCATTAAGTTGGGCTTAATGCTCTGGAACCTTAATTTTTGCATTCGTTCTATTTCTTCCTGGGCAATTAAATCGCTGTAGCGCTCGTGTTTGCTTTTCCAAAAAGCAATATCATTTTCTTTTAGGTTTTCTTCCAATATCCAGCCTTGTTTCCATATTTCGGTTTTACCGGGAACAATAAAGCGGTGGTCCATATTTTCGCTCAGGTCTGAGAAACCAACACCCGTTCTAAACATTTTTAAAAGGTAAAATGGATAGAAAGTACCAAACCTGATCCAACTGCCCTGAAAGAAGTTTTTCCGGTTAAAATAAATGCCGTTAACATCCCGATGTTCATCGTCATTAAAATTAGCAAGCATTTCAAAAAGCTCAGGGGTAACAATTTGATCGGCATCCAAACCAATCGTCCAGGGCGTAGTAATTTGGAAGTTTTTTAAAGCAAAATCCCATTGTTTAGGGTGGTTTTCGAAGGGGTTTTGCAGTACTTCTGCGCCATAAGTGGTGGCTATTTCAAGCGTTTTATCGGTACTTCCACTATCTAAAATATAGGTTTTGGCATTTAACTTTTTAATAGATTCCAGTAACCTTGGCAAATGAATTTCTTCATTAAAAGTGAGTATAATGAAGCTGAAATTAGGCATTTATTCGCTTTTGTTTCTCCATGAAATAAATATTCCGAATGTTAATAGCTGGTCTTTCAACTAAAATGTAAAACAAATACCCAACTAAATATATACATACAATAATAATTAAATAGGTTAAAAAATTATTTTGGATGTTAAGCCTCTTACACGATAAAATAACCAAATGAATAACAATTGGATGTACTAAATAGAGTGAGTAGGCCATTTTAGCATTTATTTTAACGAATTTGTTATGAGATAACCGTAAAGATTTTGTAAAGAATAAAGAAATTAACATTAGCGTTGCTATTATGTTAATGAGAATTGACCCAAAATAGAAAGTAAAGGAATTTTTATATGAAACCAGCATATAACTGGTAATAAGGAAAGCAATAAATAATCCAATACAGATAACTTTATTAGATTGATAATCGATCTTTGTTGAATTTAGCACATAAGAAAGCAAAACACCGAATGCTATGCTGTCAATTTGAAAGTAGGTTGCTGTGGTATAATATCCAAAATCATTATGGTGAATGCTACCCAATAAATATTTAAAAAAAGTTGGTAAAATGCAAAGACATGCCCAAACTAATTGATGGTGTTTTTTGTTTTTTAGCAGAAGAATTACCAGGGCGAAAATCAAATAAAAATGTTCCTCAACACATAGTGACCATGATACTAGAAAATAGGGTATAACGACATAAAAATTCTGGCCCATAACTAAGTAAAGCCAATCGAAACCTTGATTTCTAAAATAATATACAGAAATCCATGAAACTAATAAAATGACCAGATAGGGGGGGTAGGTCCTTAAAAATCTCTTTAACCAAAATACAATTGCGCTTATTTTAGTGTTTTGGTAATACATATGTCCAACCAAAAAACCACTTAGTACAAAAAATAACGTTACACCATATTTGCCACAAGCGTATAATGATTTATTCATTATAGATTGACCATATACCATTTGCGTAACATGATAATAAAGAACTAACAAAATAGCTATGGCCCGATATAAATCTAAATTTAGATTTCGTTTGCTCTGGAAACTATTCCCCATTTTGAATGTACATGTTGATATATTTTTCGACTAATGTTTGATCAGAAAAATCTTTCTTAATTATCGATGAGGAATTATTTCTGATCTCTGATCTTTTTGTAAAGGATTGAAAAGCATTTAATATTTGTTCCCTTATTTCTGAAATTTCTAAACCTGTAACCCATCCTAATTTTTTATCTTCAACATAATCGGCCAGCCCAACCTGTTTGCTTATTAAAACAGGCGTTCCAACACTTAGACTTTCCACCACTACATTGGCAAAGTTTTCGTTATAAGAGGTGAGCGCCAGTAAATCATGAGCAGCCATCAAGGTGTATTTATCCTGGTTGTTTACTTGGCCAAGCCAATAAATTTTATCGCTCAGTTTTAATTCCCTTGCCAGCTGCTTCAAGCTTTGTAAGTATTGTTTATCGCCTGAACCTGCAATCGTTAATCTCCAGGAGATATCTATAGTAGACAATGCATTAAATAAAAGTTCAAGCCCTTTTTTTTCTTCAATCCGTGAAAGAAAAATAAGCTTAAAACAATCTTTAGTTAGCTCCTTATTACTCGCTACTTGATACGGGCCGCCCGTTTCTCCAAGGTCCAAACTCACCAAATTCGGAATCACCCTGATACTTTTAGGCTTTACTATGCTTAAAATATCCGCTCTCTCCTGTTCGCTGGTTGCATGGATGTGGCAGTATGCCAACAGGTTTTTGCCCAGTAATTTATGGGTCAATCTTTTTGATAAAGAATTCCGGTTGCCAAGTGTGTAGGAGGTGAGCATACCACGAGGCGATAATACTACGGGAATACCATACCACCTGGCAATGAAGCAACTCAGCACCGAAACTAAATTCCACCAGGCATGGATATGGATCACATTCCCCTCCTTTGGAGGGGTGTCTGCAAGACGGGGTGGTTTATTTTGCCTGTCGCGCCCAACCTGTCCAAGCATTTTCCTCAATCCCCACAACAATCCCGGCGAAAAATGACTGTGGTCTTTAGTCCATCGTTTAAAATAAGTAACTCGTACCCCTTCAACCAAAACGGGCTCCCCAATTTTAACATCCAGTTCCTTTGCACCATTCGCAGTAGTTGTTAATACCTCAACTTTAAACGCATCCTCGCCAACCGCCAACCGATTATCGCCCGACAGGACTTCACACAACTTCCCCACGCTCTGTATCGGTCCACCATAAATGTAGGCTGGTTTATAAGAAGCTGTAATGTGAATAATTTTCAATATTTTCTGTATAAAACGCTAACCCCCTAAACTCTAACCCCTAAACTCTAACTGCTAAACTTAATCAAATCCTCGCCAACCGCCACACGCTAACCACTAAACCCCTAACCTCTAAACAAACTCAACTACCTAATCAAACACTGGCTTCAATACCTTTATCGTTCTCAATAAAGCAAACAGAATCCACATAATTATATATCCCCAAAAAATGTTATTGAACATAAATTCGAAGTTATTGCCTCGCCAAAGGCCCTGAAAAATACTGTTAAACATAATTACACAGCCCAGCTCGTAACCCCCAAATATTTGCTCAGCCTTGTCTGATAGGTGCTGTACCAGCATGCCATAAAGCAACATAAAAAAGAAAACGCCAGCAATGCCGAAACTTAAATAAGCATCCACAATTGGTCGTGTTTTAGCCGAGACAATTGATAATGGATTAGCAACACCAGCATCGTAAACCCTTTGCATCGAAACGGTTTCCATATTAGGCTTATCAGCCCAAAAAGCTCTTGGAATCAATCCCTCTAAAGAATTTTCAACTATTTCCAGTTCGTAGTATTGACGATGACCAGGTACATAATCAACAAACTGCGTAAACATTTCTATTTCACTTAACCTTTTCGTTAAAAAACCCCAGTTGGTTTCTTCAATTTGCTCCTCATTTTTTGAATCCAGGTTTTCAAATGCCTGACTACGCGCTTCTTCCGCACTAACATCTCCCTTCCAGCTTTGCCTCACAGTATTATTATAGGTAGGTAAGAAGTAGAGTACCACATAAGCTACAGGAATGGTTAAATAAAGTATTGGCTTTTTATAGTAGGGAAAAAATACGCAGGCAATAACAATGATATTGATAATAATGGGCTCTTTATAGCCTGAGAGGGAGGCATGTATAAAATTTAAGATGAAAATAGTTGCCCCTATGCTCAGGTATTTAAAGTTTTTGGTAGTAAAACCCTTAACAAATAATACTGCCGCACACGATATGCCTACTATGGTAAGGGGGAGAGCAATCTGGCTAAGTCCAGGGAATCGCTGGGTTAATGATCCGATACCAAATACAATAATACTCAGCCAGATAAGAAAATCATCACTTTCAAAAGTTTTCGCACTTTTTATTTTAATGCTATTTTTTTGAACCAAAAGCATACCGGTCACCAAAGCTGCATGTGCCAGTAAACTCATCCGTTGGCAACTGGCTATTAAGGCTGTCTGTTCACTTTCTTTAAAGTCAGCACCATAATTAACTTCGGTTAAATATCGATAGCCTAAATGATCCATAAAGTAAAACACCGAGGTGACACACATAAAACCGGCAAAAATGAGTTGCGTAAGGAATAAGGGACGCATAATTTGCTTGTGGATGGGTAGGTCCTGATTAATAATCGCAGCTGGTGATAGTATGGTGGTATAAAAGATAAAGAGTGAACCAAACCAAGCCACAAAATAAGATATAATCGGGCTATTAATCAATAAGTAGGCGATTAGTACTGGTAGATATAATGTGAGAATGAGTTTAGTAGGATTGTTATTTTGCATGTTTGTTTTCAATGGTGTCAACAATCAATGTCACTTGTTTCTCAAAAGTCCAATCGCTAATAATTTCTTGTGAACTCAATCCCATTTGCGCTAAAATAGCTTTATTTTCAGTTAGTGCTTTCAATTTTTGTTTTAGATCAGCTAAATCACCTGATTTAAATACTGCTCCATTAAATCCTGGCTTAACCAGATCAGCCGCACAGCCAACCTTATCCGATACCAGTACTGCTTTTCCGGCAGCCATAGCCTCGTTAACAGCCAATCCCCAGGTTTCACCAGGCCCCTGCGAAGGTAAACAGAACAAATCACAAGCCTGATAAACAGCAGGCATTTGGCTTTGATTCTGAAAATCCATAAAATGAATTCTATTTTTTATTAAGTCCTCCCAACTCCCAACTCCCAACTCCGAACTTCCTTCCCTGTCATCCTGAGCTCCCTCTAGTTTGTCATCCTGAGCGTAGTCGAAGGGCCTTTCATCAATCTTGCCTTCCCAACTCTCAACTCCCAACTCCAAACTTTTGTCCTTGTCATCCAACTTTCTCCCTAGCTTGTCATCCTGAACGGAGTCGAAGGATCTTTTCTCCGCTAGTCCCTCACCACTCCCCACTAACCCACTAACCCGCTCTCTCAATTTCCCCTCCAGCATTCCATTTCCAACAAAAAGCAAATGTGTATTTTTCAAATCAAGATCTATAAAAGCATCCAGCAAAAATTCCGGATTTTTTTTAGCTTCCAATTTTCCCGCAAAAAGGATTAAAATTTCATCGCTTTTAATGCTGAATTGCGCTCTTATCAGTTCTGCATTTGGAATGTGATCTTCCGCAAATCTGTCATTATCAACGCTATGCGGTGCAAAAAACAATTGATTCTCTTTTAGTCCAAAATGTCTAAAATAAGCTTTGTTGGCAGTACCAACATAAAAAGCTTTATCAACATGGCTGTAAACCCATTTAAGAAAATATTTTCTTAATAGGTTTTTAAACTTATTTTGTTGATCGATTAGCGTAGAGTCGCCCCTGAAGTAAACCGGTATTTTACCTTTGAAAAACATTAGCGCCTTTAAATGACTTTTCCAGGCCCAACCATACACCAATAAGGCGTCTGGTTCAAATCTTTGCACCTCTTGAATCAGTGTGGGATTAAAAATGCCGTTGAAATGGTGCGTGCCAGGATCTATTGATAAATTTTCTAAAAACAAGTACTCATAGCCATCTAATAATGAGATGTCCCATTCAATTTGCTTACCAAAGCCTTGGTCATATTTATGCAAGGATTGCTCACCCCAGGTATAAAATACCCTCAACTGCATTTTTTGAGCCAGCAATTTAAATACTGGCGCATAATACTGTATTGGATGTGTGGTAATGATAGCTAGTTTGTTCACTATCGCTTTTCTTTATATAGATTGATAACTTGTTCGAAAAGTGCTGTTTGCTTTTCGGTTAGATAGGAAGCAGTGAAGGGCTCAAAGGCTTTCCAATTTGTTAATGGCTGCTTTGAACCAATAACATCTTCAATATAAGACTTGAAAATCCGATAGGCAGTCTCGAATTCTTGAGCGATGCCAATTACCTGACCAGCTTCGCAGTCGGAAAGAATTTTATAGGCACTGCTCTCTTGATGGAAGATACCTAGCAGGGGCTTCTTAGCCAATATATATGGATAGAGTTTCGACGCCGTATAAGAAGTTTGCTCGGATCCAATAATTATTAACCCGTGGGCATTCTGAAGGTGTTTAATGCTTTCGTAAAAACCGATTCTATCGGTATGCTCTTGTATATAATTAGCCAAACCCATTTGGGCAGCCAAAGGCGAGATGGTTCTAACGCCTTTTCCTTTTGGTGCATAGCTTGTACCAATAAAATGCATTCTAATCTGACTGAATAATAAGGGGGCATCTGTTAATCCTTGGGCGAAAAGACGAAATATAAGGCTTAAGCTTACACTCATGTCATTGCCTCCTCTGCCTACATACACCAGATGCTTTAGTTCATCGTTTGGTTCGTATACAATTGGCAAATCAGTGGCATTTTGTGTGGCAATATCAAAATCAGGTTCGAAGGCGCCAAATGTAAGAGTGGATGCAGGTTTCTCCTTCAACTTCGGATACCTTTCTTGAAGGCTATCAATATAGGCTGTAGAAACGCTGATTAGCCCATCTGCATCTTTTAATGCTTTTGGCTCCAAGTATTTGTTGAGCCGATAGGAAAACCAATATTTTTTTGGTTGCTCGCTTTTGGGCTTATCTTGGTAATAGTCAGAATGCCACGGATCTTGCATATCGATAATATACGGGATCTTGAATCTGCGTTTCCAATAAGGCCCTAATATGCAAATGGGAAATTGGGTAGTTGAAAAATAAATCAGGTCAAATCTTTTGTGTTTAAACAATTGATTGCCTTTTTTACGAAAGAACCATAAGGAGCGTAAGGCAATGCTTCCCAAACCGAATTTGCCGGTCCATTTTTTAGCTAATGCCCTAACCTTATGTATTATGATAGCTGGAGGTACGGTTTCCAATAACAAAGGATCTTTAACCATATCTACATAGTTTTCGTGTACCATTATTACCTCTGCTTCCCAGCCTAAGGCCTTAAAATAAGGCAGGCTCATCCTAACGCGTTGCATATCTGCAGCATTAACGGGAGGAAAATATGGGGAAATGATAAGTACGCGTTTCATTGTATCTCATTAGTAATGAATATCTGGTCGTTGAGCTAATTGCGCGTTTTTAAAGTATTTGATACAGTATGAATAAATTTTATACTTTCACTTTCCCAATTCAATTCAGTTTTGGCTAAAAATTCTGATTGCATTTTAATCAATGAAAGTGCTTTACTATCATAGTAGTAAGTAGATATTAACCCGGCTAAACTATCAATATCCCCCAACTTAAATGTTGAGCCAACAGATGGATATTTCTGGAAAAATAGTTTTTGCGCGTGTGTTTCAGATGCAATAATGCCAATTCCTGCAATTAAATAGGTAAATAGTTTATTAGATAAAGCGAGATGGTTATTTAAACAGAAGCCTGGTTCTAATGCAAGCCCAATGTCATGTTTAGCTGCAATCTCAAATATTTGATTAGGCTTAACAGGATCTAAGAAATTTAACGATGATAAAAGAATATTTTCTTTAACAAAAAAGTCTTCAAAATACTTTCGGTCGTCCTTTCTAATCATTCCTAATATAGTTAAGCTAATTTTAGGCAATTTTAATTTTCCAAGCGCGCTAATTAGCACTTCAAGCCCTCGATTTCTTCCTATAGTTTGAGAGAACCAAAATAACTTCAATCCTTTACATGTACTTATTTCCTTTTTGTAAGGAATAAATTTCGAAGAAAATACGTTGTTGATAATTACTGGATTTAGAGTTGGGAATAGTTTCTCATAGGCTGCTCCGATTAATGGACTGGCTACAGTTAGATAATCAACTTTTGTTAAATATTTATCTTCCAATGCCTTTGAATTTTTAAATTCTCGACTGTTGAGGTCATCATTTATCTCTTGTCTATGAAAATCTTCTGCATCAAACCCACATTTTGCTTTGTGAAATTTTGCAAGTTTAACAACTATTGGGAGCGAAGCTAAATTATGTCCGATGTATAAATCAGCCTTAATAAAAATTAATTTCAAAAGCAATAAAATAGAAATTCGATCATGGCAGTAGTCTATTGGCAATACTAATTTAATCACTTTGTATACTATTCGATTGAGCAGATAACTAAATGAACCTAAAGAATTGCCAACCAAAATAAAGTCGTTTTTGTTTGGGTGATTAAAATTGGAGGCCCATTTGTCTCTTTCTCCATGATATACTTTAACCTGATAGCCGACACTTTTTAGAGCTTCGTATTCCTTAACAAGGCGAGGATTTTGAGCGATAGAAAAAGGGGAAATTAGAATGATTTTTTTCAAAACTTTAATTTGTTTCGAGCTTCAGACCAATCAAAAAGTTCATCAATAATATCATAATGCCCCCTTTGTGAATCAGGCATATCATTGCATTCTATTCTTTGGATAAGTTTTGGCAGTTCTTTGTAGAATTTTGGTGTTCGATATGGGGGGTGTAATGACCAAAGACCTTCTTGCTGTCCTTTGAAATCTACTCTTATCATATTATGTTTTTGCATATGTTCGCTTAAAATTTCTTCAGGAAGTTTAAAAGGTGGATTTTTTCTAAAGATGGCTCGAAGAAGTTCACCCAACTTAAAAGTGGAAATATTTAATATTGGGTTAGCAGCAAGCCGATATTTGTTGACGAAAAATAACCTAGTACTTACCGTGCTAAAAGCATAATGTCTGGGCATGTTACGATAATACAAGTATTTTTGATGATGCAATATGTCATTTTCCATAGGTGGCCCTGCTAGTGGATTTATAAATAGAATATTTTCATCATCATTGTATAGCTTTAGTGCCTCATCTAACCAAGTTTTACTCAATCCTCCAAAAAAAAGATCTGAATCAATATGAAATACATTTGGACTCTTAGCTTCATAGAGACCAAAAAAATAAGTGTAAAAAGGGCCGCCTCTCCAATCTTTGGCTGGAATCTTGGTTCTACGAAAGAAAAAATTTGCAACAGCCTTTATTTTTTGTTGTGAATAATCAATTTTTATTAATCGAATTTTAGGGTTAGTTAATGATAGCTGCTTCAGAAAATCCCACATTTTTATATTGTCCTCTTCCCAATTTGTAGAAAATCTACCATTACTTTTATGGGTATCGTAGGTAAGTAGAATTTCTTCCACTTGGCTTGAAAAGACCTTTATTTGGTGTGACAATAGATGAATTGTGTGTCTATAGTCAGGGGGGGCTAAAGAAATTTGAAGTGAAACATTTTTATCCATAATTAAATCCTAATAAGCATACCTTCATTCACCATAAGATTGCCTGGCACAAAATCAACAAAAACTTTGTATCGATTTTTATCATTATTCACAAATTCTGATAATATTTTAGCCCCATCGCCTGATAAACTTTTGTTATCGGAATTATCCAAATAAATATAACCATCTTTTTTTACTTTGGGTTTCGCATTGATGCAGCAAAGATCTCTAGGCCCACCATCGATGTAAATTAAATCAAAATATTGATCAGGAAACCGGCTAAAATCACACATGATGTGTCCTTCCCATTCGTAGCATAAGTCTATATTATTAATGTTCCTATCCCCGATGATGTTTATTAATTTATTATACCAATTCAGGTCAGCCTCAATGCTAGTTACATGTTTAGCTTTGCTCGCTAACCATATTGTCGACATTCCAGCGCCAATTTCCAGTATTTTCCATTCTGGTTTTATAATTGCACTTAATTCATTTATTGCTGAAAATGGTATCCAGGGAAGTTCTGGATATTTATTGAAATATTTCCTGGCAATTCCAAGATAAAGTACTTGAAATATCCTAAGAAAAGATAACGGTTGAGCTTTTTTTCCACTGTGGGTAACAAATGTAGACCTTGACTGCATTTAATTAACTTCTTAATAAATATTTAATTTGCTTTATAGTTTTCCATCCCATTAAGAGATTTAGTATTTTAGTTATTCCCCCACTTCTAAATTTTAAATCACTTCCTCCCAGTCTCTTTATCTCATTCTCAGCTTTTTCTATTAATGTGAGTTCCAATGGATAATATTCGTAAACAAAATTTTGCCACATGTTTGCTGAACATAGTTTTGTATGCCTGTCATTTTGATAAGTTAGAAGATATTTTGTACTCAATTGTAGTGATAGGAAATATGATTGAAGAGCAAGGGTATGTTTTTGCCCTGATAATGCTAGATTACCTCTTCCGGATCGATAAAATAATACAGAGTCTTCAGAAAAAATTACGCCATTTGAATTCAATATTATCCTGGTAAAAAATTCCAGGTCGTCAACTAAATTTAGTCTCTCATCCCATACGCCAGCATTATCTATAATTTCCTTTGGTATAAGGAAAATTCCAGGTTGGGTCATGGATTGAGCGTACCTCCATCCAGTACATATCCACTCAATTGGCGGCATCTTTTGCCAGCACTCTTCTGGATTAAGTTGAAACGTTTCTATGTCGTCATTATAGAATCTTCCCCACTTACTTGAAACAATTTTTTTTGGATTATTTCTTCCGATTTTTATCTGCGATTCCAACATTTTACTGTTAATAATATCGTCGGCATCAAAAAATTTAATAAATGTACCTTTTGATTTTGTTAAACCATAATTTCTCGCTGCGGAAGCCCCCCTGTTTTTTTGGGAAAATATTTTTATATTTTCAGATTCATATCCAGAAGCAATTTGAAGACTATTGTCGTTACTACCATCATCGACAATAATAATTTCCCAATTATTATATGATTGTGAGATTATACTTTCAATTGCTTCAGAAAGATATTTTTCAGCATTAAAGACTGGGATAATAATAGATACTAGTGGAAGTGTACGCAAAATTAGTTTATTTAGAAATGGTAACTATACAAATTAGCCTTAATAAGTTACCTGATTTGGAACAAATACTATTACCACTGTGCATTAGATGCTGGGTTATAGTATTTTTATGCTTCAGATACAATGAGTTCAGGAATCATTATCAAGCATATAATCAATAAAGTCCTTAATTAGGAGTAAAACTGAATTTCCAATATAGATAGTAAAACCTCTAAAAATAACCTCATTCGTTCTGAATATCAGTCGTTTTGCAGTATTTTTTTCCATGCAATATTGAAATAATGTGCTTTTGAGGTATCTACATAGTGGTGTAAGATTCCGGTCTCGTGAATTACATTATTTTTGCTTGGGCTTACAATATAATCTCGCGTATTTAATTTAATAGCATCTTGATCGCCAATAATCATTGCTGTTAAGGCCTGTTCGAGGTAATATGATTTGCCTTCAGTGCTTTCCAATTGCATAATCCAGCTTTCGATTTTGTCCCAGTTTAACTTATTAGAGTTAAGACCTATTACGCCAACATTTATTTTATTTTGAACGGTTGTTGCAGCAAGCTCGTCGATCAGGGTTTTGGTATATCCATAAGCCTCAATGCAATCGATCATATGTATCGGCGTTTCTGGGTTTTTTAGCCATTCTATTATTTCTGTAGGTTCTTTCCAAAACAACATATCAGAATCTAAAACGAGTTTCCAATCTTCTCGATTAATTGAATGCACGTCCAACAATTTTTTGATATGGGCATATTCTCTCCGTTTCTGGTTTAAAAATGGATATCGGTTTTCAGGAAATTTATGCGATAGCACGGAATCTAACTCATTTTTTCTAATGATGGTGATATCTTTGATTTTTGAACTGATCAAGTCAATTAAATAATTATCAAAACTTCCATCATCAATTAATATGAAATTAAATTTTTCGTTGGAGACATTAGTTAAGGACGCGATACAAAACACAGTTTGATCAATATAATTTTTCCCAGTCAAAAAATAAATAGTTAGGCCATCTTTGTAAGAAACCATTTCGTTCACTTGCATGTAAGCCTTTCTCATCAATTTTTGAGATTTTAACATGCGTTGATAATTCATAAGGCCTCCAAAGTTTCTGATCCGCGTATACCACGATTTAGGGTATCTGTAAAGAACATTGATTAATTTTTGAATCACTTTGCTAGTCCCATAAAAATCCCGCAACTTCCTTTCCATTTTACATAAGCTACGTTTCCGCTCCATGCATGGAGCGAAAAATATGATTTTAATTTTCTTAATGGAACTGTCCATTTTTTAATTTTTGGCCAGGGGCAGATATGATACTTCAAAAGAAATGTTGTCCAAGATTCCATAATGCCTTCATTTAAACGGCCAAGATAGTCTTTTGTTAATCGGTTTTCCGGAATCAGATGCACCAAACTTAGTTGAGGGAAAAATGCCACTTCATCATTGTTAAAAAGCACCTGCATCACAATTTCATTGTCGCCGCTAGAAGTTAATTTGTTTCCTTTGCGGTCAGTAATTTTTTCTGAATGCGATTGGATAGTTTCGATATATCGATTGAGCGATTTGCGCCGTACCGCCATACCAGCGCCAATAGGTGCAAAAGTTGGGTAGTGAGAAATTAATCCGTCTTTGCGTTGAAATGTTGAAATTTGGATCCTAGAGCCTAAATCTCTCAGAGCTAATATACTCCAAAAGTTTTTTGTCCAAATGGCAGGCTCAACTTCAAACTCAGGGAAGATGTTTCCACCTATAGCACCAATATGAGGATTTTGCAAGAAAATCTGGTTCACATTTTTCAGATAATCTGCATTTAGAATATTGTCATCATCCACAAAAATTATGTATTTTCCTACAGCCTGTTCCACACCTTTTAAGCGTGCAAAAGTGAGACCTTGTTTGCTTTCTTCAACAATTTTTAGATTTATAACTTTCGTATCTATCATCAAGGTCTCAACCGGTGTAGTTGAATTATTGTCGACAATAATCAGCTCCCAATCGCTAACAGGAAACGATTGGTCAATAATGGATTGAATAGTTCTGCTCAGTCGAACTATATTTGGATTGTAAGTTGGAATGATGATCGAAATCACGGTAATTATATTTTTCTATATCCGGTTATTTTGGCGGGTGTACCCATAGCAATGGCATAGGGAGGGAGGCTTTTAGTAACCACAGCACCCGCACCAATAACACAACCTGTGCCAATGGTTATGCCACCTAAAACCTTCGCGCCAGTACCAATCCAGACATCATCGCCTATCACTACGGGTAAGAGGATATCGGGTTTCGAACGAATCAACTCTACCTGAGAGGGAATGGTATGATTCGAGCTCACAATACAGGTGTGCATGGCAATGAGGCAATTTTTTCCAATTTTTACGTTTCCATGCCCATAAATAACCACATATTCACCCAAAAATGTGTTTGTTGCGATATCAACAGAACCGCCGTAAGCCTTAATTACAACTCCTTTCGAAATTTCACATTTGGCATCAATATTAATATTACCCTTTTTTCTGTTGACAAAACCTCTTGAAAAATGTACACTTGCCGAGAGTGAGCTTTTAAAACTAATGTTTTGACCGTTCATGCGATGAAATAAAATAATTAGCTTATTGATTATTATTCTAATTATTATCATTTTTCTGATTGCTAAATAGTTGTAAAAGAATATTTTCTAAGTATTTAAAACCAAATTCATTTTGCGGATTTTGAAAATCTAACCTGATGGCAGTATGTGTTAAGCCACAAGATTCAGAAAGCCGATGGTAGAGCGGGTAAAAGTGTTCGTCTGGGAAAATTTCTAATACTTTTGTTTCTGGCGAACAGAATATCAAATTTGAAAAACCTGCACCGTGTGGGCCAATAACAAAACTACTTGAGCTGCAAATTGCTATTGTTTCTTGGACCGATAGATGGGCAAATTCGATTACTTTGATCTGTGGGTAACGCGATATGATTAAGTTTTCCCATGTTAAATTTCGCTTATCCGCATCGCTTCTGCTAATCCAAATTACCTGAGCAATGTGTTTAGGTGCTTGATGACGTTCAAAATTTAGCAATCTCTTTATACCGGTTAGGTTAACACTGCTAAACTGTTGGTCGTGCATTATCCGATTGGTAAAAAGTAATTGGTCGAATTGATAATGAGCTGTGTTTGTTAGCCAAATTAGCTTATTGGAGTCGATACCTGCCGCCGTTAAGAGTTTTGATTTCCATACTGTTTTTTCTCCAGGTATTAGAAAATAATCAATAACTGAAAGTTGGTCTCTGCAAAAATCAAGTTTTGGAAAAGCTTCGTGCAAAAAATGATAAAAACCGCCATCTGCACCAACACTTGCTATACTTAATGCAATTCCAGTCATTTTTTTAGGTGGTGTAAATCTTATGGCAGAAAAAAAAGGCTTTTTTTTAAGAGGTTCAAACCATTCCATCGCTGCTTCTTCAACTGCTATTCGGGTTTCAGAATCGTAAATGATACCTATATTGCTAAAAATTAAACCGTTTTCTAGACTATATAAAGTTCGGTCGTTAGTTTTAAAAAGCCCCCCATCTTTATATCGTGGTTTCCCATCTATTTTCCTCCAAGTGAAATTGGCTTTAAATTTATTGTTGAACGCTTTGTAATAGCTGACCGGTCCAACTTCGTGTTTTAAGATAGCGGTAAATGTTTCTGGAACATCGATAAAAGTTGTTTTTTTACGGACTAATATTTTTCTAAATGACGAAACCACTTTAGGGCCTTTCCCAAAATAATAGCTGACTAGTCTTTTTAGAAATTTAGTCATTTTAATTTGATTTAGATTGTCTCTGTTCAGATATGGCTTGATCAGTTGGCTTGAGAATCCATCTAAATTTATAAATTGAAAGTGCTTTTTCGCCACCTAGAAATTTTGAAAAACGTGCTAATCCATCATTAAATTCTCTTTTTTTATGTTGGTTATCTTGCTCTTGGTGCATTTGTGTACCTTCATGTGTTTGATGAAATGGAGGATCGGCAAGAAAATAGTCAATTTTATTTTGTGACGTATTTAAGCGAACTCGTGCCGCAAATTCGGCAAACTGCCATCCATAACCCCATAGTTGGTTGTTTAAGCCATCAATTTTTAACCATAACGACTTTTTAATACCAAATAATGCCGGATCTTGAGTTTCGTACAATGAAAGATAGTTTCCATTTTTCGTCCAAAAACCAAGATCATAATTTTTGAGCTTATCGAAATTTTTGGCTACAAAGGCCGAGTTACAATATTTTTCTCCTATGATAACATTATATGGCGAGACAAAGTTGTTATTGGCTAATCTAGTAACCATTTTTTCGTAATATCCCGGAGGGTAAACATAATCTGTACGCCAAAAAATAATGTTTTCTGCTTTTGATCCGATTAACAAATGGTTTAGTCCGTATGTATATGATTTTTTTTCTGGTGTATCCGATTTAGAGAAAACATCCGAAAACCAATCGTATTGTTTGATGTTGATGACTCTCTTGATATCGAAATTAGAGCCATTATTGTAGAAAATAATTTCGTCTTGAAATGAAATTTGATTTAACTCAATGATGGATTTGATACTGTTTTCTGCGCATAGCTCATCTACGGTACTTTGATGATAGATTAGGTGAGTATAATTTGGCTTTGGTAGAATATTGTCTTTTCTCGGCCTGTTCCCAACGAGCGTAGTAGTAGAGGGTGAGATCAATTTTGCGAGAAAGTAGCGTTTACCAAATTTAAACTTGGATATCAAATACCAAGATAGAAATACCCTTATTTTTATCAAAATATACAATTGTGTTTTATTCTTTGATTAAGTTAAACTGTTTAAATACTTTTTCGTAGCAGAAAGAATCCTTTCAGAAGCATAACCATCCCCAAATGGATTTGTGCCGGAAGTTACTGATTGATAGAATATAGGATCATTCAATAATTTTAAACTATAATTTAATATTTGTGTAGTATCAACATCTGTAAGAATGCCAAAACCCGATTCGACAATCTCTGGCCTCTCAGTGGTTTTCCTTAAAATTAACAATGGTTTTTTAAAGAATGGCGATTCTTCTTGAATGCCACCGGAATCTGTCCATATCATGAATGAATTTTTTATTTTTTCAAGAATTTGTAGATATGTTAAAGGGTCACATATGGTAAACCTATCTGAGTGAAAATTATATTTCTCAATCTGTTTTTTGATTTCCGGATTAGGGTGTATTGGCCAAACAAAACAAACATCTTGGCGTTGTTCGAGCAGTAGTTGAACGCTTTTTAAGACCAGTTCAATCCCGTTTTTCTGGTTCTCTCTTCTATGGCAGGTAATGAGGATAAGCTTTTTATCTGGTTTTTCTGTTTTTAATTTATTATGGTTTAAGCGAATGGCATCTACAGAGGTGTTACCTGTGACATAAATATTTTCGTCGGAAATTTCTTTGAGCAGATTTGATTTTGCTCCTTCTGTGGGGCAAAAATGTAAACTAGCGCCCAACGTAGCCACCTTGCGGTTGAATTCTTCCGGGAAAGGATGGTCAAAATCGTAACTTCTTAACCCTGCTTCGATATGTCCATATTTGATTTTAAGGTTAAAGCAACAGATTGATGTAGCTAAAACAGTTGCAGTATCGCCTTGTACAAAAACAAAATCAGCGGCAAAATCAGTTAATAAGGTATGCATTTCACTGACCAAGTTAGCGAGTGTAATGTTCAAGGCTTGGCCTGTAGACATTGTTTTTAACTGAAAATCTGGAGCAATAGAGAATAAGCTTTCAAAATCTCTGGTAAGTTCCTGATGTTGACCTGTATGCGCAACTTTAACATTAAAAAATCCATCGGCCTTAAAGCAGTTGATTACTGGGGCCATTTTGATAATCTCAGGCCTTGTCCCGTAAACAAATAGCACCTTTTTCTGGGATAAAGACTTCATAATTATAATTTAACGGAAAATTTTCTCTTGCTCAATCCTCTTTTTACACATGGATAAATTCTGCTCAATATACATTGACATATTTTGTCCCCAAAGAAGATTTTATTTTGCTGCAGCAGGGTAAAATCAGATTAGCGTGATTAACTAAAATCTTCGCTTTGCAATTGCCTATAGCAGGTTGCGCAACTAAGTATTTATTCTGTCAAGTGTGTTTTAACGATATTAAGCACAGTATCTTATCTCATTTGCCTTAGCTAAACGCGACCGATCAGTCGTTCGATATAGTTAAGTATGCGAACTTCAAAATTGATCTGTTTCCAAGAGAAAGCGGTAAACGCACCATGGCGATCAATAATCTTTTCATGGTCAGCCTGCCAGTATTTCTTATATATTTGATGTTGTGTTTTTGCTGCTGCATGGACCGTTGCAACTGAAAGAAATTCTCTGATGTAATACGATTTCGCCTTTAGCAACAGTCTTACCCAAAGTTCATAATCCATGCTGCAAACTAAGTCTTCCCAAATTGGCTCATGTATTTCTTTTCTCCAAAAACACGAAGGCTGAACCAACCCGGGTATTCGAATATGCCGTTTAAATTGGGTTCTAGGCTTATAATCAATAATTGCCTCTTTTTTATTTATCATTTCAGAAGATTGGCCCCAACCATAAAAAAAATTATATTTTGGTTTTTCTATAGCTGTTTTCGCAACCTTATAAAGTGCATTTTTGGTAAAGTAGTCGTCGCTATTTAACCAACAATAAATATCACCATTTGCCAATTGGAAACCTTTATTAATTGCGTGACTTTGTCCATTATCAGCTTTACATTCAGAATAGCTGATCCAGTTATCGTATTGCTTAATAATCTCTACTGAATAATCCGTGCTACCTCCATCCATAATAATATATTCTATATTGGGATAGTTTTGAAGAACAACGCTTCGAATGGTTTTTTCAATATAAGAACCTTGCTGGTAGGAGGGGGTAACAACCGTAATTTTTGGCCAGCTTTTATAACAATTGTAAATTTTTGGATTAACCTCCACATCCCATGGCCATTCTTTGAGGCTGGTTTTTGGTAATTTACTAAGCAAGCCATCATGAAGGGAAGGAATTGTTTCAATAAGTATTTTTTTTTGATTATCCATTAATTAATGAATCTATAAAATGATTAATTTGCCGTTGTGGATTTAATACTTTTTCGTAAAATTGCACGCAGTCCTCTTTCTTTCTATTAGCCAAACTCTGATGTTGAATGTGGTACGACAAATCCATTTCTGTTGTTGCTATCACGCCTATATTATGTTTATCAATCAGCTGCTTATATACGGTGCAGTTATACAATACGCTTGGTAGGCCAGCATACATGTAAGATGAAAATTTTCCTGAAGATAAACCAATTTCTTTAATATTTAAACCAGTATAAATTCCACCTCCTTCTTTGTAAATCACTATTCCGTAATCGAAAATACTTAAGAAGTTGATATAATCGTTATAGGTTTTGAAAGTTTTATCGTGTAAGATCAAGTTTTCATGTTGTTCAGAAAGAAGCCGTAATTCTAAATGCTTGGAATCATTGTTGTCAAATTTACTTTTATTATGTACAATTATAAAATTGTTTTTTGGAAGGCCTTTTTTTATAGACTCAATAATTTCATTAATCCCTGCCCATTCTGCCACACTTCCCGAGTGTATATAGGTGGTTGCACCTTTTGGTATACCTAGATCGGCAAGATCGTAATTATTTCCTTTTTTTAGATCTGATTCCAAAGGTGCTACGGGAATCATGTGCCAATTGCTAAAACTCGGTGAGATCAGGTTTTCAGCAACCAAAAGCGATTTTCTCCTATGATCTTGAATAATAATCGACTCTACATATTTAGTATAATAAATTTCCTTTCTTTTTGTATCCAGGTATTGAGGGAAATTTTTTATCTCATTAAAAAAGAAAATTTCGAATGAGCAATAATGGATTTTAACCGATCTAAATAAACGTGTGCATCTACTAGCGAGAATAAGTCCAGTAGGATCGATGGCAATTAGATGTTTTACATTATTGCGTTTGATATGCAGAACAGTCTTTAAAAATACGGCCAAATAACGGAATAGGTTCCTTGGCCTTTTTGGCAGATTTAAACTTTTTGGTGCCTCAATATATTGGGTTAGTTTAAGATCATTTGGTATTGGTTGGTTCTGATAGCCACAATATATAGTAACAGGAATTCCTTTACTATTCAGATTGCTGATCATAGAATAAATTGTCGGATTACTAAACGTATCTTGATTTAAAGTAATAAATCCGATCATATTATAGTTTAAGTATGTTCATTATGTACTAATAGCCAATAGTATTTTTTGCTCTTTTTAAGTGAAATGACCGTGCTTAAGAGTAATTCTAATTATCAGAATAATTTAATAGTGTTAATCACTGTGTCAATATCATTGTTCGATAGGCCTAAGCCACTGGGAATATAAAAACCATTTCTTGCTAAGTTTTCTGCAACTGGATAATGTTCGTCTTTAAATAACCCCATTTTTTGAAAAACTGGCTGTTCATGCATACACCAAAAAAATGGTCGTGTACCTATTCCTTTGAGAGTTAGATATTCGACTAATTTTTCTTTCTCGGTTTCGTTTGGTGCCAACAGACCAAAAATCCAGTAGATATTTTCAGCGAAATTTGTTTGGTTAAGTGGTAACTGGAATCCCTTTTCAATTAAACTACTAAGACCATTTTGATATTTTTTACCTAACTCCCTTTTTTTTGTAACAAACCTATCAAGTTGTTCGAGCTGTGCCAATCCAAGTGCGGCTTGCAGGTTTGTCATCCTATAGTTCCAACCAAGGTCATAATGAACAAATCGTGGCCCATTTGGTTCGAAACAAAGGTTTCTAAGCTTTTTACATCTTTCCGACAAGGCATTGTCATTGGTCAAGATCATGCCACCCTCTCCTGTTGTAATGTGTTTATTTGGGTAAAAACTAAAAATACTGATGTCACCGAAACTCCCACACATTTTGCCTTTATAGGTTTGCCCATGCATTTCAGCAGCATCTTCAATTATCTTCAGCTTATATTTTTTTGCCAAAGCCAATACAGGATCCATATCTACAGGTAAGCCATAAATATGTACAACCATTATCGCTTTAGTTCTGGATGTTATTTTTGCTTCAATTTGACCTGCATTCATGTTCCAAGTATCAAGATCACTGTCAACAAGAACTGGGGTAGCACCTGCGGTTACTACAGATTGAGCGGGAGAGATGATGGTAAAGGCAGGCATGATTACCTCATCGCCAGGACCAATATTGAGTGCTCTAATTGCAATATCTAATGCCGCAGAACCATTACTAACGGAAATGCCATAATTTTTTCCAATGTAAGAGCTGAATTTGTTTTCAAAATCTACAACAAAAGGGCCCTCACTCGAAATCCATCCCGTTTCAACACATTCGGTTAAATATTTAAGTTCGTTTCCATCTAATACAGGTGTGTTTACAGGAATCATTTTATACTTTTTTTAAAATAAAACAAACACCCCAAGTGTTTTCAGAAGGCCTTTCTGCTGTAAGAAACTCCTCAGCATGAACCATTTTAAAATTTGATAGCTCTGCTAAAAGTTCAATCTCTGGAGTAGAAAAGTGGCGCATTGGATGCGTTTCTTTTAAGACTTCCACTTTTTTCGTTTGTTTATCGGTGATTAAAATTTCGTAATTAACATTGACGATATTTTTGTAAGATTCAACAGTCGATTCCGCGAGTCGGGTAATTTCAATTTTATCATTTATTAACCTTTTGATTCTGGTTTCGGGTTTTTGATGATAAACGGCAGGTGAATACCAAACATCAAAAATGAAAAGGCCACCACTTTTTAAGTGTTGGTTAATGTTGCGGAGGCTTTTAACTAGTATTTGGTTCGCTGTAAGGTAGGAAATTACATGAAAAAGCGAAATGGCGATGTCGAATTCTCTTTCATTAATCGAAAAGTTTTCAATTTCTGCTTGGATAGGAAAGAAATTTTCAATCTGTTTTTTCTTAGCTTCTTTTACCATTTCGGCACTTCTTTCCACTCCTTTAATTAAGAAACCATCTTGCACAAGATAATTAGCGTGAGCGCCGCTGCCACATCCTAATTCCAGTATTGTTTTCGAATTAGGGGCATATTTTTTAACTAATGAATTCACATACCTCGCTTCAGCAAGGTAATTTTTATCCTTGTAAAGTAAGTCGTAATATTTACTATAGGATTGGAAATTGAGCATTATTCCTCGGGTTTAAGTACTGGGTTTTCACTTAGACGCAACGGTAAACCTTACTTTATCTTCATCGCCACAATATGGGCCTTGTTTTACTTCGATAATTTCGGAAGCTTCCAACATTTCGAAACCATGTCCTCCAGCCGCCAGCAAAATCACATCGCCCTTATATAAAATTCTATTCTCAAGAAATTGTTGGTCGTCATTGTAAAAATCGACTTTTACTTTTCCCGATTTGATGTAAAGTACTTCTTGGGTTAATTCGACCTTTCGCTCAACTAAACGGTGGATATGTGGATCGATAATATAACCTTTTGGCCGGTTCATATAACCCAGCTGCTGTGAAAAATTTCCAGGGGTGAAAAATTCGATTGCCTCCGCGTGGTAATTTGCGCGAATTATGATCGCTTGTAAATGTTCGTTATAATAAACGTGTTCTAACATCAATATTAGTTTTATCTTTAGTCAAACCAGTTACGTCTTAAAACTAGTTGCCTCCATTTTTCATCATTGATCAGTTTATAATCATATTTAATACGATTCCAGTAATAAAATATTTCTGCTAAATAAACTCTCCAGATATCACGACCTGCAAGAAAGTTCGAAAAAGTGGAAAAAACTTTAAAAACTATTAATTTAAAGCTTGACGAAATGTGTTTTTTTAGTTGCTTATTTGTTAAGCCGTTTTCCGCTCTGTAAATGGTGTAGCTATCGCAATTTGCTTGATTTGCATATCTTTTGTTGAGATAAGCCTGCGTAGTCCTCGATTTAGGTATCATGTGATGGACAATTGCATTTCCATTGTAAGCGAGCTTATATCCTAAATTCAGAAGTTTCAGCGCCAAACCCGTTTCACCATCTCCAATCCATTCGCCCATTGTATTTTCTGGATTAAATCCACCCGACAGTAAAAAAGCGGATTTCAGGATTGCTTGTGAACAACTGTAGATTGCAATCAGTTCGTTGGATATATTGATTGGGGTTTCGTCGAAGTTTAAACTCAACAATCCATTGCTACAATATTTTTTCATCCAGAGTGGTGGATCACTTTCCCATTTGGGGAGAACCCTTCCGCTTACAGTCGCGATTTTCGAATCTAGATCGAACGTAGCAGTAATTACCTTTAACAAATCACGTTCGGCAATCATATCGTCATCAGTATAGTATAAAATATCACCTGCAGCATATTTAATGGCTGAATTACGAGCATAATGAACGCCTTGTCGTGGTTCTTCAAAATAGCGTATAATTGGATATTTGCGCATCATTTCGTTCACAACTTCGTTGGTACTATCCGTAGAGTTGTTGTTCATTACGATAATCTCAAAGAAACCTTCTGGATAATCCTGTTTTGCAAAACTTTCTAAGGTTAAGCCGATGAATTTTGCTCTATTGTAAGTTGGAATGATAACTGAAATAAATTTCATCCTGTTTTAATAGATATTTATTTAATTATCAATCAGGTTCCAAGAACTGATTAATATATTCTTTGGTGATGTTAAATAAATATTATCCTTAAACCAATGTTTTGGGGCAATCACTTTAGGCTTTTTTGGATTCAGGTAAGTGCCCCACCAACTGAATGAACTATTTGATATGATATTGATGTCGCTATGCATTAGAAATTGAAAATCTATAATTTCTGATTCTGCCGATATATAGAAATCTTCGGTTATATAGTTAAATTCGCTTTTCACAAAAGCAGGATCGTCTGTAATAAAAATATAAAAGTTCTCGGATGAAGCAATTGATGAAATGGCCTTATGATAATAATCGCTTGAAAGATTTAGCCCGTAATCGAGATAGTCAGATCTTCTTACATGAATTACCACGACATTCTTTTTTTTGTGGAACGAATTCCAAAGCTTTTCGAACTCGGAAATAAATTTTTTTTTGATTGAAAATGCTGAAATCACTTTGTCTTCATAACCATGGAAATAATCAGCCGATTGGAAAAACCCCGAGTAAAATTTATTGTTGCAGATGTATTGTAAATTTTCAGCTGGACCAATATCACCCGAGAAGTTAATCGAAGCGTCGAAAAGCTTGATCATTTTTGCATAAAAGCCGAGCATGATATAATTACTTATTCTATTTCTATAACCTTTAGAAAAAATATATTTATCGAGTAAAAAAAAATAATCTTTAGTACCTTCAAAATAAGTGTTTATCAAATTACGCTGGTCTCTTGGATCCAGATAAAATTTAGTGTTTAACTTTTTCGCTGTTGCATAAGCAAATGCATACTGGAATAATTGATTTCCCAGTCTACCTTGTAGTTTAACTCCAATCATATTTGAAGGTATGAATGAAAAGATACAGTTTTAGTAAAACTATTATTTGCCTCTTCGAAGGAGGTTGCATTAAAGCAATATTCTCTCTTTATCTTTGTTTTCTCACTATTCAATAAATAATTTCCATAAAGTTCATACTCCGAGAATCCCGACTCATCATTATAATCAACATTTTCAAGAATAGTCTGGTCCCAAGATTTTTTATGAATAATTTCAATTTTGGTTTTCATATTGTTTAAAAATTCTTTATTGAACATCATATAATGCGTAATAAAGGATAGTAATGATGTGGTTTCTTTATGAAAAATTTTCTTGTAAGTTATATGATAGGGCATATGTCTTTCAGTTGAATGGTCTAAAATAACTTTCCGATTATGAAAAAAAACTTTTGGCTTTACAAATATTGTATCTGCATCTATTATCAAGAAATTATCCATTTCAACTACTTTGTCTGCACCTAATTTAAGTAGCTGTTGAAAGACCCAGCCAGATCTGTCAACACCATTGACTATATATTTTATAGTTGTTTTGTCATAACCCAAAACCGTTCTCTCATCTATAAAAGATACTTTAAGACTGTTACAAATGTTGACAATAGATTGTTCTGGATTTGCCACAACAAATATTTTATTTATAGGGTGTTTTACAAATTTATTTATCCCATTAATGACTTGGGTTAGGTGATTAATATCTTTTATAGATACAGGAATAAAAACGTCAATTCGTACTTCGCTATGGATTTTTTTGCGAAAATTAATATCATAGTTGATTAAGGGATTCAATACAGACAATCGCCATAATAGTAAATCCCTTTTACTATTAAAATTTGGAGTATAAATCCGGTAATTCTCATGAAATCCCCTGGTTTTTTTTAGTAGCCAAAGCAGTAAATAGATAATTACACTAATGGGATTATACTTTTTGAAAAAGGTTACCAAATCAATTTGGTCTTTAAAGTAATTTTTTAAGTCTGTTAAAAATTTTTGCTAAGAAAGTTTTAACCTTAGATTTCCGTCGTAGCAATGAGAATTTATCGGATAATTGCTTGACGTTAATTGTCGTTGTAAAGTCCCTATTTAGAAATATTGCATCGCCAGAATATTCACCATAATTAGTGAAGCCAACTAATAAGAAGTTTTTACCTTTCAAAAAACTGTTGATTTTTTCGAATAACGGTTGGTTTTTATAAATTTCCATAAACTCAACCTCTAAATGGATAAGCTTTACTATTGAGATATTTCGTTCTAAACCGTGGAGAGCCATTAATTCCGCACCCTGGATATCCATCCAAAGAATGTCAATTTGGGCTATATTTTTTTCCTTAATAAAAGTGTTTAAAGTAACACTATCGACTTTTACCTCTTCTTGAACATATTGCTCGATAGGGTACTTTCCAGATGATTTGAGCATGGATGAAGCACCTTGATTCCCATCCTCCCATGTCGTTATCGTTTTATTTTTATCTATCTTAAAGAATGAAACTTCACCATCTGAGTCAGAAATGGCTTTTTCTGTTAAAATAATATTAGAATAGTTTTTGATGTTTTTTCTACATTTATCCAATGTATTTGGGTTACATTCGAAAGCATAAATTTGAGCACTTGGGTAAATCTTAGCGAATTCAATTGTGTCCTCGCCATATCTGGAACCGAATTCTATAATAGTTTGAATATTTTTATTGCCAAATAATTCATTTGCAATTTCGGAAACTTTCTTTATTGCCTCTATCGATGCTTCTATATTCATAATTTGATCCAATTCAAATTAGGTCTCACAACTCCATGGAATTTGTCATTATAATTGCTTTCTCTAGTATTCGAATCAAAATCTTCAATTACTTCAAAAGAAATCTCATGTTGTAAATGAATGTAGAAAGGGTTAGAGGTCGTTATTCCCAACGTAAAAATATAAGATAAATCATTCAATAAATCTTTAGGTATCCACACAACCCATTTATGGATGCCTAAGGTATAGTCATTTGTCTGTTTAACAGCGTGAAAAACTTTTTCTTCATTTATAGTTGACAATAAAAACGAAAGATCTGGTTTGTATTCAATGTCAATTATTTCATAAACAATTAGAAATCCAATGGTTGTTGAAACATGTATGATGTTGATATCTTCCATGTTTTTATTGACTATTTTTAGTTCCTTGAGTACTACATAGCTATCCCCAACAGAGTGATCATTTTCTTCATCGGAAAAATAACGGTTGAGGGAATTCGCATAATTAAGTTGGTAAATATTGCAAACATCATCAATTTTACCTCTTTCTTTTACCATTCCGTCAGCAAGTAAAAATCCTGTTTGGCATAATTGCTTTACACTTGCCATATTATGGCTCACAAAAAGCACAGTCCTACCTTCTCCTTTACTTACCTCACCCATTTTACCCAAACATTTTTTCTGAAACTCCGCATCACCAACAGCAAGTACTTCATCGACTATGAGTATTTCGCTCTCTAAATGCGCTGCAACGGCAAAGGCCAAACGTACATACATGCCGCTACTATATCTTTTTACTGGTGTATCGAGGTATCGTTCAATGCCGGCAAAATCTACAATCTCATCAAATTTGCGTTGAATTTCTTTTTTACGCATACCTAAAATGGCACCATTTAAAAAAATATTTTCTCTTCCACTGAGTTCAGGGTGGAAACCAGTCCCAACTTCTAGTAAACTGGCAATGCGGCCTTTACCTGATATTTTACCAGTAGTGGGAGCAGTTACTTTACTTAATATTTTGAGTAATGTACTCTTACCAGCACCGTTTCTGCCAATAATGCCTACGGCATCGCCCTGCTCAATTTCAAAATTGATATCTTTTAAGCTCCAAACTATATTGCTTTCACTTTTAATATTTTGATCATTGCTTTCGCCAATGCGCAGAAAAGGGTCTTCTTTGCCACGAATCCGTGCATACCAACGTTCCAAATCTCTACTGATGGTGCCGGTACCAATTTGGCCCAATTGATAGGCTTTGGAGAGGTTTTCTACTTTAATGGCAATGTTTTTTGACAATGTTTAGCGGTTAGGGTTTAAAGGAGGAGCGGTTAGGGTTTAGAGGTATTAATTTGTGAATTTCTAAGTCCGCTTAGCTTAATGGTTATGTTTTCTATTTTTGACCGGTATAATAAATATTCTTCATTAGAGATATAATTAAGATCCATGGCAGCTATTAAATGATTTAAGGTTTCGAGCGTAGTGGTGTATGCCATGTTAGTATAATGGGCTTTATCTTTCGAGGTTTTTCCAGATCCTTCGGCCAAACAGGCACCGATACTACTAACCGATCGCTTAATCTGGCTGATTAATCCAAAAGTTTCATCTTTTGGAAATTTTGCCGTTAATTGATAAATGTCTTTTCTAAAGGATCTGGAAAGTTGCCAGACTTCTAGTTTTTCAAATGAGTAGGTGTACATATTCCTTATTTTATAGATGAATAAATAAGGGATGATTGATATGAATATATACATTTTTTTGTAAAACTCAACACTACTAATTAAACATCCTACGCTAACTCCTAACCTCTAAACCCTAATCCTCTAACTCTCTAACCTTCTACCTCTAACCATCTACACCGTATCCACAAAATTCCGTTCCACTTTATTAAAAACTACCGTACCGAGCAACATCAATATAATGGTAACCAATGTTGCGTAACCTAAGCTAAGCCAGCTAAAACTTCCCTGCCCCAAAAAGCCATATCTAAAAGTTTCAATAATTGGTGTCATCGGGTTATACTCAATAATCCAGGCATAAGCCGGATATTTTTTGATCGCTTCGGATAGGGGATAGATTACAGTGGTAGCATACATTAATAGCTGCACACCAAAACTAATGAGAAATGCTAAATCTCTGTATTTGGTAGTCATCGCAGAAATGATCATGCCAGCCCCCAAACCCAATAAGGCCATCAAGATTACGATAACGGGAAATAGGCAAATTGCCCAGCTGATATTAAAGTTAGCACCAGTAAAATAATAATAGGCCATTAAGATGATAAATAGCAACATTTGTACCCCAAAGCGTACCAAATTGCTTACCACAATGCTAAGTGGCATAATTAAGCGGGGAAAATACACCTTGCCAAAAATACCGGCGTTATCTTTAAAAACGGATGAGGTTTTAGTTAAACAATCGGCAAAATAATTCCATGCGGTAATGCCAGCCATGTAAAATAAGGGCTTAGGCAAGCTATCTGTTGATATGCCTGCTAAATTGCCGAAAATAAAGGTGAAAATGATGGTGGTAAATAAAGGCTGTATAAAAAACCAAAGCGGGCCTAATATGGTCTGTTTGTAAAAGGAAACGAAATCCCTTCTTACCAGCAATACCAGTAAATCGCGATAAGCCCAAACTTCATTCAGTTTCAGATCGAATAACGATGAGCTTGCCTCAATGGTCCATTCTTGCTCTTCTTTAACCATAAATATTTTGGATATTTTTCATGCTTATTGTTTTTACCCTCCAAACGCCAGACGCTATACGCTTACCGCTAAACCCTAACCCCTAAACTCTAATCTAACCCCTAACCAATAATACCTAGTTAACTTCAAGCCGATCAGCATCAATTTTTCCATTTACCAGCAGGTTGCGCATCGATTGGAGATATTGGCTGTAACCAAATGCCTGAATGCATTTATCCTGCAGATTTTTTTGCTCCTGTTGTGTTCGATCATGACTAAGCAGCGAACGAATGCCGGTTAATATCCCCTCTTGATCGTCAGGATCGACAAGCACACCTAATGCTCCGCCGCGAAGCGCATCTACACTGCCATCTTTATTGCCCGCAATTACCCGCAGGCCGCTGGCAAGGGCTTCAATAAATACAATTCCAAATCCTTCCTTTTTGCTGGGCAGAATAAAGAGATCGGATAGTAAAAAATGTTCAGTAAGTTCAGCTTCATCAATAAAACCAATCATTTTGATGTGGTTTTGGAGGTTGTATTTAATAATCAGCTCATCCAAACGTTTCTTTTCGGCTGTATCCCACTTGCCCGCCAGTAAATAAACCAGGTTAGGGTAGCTTTCCAGTAATTTGGGCAATAACTCGATGGTATGGTCGTAGCCTTTATACTTTTCTGATGAGGACAGGCGGGAGAGGGAGAACAAAATAATATCCTCTTCACTCAAATGATACCGGTTTAATAACAATTGTGGTTTTTTAAACTCGGTAGTAAGGTGATAAAAAGGATCGAGGCAATTGTTTAGTACTTCAATCCGCGCTGCAGGAATATGGTGCATATCCATAACTTTTTGAGCAGTAAAGGCGCTCACACAAATAATTTTATCTAGCTGGTTCAGCATTTTGAGCTTAGCATCCGAGAATTTCTTCCAGATTTCGATGCCATGCGCCAGCAGGTATATCTTTTTATTGGGATGTATTTTTTTGATGAAGTAAACAATATTGATGAGGTGGATATGGCTCAATAAAATCACATCTGCCTTTAAGCCGGCTAAAAACGATTGCACCACAAAACGTTCGCGCTTCCCTTCAAAGCCCCGAAACTGCTTTTTGCTTAAGTATCTCGAATCGCGGTCTGTATTTTTATCATACATCGAGAATACGGTCGATTGCACAATATTTTCTTCGCTTAAATCGTATAAAACACGACTTACGCTGCGGCACACCTTCTCAATACCACCGGTTAAACTAAAGGTTTTAAGCGTTAAAAACAAAACTTTAACTGGCATGGTAGGTTCTGTACAGGGCCAGAGCAGAGCTCCAGTGTAATTTATTTTCAGCAAAACTTTGCATCAGTGCTTTTGCCCTTTTATTGGTGTAGCGTGATGGATCGGCAATATCATTGTTTTTTCGCATCCACTCTTGAAACGGGAAAGTAAAGCCCATTTTAGATCTTTTCCAGGTTTCTACCGGTAAATCTTCTTTATAAGCTTCTACCAGCAATTTCTTTTTCTGCTCGTAACTGAATTTAATTTCGTTAGAGATAGAAAGCACCAGTTTAACAAAGTTGATATCGAGAAAGGGTACACGCACTTCAACACCATGGCTCATGCTCATAAAATCGGTATCTTTTAGCAACTGGTTTTGCATATACATGTTAAACTCGAACCAGCTTGCACGGGTTTCGTTGCTGGTTTTTTTTATCCCGGGGTGAATGGGGATCTCTTCCAGGCAATCGATCACCGTTTTCATGTCAATATCAAGCAAATCGGCAATTACATCAGGCGAATAAACGCCCCTTAAACAAAGATATTCGCCAATAGGGGAGTCGAGGCTGAGGTAATACAAGCGTTTAAATTTGGTATTGTTAGAGAAACGCATGCTCCTCAACACGCTTTTACTGAGCCAGTTTAGGTTTTGGATTTTGTGGATGCGATCGAAAGAGGGGTAGCCCCCGAAAAGTTCATCGGCACCCAAACCCGATAGCACTACCTTTATACCATTTTCTTTTGCTGCCTTACATACAAACCAGGTATTAATTCCATCGTTGGTAGGCTGATCCATGCTGCTTAAAACGGTTTCGAAATTTTGTACAAAATCGCGGTAGGTAATTAAGCGTTCAATTTTATGCGCATCTATTTTTTGCAGTAAACTACTCCGTTGCTTCTGCTCAGAAAAATCTATTTCGTTAAAATTGGCCGAAATGCACGATAAATTTTTGCTATCGAATTGATTGGCCAATACCGTAATGATGCTCGAATCGAGCCCACCGCTAAAGAGTACGGCGATATCTACATCCGAAACCATTTGTTGCCTTATTGAATTACTGAGTTGCTGGCGGATTTGCTCAACAGCGTAATCTTCGTTGCGGATGTAAGTGGTATTTTCGAACACGTGGTACGACTGGGTGAAATGTTTGGCATTTCGGACGTTGTATTTCAAAAATGAACCTTTACCCAAACTACAAACATCTTTTAAAGTGGTATAGGGCTCTGGGATATGGCCAAATGCCAGGTAATAAATTTTCCAGTTACTGTTTTCCTGATCAATACCTGCATGTTTAAAGGCCTTAACCTCCGATGCAAAGGTCAATGTTTCACGATCAAAGTGGTAATATAAAGGTTTAATGCCGTTTTGATCTCTTACGAGATAAATACATTGCAGGCGTTTATCAAAAATGCAAAAAGCGAAAATGCCATCCAGTTTGCCAAAAGCCGCTTCGCCCCAATGCTGGTAGGCATACAATATAACCTCGGTATCGGTTTGTGTTTTAAAAATATAGCCCAGGTTAATCAGTTCGGTACGGATCTGCTGGTAATTGTAAACCTCGCCATTATAAGTAATTACAATATCTTCTTTGTGGCTTACCATAGGCTGATGGCCGTTGGTAGTGAGGTCTAAAATGGCTAAACGCCGGTTACCTAAGCAAACAGACTCTTTTTGGCTCGTGTAAATTCCCGCATCATCAGGCCCGCCATGCTGCATACTATCGCACATGGCTTTTACCTGCGCATCGACTTTTTCTAAGGAATTCCTGCTATTAATAATGCCTGCTATGCGACACATATGTTATTTTTCAGGCGAATTTTTATGCTTTTCAATCTGCACCGGATACAGCTTCGCCCCCTCAGTCACATTTTATTTTTAAAAATGACCGATTATTTTGTTTTTATGAATATTGCTGAGCATGAAGCAACAGCGTTTTATTTACTAGTAATGGTATAATTATTCTGTCTCACATCTCACATCTCATATCTCACGTCTCATGTCTCAGTTCTGTCTCAAATCTCACATCTATTACAGCGGCTCTATAAATGCTACCGAAGTATTAATGTTGATTGCATAATCCATATTTTGTAAACGTAAAACAATACGTTGTTTATTTTGTACCGATACCAGTTCGGCAATTATCCCTTTAAATGGCCCGGCTTTAATCAGTACCCTTTCTCCCGGTTTAATGTCGTAATCAATTACTTCCAGATCAGCATCGGTGGCCAGTAAAAGTTTCAGGTCATTAATTTGCTGATCGGGGATGGAAGCGATTTTGCCTGAGAAATAAATAAACCTGGCAATGCCGTTGGTCATTAATACTTCTGCATATTCTTTAGCAGAGATATGCACAAACAGGTAAGATTTAATCAAAGGCTCCTCCACTATTTTTTTACGGTCGCTCCACTGTTTAACCGTTTTTTTGAGCGGGAGGTAAGCTAAAATATTTTTCCGGTTCAACTCTTCGTAAGCTTTTTTTTCAGCCCTCGAATGTGTATAAACCGGATACCACCTATAATTTTGATCTATCATTTACCCTTATCCATTAGTCCGAATCATCCATCTTACCTCTTCCATCCTCCCAACAATTAACCCCTCAACCCTAACCTCTAACCCTCTAAACGCCTAACCCCCTAACCGTTCTAACCCTTTTTCTTCCAAAACTCCCACCAGCTTCGCTCATCATCATAATACCCACTCTTACCATAACCCGTATAATTAGAATAATAATAAGTACCGGTATTGCTATGGGCATAGTTAGTCGTATAAATGTTGGCATGTAATTTCTCATCGCCAAACGAGTTTAAAATTATCGCAATGTTATTCAAACCGTATTCTTTTGATAAACGATCTGGAATCGTAGCTGCCCTGAATTTAGATACGCCTGAGCGGATAATAAACAGGTTGATATCGGCCTTTCTGATCAGCGGAACCGAATCAGAAACCAAACCAACTGGCGCCGTATCGATAATAATATATTCGTAGGTTTCCCTTAGTTTTTCGATCAGCGTAGCCATTGCTTTATGGTGCAAAAGCTCTGATGGGTTTGGCGGAACGGGGCCTGAAGTGATATAATCGATGTGGTGCTTTTCGTCGGTAAAGATAATATCACTTAATCCGGCCTGATTGGATAAATAATTGCTCAATCCGATTTTATTGTTGGAGCCAAAAGCACGGTGCAATTTAGATTTACGTAAATCTGCAGCAATCAGAATCACTTTTTTATCGATAATGGATAAAGTTCCGGCCAGGTTTAAGCTCACAAACGATTTTCCCTCTCCCGAAACTTCTGAAGTTATACAGATTACTTTCGTATCCTGATCACTGGCCATAAAACTCAGGTTTGTCCTGACTGATCTGACTGATTCGGCAAATATCGATTTTGGCCTTTCGATAGAGAGCACACTCTCGCCCAACTCAACCTTTTTAGGGTACTTTAATATTACACCAATTATTGGCGTGGCCGTTAAGCCTTCAATAGTCTCAATATCGTATAAATAAGGATTGAGTATTCTAACCAGTAATATTAAACCGAGGCCCGAAAATAAGCCCATAAAAAGATAAGAGGAGTAGATTTTTTTCGGAACAGGGGAGATGGGGAAAAACGAAGGCTGTGCCGCACTGATAATGGTTGCCCCCGAAATTACTGCTGCCGAACTAATCTGAGCAGAAAGTTTACGCTCAAACAACATCGAAAACATCCGCTGGTTAATATCAAAATTGCTCTGCAGTTTGGCAAAATCGTTTTGTTTGGCCGGTATGCTGCCCAAAGCCTGGTTGGCCTGCCCAATTTGGCCGTTAATGTAACTGATCGTTTTTTGGTTACGCTCGTGCAATAGCCTGATATTGGTTACAATGGCTTGTTTAACTTCGTTAATTTGGCGGTTAATGTCCTGGATGGGTTGTGCATCGGCATTAAAATTCTGTAGTTTATTTTCCCTGGTTATAATGAGCCCGTTAAGTTGCGTAATTAAACCAGTTAGAAGTGTGCTGTTTGTACCCTCCAGGTTCAGGTTCAGTTGTATCCGGTCTTTATTGTTTTTAACCTGGCTTTCTAATTGCTGAATGCCCAGTTCCTGCAATTGTAATTCCGCAATCTGGTTTTGCAGGTTAGAAAGTTTCGAATTACTAAGTTGCTTGTCGGTATTAGGGTCAATCAGTTTATTATTGCTTTGAAAGCTCGAAAGTTTATTCCCCGATTTGTTTACCTGTTCATCTAAAAAAGCAATCTGGCTATCTAAATAGTCGATGGTTTGTTTGGCCGACCTTTTCTTTAACGTAGCATCGTTTTTTACGTATTGTTTAATAATTTCGTTCAATACATTGGCAGAAAATACAGGGTTACTATCGGTATGTGTAACCCCCATAATATTGGTGTTTTTTTCCTGTTCGTAAACATTTAACCCGCCTGCTGCCCGGCCATAAAGATCGCGGATGCCATTAAATTTAAAACTATAATTGCCCGCTGCCGGGATTTCGGTTTTAACCGTAAATACCATATTGCCTGCATTAATGGCTTGGCCATACTGGTACTTTTTGGCGCTTTTGTGGTTATCGTCGCTGCTGCTTAGTTCGAAAGTACGGCTATCAATGGGTTTAACTGCATAAGTTGCCCTGCTGAAATTGACAGAATCTTGCGTCAAAATATCAACCTGAAAAGGTTGTTTCGGATAAAGCTCGGTTACACGTACCCTGCCTTCCAAATAGTAACTGATTTTATAATCGAGGTTTTTCAGCGCGTTTAAAATCACATCTTCCGAACGCATGATAATGCCTTCCGTTTGAATCTGATTTTGGTTAAAAGGACGGTAGTTTACCGGAGAGCCCGGAAGCGACATTTGCTGCTGCTGATCGCCATCTAATTTTAATGATGCCGATGTGATGTAAATAGGGGTAATGCTCCGCACGTAAAGCCAGGCCAAAACAAAACTAATCAGCACGGTGCCCGCAACCCAATACCACCTGCTTAAAAAAATCAGGAGAATTTTCCAGTAGTTAATGGTCTGACTGGCTAATTTTCTATTTTCGATGGGTGTAGTAGAATTATCCATTAGCGGGTTAGGGTAAAAATTAACACAGCCAGATTCACTACAACCAGAAAAGGCTGCACAACATTATTAATGCTGGATAGTTTTTCACTTAATGCTGAACTCTTGGTTTGTTGAAGTACAATAATATCGTTGTTTTGGAGGATTAGCTTTTTGCTGGCCAAACTGTTAATATCATTCAGGTTTACATAGATAATTTCCGGGTTACTCCTGTCACCACGGATAATTTTTAGTGTCTTTGGATCGGCTGTTTTATTAATGCCCCCGGCCTCGCCGATAATATCAATCAAGGTAGTGTTTTCGCGTTCCAGTAAGAAATTACCCTGCCTGCCAAATTCGCCCAACAAAGTTACTTTCAGGTTCACTACACTCAGCTCAATAATCGGGTCGCGCAACAATTGTTTGGCGTATAAATCCTGTATTTTAATGGCCGCATCTCTGCGGCTTAAACCCAATACCTCTACTTTGCCAATAGCCGGCAGATTAACTTTACCATCAATATCAACCGGATAGGAAAGTATGCTATTGATGCTCCCTGACGCTGTATTCTGAATGTTGTTAGTGGTACTGCCAACCGATGTAGCAGAAGCACCAAATTCCTTATTCTGTACATTTCTTACAGCCAGCTGGTCGTTAACTTTTATTTTATAGTAAGCATCACTAATGCCCTGATCATTTACCACATATACCTGTTTAATGGTATCCGTTACAATATCACTAGGGGCATTAAAAAGACTATGCTCCTTTCTGGCTGCACAACCGGCAAAAATGGCACAAACAAATAAAATACAAAGGAATTTTAAAATTGCTTTTGTCAAAATCATAATCTCGAATCGGGATGAACAGTAATTGCAATAAGCAATAACACTAAATATGGGTTAAAGATGCTTAAAAAAAAATTAAATAGGAAAGCATGTGAAGGTAATTATCCTCAGCGCAGAATTTAAAACTTTTTGCCTTTTTAATTAGTAACATGTTAAGCCTGATTAATCCTTCTCATTAACAACGAGTTTAGCCTGGCAATAGTTTGAAAGGGAATATGAAATGAAAGAAATTGCCTGATTGGGATTTTTTTTGGCATTGATAATAATCAACCTGAAAGCGTGTTTACGTAATTTTATAACTATGTTTTTGAGATAGGTTTGTTCATGTTTTTTACCGTATGACAAAACGCTACTCATTATTATTATGTTTTTGGATTCTTGGCATTGTACAGGTTTTCGCAGATACAGGTTGTTCTTATGGCGGAAATGTGTATACCAGAGCGCCTTACGCCAATAGTATTTTTGATTTTAATTTTTACTGGTCAGTTCCCTTACAGGATAACTGTCCGTTTGGTTCACTTCAGTCTACACAGTATGCAAATATCTCTGCTAGTTCTGGTACTACTTGCAATGTTGGCTTTTTTCAGGCAGGGGTTATAGTTACCTATGAGATAGAATTTTGTCCACTTGATGATTTGATTTGGATAATGATATTTCCTATATGCTTGTGGAGTTATTGGTTTATCATTGATAAAAAAGAGTCTCTTTTTTAATAACAGCCGTTGTTTTTCTTTTATGATTAGCGGACAAGACTCATGTTTCATTAAAGGTTATGGAGAATTGGTGATGACCATGGAAGGCTAATTACTCCTATGCTTGCCTCAAAGTAAGTACTTCGCATTATTGCTAATTTCTTTGCGTGTTAACATCACTGGCATGTTGCCAGGTAATAAACTTAGTCTGCCAATAAGATTGATATTGAATTATTATTTGAGTAACTGCCTGTCAAGCCTTTTTCCGCTTACTATATTGAAACTTTAGATCACTTTGTTAAATATATTGTACACATTTAATGACTATTAGATGTTTTAGTTGTAGGTTTTTAATTACCATCAAGCATTTGTAAAGTCGTTTGTTTGTATCTTTGTGCCTGTATGGTGGCAAAGGTGTTCAAGGTTCTTTTTTCTCTCTCTCTTTTAATTTCATTTTCTAATGCAGGCTTAGCCCAGACTGGTTGTTTGGTGCTTAATTTCGATAGCTACAGTAAAGTTTTTAATAACCACGAAACCGCAACGCAGTTTTACACCGGTAACGGCAATAATTTTGTTTGGTGGGAGGGTACCTGTGGCCCGCATACTTATATCGCCACGTCAGGCCCTTCACAGGGAACATGTACACTAAATGGATCAACGCGAACCGGACAGATTTATGCCATTTCGGGTACCTTTACTGCGCCGTGTGGAGTGCCTTTAGATGATTATAGTATTTTTATCACTTTGTTTTGTGGTTTAGCAGGGGTGTATGTAATTTGTACAAAACGCTTACTAGTTTAAAAATTTAAAACCTATATTTAATCGTCATCATGCTAAATAGATTAGGCGTAAGTACATGCTTAACGATGATAGAATACTATTGATGTATGATTAAATAGATTTTAATATTTATTTGGATAAAGCTGACTATTTTTAGGCGTCTATTCTTAAGTACGTCTATGAAAAAAATATCAGCGATCCTGTTATGCGGATTATTTTTGCTTGTTATTAATGTTAAAGCCCAAACTTATGGCTGTTTGGTTACAGATGGCGGAAATCAACGTTTGTACACTTTGGCAAAAACATCTTCCCCAACAGTTTATACCGCAACTTGTGGTGGGGTAAGCCAATCGAATCTGGCTGGGTATGAAGGTAGTCCCGTAGCTATTGATGCGAACTGTTCCTGGACTCCTGGAATTTTTGACGTTCAGCCCCATACTTGTTATATCCCATCAGGGGGCTATTGTGGCAAACTTGGTACTTATGTACTAGCATGTTCATTAGATGATTATGCCGGATTATTTGTTGCTATTACAGCCTTGTTAGTCTGGTATATCTTTAGGTTAGATGTGCGTAAATTGATGTGCTTAAAATAAGTCATTTGAATTTTATGTTATAAGGATTGCGCATATCTAAAACCGAATTTGTTAAGGAAGTTGAATTTCGATGCTGCCTTACTTTTTCTTAATTTTTTGTCCATTTCTGATTATTTGATGTTTTTGTGCTACTTGCCAATAGCAACTTATTCTCTTGTTGTACCTAATTTCCTATAAGCGACTTATCAATCCCTAGTTCTTTTTGGCTTAAAGTATCTGCGATCATTTAAAATCTATTCATTTTGTTCATGATAATTATCAACAATTAAAAAAGATAAATAATACTGTTGATTGATTACAAAAGGCTATTTAAAATGTACTCTTGACGCTTTTTGCTTTTGTCAGTACTTCAGTTAATATCAATCGTTTGTTTTTTTATTGTCTTTTTTTAAATCCAGCCTGTTCACCAATACGTATGTAGTCTTTTTATTTGCAATATTTGCAGAATATTGTATTTGTTATAATACATTTTTGGTTGTTTATGAATTTTTATTTGTCTCCAGTTTTATCATTTTTTTCTCAAATTGAATCCAATATTTTTAATTTTTTCGGTTTTCAAAGCCAGTTAAAGCATTTTAAAAATATTAGCCGGTCTGATTTTTCTCAAACAGGATTTATGGTTAAAATGATTCTGTTAGTGTTTATAGCTGTAGTACCAAAAACTGCAAATGCAGATGTAACAGGCTGTGTAGTTTCCGGCCGTTTATATGATATCCCTGCCGGGCAGGATAATAGTGATCCATTTAATGTTGTTTATTATTTTTCTGATTCTCAGAGCTATCAGATTAATTATGATTACAATAATCCGGCAATAGGGCATGTGCAATGTACAGTTGAAGATCCTTATGGCTATGCTGGGAAATGTAAAATTGCATATAGTGGTGGCGGGTATTCAGGGAAGAATGATATTTTTTCGGCTAAACTTATTCCATGTACGGCTACTAACGTTCCGCTTGATTCTTTTAGTAATATTTCTATCGCAATATTTGGTGTTGTTGGATTTGTTTCAATTAAAAAGAGATTAATTGGTTTATTTTCTTTTTAGCTGTATTTATTAAGAAACGCAAATTTTCAAGGATAATACTAAGAATTTCTAAAACCACTTGATTTTACTCTTTATGTTTTTCTCCAAACCTGTTGTATTCGGAGTTTAGTGGAAATTGATTGAACAAAAAGAACGAGTATTTTAATAAGCATGTATCTTAATTTAGATACAATATGAAAATAATATGCTTTTCTTTTGTGTTTGGAGTTTTGATCCTTAGCTCAGTAAAATCGAATGCGCAGACAGGTTGCTTAATTTCATCGAATAATACAGTTTATACTGTTCAAGATAACCGGGGGATTATAACAGCAGTTTTAGCGCTTGTTTTTGGAGGTAATCCAGTTTATTCCGCTAGCCCTAATGAGCCAGAAGTATCTGTTTGTGTTGCCAACTCGCAGACTGTATGGGTTGCAACCACTCAGAATTGTACTGTTTGTCCACTTGGCTACAGTTTTAGTATACTCGGTTTGGTCGATGGGTGTCAAACTACAACTTATAGCGGTAAAGTAGCTAATGCCACTATAGTAAATTGCAACCTTGATGATCACTCCTGGCTTTTCGGTGCTGCAGCCGGTCTGTTCGGTATTTTTATTATTAGGAGAAGAAACAAGCTCTAAACTATTTTCTTCATCAGCTTTTCCGCGTATCGCTGCTTAATTTTTATATTTACCCTGGTTTCAGCTTTCCCAACATATTGGGCTGGTAACTAGTTAGTAAAACATGAAAATATCCCTCATTACAGTAGTTTACAATGGCGAAACATTTTTGCAGGAATGTTTTAATTCCGTACGTACTCAAACTTATCCCGATGTAGAGTACCTGGTAATTGATGGTGGATCGAAAGATAAGACCCTTGCTGTAATAACGCAAAACCAGCCGCATATCGATTATTTCGTATCAGAAAACGATCAAGGCCTTTACGATGCCATTAACAAGGGTATAGCAAAAGCAACCGGCGATATTATTGGTATTTTAAATGCTGATGATATGTTTGCAAGCCCTGATGTATTAGCTGCGGTAGCCGAAACTTTTAAAAACCAGCCGGAGATAGCCGGTTTATATGGCGATTTAAATTATATACACCCGGTAACCGGTAAAATTGTACGAAAGTGGAAATCGCGGAATACAACCTTTAAAGATTTGGCGCAGGGTTGGATGCCTGCACACCCAACACTTTACCTAAAAAGAGCATTATTCGAAAAACATAGCAACTATGCTTTAGATTTGGGTACGACTGCAGATTACGACTTGATGCTGAGGTTCCTGTATACCCATCAAATTAAAACAGCTTACTTGCCTATGTTAATGGTTAATATGCGCGTAGGAGGGGTGAGCAACAAGTCGCTATTTAACCGCTGGATGGCATTAGTGAATGATTATAAATCGCTTAAGAGGAATAACTTGCCTTTTCCATTTTGGATATTGTTAAAGAAAAAGCTGAGTAAATTAGGGCAGTTTTAAATCTAAACCACTGTTTTGCCGAATTAAGGGAAGTCAATATTTATGATTTAACTACTTTTAACTATAAAGTTTGATTTATGTCATATTAATATTTATTCAATTAGTGTGATTAATACTACATTTTTTTTATGTTTGTTGAACAGTCCATCCCGCTTTGTTTAACGATATCCTACATTCGAACCCAGCCTATTTTTACGGTGCCATATTTATTCTGGCATTTTGTGCCGTAATTTTAAGTGTGCCGAGCGTAATTTATACTTCGTTAAAGTATGGCCTATTCGATAAAAATGATCTCCATCGCAAAACCCATAAACGCAATATTTCGCGGCTGGGAGGATTAGCTATTGTAGGCAGTTTTACGGTAAGTATTTTACTTTTCTCATCTATTGTTAGTTTTAAAGAAGCCAATTTTGTTATTGCGTCCTGTATTATTCTCGCTGCCCTGGGCTTAAAAGACGATGTATATGGTACCAATACCAGTACCAAATTTATTTTACAGATTGTGGTTGCTTTTATTCTGGTATTCTTTGGCGGATTTAGGTTATCAAGTTTATACGGTGTATTTAACATTGGCGATATGCCTGTGATCTGGGGAAGCCTGTTTTCCATTGCGCTGATTATCTTCTTAAATAATGCTTTTAATTTGATAGACGGCATTGATGGTTTAGCTGGCGGTATCGGGATATTAGCCAGTATAGTTTTTGGAATATTGTTCGCCAGCATGGGACAGATTCCTTATGCCTTTATTGCTTTTGCACTGGCAGGCGCTATTGCAGGTTTTTTAAAATACAACTGGTTTCCGGCTAAGATTTTTATGGGCGATACCGGTGCACTGATTATCGGACTGATTTCTGCAGCCCTGGCGATTAAGTTCATCGAACTTAATAAATTTACCGGTCAAAACCATCCAGCCTTTTATTCGGCACCCGCCATTGCGGTAGCGATATTAATTGTGCCCATATTTGATTCGCTTAGGGTATTTTGTATCCGGATTTTAAAAAGGACTTCACCATTTAAAGGAGACCGAAATCACATTCACCACCGCCTGGAGCGGCTCGGCTTGAAACCAAACCAGATTGTACTCGCTTCGCTGGCGCTCAATGTGGTTATTCTACTGGCCACCATCTCCATGCAGCGGCTGGGAAATTTTGTGC
>Ga0308157_10001586_pt1 | contig 44845 bp, 47 predicted proteins | sample PhyBR1_FD_201035 | JGI IMG/M metagenome (GOLD analysis project Ga0308157, IMG submission 201035) | Phyllosphere microbial communities from UC Gill Tract Community Farm, Albany, California, United States - DLSLB.R1 | ecosystem: Host-associated > Plants > Phyllosphere > Unclassified | place: USA... | reverse complement strand
ATTATCCATCTTAACCGTACTCTTAATAACCTCTTCAATTGTCATAGTCGTAAGTGTATAATTTGTATATACAAATGTATAACTTTTAATAGTTGTATATACAAATGTTGTGTTAATTATTTGTTAACATGTTTAATTGCGCTTTTAGCAAGAACTAAAAGAATAGTTTTTCGATACTAAAATTAATGTAATTTTTTAATATAACGATCTGATATATTGTGAATTAATTATTTTTTAAAATCAAGAAGCAATTTTGATTTATACTATTTTTTAAATCGCTTTTTGTAAGAAGATTTCAAAACAAAAGTTATTGAAGATAGGCTGAATTTATCATTTATTGGAATTCCGAGAGAAGAAAACCGTTTGCAATTTGTCTAAAATTGGTAATTTCTGTGTTAATCCAAGCTTCATCATGTTTTAATTCTTTAGCTATTACTCTTGCTGTTTTCTCAGAAACTTCAATTGCAGCTCTCGCATCTAAGAATAATAAACGAACTCGTCTGGCTAAAATATCATCTACCGTTCTTGCCATTTCATAACGGATAGCCCAAACGACCTCTGCCATTGTAAATTCGTAATCAGGATGCAGTTTTTCTTTTAATGCTGGCTCGCTTTCTTGTAATTCAATTATTTTAAGAATATCATTACCATATATATAAAGGTGATTTTCTCTATCTAAAGAATTCGTAGATTTATTTCCATGAATGGGAAGATGTTCTGTGCGACATTCCTTCGGAGATAATTTTCCAGTTTTGATTGCTTTATCAATAATATCTTCAGCAATTTTTCTGTACGTTGTCCATTTTCCTCCAGTAATAGTAATTAGCCCCGTTTCTGAAACTATAATTTTATGACTTCTAGAAACTTCTTTGGTGCTTTTACCTTCTTCTTTGGGAGCAGCCAATGGGCGCAATCCTGCAAAAACAGAAAGAACATCTGCTCTTGTGGGTTTCTTGGCTAGAAAACGTTGAGCGGTTTCGAGAACAAATTGAATTTCGCTTTCTAAAGCAATGGGCTCTAAACTTTGTTTTTTAATTAAAGTATCGGTTGTTCCAACTACAACACGATTATGCCACGGAACAGCAAATAAAACTCTCCCGTCTTTTGTTTTTGGAATCATTAAGGCATGATCTCCAGGCAAAAAAGATTTATCAAATACTAAATGAATTCCTTGACTTGGAACAATGTATTTTTTATAAACGTTATCATTCAATTTCATGATTGCATTTGTAAAAACACCTGTTGCGTTAATTACGACGGCACCTTTTATATCCTGCTTAATTCCGCTTTCCTGATCTTGAACTTGAACACCAATAACTTGATTTCTGTCGTCTTTTAGCAAATTGACAACTTTTACATAATTCAAAACACAAGCTCCGTTTTCTACAGCCGTTTGAGCAAGGTTAATCGCTAAACGAGAATCATCAAATTGGCCATCATGATAAATAACGCCATTCACCAATCCATTTTCTTCTACGTTTGGAAGCATTTCAATAGTTTTCTTTTTCGAAAGATATTTAGAACTTCCTAAACTCAGGCAACCAGACAATAAATCGTAAATCTTTAATCCGATGGTATAAAAATAACCGCTAAACCAATGATAATTTGGAATAACAAAGGATTGGTTTTTAACTAAATGATTTGCATTTTGCGCCAATAATCCTCTTTCTTTTAATGCTTCTCTAACTAAATGAACATCGCCCTGCGCCAAATATCTTACACCGCCATGTACCAATTTGGTGCTTCTGCTAGAAGTTCCTTTTGCAAAATCTACAGCTTCAAACAAGATTGTTTTATAACCACGACTTGCTGCATCAATTGCGGTTCCGAGTCCACTTGCTCCGCCGCCTATAATTATTACGTCCCAATTTTCTGTATTTTGTAGTTTTAGTAACTGCTCTGAACGATTCATATTTTTTACGGGACTTTTTTGTTTAAAGCAAACTTAACGAAATGAAATTAAAAATTGATGAAGAAAAAGTTTCAGGTTTTATTTGTTTTAGGTTTCAAGTTGGATTTACTAGATCTAAAAAAAAATAAACCCGACAGGCTTTTAAACCAGTCGGGTTATTAATTTTATATATATTGTTTATCTAGATCAATCGTTTTTCAAAAGCTTTTCTTGCAGCGCCTCTTAAATAGACTTCGCCGCAATACGTATATTTTAGTTTATCTAAAATTTTAAGCATTGGAACATTGTCAAAATTAGTGTCAACTTTTATGCTGTAAATGTTATTTTCAACAGATAAACTTTCAATCTTTTCAAATAGCTTTGTTGCAATCCCTTTTCCTTTTGCTAGTTTTGAAACTGCGACGCGGTGTACAACAGTATAATCGCTATCAGTTAGCCATTTTCCTTCGATGTTTTCGTAAGCAGGATCTTTGTCGAACATAATAGCGGCATAACACAAAATAGATTCGTTTTCTGTTAGTACATAACCGTAGCCATTTTCGATATCATTTTTAACAGAAAGCTCGTTCGGATAACCATCTTGCCACTGCGTGCTTCCGTCTAATCGTCTTTGTTCAATTGCATCTTGCAGTATTTCCCAAATTGCAGGCACTTCAGAAAGAACTGCTTTTCGTAATACTAACTGTTCTGTAGAATTCATTTTTGGATTTACTTTATAAAAAATTAATGAGGCAATTTATCTTTAATCAAACCATAAACCCAAGTTCCAGCAATAGCACTTACCAAAGTAACCACGATTACAGTAGCACCAGTTCCTATTTGAGCGAAAAGCGGACCAGGACAGGCTCCCGTAATAGCCCATCCGAAACCGAATAATAATCCGCCATAGATTTGTCCTTTGTTGAAAGTCTTTGGCTGGATTTCGATTTTTTCGCCATCAAGAGTTTTGATATTAAATTTTTTAATCAATTGTACTGAAATTAATCCAACAGCAACAGCGCATCCAATTACGCCATACATATGAAACGATTCCAGATTGAACATTTCCTGAATACGAAACCAACTGATGATTTCTGCTTTTACGAATACAATTCCGAAAAAGATTCCAACGATTAAATATTTTAGGTTTGCAAATGCAGTTTCTTTTTTCTGGCTTGCGTTGATTCCTTCGCCGTCTATATTTTTATTTTCTAAACTCATTTTTGAAATTTTTAAAGTGAAAGAATATAAGGTAAAATCAAAAGTGCCATTACAAAACCGCCAATCATAAAACAGATTGTTGCTACCAATGATGGCCATTGTAAGTTTGATAATCCCATAATCGCGTGTCCGCTTGTACACCCGCCAGCGTAACGTGTTCCAAAACCTACTAAAAATCCGCCAACCACAATCATGATAAATCCGCGAAGCGTTAATAAACTTTCCCAAGAAAATAATTGCGACGGAACTAAACCACTGTGGTCTGTAATTCCGTAAGTCACTAATTTCTCCGATAATTCAGGAGCAATTTCCACTGGATTTGGATTTGATAAAAAGTGAGCCGCAATAAAACCACCGAAAAATATTCCAAGAACGAAGAATAAATTCCAGCTTTCTTTTTTCCAGTCGTATTTAAAAAACGAAATGTTTGCAGGAATACAAGCTGCGCAAATATGACGCAATGAAGAACTAATCCCGAAAGATTTGTTTCCAATAATTAATAAAATTGGAACTGTTAATCCAATTAGCGGGCCAGCAATATACCAAGGCCATGGTTCTCTCAAAATTTCTAGTAAACTCATAAATAATTTAAAGATTAAGTATTTTTTCTACCATATAAGTTATATAAGAAATTATAAGTTGAAGTTTCTTATATAACTTAGAAAAGTTGAGTAAATATAAGAAGTGGGCTTAAAATCACCCCAAACTAAAATGAACTTATATCACTTATATGGTAAAAATTTATGTTCAATGTTTATGCTTTCAAAACCTTGCTCTGGCAGACAAAATCTGATTTTGGAACATTAGTTTTAGAAATTGCTCCAAAACCGCCCTCAACTTCAGAGAAATTTCTGAAACCTCTTGCTTGAAGGATAGAAGCTGCAATCATACTCCTGTAGCCTCCAGCGCAATGCAAATAAAAATGCTCATTTGGGTTAATATCTTTTACCCAGTCATTGATGTAAGCCAAAGGTTTGCTGTAAGCGTCATCAATATGTTCTGCTGCGTATTCTGTTTCTTTACGGATATCTACGACTTTATCTTCGCCAAATTTAAACTCATTTGCAAATTGTTCAGCAGTAATTCTGTTAACAGTGTCAATTTCGAAACCTTCATTTTGCCAAGCTTCAAAACCGCCTTCCAAATGCCCAATAATTGTATCAAAACCTACACGACTTAAACGCGTTACAGTTTCTTCTTCCATGCCAGCTGCAGTAACCAGAATAATAGGCTGCTTTACATCGGCAATTAAAGTTCCAACCCACGGCGCAAAATCACCATTGATTCCGATATTGATAGATTGCGGAATAAATCCTTTACTAAAATCAGCTGCACTTCTTGTGTCTAGAATTAAAGCGCCAGTTTCTTCAGCAACTGCTTCAAATTCTTTTACATTTATCGCTTTCATTCCGTTGTGTAAAACTGTTTCAAAGCTTTCGTAACCTTGTTTATTCATGGCAACGTTCATGCTGAAGTAGGCTGGAGGAGGTAATAATCCATCCGTTACTTCTTTGATGAATTCTTCTTCAGTCATGTTAGCACGCAAAGCATAATTTGTTGCTTTTTGATTTCCGATTGTTGAAACCGTTTCTTTGCTCATGTTTTTTCCGCAAGCACTTCCCGCACCGTGCGCAGGATATACAATTACGTCATCAGCCAAAGTCATGATTTTATCTCTTAACGAATGATATAAAATTCCAGCCAATTGATCTTGTGTCATTCCAGCTGCTTTTTGAGCCAAATCAGGACGGCCAACATCTCCGATAAATAAAGTGTCCCCAGAGAAAATGGCGTGATCTTTTCCGTTTTCATCAATCAATAAAAAAGTAGTACTTTCCATTGTATGACCTGGAGTATGTAGTGCTTTAATTGTTATTTTTCCGATTTTGAATTCCTGACCGTCTTTCGCAGAAATGCAGTCAAATTCGCAAGCAGCATTTGGACCGTAAACGATTGGAGCTCCGGTTTCTTTGCTTAAATCAACGTGACCTGAAACGAAATCGGCGTGAAAATGCGTTTCAAAAATATATTTCAGTTTAACGCCATCACGCTCTAAACGATCCAGATAAGGCTGAATTTCTCTAAGCGGATCAATAATGGCGGCTTCACCATTTGAAGTGATATAATATGCACCTTGAGCAAGGCATCCGGTGTAAATTTGTTCTATTTTCATGATAGGTATTGTAAAATGATGGGTTACAAAGGTAACTTTGTTTTTTAAAAAAATAGGTGACTAATGTTACAGAAATTAGGTTTTTGTGTAAAAAAATGTGGCGTTTGTCATATTCGGTTGAGATAAATTAAATTTAAAGTTGAGCAATTACGCTTTAAGCTTTAATTTTGCATATGACGAATGTCATTTTAAAACAAAAAATAAAATGAACACACAACAATTATTGGATCAAATCGCTTTTATAAAAGAAATTGATAAAGTAAAATATATTCAGCGCAAGACAAAATTATTCAACAGCGACAGATGTGAAAATGATGCAGAACACAGTTGGCATTTGGCTTTAATGGCAATTGTTTTGGCAGAACATTCCAATGAACCGATTGATGTTTTGAAAGTCGTGAAAATGGTTTTGATACACGATATCGTAGAGATTGACGCAGGAGATGTTTTTATTTATGATACCGTAAAAAATCATGATAATACAGATGAAGAACGTTTGGCCGCAAACAGAATTTTTGGTCTTCTGCCTAAAAATCAAGCGGAAGAATTTATTTCAATCTGGGAAGAATTTGAAGCTGGAGAAACCAATGAAGCCAAATTTGCAAGATCTATGGACAGATTAGAACCTTTATTGCAGAACACATCAAACAATGGCGGAACTTGGAAAGAGTTTGGAGTGAAGTACGATAAAGTTTATGAGAAGAAAAGCGTCATTAAAAATGGTTCAGCATCTTTATGGAATTACGCAGAAGGTTTGATTAATGAGAGCGTTGAAAAAGGGATTTTGGAGAAATAATCAAAACAATCACGTAATCAAAATCAAATATAGCCTGTGGTTTCAACGAAGGAACTCATGTGTAATTACGATACGTTTCCCGCGGTTGAAACCACGGGTTATGTTACGCATCCATATCTAAACGTGATCTTGTCATTTCGACGAAGGAGAAATCTCCGTGAGAAGCTCGACAAAGATTGGATTCTCGTTGCGGAGTTACTTGCGGAGATTTCTCCCTTCGGTCGAAATGACAAAACAATGCACAAAAAATATATACGAAGAAACTTTGTCAAAGTTCAAAACTTTGACAAAGTTGTAATGAGAAGTGTCATTTCTACCCTTTAAATTGTTGAAAAGTTTAACAAATATCGGGCGATAAACTTTTTTTAAAGGACGTTAATTCGGGTTCTAATGGTTAAATTTGTGGAACTTCATAAACAAATTACCATTATGGAAGAAATGCTCTTTTATGATCGAATGCAATTTGCCTTCACGATTACTTTTCATTATCTTTTTCCGCAACTTACAATGGGTCTTTCATTGATCATTGTGTACTTCAAGTGGAAATATCTCAAGACTAAAGACGAACAATACAATCACGCGACCCATTTCTGGATGAAAATCTTCGCTCTCAATTTTGCAATGGGCGTTGTAACGGGAATTCCGATGGAGTTTCAGTTTGGAACCAACTGGGCTAAATTCTCCGAATTAACAGGAGGAATTATCGGGCAGACATTGGCAATGGAAGGAATGTTTTCTTTCTTTCTTGAATCTTCTTTCCTCGGATTATTTTTATTTGGAGAAAAACTTCTCGGCCATAAATGGCATTTTGTAACGGGATTATTAATCATGATTGGTTCGTGGGCGAGCGGTTACTTAATTATTGCCACACATTCTTGGATGCAGAATCCTGTGGGGTATGAAATTCTGGAAAACGGAAAATTTGTACTCACAAATTTCAAAGCTTTATTTTTAAATCCGTGGCTTTGGCCTTCTTATCTGCACAATCAGGCAGCTTCTTTAGTTACAAGTTCATTTGTTGTGGCGGGAATTGGGGCTTTTTATATTTTAAGCAATAAAAATGTTTCTTTCGGGAAATTGTTCTTAAAAACAGGGGTTATTTTCGGATTGATTTCGAGTGTAATTGTGGCTGTTCCAACAGGAGATTTATTGGCTAAAAATGTAGTAAAATACCAACCGGTAACTTTTGCGGCTATGGAAGGGATTTTTCATACCGAGAAAAAAGGTTCTGAAATTGTTTTAATCGGTCAGCCCGATGTGAAAGACAAAAAATTGGACAACAAAATTGCCGTTCCTAATATTTTGAGTTTCTTGACTTATGGAAATTGGGATCAGGAAATAAAAGGATTAGATCAGTTCGAAGAAGATTTGCATCCAACTAATATTTCTGGACTGTATTATGCGTATCATATCATGGTTGGTCTTGGAACTGTGTTTATTGGATTAATGGTGCTTTCGCTTTTTCAATTAATTAGAGGGAAATTGTTTGAAACCAAATGGATTTTATGGTCTTTAATGTTCATGATGCCGTTTCCGTACATCGCCAATACAACAGGCTGGTACACGGCAGAATTAGGAAGACAACCTTGGCTTGTTTATAATTTATTGCGAACTGCAGAGGGAGCTTCACCAACGGTTTCATCGGGAAATACCTTGTTTACATTGCTTGGTTTTATTGGTTTATACCTTTTACTAGGAATGCTGTTTTTACTTTTGATTGGAAAAATTATCAATAAAGGGCCTCATAATGTGGAACTTTCAACAGAAAAAATATAAATATGGAATTTTTTTGGTACGTAGTTTTAATGGGAATTTTGGCTGTTTATCTGGTTTTAGACGGCTATGATTTTGGTGCAGGAATTATTCATTTATTTTTTGCCGATACAGAAAAAGATAAAAAGGCGATTACAAATTCGATTGGTCCATTTTGGGATGCCAATGAAGTTTGGCTAATTGCGGCAGGAGGGGTTTTGTTTTTTGCTTTTCCAACTTTATACGCTTCTTCTTTTAGCGGATTTTATCTGCCTCTGATTATGATTTTATGGCTTTTGATTTTCCGTGCCATCGGATTAGAAATGCGTGGACAGATTCATAATCATATGTGGGAAAGTATTTGGGATAAAGCTTTCGGAATTGCGAGTCTGCTTTTGGCTCTTTTCTTCGGAATTGCTTTAGGAAATATTGTTCGAGGTGTGAATCTCGGAATGGTTCAAAACGGAGTTTCTACGCAGGAAGCGCATTATTTCTTTTTGCCTTTGTGGAATCCAACTTTTAGTCCGCAAGCAAATGAATTGGGAATTATTGACTGGTTTACGCTTTTCTTAGGAATTGTGAGTGTTGTGGCATTGACGATTCACGGTGCAAATTGGATTATTTACAAAACGAATTCGGCGCTGAATCCGAAATTGAAAAATGTAGTTTTTAAACTGAACTTTGTTTTGCTGATTTTGGTCTTTATTTCTTTAGGAATTTGGCATTTTATCGAACCAAGACCATTTCATAATTTTATTGAAAATCCGATTCTTTGGTTTTTTCCTTTAATGACTTTTGTTGGAATTGCGGGATTATTCAAAGTTCGTTCTTTCAAAAAAGATGGTCAAGGATTTATTTTTTCGACCTTATTTTTAGTTGGCGGATTTGCGTCTACAGCGGTTTCGATTTTCCCGAATGTTTTGCCATCCACCAATAAAGTAAATCCGTCTTTAACGATTTACAACACTGCAGCTCACGAATACGGATTAAACGCTGGTTTGAGCTGGTTTTTTATTGCTTTGTTTCTTGTAATTATTTATTTTATTATTCAATATCGCGTTTTCAGTGGAAAAATGGATGATATTGGATATGGAGAACATTGATTTTTTTATAGCCACGAATTCACGAATTTTAGTTTCAATATAAAATGAATTGCCTCCAGCTTTAGCTGGAGGTTTTTTGTTTGAATTTGAATTAGGCTTTAGCCAAACTTTACGATTTTGGCTAAAGCTTTTTTTTATATAGATTTGTTTACCTCCAGCTGAAGCTGGAGGCAATTTTTTTTAAAAAGCATCAATGAAAAAACAAATAATAGCATTACTTATTTTCTTATTTGGATCTATAAAAGCAGTTGCTTGCAGTTGTGATACACCTAAACCAATTTTAGAGTTTTATTCTTCCAAGTATGTTTTTGAAGGATTAGTAACACTTAAAAAAATTGCCAAAGATTCTGCTACTTATTCTATAAAAGTTAAAGTGCTCAAAAATTATAAAAAAGCTAATATTCCAAAAGAACTAAATTTTACATTTTACTACGAAAAAGTATACTCTGGTGGGAGTTCTTGTTATTCGGAAGTTTATAAGAATCAGAAATTACTAGTTTTTGCCTCTGAATATCAAGGAAAATTAGGTTTTAGTATTATGTGTTCCAATTCGCAGGTTATTCGGGAAAGAGGAATTGATCCTCGTCTGCAAAAGGTGTTGGATCATGGCAATGAATTTAAATTAGATAACTACATCTATGATCTTGACTATACGGTGAACAATGAATTTAATCCTACGAAACCAATTACCAATCTCGACTCCATTTTTAAAGATGCGAAAGCTATAAAATCTGATAAACCATTCGGACTTTTTGCATTGTACATTAATAAAAAAGGAGAATTAGTTTCTGTTTTTAATTTTTTTGATTGGCATAAATCTTCTGAGGATTTTAAAATTGATCCGAATTTTGGTTTAATGACAGAATTTAATGTAAAAAGTAAAAGACCTATAACAGAATTTGAAATTTATGCTACAGAATTGCTCAAAAAAGTAAAGAGTTGGGAATTAAAAAGGAGTAAAGTAACACAAATTGCTGTTGATTACATGGCTTATATTTCTGTAGATTTTGATGAAAAGACTTCAAAATGGACTTATGAATTGAGATAAAGTTTTTATTTTAAAGTCAAATTGGCTTTAGAAAAATCATAAAGTTAGCCTATGGCTTTTTTGCATTAGTACGAAAAACTTGTATTTTTACGAATCAAATAATTTCTCAAGAAATTTAAATATCTTTGAATTATGAGCACAACAGCAAAACCAAAACATATAGGAAGAAACATAAGCCGAATTAGAGAGCTTAAAGGAATGAAGCAGGAAGCTTTGGCAATTGCAATTGGGCTAAGCCAGCAAACTGTTTCGAATATAGAATCGAGTGAAACGATTGATAATGAAAAATTGACAGAAATTGCAAAAGCACTTGGTGTTACTATTGAAGCTATTGAAAATTTTTCGGAAGAATCTGTCTTCAATTTCTTCAATAATTTTTATGATAATAGTTCAAGTCAAGGAAATAGTTTTAATCAAGGAATGTATGCGACTTTTAACCCTTTAGATAAAGTGGTTGAACTTTATGAACGTTTGGTTCAGGCTGAAAAAGAAAAAGTAGAATATTTAGAAAAACTTCTTAAAAAGTAATAGAAAAACATAAAGATAGAAATGAATTGCCTCCAGTTTTAACTGGAGGTTTTTTGTTTGAATTTGCATTGGGCTTTAGCCAAACTTTCGGGGTTTGGCTAAAGCCTTTTTTGTATACATTTGTTTACCTCCAGCTAAAGCTGGAGGCAATTCAAAAATGAAAACAGATAAATCAATTAAGAATATTGTTTGCGCATCTATTTATAGAAAAGTAATGAATCCCGAAGAATGGCTTTATTCTTCTGTGCATATTGGCAATAAATCAATTGAATTTAATCTTGAAGAAAATGAACTTCCTATTTTTCAAGTTAATAGTTTGAATGTAAAAACACTTATCACAACTCGTCGAATAATTGAAAAGAAAAATGATAGAGTGACATTGTCAATTCGTTTTGAAGAAATTGGAGATCTTGTTTATGGAAATTTTAAAGGAAAAATAGATGAGCCACAATTATCAATTTTTAACATAATTGATATCAATGGAAAAAAATATGACTTTCAAATGGAAACTGGTAAAGCTTCAATAGGACTTATCAATGTTGTGAATACTATTCTGCAATTAAAATCTATAGTACCTAAAAAATCATTTGACCCTATACTGCGTTAGGGATAGGAGCGGTATCCTTTTTGTTTTTTCTTTAAAAATAAAAAGATATAGCGGATAGCCCGGCCGGAGGCAACGCCTAAAAGAATCTTCTTACTTGAGATTTTTTTTGTAAATAAAGTATAAGATAACTTTTACGAAAGATTTAATTACAACCGATAGTTATATTCTATAATGTTAATTGTAAGAAAAAAAAAGTGTTAATGCTTAATATTGCGTATCTAAGAATTTTTTCCCCCTAAGAATTTTTAGAAATTGATTTTTCACTAGAAGCTTAAATCTATTTTTACCTACTAAATTATTATGCCTTTAACAGTTTTTTCCGACAAGGTTAGATTTCGTTACAAATCTAAGAATTGGCAGTATCACTTTGATGAAATTAAAGAAATTGGACTGCTTAAAAAAAAGAAGAAATATTTTCTTGAAAACGGTGCTTTTTTAGCCGTAACAGCTGCAACATATTATTGCATGCTATTTTCCAACTTAATGGACTTGTATTACATTATTCCTGCAATTTTGTGCTATTCGTTTATTTTAGCTATGAGATTCGGGAACAAGGCCGAATTTGCCTATTTTGTTTTTGTAAAAGATATTTACCAGAACAAAATAAGGACTAAAATTGCCACCAAAGACCGCATATTGGTTGGCAAGCAAATCGATTCTTACTTAGATCTTCAGTTTGAAAGAAGTGTAAAAAGAACTGCTTAAAAAAAATCAGAGATGTTTATATTCAGTATTTCCCGTTATGATTGCATTTTTCATAATGGCAGCTTTGATGTACGGTTATTTTATCATTACACAAAGAAAAAATTAACAAAACGCTGCGACATAAGTCTTTAGTTATGAAGTAGTTTTATAATTTCCCAATAAAAATAATAGTATAGTCTTGCCGTTACATTCTAACGGCTGGCTGTTTTGACTATACATGACCACAAATCAGAAATAATATGGCCACAACAATTAAAAGTAAAATCAAAAATATTAGAGAGTTAAAAAATTATACTCAGGAATACATGGCAGAAAGATTAGGCGTAACCCAAGCTGGTTATAGTAAAATTGAAAAAGGAAAGACTTCTTTGAGTTACGAAAAATTGGTTGAAATAGGAAGAATTTTGGATGTAAGCGTAGAGGATATAATTAGTTTTGATTACGATAAATACTTTAATAATTACAACAAAATAACAGGAAACAATAACGGCAGTATTTTGATTAATGCCGACAATTCTTCAGTTTTGAAGGAGCTTTATGAAGATAAAATTCAATTGCTTGAAAAACTGCTTTCGAGAACTGAAATCGAGCTTGAAAGATATAAAGATAAATTTGGAGAAATTTGAAGGTTTTAGTTTCATTTTGTCAAAGTTTTTGGCTTTGACAAAGATTACTCTACAAGTGAAACTAAATAAATTTTTTGAGTTCTATTAAAATAAAACTTCTTTAGCAATGATGTAAAATCCCATTACGAGAACAAACCATCCGAAAAGGGGTTTTAATTTTGTGCCGTCTATTTTTTTTGAAAGCTGGCTTCCGACAAGCATTCCGATTAAAGCCATGGCTGAAACGCTCAGTAAAAAAGTATAATTTATTGGTGTTCCAATATATAAATCGCCTGCAAAACCTATTGATGAATTAATGGTAATAATCAATAATGAAGTTCCAACAGCTTGTTTCATGGGCAGTTTGGCGAAAAAAAGCAGGGCAGGAATAATTAAGAATCCACCGCCAGCGCCTAGAAATCCAGTCACGATTCCGACCAAAAAGCCAATTAAGCTAAGTTGCGGATAATTGGTTTCTGATGCTGTTATTTCGGGCTGATTCTTTTTAATCATTGAAATAGCAGCAGTAATCATTAAGATCGAAAAGATGATCATAATTAGAAAATCTTTTGAAACGGTATAAGAAGCAACAGAAAATAAAGTCGATGCAATTTGCGGAAATATAACTTCACGGATGATTAAAATCGAAATAACCGAAGGAATGGCAAAATACAAGGCCGATTTCAATTTCAGATTTCCCATTTTATAATGGCTGTAACTTCCAAATAAAGCGGTTAATCCGACAATGAATAAAGAATAAGAAGTGGCTTGATCGGGATTTACTTTAAATAAATAAACTAAAATAGGAATAGTAAGAATAGAACCTCCGCCGCCAATTAAGCCAAGCGAAATTCCGATTATGATTGAGGCAAAAAATCCTAAATATTCCATTGCATTTGTTTTAATGCAAAGTTGCCTCGGAAATTAGAAATCTACAGTAACATTTATCACAGACCTAAAATAATTTTACCATTAAGATATTAAGGAAATTAAGCTATGCTTTCTTAATGAAACTTTTAAAGGTTAAGTAATATTAAGCGATCCAACTTAATTAACTTAATATCTTAATGGTTAAAATTTAGCAATTCAATCTGGTTTCGGTTGAGTTTGACCAGACCGCGTTGTTCCATTTTTTTGAGTAATCTGGAAACAACTTCACGTGAAGTATTTAATTCGGTTGCGATTTCCTGATGCGATAAATTTACCGCAGAACAGCCACAGGCATCAGAATGTCTTTTTAAGTAGAATTCTAATCTTTCATCCATAGAACGGAAAGCGATATTGTCTACCACTTCGAGAACTTCTTCAAAACGGCTTCGGTAGGTTTCAATTACAAATTCGTACCAGCTTCTATGTTCCATCATCCATTTGTCCATCAATTGCAACGGAATCATCATCACGGTTACATCTTCGACTACTTTTGCCATAATCTGGCTTTTTTCGCTTTTTGCTGTACAAATCATTGATATCGCACAAGCTTGTCCAGGCTGCAAGTAATACATTAAAAACTCTCCGCCGTCTTCACCTTCGCGATAGATTTTGATTTTACCTTTAGTTATCAAAACTGTATTTTTAATATACTGACCGGTACGCATTAAAATGGTTCCGGCTTCAAAATCTTGAAGGCTTCCGTTTTCTTCTATCGTAGCAATGAGTTCGTTCGAGAAATTAGGAAAGATGGTTTTTAATGAATGTTGCATATTGTAGATTTTTTTTGCCATCAATTGCATTAATTCAAAACAATTAATTATTGAGAATTCGTGTAATTGGTGGCGAATATTTTTATCAAAATCGGATAAAAATATAGGATTGTTTGCAAAGATAAGGGTTTGGAATGGGAATAATTATCAGAAAACTAGATTTAAGATTAATTTTATGTAAATGAAAAAATCCTATTTTCTATCGATTTTGTAGGCTGAATTTTTAAAAATAGTAACTAAATTTGTAATTCACTGATTATAATACTTTCTCTAAAACGTTTTCTGAGAATAATAATCGAAATCGCATTTGGTACGTTTTTTATATAAAGAAACGTCGTAATTTTACAAAAACACATTTTATTATGAATTTATCACAAGAAGATTGGGTTGCTCAGTTAGAAGCTGACGAAAATGCAGTTATACTTGACGTAAGAACTGAGGACGAATTTAATGATGGCTATATTGAGAATGCTCTAAATATTGATATCAATAAAGGGCAGGCTTTTATTTATGAGATTGAAGAATTAGACAAAAATAAAAACTATTATGTATACTGTCGTTCTGGGGCTAGAAGTGCAAAAGCATGCCAGATTATGAACGAGTTGGGTATCGAAAACGCCTACAATCTACTTGGAGGAATCCTAGATTGGGAAGGTGAAACAGTACAACCATAAATGAAGAAGAGGCAATAAAAAAGCCTCTTTTTTCTTTTGAAAATAAAATTACCAGACCATTAAACAAACCAAATTATGAGTTTTATACCAGAAGAATATCAGATTAATAGTCTGATAAATCAAGATACCTATCTTGTAAATGGAGAATTGAAACAATGGACAGGGCAAACCACACCTGTGTTTTCTACTATTTCTTCAACAGAAAAGTATTCGCCGACTTTATTAGGATCTATTCCTTTTATGGGAGAAAAAGAAGCAGCAGAAGTTGTCGAAGCTGCTACCAATGCATACGATATGGGACAAGGCTTATGGCCGACTATGAAAGTAGTTGATCGTATTAAATGCATGGAAAAATTTGTGAAACAAATGAAAGAAACCCGCGAAGAAGTAGTGAAATACTTAATGTGGGAAATCGGAAAGTCATTAGGAGATTCGCAAAAAGAATTTGATAGAACTGTAGAATATATTTACGATACTATTGCCAGCTACAAAGAATTAAACGGACGCAGTTCGCACTTTGAAAAAGTGCAAGGTGTAAACGCCATGATTCGCCGTGGACCTCTTGGAGTTGTATTATGTCTTGGACCTTACAATTATCCTTTGAATGAAACTTTCTCCTTGTTGATTCCTGCCTTGATTATGGGGAATACTGTGATCTTCAAACCAGCTAAACATGGTGTTTTATGTATTTCGCCATTATTGGAAGCATTCAGAAGCAGTTTTCCTAAAGGAGTAATCAATATTGTTTACGGAAGAGGACGCGAAGTGGCGTCTCCGATTATGAAATCTGGAAAAATTGATGTTTTAGCCTTAATTGGAAACAGTAAATCAGCGATTGCTTTACAAGATCAGCATCCGAACAAAAATAGACTCCGTTTGATTTTAGGTTTAGAAGCTAAAAATCCAGCAATTATTCTTCCAGATGCCGATTTAGATTTGGCTATTCAGGAATGTATTACGGGAAGTTTGTCTTTTAACGGACAACGTTGTACTGCTTTGAAAGTGTTGTATGTTCACGAATCAATTGCTGAAGAATTCAATAAACGTTTTTCTGAAAAAGTAGACAGTTTGCTTTTTGGAAATCCGTGGGAAAAGGGAGTTGCTCTAACACCGCTACCAGAAACCGACAAACCAAAATATATTCAAGGTTTAATTGATGATGCTCTTCACAAAGGAGCTAAAGTTATTAATGAAAAAGGAGGAAAACATACTGATAACTATATTTTTCCAGCAGTTTTATATCCAGTAAACAAAGAAATGCGTGTGTATCACGAAGAACAGTTTGGACCAGTTGTTCCTGTACTTTCTTTTAAAGATATTAAAGAACCATTGAAAGATATGGCAGAATCAAATTACGGACAGCAAGTAAGTTTGTTTGGTAAAGATATAAAAACTCTTGCGCCGCTAATTGATGCTTTAGTTAACTTAGTTTGTAGAGTAAACCTCAACAGTTCTTGCCAAAGAGGGCCAGATGCTTTCCCTTTCACAGGAAGAAAAGATTCTGCTGTAGGAACTTTAAGTATTCCAGATGCTTTGCGTTCTTTCTCAATTCGTACGTTTGTAGCTTCAAAAGATATCGATTATAATAATGAGATTCTGCAGGAATTGCTTAACAGCAAAGAATCGAATTTTATTAATACAGATTATATTTTGTAGTATCAAGGTTATATATTAATTGTAGATGCCGTCTATTCCTTTTGGTGATAGACGGTTTTTCTTTTTAAAGATGCTAAGTTTCTGAGATGCTAAGATTCTAAGTTTTTTTGTAAAAGTTTGATGTAAAATGTAAAATGAAGTTTTTCTTCATCTCACATCTCACATCTCACATCTCACATCTCACATTTCACCATTTACAATTCACAACTTACAATTCATCATTAACAATTAATAATTAAATTTGTAACATTGTTTTAAAACAGCAGTCTTATACATCAAACAATTTAAAGACCTAAGAATTATTTATGAAAAAGAGATTTTTGCAATTTGCATTAATAGCATTCGTTCTTTTTGCCCAAGATACTATTGCTCAAGAGCTTTACATGCCTCGAAATATAAAAAAAGCCTATGAAAACGGCACCCGTTCTAAAGACGGAAAACCAGGCGCAAACTATTGGCAGAACCGTGGAAAATATAATATGGAAATTTCAGTTGATCCGAAAACGAGATTGGTTAGTGGGACTGAAACCATTATTTACGAAAACAATAGCAAGGATACTTTAAGAAACTTAGTTATTCGTTTTGTAAACAACCTTCACAAGCCTTCTTCTCCAAGAGGAGGTGAAGTAAGCAATGATTTTTTAAGCGATGGATTAACGATTACTTCATTGAAAGTAGAAAATGAAGTGTATAAAGAAGACGCTAAAAACTGGGGAACTGTTGGAAATATAAAATTGCAAAAACCAATTTTACCAAATTCAAAGACCACTATAAATATTCAATGGAATTATCCTTTGTCTAAAGAAAGCGGTAGAGAAGGCCAGATTGACGAAACGACATTTTTTGTAGCGTATAGTTATCCTCGTGTTTCAGTTTTTGACGATTATAATGGATGGGATAGATTACCACATACAGATCGCCAAGAATTTTACAATGATTTCAACGATTATGTTTTTTCTGTAAAAGCACCAAAAAACTACGTGGTGTATGCAACTGGAGATTTATTAAATCCAGATGAGGTTTTGCAACCTGAATTTGCTTCACGCTTAAAAAAATCATACACAACAGATGAAATTCTGCATATTGCAAACGAGCAGGAAATGAAAAGCGGAATCGTAACGAAACAATACGATTGGAATGTCTGGAAATTTGAAGCTAAAAACATAACAGATGTGTGCTTTGGTTTAAGTGATCATTATTTATGGGACGCTAGTAGTGTTGTAGTGGATAAGAAGACAAATCGTCGCGCGAGCATTCAGGCGGCTTATAATGTTAAAGGAACCGATTTTGTGAATTCGGTAAAAAATAATCAATATGCTTTAGATTGGTTTTCTAACAATTGGCCAGGAGTTCCATATCCATTTTCTAAAATGACAGCTTTCCAAGGTTTTGCCGATATGGAATATCCAATGATGTGTAACGATTCTGAAATGGGAGATCCTATTTTTGCACAGTTAGTACAAGATCACGAAGTAGCGCACACTTATTTTCCTTTTTACATGGGAATCAATGAAACACGTTATGCCTTTATGGACGAAGGTTGGGCAACAACTTTTGAATATTTAATCGGAATTGCTGAACATGGTAAAGAGGCTGCCGATAAGTTTTATAAAGAATTTAGAGTGAAACATTATATAAGCGATCGATCTTCAGAACAAGATCAGCCCATTATAACAATGTCTACACAGGTTTCTGGCGCAGGTTATGGAAATAATTCTTATGGAAAAGCTTCTCTTTCTTATTTGGCTCTTAAAGATATGTTAGGAGATGAAATGTTCAAAAAAGCACTTCATTTTTATATGGATACTTGGAATGGAAAACATCCTATTCCGTGGGATTATTTTAATTCATTTAATACAGCAGCAGGAAAGAATTTAAATTGGTTTTTTAATAATTGGTTCTTTACTAACAATTATATCGATATTGCTGTAAAAGGTCTTTCTGCCGATAAGAAAACCATAACAATAGAAAACATTGGAGGTTTTGCAATTCCTTTTGATGTTGTAATTACGTACGCTGATAAGTCAAAGACAACTTTGCATCAAACGCCAGCGATTTGGGAGAAAAATCAAAAAACAGCTAGAATAATTTTGAAAAGCGCAAAAAAAATCGAAAAAATTGAGATTGATGGTGGAATATTTATGGATGCAACACCAGAGAACAATGTTTTAAATGTTAAATAATTGAATTAAATTTAACTAAATAAATTAAAGCGTCACTTTGTTTTAGCAAAGTGACGCTTTTTGTTTAAAATAATTAAAAATATTCAAGTTACGGAAAAACAGCACAAATATTTCTGGGAAAAATATTACGTTTGCCAAATACTAAAAATACCACCAAATCTAATGAAGAATACTTTTGTTCTGATTGCTTTGCTAAGCAGTCTTCAGTTTTTTGCGCAGAATGATCAAAAAGCAGCGTTTCAAAAAAGTAAATATGAACTAGGTGTTTCTTACTACAAAAAAGCCGATTTTGTAAAAGCTATCGACTTATTTTCTTTGGCAGCAAAGATTAAGCCGGACAACGAAATTGGAAAAGATGCTGTTAATAAAGTAGATACTTTACGTGAAATTTTAAGAAAAGAAATTCTAAGTCAAGCAATTGGAACTTGGAGAAGAACAGGAAGTCAGCCAGTTTGGTCTGCGGCAACAGCAGTTACTGCCAGTCAATCTACTTTTGACGAAGTGGTCGAAATTAAAGAAAATGAGATCTTGTTTTATGAAGTTGATAAAAAAACAAAAGTAAAGAAACTTCTAAAAACTGAAAATTTAGTTTATAATGATGCCAAAAGCACTGTTTCATTATTTTCAGAAATTATTCTTTCTGACGGAACAGTTTGGAACTGTAGTCTTAATGAAAAGTCAGATGTATTGCATGTTGTTAATGTAGCTATTAAAACAGAAGAGGGAATAAAAAAGATACAAAGTGATAATGAGGAAAATTATTACGTTAAAATGTAAGTGAATTATAAAAAAAGGGAATCGATTGATTCCCTTTTTTTATGAGTTTTATAGAAATTTAAATCCAATGGAGAGATTGGTAACTCCAGTTTTAATTTCACTGCTAGATGCATCTATATCACTAAGTCCAGCAAGATATCTAACATCAAAAGTTAGTCTCCAGACATCAACTCCTACACCTCCAAGAATGCTATGATTGTTTTTTTCTATAGCAATAGAATTGAGATTATTGCTGGTACTTATGTCTGAATAATTTTTCCAGTTGTATCCCACAAAGAGTCTCACATTTCCGAGTTTTCCAAGCGGAATAATTTTAAGTCCTGCAATTAATGAAGCATCTGTTCCAGCTAGTTTAAATTCAGTTTCTCCAACACCGTTTTGGTATACGCTAAAATTAGTTTGGCCATATCCAAATTCGCCCTGAGCATAAAAAAGCGCAAGATTTAATCGGCCAAATGCGGCAAATCCAATTCCTGTATTCGTATGATCGGAGCTGAAATTTTTGGCATTGACAGAAGTAATACTTGTAGAAAACTGCGGTCCGATTTGTATTAATTGCGCAAATCCATTGGCACAAATACATAAAAATGCTGCTAAAAGGAATTTTCTCATAACGGAATTTATTTGATTTTGGTACTATAAAAATAATCATAATAGATTAGAATTGAATGATTTGTCTGATTTATTTTTCTGTAAAGTTTTGATAGTTAGTTATATCAAGATTTCTGTTTTGCTTTTTTCGATTAAATCAAAATGAATTAATTTTGAGAAGATTTAATACATTTATATGGAAGTTAAAACAATAACCGCGAGTGATACTTGGCCAATAAGACACGAAGTAATGTGGCCAGACCAGCCTTTTGAGTTTGTTCAGCTTGAAGAAGATAATTTAGGATTTCATTTTGGAGTTTTTGAAGAAGATAAATTGGTTTCTATAGTCTCTTGTTTTATTGAAGGAAAAGAAATGCAGTTTAGAAAATTAGCTACTTTAGAAGAGTATCAAGGTAAAGGAATTGCGTCTCATCTTTTAAAATATATTCTAGAATTTGCAAAAGAAAAAGGTGTAGAAAAAGTATGGTGCAACGCCAGAACCAATAAAAAATCATTTTATGAGAAGTTCGGAATGATAGATACTTTTAAAACTTTTGTGAAATCAGGACAAGAATTTACGATTATGAAAATTTCGCTTTCTTAATTGTAAAGTTTAAGTTGTTGATTTTTAATGTTATAAATAAGTGTTTTAATTTTGAAGTAAAGTGATTAATAAAAATTAAGAGAATGAAAACGTTTTCGTTTTGTGGAACTGTTAAACCTTGTTAAAAATTCTTTTTTTGTTTTAATTCTTTTACTACTTTCGCACCGAAATGAGAAAGTTAATAGTATTTTTAGTATTCATGAATATGCTTCTGTTTGGCGGAGGCCAATATTTGAATGCAAATACTTTTGGCGCTCATACTCACCATCACCTACAGAAACATAGAGTTAAGTTTACTAATCAAGATCGTGGAACTTCAACAATTGAAGAAGCTACAGATATTGATTTAGAAGAAGATCTTGTTGGAGGTGAAGATGTTGATTTACTTACGAACAAATATTTTACTGCTTCGTATAGTTTGGTAGACGCTTTGTATTTGGCACTTTCAGATCAGTCTGCAGCGAATGATTCTAATCGTTTAAAAATTTCTACGCCTGTTTTTGGGCATTCAAATCCTATCTATATTACTCAACGAGTATTAAGAATTTGATTCTAAAGTATACATCGGTTACCTGAGTTTTGATCTCTGCGTATCTTGCTGTTGTATATTTTTTCTACTTCTGCTTATATAAAGTTAAGGTCTGGGCTAAGGCTGACTGATGCATTTTAACATCCAAAAGGAATTTTCATTCCAAAGCTTCAATCGCTTAATTTCCAAACTAAATCATGAAAAAAATCATTGTGTTCACAGGCTTAATGGCCTTGGTGTGCTTAACGAGTTGTACATCTAAAAAAGAAGAAAAAGAGGAAGTAGAAAAATTTACCGTTACTAATCCGGTTAGAATCGATACTTCATTTACAAAAGAATACGTTTCACAAATAAAATCGGTTCGTAATATCGAACTTCGCGCCCAAGAAAAAGGGTTTTTACAAAATATATATGTTGACGAAGGACAGTTTGTAAAAAAAGGACAGCTGTTGTTTAAAATTATGCCAAACATGTATCAGGCAGAATTATTAAAAGCGCAGTCAGAACAAAAATCTGTAGAAATTGAATTGCAAAATTCAAAATTACTGGCAGATAAAAATATCGTTTCTAAAAACGAATTAAGTGTCGCTCAGGCAAAATTGCAATCTGCAAAAGCTGAGGTTGCGCTGGCAAAACTTCATTTATCATTCACAGAAATCAGAGCTCCGTTTGACGGAACAATCGACCGTATTCCTTTAAAACTAGGAAGTTTAATAGATGAAGGAGAATTACTGACAAGTCTTTCGGACAACAGTCAGATGTTTGCTTATTTCAATGTTTCTGAGCCAGAATACATTAGTTATGAAACAAATATTAAAGACCGTGCAGATAACAAAGTGAATTTGGTTTTGGCTAACGGAGATATTTTTAAAGACAAAGGAAATGTTGAGGTAATCGAAAGTGAATTCAACAACGAAACCGGAAACATTGCTTTTAGAGCAAGATTCCCTAATTCTGGAAAATTACTTAGAAATGGCGAAACAGGCCAAGTTCAGATGAATGTTCCTCTTAAAAATGCTATTGTGATTCCGCAAAAAGCGACTTACGAAATTCAAGACAAAAAATATGTTTTTGTAGTTGGAAAAGACAATAAAGTAAGTTCTAGAGAAATCACTATTACTGGCGAAATCCCTGATTTATATGTAATCAAAAGTGGTCTTACAGAAAATGATAAGATCTTGCTTGAAGGTGTTCAGAAAGTAAAAGAAAACGACAAAATTAAATTCGATTACGAATCTCCTAAAGAAGTAATCAATCATTTACGCTTAAAAGCAGAATAGTTTTTTGTTTTAATAGTTTCAAGTTTCAGGATTCAAGTTACGTACTGAACCTAAAACTTGAAATCTGAAACTTGAAACATTTTAAACTTCAATAAGTTTAATCATTTAAAAAATATAAAAATGTTTAATAAATTTATTCAAAGACCTGTTCTGTCGATAGTAATATCGTTGATTATTGTCTTTTTAGGGGTATTGTCGGTTTTAAATTTACCAATTACACAATTCCCTACAATTTCACCTCCAATGGTGAATGTTACCGCAGATTATCCTGGATCTAACGGTGAATTGATGGTTAAGGCTGTTGTTATTCCTTTGGAAAGAGCCTTAAACGGAGTTCCAGGAATGAAATATATGGCTTCAGATGCTGGAAACGATGGTGAAGCTACGATAAAAGTAGTCTTTAACTTAGGAACAGATCCTAATCAGGCAGCAATTAACGTTCAAAACCGTGTAGCTTCTGTTACCAATAAACTTCCTCCTTTAGTAATTCGTGAGGGTATCAAAATCACTCGTGAGGTACCAAGTATGTTGATGTACGTGAATCTTTACAGTACAGACAAAAATACCGACATGAAGTTCTTATATAACTATGCCGATATCAACGTTCTTTCTGAATTGAAAAGGGTAAATGGTATTGGTTCTGGAGATATCTTAGGAACACGTGAATATGCAATGCGTATCTGGCTGAAACCAGACCGTATGCTAGCTTATAAAATTTCTGCTGATGAGGTAATGGAAGCATTATCTAGTCAGAGTTTGGAAGCTTCTCCAGGTAAAACGGGAGAAAGTTCTGGTAAACGTTCTCAAGCATTTGAATATGTATTAAAATATTCTGGACGTTTTACAACAAAAGAACAATACGAGAACATTGTAGTAAAAGCAAATCCAAACGGAGAGCTTTTAAGATTGAAAGATGTTGCTAAAGTTGAATTTGGAAGCTCGATGTATGATATCTATTCTAATTTGAATGGAAGACCATCTGCGGCGATTGTATTAAAACAATCTTTTGGAAGTAACGCGAATCAGGTTATTGAAGAAGTAAAAGCAAAACTAGAAAAAATCAAACAAAGATTCCCTAAAGGAATGGATTATGAAATTTCGTATGACGTTTCTAAATTCCTTGATGCTTCTATCGAAAAAGTAATTCATACTTTGGTTGAAGCATTTATCTTAGTTGGTTTAGTAGTATTCCTTTTCTTAGGAGACTGGCGCTCGACGGTTATTCCTGCAATTGCAGTACCGGTATCGTTGGTTGGAACTTTTGTATTCATGACATTCTTTGATATTTCATTGAACTTGATTACGTTATTTGCCTTAGTGTTAGCAATTGGGGTCGTCGTCGATGATGCGATTGTGGTTATTGAGGCCGTTCACGCCAAGATGGAAGAGGAACACCTCTCGCCATTTAAAGCGACTAAAAAAGCAATGCACGAAATTGCGGGGGCAATTATTGCGATTACTTTCTTGATGGCTGCGGTATTTATTCCTGTTGCCTTTATGTCTGGTCCTGTGGGAGTTTTCTACAGACAGTTTTCTGTAACTATGGCAACGGCGATTATCCTTTCTGGTATTGTGGCTTTAACATTGACGCCGGCACTTTGTGCGATGATGTTAAAAAACAATCATGGCGTGCCTAAAAAGAAAACACCTGCAAATAGATTTATTGATGCTTTCAACGAAAAATTCAATTTAGCGCAAGGTAAATATCAGAACTTACTGGGCAAAATTGTTGACAGAAGAGTAGTTACCATTGTAGCGCTTCTTGGTTTCTGTGCTGGAACATGGATCATCAGTAGTAATGTGCCTTCAGGATTTATTCCGAATGAGGATCAAGGAATGTTTTATGCGGTAATCCAGACACCTCCAGGATCTTCTTTAGAAAGAACAAATAATATTGCAGAACGAGTTCAGAAAATTGCTGAGGATATTGACGGAGTAAAATCGGTTTCTTCATTGGCAGGTTATGAAATTCTGTCTGAAGGTACTGGAGCTAACTCAGGGACGTGTTTGGTTAACTTGAAAGACTGGAGCGATAGAAAAGAATCTGTTTTGGAGATCATGCACGAAATGGAGGAAAAATGTAAAGATATTGCGGGGGCAAATATCGAGTTTTTCCAACCGCCTGCTGTACCTGGTTATGGTGCTGCCGGAGGATTTGAGCTTCGTTTATTAGACAAAACTGGTTCTGTTGATTATAAGAGAATGGAACAGGTAAATAACGATTTTGTGGCTGAATTGAACAAACAACCAGAACTATCAAACGTATTTAGTTTCTATAGCTCTAGTTTCCCTCAATACATGATGAAAGTCGACAATGATTTGGCACAGCAAAAAGGAGTTTCTATCGAAAACGCGATGAATACTTTGTCAACTCTTGTGGGAAGTAACTACGAAATCAGTTTTATCAAATTTGGTATCAATTATAAAGTTATTGTTCAGGCTTCGCCAGAATATCGTGCACAGCCAGATGATATCTTAAAATTGTATGTGAAAAATGATCGTGATGAAATGGTGCCTTTTTCTGCTTTTATGAAATTAGAAAAAGTGTACGGACTTTCAGAAATTACACGTCATAATATGTATACCTCAACACAAATCAGTGGTTCGCCAGCTGCGGGTTATAGTTCTGGTACAGCGATTAAAGTAATTCAGCGAGTAGCTGCCGAAAAATTACCAAGAGGATATGACATTGACTGGGCTGGTATTTCTGCCGATGAGGTGGCTCAAGGTAATCAGGCAATTTGGGTATTCTTAATTTGTTTAGGATTCGTTTATTTGGTATTAGCGGCACAGTACGAAAGTTTTATTCTGCCATTGTCAGTAATTCTTTCTTTGCCAGCAGGTATTTTTGGAGCTTTCCTTTTATTGAAATTAACAGGATTAGAAAACAATATTTATGCACAGGTTGCCATGGTAATGCTTATCGGATTATTAGGTAAGAATGCCGTGTTGATTGTAGAGTTTGCGATCCAAAGGCATGCAGCCGGTAAGTCAGTTTTAGATGCTGCAATGGAAGGGGCAAAAGCAAGGTTCCGTCCGATTTTGATGACTTCGTTTGCATTTATCGCAGGTTTATTACCGCTTGCTTTTGCAACGGGTCCTGGTAAAATTGGAAACAGAACCATTGGTACTGCAGCAGCTGGAGGTATGCTTATCGGAACCATTTGCGGTGTATTTGTAATTCCAGGCTTGTATTTCATATTTGCTAAAATTGCTGAGAAACACAAATTGGTAAAACATGAAGAAGAAAACCCATTAACAGAAGAAATTGACAACAATCATGTATAAAGTTAAATCATATCAATATAGTATTGCGTTTGCTGTATGTCTAGCAGTTGCAGGGTGTAAAACCCCTGCACCTGAGGCAGCAGTTACTACCAGTACACCAGTTCCAGAATCGTTTGGCTCAACAGTTCAGACTCAGGATGCAAACAGCAATACGGCAGCATTAAACTGGAAAGATTATTTTAAAGATCAGAATCTAGTTGATTTAATAGATACGGCTCTTAAAAACAATCAGGAATTAAATATCACTTTGCAGGAAATTGAAATAGCAAAAAATGATATTCGCGTTAAAAAAGGACTTTTATTGCCAACTGCAGGCTTGCGTGCCGGAGCTGGAGTAGAAAAAGTGGGTAGATATACCAGTCAAGGTGCAGGTGATGCTACTACAGAGATTAAACCAGGTGTAGAAACTCCAGATCCGCTTGGAGATTTTACGATTTCGGCTTATGCAAACTGGGAAGTAGATATCTGGAAAAAACTGCGTAATTCTAAAAAAGCAGCTTTAAATAGATATTTGGCTACAGTAGAAGGTAAAAACTTTGTAATTACAAACCTCATCGCCGAAGTTGCTGATTCGTATTATGAATTACTAGCTTTAGACAATCAGTTGGATATTGTAAAACAAACGATCAAATTGCAGACTAACGCTTTAGAAATTGTAAAAGTTCAAAAACAAGCCGCAAGAGCAACAGAATTGGGAGTTAAGAAATTTGAAGCAGAGGTTTTAACTTCACAAAGTATGGAGTTTGATATTTTGCAACAGATAAAAGAAACCGAGAATAAAATCAACTTTTTGTTGGGTAGATACCCTCAGGAAGTAAAAAGAACAAGCAGCACTAATTTCTTAAGTTTATTGCCAGCTTCTGTAAGTTCTGGAATTCCGTCTCAATTGTTACAAAACCGTCCAGATGTTAAACAAGCAGAATTGGAATTGGTAGCTTCAAAATTGGATGTAAAAGTGGCTCGCGCCGAGTTTTACCCATCTTTGGATATTACGGCTGCAATTGGAGTACAGGCTTTCAAACCTTCTTATTTGTTCACTATGCCAGAATCGCTATTGTATTCTTTGGCTGGAGATCTTGTTGCTCCTTTGATTAATAGAAATGCAATTAAAGCAGAGTTTGCAAGTGCCAATGCAAGACAGATTCAGGCATTGTACAATTACGATCGTACAGTTTTAAATGCTTATTTAGAAGTTTCAAACCAAATGTCTAAGATCGAGAACCTTCAAAAAGGATACGATCTTAAATCAAAACAAGTTGATGCTTTAAATACTTCGATTGATGTGTCAAACGATTTGTTTAAATCGGCCCGAGTAGATTATTTTGAGGTTTTGATGACGCAGAGAGACGCGTTAGAAGCAAAACTAGAATTAATTGATACTAAAAAAGAACAATTAAATGCTGCAGTTCATGTCTATAGAGACTTGGGGGGCGGATGGAAATAATATTGCCAATTAATTTGTAGAAAGAAAGCCTTTTGGGAGTAAAATCCTGAAAGGCTTTTTTTGTAAGAAAATTATCTTATATTTGCATTTCACTGTTCTGAAAAAAAAGTGACCATAAACCTCGGAAGCTATTATTTAGTTTTCGGGGTTTTTTTTGCCTTTTAAATTTTTACCTATTGTTAAATTTTAATATTTTTCTTACTTATATAAACGGTCTTATTATATTTACAATATAATTATGTAATATTTTATTTACTTAAATACCACTTCTCATTTATTGATTAAGGTTATAAAATCTACAAAAGCCTGTAAAATAATCAATAACCTTTTAGATATGAGTTTTTTAGCAAAATTAGAATTAGACAATGAAGTGTTTAATGTTTTAGAATTTGATGTTCATTTTACCCAGAATGTCGATAACAACGGAAAACCGGCCAACAAGACAAAAGGCGGACAGATAAAACTTGTAATAGAAACCACACAGACAGATCTGTTTTCAGACTGGATGGTATCTCAGACCAGTGTAAAAGACGGAAAAGTCATTTTTTATCGCAGAGACGCTATGAGCACCATGAAAAATGTAACCTTTAAAAAGGCCTTCTGCATATCGTTTCATAAGAGTTTTAGAAGTGAAGGATCAGTTCCTATGGTTACTGAGATTTTGATTTCATCAAACGAAGTAAAAATTGGGAATACAATTTTTGAAAACAATTGGAAAAACTCATAGCTCTTTTAAAAAACAACTAGTATGGCATTGCAAACAATTACGAATATTAAAATTGGCGAAATAAGAATTGCTAATTTCAACAAATTAGAAGTTTTTCAGACGATTCACGACCACCACACTTTTTCCTTCGAAGTAAGACAAGATTTATTAGTAGAAGAATTTAAAAGTGTGATGCCTTTTTCCCAAAAGTTATACGGAGAAAAAATAAGCATAGAAATAAAACCTATAGAGGGTCTGGAAGATCTTATTATTGGAGCAGATTCTAAAGATTACATCATGCAGTTTTACGGCATAGTAACCGAAGTTAAACTGCAAAAATCCCGTATTAAAGACGTAGAAGAAACCATCGTAATAAAAGGAAAGAGTACTACAATACTTTTAGAAAACGGACCCGAATGCAATTCGTTCACCAACATGTCTCTGAATGATATTGTAAAAAAAGTAAAATCAGACTGTGATATTGATATCGATGTAAGACCTTTTTATTTAGACAACCTGCCTTACACTGTGCAGTACAACGAAAGCAATTTTGCTTTTCTAAATCGTTTGGCAAAAAGAAATGGGCATTGGTTCTATTATAACGGAAGAACAGCCATTTTTGGAAGTCCGGGCGGTGTGGGTGCAACGCCAAAATTAATGTATGGAATAAACATGCAGGATTTTGATTATACCCTAAAGCTTATCCCTGCACTGTTTAAAGTAATAGAAAACGATAACAATGACGGCCAGTATAAAACTGATGAAACTTTAAAATATAGAAAAGAAGCCGATGGTTTCCATCAAAACTTTTTAAACAGGTCTAATGAAGTTTTTAATAAAGAAACCATTATACAGTTAAACCAAACTCCTGTGGGCGGATCTGGAAGGCGATCTTCTGAAGAATATGCCAAAAACAAAATGCGATCTGTTTTGAGCGGTTTAGTAGAAATAAAAGCTTCAAGCGAAGTTCCAGGCATTACTATAGGAAACGAAGTAAGAGTAACAGGTGTCGACATGCAGTTAGAAAGTTCTTATCGCGTTACTCAGATAACACATATTTGTGATGACGGAGGCGGTTACGAAAACCATTTTACAGCCGTAAATTTTAACGGTTCTGTGTTTTCTCCCGAAACAGATCCAGATTTAGTGCCCTATTGCAAAAGCCAGACCGCCATTGTAACCGCCAATGCAGATCCTGACGGACTAAGCGGTATACAGGTACAGATGCCGTGGCAGGCAGCCAAAGGCGAAACCACACCTTATATTCCTCTAATGCAGAATTATGGAGGCGATGCCAGAGGTTCTCATATCATTCCTGAAATTGGCGATACCGTTTTTGTAGACTTTCAGGGCAATAATGCCGAATTGCCTATTGTATTGGGAACTATGACCAGCAGAAAGGAAAAAAGCGGTTATAGTACGCCTAATAATGATATAAAGGCAATAATGCATAGCCGAAGCGGAAACAGAATTATAAATGATGATGCTACGGGCGACATTACAATAGAAAGTCAAAAAGGCGAAACTATAGCTGTAATTCATGGAGATGGAAACATCAGGTTTAAAGCTCCAAAAAATATTGAATTGGAAGCAGGAGAAGATATTATTATGAAAGCAGGGAGAAATGTCAACGTAGATGCAAAAGAGAATATTGATATTGAGGCAGGAAATAATATTTCTGAAGAAGCAGAAAATGACATTTATATAAGTGCAAATGGGAATGTTATGGAAAAATCAGATAATAGAACTGAAATTGCTGAAAAAGATTTTAAACGAACATCCGACACTTCAAATGAAATTGCCTCTGAAGCGAATCTTTATAGTCACCAAGAAAATATGACAATACAAAGCGGAAAGCAAGTTTTAATTAATAGCGCAGAAAAATCTAATCTTTTTTAATTTAATTTTTATGGCGATTACAAAACAAGCAAAGAATATTCAAATAAAAGTGAGTGATTCTTATCAATTAACTGTTGGCAGAAAACTTGAAAAAAATGCCAATAAATTGAATTATGAAGCTACAAAAGACGATTTGAATTTGATTTGTGGTAAAAAAATAATAATAAACGGTGAGAAAAAATAGTATTAAGAAATACAACATCTTATTATGTTTCATCATAATAATAGTGATAACTGTAGTAACAATAACAATGAGTTCATATATAGAAAAAAAATATGAGTGGGCAGCAAATATTTGTGCACCAAGAGAGTATCCTGTAGAAGTTTATACAGGAGCAGCAGGAGGCTATTTTTTTAGCCAAATGGGTGGATTTAGCAATTCTGGCTGGGGAGGATTGGGTAGTATCGATTATATAAAAGCACCAGTGCCAGACAGACTTGATATGACATGGTTATCATATGTAGACAATAAATTCTATAAAGGCGACTGGAAACTCCCTACAGAAAAAATAAAAAAGCTTTTTGATGAAGGATTTCCAGCTAAACCAGGTTTAGAAAATGTAAAGGAGTCTTATGATTATATAAATATTGGTCTCGGACCAAAAGGAATGGTTATAGTATGGGTAGCGGGGGCTGGTAGTCAGGTGGAAGTGGCGCGATTTCAGGCTCATGAAACGGTAATAGATCCTAAACTTATTATCGAAAGCGAAATGTATATGTTTCGAAAAGGTTATAGTCAACATAGATTAGAAAACAATTTTGTTATATCTGAAGACGTTCGGGAACAAATCAAACAATACGGTTATCCCCAATCAGAAGTTTATGAGGAGTATAGAGAAAAATATTTATGGAAACCACGAGTAATCTTGCCGGAAGGTTCTAAGCTTACTTCAATGTACATTAAAATGTGTAATGGAGAAAAGGAAGATCCTTATGATAAGCCAATAGATATGAAATATAGAGCCATTCCTTACGCTTTTCAAATTTACTGGTCAGTTGCTAATGGCAAAAAAGAACGACGGTTTGTGTCTAGAATTGCTTTTACTAACGATAAAGAATATTGGGCAAAATATCTTAAACCTATGGGTAAGGATGAAATTCCTGTAGATTTTGATAAAAACGAGATTCGAATGCTGTATAAAGAGCATCTTGATAAAAATAAATCTGCAGAAATGGTAATAAAAATCGATCCTACAAAACAAGAGGACGATAAGTGGGTAGTAGATTTTTATATAGAACAAGAAGGGAAAAAATATAATTTAAATCAAAATTGTCAAGATTCTGGTAAACTAAACTAAGATGAGTATAGTATTTGGAGATTACACGCCACCTAAAAAAGAATTGAAAACTAATGAAGTAATCATTGGTGTTTTTTTTGACGGCACCAATAACAATAAAAATAATACCAAAGCCAAAGAATATTATGATAAAAGGGCAAGAGGCGAAAAATTGACTCCAAAAGAAACAATTTCGGCAGATGCTTATCGAAAAAATGGGAAAGACAAAGAAAGTAGCAGTTATTACAATGCTTGGTCGAATGTGGCAAGGTTGAGTGATGCTTACCCTTTAGAATTAACCACATATATTGACGGTATTGGTACGGAAACTGAAAAAGCTGATTCTGTATTAGGGGCTGGTTTAGGTACGGGATTTGTTTTTAGTGGTACTGGAATATTAGATAAAGTAGAAGAGGGCTGTAAAGAAATAGTCAATAATTTAAAAAGGAATAGTATTTCAGAAGTAGATATTCTGTATTTAGATGTTTTTGGTTTCAGCCGTGGTGCAGCTGCCGCTAGAGTTTTTTTAGATGAAATTAGTCAAAAAGCATATCCATTATCGGCTAATCGAAAAAATAAAGGAGGCGCTTTGGGGTATTATTTGGCACAAAAAGATATTAAGGTAGGTTTAATAAAAGTTCGTTTTTTAGGTCTTTTTGATACGGTATCTTCTTACTCGACTTTAATCGATGGGAAACCAAATTTTGATAATGACACTAAGCAGTTACCATTAAATAATCTAAATAAAGCAGAATCAGTTATGCATTTTACTGCTGCAGATGAGCATCGAAATAATTTTTCACTTACTACAACTAACGTCGGAAAAACAAGAGAATTCCCGGGTGTACACTCAGATGTTGGAGGAAGTTATAATAATGGTATTGAAGTAGTAAAAGTAATCGAGAAAAACTTTAAAGAAAAATTGGAGAAACTTTCAGAGAAACTAGTTGATAGTGCTTGGTATTTAAAAGATCAATTAGAGATTTCTTTTTTTGGTCCTCAACATGAACTTAAAGGCACTAGAAATTTAAAAAACTCATACAGTTATATTCCATTGCATTTTATGGCAGAAGCTGCGATAAAGCAGAATGTTCCTTTTGATAATACAAAATTGGTTATTGATAAGTATAATATTTCAAATAATCCATTATTAGCTCGAGTAAAAAAACGTTTACATAAGTATGTTTTTGAAAACGCACAATCATATACTTTTAAATGGTATGGAAATATTCATGAAAAGTATAAAGGAGTAAAAAATGGAGACAGCAGATTTGAAGCATATCAGCAAGAACTACAAGAGCAAGAAGATTTAAGAACGTTGCGAAACCAATATTTGCATTGGTCTGCAGATAATGGTTCTATTGGGATGGAACCAACAAAAGATCGGAAGCGTAAAACGTTTTAAAATAAAATTGCTCAATCAAATCGGTTATAAATAATAATTTAAACAATAAAAATGAAATTAGTCCTAACAATCTTTTTACTAATATTAATTGCTATATCTGTACAGACCTATTTTTTAAATGGAGAACCCCATTCTGAGGAGGCAGTATGCTTTGGAGCTCTTATAACGACTGATATACTATTAATCTTTGTTTATCTTCGTGAGAGCGAGAATTTACTGTATAGAAGAGTAATAGGGACTCTATCATGTTGTTTTGTAATTATTACAGTCAATTTTTATCTGTTTTTTTTGTACATACAGGAATTGGGTAGAGCTTTTAGAAATTAAATTTATGAAGGAAGAAGTAATGTATAATCGAACGAATAAATTGCTTACATTAATTTTGATAATAACAGTAATTGCAAATGTTATTCAATGTTATAATTATAAACCAAATGAAAGATTTGACTGGACAGGAGGTGTTATAAGTAGTAAAGGAAATATTGTACAGGTTGTAGTCTGTGATTTTAAAGGAAATGATTATCATATTAATAAAGATAAGATACTGGATAATAGTTGGAATGAAATTAATGGTTGCGAAGACTATATGAAGAATGTTTTTTTTCCTGATAGTCTGTCGATAAAATGGTTTTCTTACAAAGAACAAAAATTTTATGGTGGTGATTTTGTTTTGCCAATTGAAATGATCCGAACAAAAGCGGTACAAATGGGAATGCTTCCGAGTGTCAAAAATGATTATGACTCTGATAAGATTCTTCATTTTATTGCTGAAGTTCAGCCCAATGGGAAATTTGCAGTTTGGATGCAAAAGTTTGATAAAAACGACAAGGATACAAAATTTAAAATTGGAACATATGAAGCCAAAGAAATAAAAGCAACTTGTCATACCCGATAGCGCGGATTTGCAATCCGTGCCCGCAAAGATTGGTTTTCAATTTTAAGTAAAAAACAAAACCCTGCAAATCTCAATTCGCAGGGTTTTCATTTTTTATTGAAATAATTTACCTATTACTAGCACAAGCCTTATAAATCTGCTTTTCTGAAAATGGCGATAAGGCTTCGGCGAGATTTCGGCTTGTTCTTAAACAGCTCAGTATTTTTTGCCTTAATTTAATATCGTCGCCAAATTCTGTATGCATGAGGAGCTCGAAGATTTCCTGCAAATACATGGGCTGTTCTTTGTAATCTCCCTCAAACAATTCGTCTGAAAGGAAATTAATTACGGATGGCATTACATCACGATGTGTTGGTTTTTGATTTTCTTTTAGCATAATCGAAAATATTAGACACACGAAACCCTCGCTTTAGATGTGCTAAAATACCCGAATAGGATAGATTTACCATTGTTTCCGCAGGTACATCATGGCGAGGGATTCGCTTATGTTAACTTATAAAGTTTTTAGGATAATATCCTAGGTATTTTAGCAAAGCAAAGATATGCTTTTATTTTAAAAAGAAAGAAAAAACTTACTTTTTATTTTTTTGTTTTAGCTCAGAATTTAGGTTTAAAACAAAGATAGAAAATATTATTTGTGGTTGAGTTGCGCCCTTAAAAGGCTTTTTTATTATTTATAAAATAGTCAAACTAGTATTTTTATACGGCTTTAAAATTTCTTCGTCTCGAGAAACATTGGTTACCAAGACATCAATATCTTTTATTGGGCAGACAAAATAAGGTTCGGCGGTTTCTACTTTTTCGATAGAGCTTAAAGCAATAACAAAGTTGGAGTTCTTAATCATATTTTTTTTCAGCATAGAATCGTCGTATAAAATTCCTGTAATTCCTCTTTCGTGATGAATACTGCAGATTCCTAAAATGAAGATATCTGCTCTAAAATTTCTAAAGAAATCAATTGTTTCAATACTCGAAGTAGCAAAAGAAGTTTTACACATTTTACCGCCTGCAAAAATTAAATCAATATTGGGTAAATCTTCAACCAACGAAGCTATGGGGAAACTATTGGTAATAACCGTCAATTTTAAATCGTAAGGAAAGCTTGCTACCAAAGCTAGAGAAGTGGTTCCGCCGTCAATAAAAACAACTTGCCCGTCTTTTAAATACGAAATAGCTTTTTGAGCGATAATTTTTTTGTTTTCGATATCATGTTTTTCTCTCTTTCTGTAATGCAACGGCATTGGAGAAGGAGCGACCGCGCCACCGCGAACAGCTTTTAAAAGTCCTTGATCTGAAAGCTCTTTCAAATCACGTCTGATTGTATCTTCAGAAACACTCAAATATTCGCTTAATTCTACCGAAGTTACACGATGTTCTTTAGATAAATATTCTAAAATGGTTTGTTGGCGTTCTTCCTTTCTCATTTTTTTTTGCGGTTTTATATTGCAAAAATAAATAAAAAATTGCAATATTTTGCTGTTTATTGCAATTTTTGCATAATTTAGCAGCAAAATAAAATTACAAATGAAAAAGAAATCAATTGCAATCGACATGGATGGCGTGCTTGCTGATGTAGAGGCACATCTAATCACTTACTTCGAAAGAGATTTCGGAATAAAAATTTTAAGAGAAGATATTCAAGGTTTAACAGAAGAAGAAGCTTTTTATGGTCGTGAGAAAGTGATGAGTGTTTTAAACTCTAAAGACTTTTTTAGGACATTGCCCGTAATAGAAGATGCTGTAGAAAGTTTAAAACTTTTACAGGAGGAATTTGAGGTTTATATTGTTTCTGCCGCAACCGAATTTCCGCTTTCTCTGAATGAAAAAGTAGAATGGCTTGCAGAACATTTTCCTTTTATCAATTGGCAGAACATTGTTTTATGCGGAAGCAAAAGCATTATCAATACTGATTATCTAATCGATGATCATCCAAAGAATTTAGATTTTTGCATGGGTAAGCCTATTATGTTTACAGCATTTCATAATGCCAAAAAAGAGAATTATTTGAGAGTAAATAATTGGAAAGAAGCTGTTGCTGTTTTGAAAGAAGCAGTTTAACGCAAGGTAATTTTAAAAATTACTTGTTTTTTGAAGAAAAAGCCTTTCAGAAATTTTCCGAAAGGCTTTGGTTTATTTAGGGATTGCTATTTTAGCTTTAAATCCGTTTTGGGGTTCTGTTTCAAATTCGATGGTTCCTTTGACAGTCTGAATGCGGTGCTCCATATTTTGAAGTCCATTTTTAGAAATCTTTGTTTTCTCACAGCCAATTCCGTTATCGGTGTAGTTTATTAGGATTGATTTCTGATCGCTATCAAATTTTATCACGACCAGACTTGCTTTGCTATGCTTTTTCATGTTCACCATTAATTCCTGTAGCACTCTTCCAATGGTGATTTTCTTTATCTCATCTACATCTTCCCAGTTTACACTTTCCAAATTAGTGGCAATGATGTTTCTCTCAGCCGTGTTGTAGGCAGAAAGCATTTCTTTTATGCTTTTGGTAAAGTCTTTGCCCGTTTCAATCTTATTGTTTTCTTTTGAAATTCCTCTCACACGACCATAAATATCATCTAATTTCTGTAGAAGATTCTCTTTTGTATTTTCTACAGCAAGTGGCTGAGATTCGGCAAAAGCAATTACTTGGAATACATCATTGGCCAATTCGTCATGGATTTTTTTAGAAATTCTGGTTTCTGTGTCGTACGAACTTTTAAACTCGATAGCCTTGTTTTTGTTTTTATAATATCGGATCAAAATTGCAATTAGAATGACTAAAAAGAAAAATACAATTACGAATACAATTCGTAGATATTTGGCCTTTTGAAGAGATAATTGATTTTCTGCTTTCTCTAAGCGTAGTTTTTCGTTTTCATCTTTTTCCTTTTTCGCATCGTACTTAATTTTGGCAGACTTATTTTTAAAATTGTTTCTAACCTTAATAATGCTATCATTTAATGTGAAAAACTGCTGTATGTACTTGTTAGTATTAGGACTGTTGTCATTTGAAATTAAAATTTGCAGCGCTTCTAATCTTTCATCTATGCTATTTATGTCTGTTGCTACTTTATAGGCCAAAAGAGCATTCTCATCCGATTTTTTTACGTTTTTTTTAGAATAGTAATCGGCAAGGTGGAGATAGCTTTCGATACTTCCATATGTATCTTGACGATCAATTCGGATATTTAGCCCCTCAGTCATTAGATGAAACCCTTTGTCTTCCATACCATTCTTAAAGTAAGCATAGCCTAAATTATCGATCAATGTAGATTTGTCATCTGGTGTCACTCTTTTCTTCAGGCTTTCACTTGAAAGAGATTGTAGAAGAGAGTCTAATATAGGGATTGCTTTACCGTATTTTTTTTGATGAATGTAAACAGTAGCAATATTCTGTATAGGAGCTTGTTTAAATAGAGGATCTTTATATTGCTCAGCAGCTAGTTTGTAGTAATAGATGGCGTCATCATAAAGAGAAAGTTCTTTGTCAGCAATGCCCAATAAATTATACATGCTACCAGTATTGTCCCCTCCTTCTTCTTTACTAAATAATAACGCTTCTGTTGCAAGTTCCTTACTGCCATAATAATCTCCATTTCTTTGATGAATTTCTGCTATTTTAATAAGTGCATAAGAAATATTGGCACTGTCTTTTAAGATTTCATAAAGTGCCTTTGATTTATTGAATTGGTAAAAAGAGGTATTAAAGTTTTGTTTGTCAAAGTTCTCTATGGCTTTGCTTCGTCTAAAAAGTGCCTCTTTACGTATAGCTTCTGTCTTAAGATTGACAGTCTTTTTTTCTTCGCATGAAAAAAGAAAAAGAAGTATAATAAAATAAAAAAACGGGGACCGTAACATACAAATTTACTTTCCCCGAAAATAGTAATTAATTAAATACCAAAAATATATTTATTAAGGTCTTGGAGGGTTCGCTGAACCTCCTTTATCACCAGGACCGTCTGGATCTTCTCCATCGCCACCAATAGATAGATTAGCACTCTTTTCAACTTTCTTTTTAGGTTGAGTCTCATACTCATCAGGAGTACAAGAAAATATCGTGAACAATAGCGCAAAAGCGATAAATAGTATTAGTTTTTTCATTTTAATTTAATTTAGAAATTAGACATAGGTATGGCTGTCCGGAGTTAACCAGATCTTGGAATTGCGATACCAAAATTGTTTTTTGGGGAAGTAGATCGTGTAGACCTGTAAGACGTAATTTATACTTCCCGAATAAACTCGGTCTTACGGTTTTCCACAATGTTAATTAGAACTAGTTTTATATTTTTGTTTTAGTCTGCAGACAAAACTTGAACTAATTTCTGATGCAAAGTAAAGGCGCTTCTAGATCACTGTTGATAAGGGATTCCCGGAATTCCTGCGTTTTCCTGATATTCCCGAGAATTCCCAATAAAACGAAATGAAAGGCCTATTTTTTTAAATTAATTGTTATTTAATTCTAAACAAATCTCTATTATTATAGATGCAATAAGTCCGTCAAAAGTTGGTTGAGAACAGTAAAAAAAAATATATAAATAATATAGAATTGGAACAAAAATTGAAAGTGCTAGAAAGGGTTTAATAGTAGAAGTCGAAAATAAAGGCATAGAAGAAAGTTTTAGTGAAAAATGAAATTAAAGAGTCTAAAGAAGTTCTTAAAAAAGGCAAGATGAATAATACATTAGAAGCATATAAAAAGGCGATTAAAATTAAATATGAAATCGAAAAGGAGGGAGAATACTTTGATTTTCTGTACAGCCCGTCGCGCGGGAAACTCCGCGATTTGTGTTGGCTTATTTTTGAAGATAATCCGACCCAAGACGATTTAAATGTTTTTAGAAATTTATTGTGCTTAGATTTTGACCATACTCAAAAGAATAAGTTTAAAGATCAGAAAGACAAGTTTAGGCCTATTGAAACTTTCTTTAAAGGAGAAACAGATCCATCAAATATTGATGCGATAAATCTTGCCGCAGTGATAGTCGATTTTCAGCCGCGCCCTTTTAAAAAGTTCAATGAAAAATGTAGAATTGAAGAAGCGAAACAAATGAAAAGTGTCGTTAAAGAGGTAACGGTTGAAATTGAAAATAGCGGCATAGAGAAAAAAGTTTTAGTGGAAAATGAACATGAAGAGTCGAAAGAAGTTCCTAAAAAGAGAAATTCTTTATTTGATTTAGCAGATGAATTTTCTAAAAAAATAGTTCAGAAAATACAACCAGAAAAAATAATTATGGTTGCAGTTGGTGCAGTCGTACTTGTATCGTCTGCGTGTGTAAACTTGGTGAAGAAAAAAGAGTAGAAATAAATTCTAACCGATTTTTGATTGCATTTTGAAAAATAAAATGCGTGAAGCGATAAAAAGAATAATTTTTTGAGGTGTGATTTGGGTAGTTAAAAAGTACGTTTTTCGGCATATATTTACTGTTATTTACACTATAAAGATAAGAAAAAAATCCCGTTAAACCTAATAAAAATCAATGAAATAGCACTTTTTTTGTCTGAAAAACGTGTTTTTTTTTTGATAATTTGAAACCCACTTATTTCCATGTAACAAGACAGAAAAAGTCACTTTTTCGAGCAGCCGAATTGCAATAAAATTATCTATATTTATAAAATTAAAATAGATTTCGAATCTATCAGTATTAGTTACAAAAACATCATTTTATGAAAAAGCTTCTATTACTCCTAATTGTTTTATGCGCCGTCAGCTGTAAAAAATATGTTGTCTCATTTGAACAGCCAACCAATATGAAATTGGACAATATAAAACTAGAAGTGTATATAGATAAAGAAAAAGTTCAAGACATTAATTTAAAAGCTACAGAAGCATTACCAACTTACGAAACAGTTGGACTGTCAGTTTCTGGTGAAGGAAAACATTTACTTCAAGTTAAAGTAAAAGATACGACCTTTAGTTTTGATGTAAAATATCCAGAGGAGAAATTTATTAGGATTATAACTAACTTAAAACCTAATGGGAAAATCCATGTTGGAATCTTAAAACAGAATTATAAATATAAGTCTTAATACTATTTGGGTCTAGTTTTTTAAAAGCAAAGAGCATAAAGATAAACGCAAAGTTCGCAAAGCAATTATATATAGCTTTGCGAACTTTGTTTTAACTGAAAGTTATCTAAAAAAAAACTTAGCGCACTTTGTGAAAACTCTTTGTGTACTTTGCGGTAAAATCAAACAGTTAGGATAAAAAATCCTTAAACCACAATCCAGAGTTTTTTATCGTTCTTTTTTGCGTTTCAAAATCAACGTGAATTAATCCGAATCGGGCATTATATCCTTCGGCCCATTCAAAATTATCGGTTAGAGTCCAGACAAAATAACCATCGACATTTAAGCCGTCTTGTTTTGCTTTTAAAATCTGTTCTAAATTGTCCTGAATAAAATGAGTTCGTTTTATATCGTGCACTTTTCCGTTTTGAACGGTGTCAGGAAAAGCAGCGCCGTTTTCAGTTACAATGATTTTTCTGATTCCGTCATATTCATTAAACTTTTTGAGAATATGATACATTGCTGGCGGATAAACTTCCCAACCCATATCGGTAGCAATTACATTTCGCTTTTCGGCACTTACTAATTCTGCACCGATATACGGAATCAACATGGACGATTTTACCACTTCACGAGTATAACATTGCAAACCAATGAAATCGAAATCGAAATCGAGATTCTTTAAATCGTCTTCTAAAATGTAATTATTGAGTTTTTTAAGAACCGGAAGATCTTTCTGCGGATAACCTAATCCTAAAATGGGCTCTATAAAAGTTCGGTTTAATAAAGTATCGACACGTTTTGCGGCTTCGACATCTTTTGAGCTTTCTGTAGCAGGTTCAATATGCGTGCACGAAAAAGTGGTTCCGATATTCGCATTCGAAATTCGTTCTCGAATTATTTTGGCTCCAGCAGCAGTTGCAAGAGTAACATGATGCATGGCTTTTAGGTAATTTGTAATTCCTTTTTTACCTGGTGCGTGAATGCCTAAAAAATAACCTGCGCCTGTAAAGACAGAAGGTTCATTAATTACCATCCAATTTTTTACACGATCGCCAAAATACTGTACGCAGACTTCAACATAATCTTTAAACCAAGAAACAGACTCTCGGTTTGTCCAACCTCCTTTTACTTCTAGATCGTGTGGTAAATCCCAATGATAAAGTGTTATCCAAGGTTCGATTCCAGAAGCTAGCAGCGAATCTATTATTTTGTTGTAATAATCGATTCCTGCTTGATTAATAGGATGAACGCCTGTAGGCATAATTCTCGGCCAGCTGATAGAAAATCTAAAATTAGGAATATTTAATTCTTTAATGAGACCAATATCGTCCTGATAATTGTTGTAGAAATCGCAAGCAGTTATGGCATGATGACCGTTTTTAATTTTCCCTTTTTGAGAAGTAAAAACATCCCAGATAGAAGAACCTTTTCCGTCAGAATCATGAGCACCTTCAATTTGGAAAGCGGCAGTTGATACACCCCACAAGAAATCTTTACCAAATTGGTTTTTGTTCAGAAATGAGCTTTCAATTTTATTCATTCAATCGTACTTTCCTTTATTTATAAACTATTTATTAATGTAGGAAAGAAGATTGCATAGCTCTTAAGAAAAGCCATTCTTTGAAAGAAACTAGAAAATTTAGATTGAATAATTTCATGACGATTAGTTTTATACCAAATTAAAAAAACTAATGTGAAATTATTGTAAAGGCATTATTATCAAATGATTAAATGTTAGAATGGGAAGATCTTTAATCTTCCCATCCGCAAAGTGTCAAGCCTAAACCTTTAGCCTGTTTGAGAGAAGTTTTTACCGTACCGTGACTACAAGAGCTTAAGCCACGACAATTTTCATTATAATGATATTTTTTAGCCCCAGTAGGCCCGCAGATAAAAACGTTGTCTTCTACAGGATGAAAAGAAGTGCAAAAAATAAAAAGTAAGAGTAGAGTGTATTTCATTAGTTTGTTTTTATTTAACGACTAGATTATATTCGTTTCCTTTTTTGTCAATAGCTTTTAGTTTTCCGTGAGAAACCCATTCGGTATTAATTTCTAATTCTGGAATGCTATCTGTTATTAAAATCCCTGCGCCGTATTTTCCTTCTGTATTAATGTTTCCAAAAACCGAATCGCCTAGCATGTTTATTCCCTTTACATGATAATTGTACTTATATTGCCCTGGATGCCCAGTTCTATACTCGTATTTATATACAGGATTTACATGATATGTTTTGGCTTCTTCTGCTGTAATAGTTTTGCGGTCGTCAGCGTTAATAGCGCTTTTGTAAAATGAATTTACTTGCGGTAATGGAGGTGGAGCGCTAGCTTTTTGGCAGGAATAAAATGCAAATATTAAAAGTAAGATGAGGTAGTTTTTTTGCATAGGCGATGTGGTGTTTAGTGGGAGCTAAAAACTTATTTGGTAGCGATAAATTTAATTAGAATTAAATTCTTTAAAATGAGTACTTATACGGGATTTAATTCTGTTTCGTAAAGTGCTACAGTTTCTAATAATTCCTTTTCGTATTGATAAATATCATCAATTGAGGATATTGCAATTTTAGCTTCGCTTTTGTTATTATTGAAAAGACTTATGTATTTTTTCCCGCCATTTAAGTGAAGTCTGCAGAGCGGTTTACGATTGTTATCATCTAGCAGTATTCCAAAATAAGATTGTGTATCGCGAGATACAATTCTTGCCGTTGGCAGTTTTCGACGTAAAATAGCAACTACAATACGATAACCATCAAGTTCTTCTTCGGTTGTTACGACTTTATTGTCATCTTCAACAGAACTAATTTCTTCATCTTGTTGTTTAATCGTTTCTTTACTTAAAGCGGCATTTAAACGATCATTAATCTTGTCGTTAATGAATTGACTAACTGATTTCTGAACTAAATCTTTAAATTCATCTACAACTTTTTCAGTTAATCTGCCCGTGTATATTTTACTTGCAAATAATTTTGTAAAATCATTCGAAGGATTCTCTAATTCAGCGTTGATCAGTTTCTTAATTTCTTTAATGTATTTTAGAGAGCTGGCATTGCTCACAATATTATCAACGTCAAAATTTGCTTTGTGAAATTTCGCAATTTCGTTTATTGTATTTTCTTTTAGATTACAAATATCAAATTCCAAAAAAGGCTTTTCATCCATTTTATTTTGATCATCCAAATCGGTAAAGAATTGATAATTTATTCCGTTTGTTAAAAGAGCAAATCGGGTTTTTGTGACATGAAAATAACGGAATAACTGAGAATTATGAACCGTAAGTTTTTCTTTCCAGCTTTTGCATTCCACAATTATTATCGGTTCTCCATTTTGGAAGATCGCATAATCTACTTTTTCACCTTTCTTTAATCCAAGATCTGCAGTAAATTCAGGAACGACTTCAAGCGGATTAAATGCATCATATCCCAAAATATGGATAAAAGGCAAGACAAAAGCATGTTTAGTAGATTCTTCTGTTTCAATTTTACTTTTCAGCTGATTTATTTTATCTGCCAATGATTTTAGTTGAATGTTCATTTCCATAGGTTTAGAATTTAAATTAATAATTCAAAAGTAAAACCAATCAAAATCAGTATTTTATGGAAAACCGTAATGAAACAGAATTTTAATAGAAGAAGTGTTTTAAACGGAAAAAAGAGGACAATGAAGTTCCTCTTTAAAACATATTGTTTTTACTAAAATGAGTTTTACTATAAATCTTAATCTTAGTTTCTGCAATCAATCATGATAGTGCCAGCTTGGCAAATGTATATGCTATTAACTCTTGAGTCGTCTTGGTAATGATTCTCGAGATCTTTCTTTAATTCTTCGTATTCTTCTGAAGTTACAATTTTTTGTATTTTTACATTTACCAAACGACCAATTGGAGAAATAGTATACAGTCCGTCACTAGTGGTCTTAGAATATTTTTCAGGAGAAAATCCATAGCTCTCATATTCTGTTTGTAGAGATTGCACAAATGAATCTGTTTCTTTATATAATTCACTTTTGGTTGAACAGCCAAAGATTGTAATTAGAGTAAAAAGTAATACAATTTTTTTCATAATTTAATATTTTTAAAAATTACCATTTTAAGTCTACCGTATTAAACTCGAGTATCTGATTTCCAGCTTGATATAGAGGTAATGAAATAAGTGTTTTTTTGGATTTTTTTAATTTTGATAAAAATTTTATTCCGTTATCAATAAAAATTAAGTCACTGCTTCCATCTTGTGGTTCAGTATAGCTAAATTTCAAAGGCTTCTCTTCATCAAAACGTACTGAGATATAATTGTTGTCATATCCTCCACTAATTTGTCCTTTATCAATACTTAAGTATATATCTAAGCCATCTTTTTTTCTTAATGTTAATATACCATAATTAGTTCCTTCGTATGGAAATTCTAAATCTAAGCTTTCATTAGACATTATTTGTGCAAACTTGATTGCTTTTGATGTCATTTTATCTGTCGATTGATGATATTCCCATTTATTATTTACAGTTGGTGGCATCGAATCAACAACTATTGCTGCCGTGTCTACTGCAGCTGCTATTTCTGTATCTGATACAATTGGTTTTTGACAAGAAAATAGAAGTACAACAATAGCAAATGGGATAATTTGTAAGATAGTTTTCTTCATTTTTTTAGATTTAATTGATTAATAATTCCAAAAGTAAAACCAATCAAAACCAGTATTTTATGGAAAACCGTAATCTCTAAAATTTAAATTTCAGAAATAAAAAAAGCTCCCAAAGGAGCTTTGAAAATAGAGTAATAAGGAATTTAAATAATTCCCATATCTTTTGTGATGGAAACCAAATGGACCGTATTATTTGCCTTGAAAAAATCTTTTAGTTTTGATAACCTTTTTTCCATCGCACTTTTGCTATTGGGTTTAATGTCGCTGGTTTTAAAAATTTCGATAATGTCATCCTGAGATGTTCCAGCAGACAAATATTTTAAAATTTTAATATCGACATCGTCTATTTCGTAATTGCCTTTTTCCTGTAATGCAGAAGCTATTTCCGGAGAAATAAATTTTTGATCAGAAGTTGAAATGATTGAAAGAGCTTTTCTGAGATCTTCAATACTGTTTCTGCCTTTTAGCACAAAGGCATTAATGTCAGAATCTTCAAAAAGTGATTTTATACGAACATTTTTATCTTCAACCGAATAGGCTATAATTTTAATATTGGGTTGCAATTCGCGAACTTTTTGAATTAATTCGTCGCCACTTCCAATTTTTACTTCACGATGGTCTTTTTTAAACGAAAGATCACTAATCAATAAATCAAACGGTTCATTATCCTGAATAGCTTTTCTTATTTTTAGAAAGGCATCATCACAATATTTTGCATGCTGAAAATTGACAATGTTGAGGTCGCTCAAAGTTTGTTTTACGGCTAAATTGAATTCTTCAAAATCTTCGGCAATAATTACTTTTTTAAACATAGGCTCTTATTTAGGCATTGTTATTTTTACTTTGAAACCTTTATTCGGTTCAGTGTCAA
>Ga0308157_10001583_pt1 | contig 44872 bp, 44 predicted proteins | sample PhyBR1_FD_201035 | JGI IMG/M metagenome (GOLD analysis project Ga0308157, IMG submission 201035) | Phyllosphere microbial communities from UC Gill Tract Community Farm, Albany, California, United States - DLSLB.R1 | ecosystem: Host-associated > Plants > Phyllosphere > Unclassified | place: USA... | reverse complement strand
AGAAGTGAAACCTCTTCGCGCTGATGGTAGTGTGGCGTTAGCCATGTGAGAGTAAGTCATCGCCAGCTTTTAAATACGAAAGCCCCCTTAACATACGTTAAGGGGGCTTTTTTATGCCTAAATGAAATAGAAATAGAAAATAAATAAAAAGTGCATATCAAATTAGAAAATACAAAATCTGCCCAGCACATCGATCACTTTACGTTATGATGAATGAAAACGGAGGGATCTTGTGTGCAGTTTAAGGTAATAAGCGCGAGCGATTTAACGCATAATCAAAGAGAGCAAATCGCAAAATTATGTTTTGAGGCTTTTAATGAAGATCCTTGGAGCCAATATGCATTTATGCAAAATGCTGTGCATGTTATTGGATCAGTAGATAATGTGATTGTGTCACATGCTTTATGGACAAAAAGAAACTTCACTTTAAATACGCTTCAGAATATTGAAACGGCATATATTGAGTATGTCACTACCGATTTGAGTATGCGGGGTAAAGGCTATGCATCGCAGTTACTTAAGTATTTAATCCATTATTTAACTCTGAACCAGTATCCTCTTGCAGCTTTACAGCCTGAAGACGATGAGTTTTATAAAAAACTAGGTTGGTTACCATGGAAAGGCAATCTATACGTTCAAAATGGGCAGTCATTGTACCAAACTGAAGACGTCGAGATTTTACTTTATCCATTGAATAAGGAGATTGAGGCATATCTCAAGTCACAACATCAGCTTCTGTGTACAGACTGGAGAGAAGGTGAGCTTTGGTAAATGAATCAGATTTTATGATGAGATTTGACATGCTTATTTTGATTCTGAATAATGCATGAGAATCATTCCAACGCTAATAAGGATAGTTATGTCTACCGATCCACACTTCAAAACGCCTGAAAATCGTGGTGTTGCAGTTTATGCGAATAATGCTGATGCCATTGGTAATACGCCCTTAGTACGAATTAACCGTATTATTCAAACGGGTGCAACCGTGTTGGCAAAGGTAGAAAGCCGTAATCCTGCATTTTCAGTGAAATGTCGTATCGGTGCTGCACTGATTGCCGATGCTGAAAAGCGTGGCGTGCTTAAGCCGGGCATGCACATTGTGGAGCCAACAAGCGGCAATACTGGTATCGCATTGGCATTTGTGGCCGCTGCAAAAGGTTATCCAATTACACTCACAATGCCTGCAAGTATGAGTCTTGAGCGTCGTAAAGTGCTGAAAGCCTTTGGTGCGAATTTGGTTTTGACAGAACCAGCGAAAGGTATGAAAGGTGCTGTCGATGAAGCTGTCAGACTGGCAACCGAGCAACCTGAGCTCTATTTTTTACCTCAGCAATTTGAAAATCCTGCAAATCCGAAAATTCATGAAGAAACGACCGGGCCTGAAATTTGGGAAGCCACGCAAGGTCAAGTGGATATTCTGGTAGCTGGTGTGGGAACTGGTGGTACGATCTCAGGTATTTCGCATTATTTTGAAAAAATACAAAACAAACCGATCTATTCGGTTGCAGTTGAGCCGGCAGAATCTCCAATTATCTCTCAAACCAAACGTGGTGAAGCCATCACTCCAGCTCCTCATAAAATTCAGGGAATTGGAGCGAACTTCATTCCAAAAAATCTAGATTTAGACATAGTCGATGAAGTGATCACGGTCGAGAGTGCAGATGCGATTGAGTGGGCACGCAAGTGCGCAACTCAAGAAGGGATTCTGGTGGGGATATCATGTGGTGCAGCATTGGCTGCAGTAGCAAAAATTGCTGAAAGACCAGAAAATGCTGGAAAAACAATAGTCGTAATTTTACCTGATGCGGGTGAGCGTTATTTGTCTTCTGTACTTTTTGAAGGCATGTTTGACGAGTAATATCAAGAAGGAAGAAGCTTATGTCGGGCTTCTTCTGATTTGGGTATCGCTCAATAGATTATACTAAAGTTCCTTTTTTAAAGTTTTTTCAAAACGTTTGACAGATCGCGCATATTTCTTAGCTTTGTGTCTTGTCCAAAAGCTCGATTTATATCCTGTTGGTCCTACATTATAGTAAGCGCTGGCTTTAAACCAACTTCCAGCCATGCTGTTATAGCGTTCTAAAATATAAGCACTACATTGAATATTGGTATATTCGTCCAACAAGTCGCCCGGACAGCTCTGTTGCCAGTAACTTGGAATAATTTGTGCCAGACCGACGGCTCCACCTGAAGAACGAGCGTAGGAATTATAATTCGACTCTTGACGAATCGTGGCTGCAATTAATAGTGGTGGTACATTATAGCGATCTGCACTTTGAATAATCATAGGCGAAATACGGTTCGCTGCATTCGGGGAAACTGAATAGGCACGCTGTAGTCCGTGAGCAAGTTTATTTGAGCGTTCGACTACGGTTCCACTGTGTGGTCCTAGTGTCGTACATCCTGTAAAAATCAGACCGATTGTCATCACACTTAAGGTTTTTAAAGAATGAATCGGATTAATAAGAAATTTATGTTTATAAGATAACTGCGTAAATAAAGCCAAGGTGACGATCTATCAGAAATACTATTGTTCTGGATAGTAGTGATAAGCACATTTGAGGTCAATATATGATAACTTTTCATAACAACATGTTGCTCGCAACAGTAAAATGATGCTTATAAGCAAAATAAGTGTTTTAACGCACGCTAAATTATGAAAGAAATTGCACTCAAGCTAATAATGTAGGACATCAAAAATGAAGTGGATGGTTATTGCGCAGTATTCATTTCCCTATGAGGCTCACATTGCAAAGGCTCGACTGGAATCGGTTGGTATTCCAGCATATATTGAAAATGAACATACTATTAATATGTATTGGCTGTATTCAAATGCTTTAGGCCGGGTACGTGTTTTAGTGCCTGATAAGCAGGTAGACACGGCACGTTATTTAATTTCTCAAGATTTTAGTCAAGATCTAGATGATGAACTGGATTTGACTTCGGTACGATGCCCAAAATGCAACAGTACGCAAATTGAGCCATTTACTCAAGGCAAAAAAGCAGCTTTCATTGCGTTTTTTATGATCAATGTTCCATTATTTATATACAAGCACGGCATGCGCTGTAAAGCATGCCAACACTTTTTTAATTAATATTTTGTTTGCTATTGATGCTTTAAGTCCACCAGTATCTCAAAATATGAAAGAAAATCGGCGCTGAAAAACAAACGGAGTCGATACGATCCAGCATCCCGCCATGACCTTGAATCAGTTGTCCCCAGTCTTTAACACCGCGATCGCGTTTGATTGCAGACATCACCAGTCCGCCAAAAAAGCCAAAAATACATACCACTAAACCAATTGCTGCTGCCTGCCAAAGATTAAAAGGCGTTAACCATTTCATGGCCACACCTAATGCGCTCGCCAGTATAACCCCACCAATTAAACCTTCAATCGTTTTAGACGGAGATAAAATAGGCGCAACTTTATGTTTGCCAAAGAGTTTGCCGCAGACGTATTGCAGTACATCTGAAGCTTGCACCACCATAATTAACCACATTGCCAGCCAGATTTTATCTCCATGAAAGTGAATTAAATTCAAATTGAGAAGTGCGGGCACATAAGAAACACAAAAGACACAGATCATCAGGCCCCATTGAATTTTTGCACTTCGCTCTAAAAAATGTTTGGTATCTTCTTGTTTTAAACTTGCAATTGGAATAAGTAAAAAGGCGTAAAGTGGTATAAAAATAGAATATAACCCATACCAATCCGTATAAACCAAGTAATACTGATATGGAATCATAAAATAAAATGAAATGAGTAGAGGGAAATAATCACCACGTCGAGTCGGCAGTAGACTAATAAATTCACGTAAAGCAAATAACGAAATAAGCCCAAACAGCACAATAAATGCAATTTTTCCAAGCAAAATAGCGGTTGCAAGTACAATCAGCATGATCCACCATGCATTAATACGTGCATTTAAATTGTCAATCACAGGGGAGGCTTGAGTGCCAGCGCGGTGCTTTAAAACAAAACCGATACTCGATGAAATAAGCAAAACGCCTGCAAAAATAGCAAAAAGCAGATAGGTTTGATATAAATTATGCGCCATCATTGATATTCCGCCTGTTTAAGTTTAAGCAGTTCATCTTGAGCAAGACTTAAAAAATGGGCTTTGTCTAATGCAGAAGATACTTGCAACGGACATCCAAAAATGACGCTAGAGAGCAACGGTAAAGGAATAAATGCACCTTTTGGCATGACTCGTTTCAGGTTTGAAATCCATACGGGTACAACTTCCACCTCGGGAAATGTCTGACTTAAATGATATAAACCACTTTTAAATTCGAGTAGTTCAATATCATCGTTTAAATTACGTGTGCCTTCAGGAAAAAAGATGATCGAATAGCCTTCTTGTAACACATCTTTGACGGGCTGTAAGGGATCTTCATGATGTTCTCGTTGGCGTTTAATGGTCACACCAGAGAATGTATCTTGAATTAAAAAGCGTCTGAAGCCATCTTTTAACCAGTAATCCGATGCTGCAATGGGTCGGGTTTGTCTTCGAATCGCTTTGGGTAGTGATGACCAGAGCAAAATAAAATCGATATGGCTGGTGTGATTGGCATAGTAAATTCGTTGTTTCATTTCTGGTGCACAGCCTAACCAGACACTCCGCGCACCCGTCAATAACCGTGCACTGCGACGAATAATGAGCGAAATTAAACGCGCAAAAAGTCGACTGATTGTTGAGTTTGTGCGGGTAGTAGGATCAGATTGAGCAGGTATTGTCATTTTTATCTCTATGAATAGCCAGATAGCATTTGAATCAAACTCATCATTAACATAGCGTATTGCAGCACAAGAAGAACAATTTGTAGTTTAAATAATCGCTTGCATCCATTTAAACGCTCTGTCCAAGTTCGACCTGCTTTACTGTTTGGCATTAACTTTAACGCGATTAAAGCCAAATCCAGATCATGAGTTCGTTCATTTAGCATTTTGGGGTCATGCTCAGCCAAGTAAAGCAAGAGTTCTGCATCGAGTTTGACACGGATAGAGACATAAAGATGACTAAATATCAGAATAAAAATTACAGCAAAATAACCCCATATCCAGATTGTTGGCCAGTGCGCATAAAAGAAACATAAAATGCATAACACAAAAGCCACATAGCCTGCCATTAACAATGAATGGGTGCTTTGTAATACTTTTGCCAGTACAACAAACTGCATATGCATGATTAAGACTCCAACTTTTGAGCATAGTCATATAGACATTGCATTTGCTCAATGTTCAAACGTACCCATGGTCGCTCCGTTTGAACGATACGTAGTGCATCTTCTGGATCACGTGCAAAGTTTTGATCAATCAGCCAGGCACACAAAATAGCGGTACTGCGTGAATAACCGAGTGCACAAAAAACAAGTAATTCAAAAGGTTTTTCTACTGCTTTAGATTTTTGAACGAGATCATCAAAAATACGCACTGCATATTTTAACTGTTTGGGCTGAAGCGGAATAAGATCTAGACTGAAATATGCTTGATAATGTTTTTCTGTGTGAACAGGCAATTCCGCGCAGCAATCAAATAATGCAGTATAGTTCTTAGCCACAGATGACGTTGGTATTCTACCCAGATAAAGATTTCCAGATTGATAAGTCAAAATTTTGGAATCTTCTGGATGTTTTTTGGTCCAAAGTCGACTATTTAGCCAAGCCATGACTAAATAAGGCCCCAACAATAAAGTCGCTGCATGCGTTAAGCGACCGTTGGCTTGTTTCTGAAAAAAATGCGGTCTGACCAACAGATATGCCAATCCGACAATGGTTAAACTGACGGCAGGATAGAGCAACCAGAGTGTCCAGCTGGCATAATAAAATGCAATAAAGCTAAGCCCTAAAGCGCCAACAAGATAATAACTGGCCAGACGAATGTGCCGTGATGTACGGTACTGAAGTGCATCCGCTTGATAAGGTGCTTTGACATGAAAAGGGAACAGCCAAATACATAAGGCACCCGCCAACACACCTGTTGGAATATCGATAAAATGATGTTGCCATGTCGTCAGCACTGAAAGACCAATCAAAAAGGACCACAGATCTACGATCCATTTATATGGAGCAACTACATGCCGACGGTAGAAATCCCACAAAATAACCAGAAGCACAATATGCAAAGAGGGCACCTGATTAAACGGCTTGTCAAACCCCATCAGCACATCAAACCAAACACCAAAAAAACCATCAAGTGCGGGCCGATCAAAGCTAAATTTAAGCGGGAAAAGTAAGAAGCAACTTACAGCAATTAGCTGTGCGGTGAATAATCTTAGCGCATGTTGTTTAAGTTCTAAGCGACTCCAGCACAATAGCAACGATAAACCATAAAATAGATCAATCGACCAATATGGAACAATCGTCCAAGGCCACAGCGGAATTTTACGCTCCCAGTCAAATACAATACTTCCAACGTAAGGGAGATTGTCCGCATATTGATTGGCAAAGCCATAACTTAAGAAAAAAAAGGGTGCTAAAAAAACTAAACAGAGAAGTCCCCATTTCCATGTGCCAGCCTGTAGTTCAAAATCTTGCTGCATACGCGTCTTTCTCTGATCTCTATTTGATTTTTTGGGCAACCGATACACTAAATATTCCAAATTCATCAATACATTGATCAATTTTTTTAAATCCAGCTTCTTCTACCAACGCATCAATTTCGGCTTGAGAACGTAAACGCATCACCCAAGCATCTCCCTGACGGTGTGAGGTGAGTGCACGAGCTATAAATTCTTGTTGAGGATGCCAGATCTGACCGGTGTAAATAAGGTAGCCTTCTTTTTCAATGGCTTGAGAAAGACCACGAAGTGACTGTCTGAGTAGATCATTATCGCTAAATAGCTCGTACAATCCAGAGACCACCGCCAAAGTGATTTTAGGCTCAATACTCGCCAGTGAGGCTTCATCAAAGGCATCACCTTGTTTAAATACTGCAATATCGTCCAAACCACGAGAGCGAATTAGTGTATTACCTGCATTTACGTTCAGTGGGCTGTAATCTCTTAAAAGCACATGTGCTGGGCGCACAGAGAGATTTTGTATGGCATCGAGAATATATCGGCCATGACCTGCGGCGATATCTAATAGCCTAAGCGGTTTTCCTGATTGATTCAGTTGTTCTGCATATTGAATAAGTAACTGCTCGATATGTTGCTTACGTATACGAATTCCTCGCCAGCCTATGGCATTTAAATACTGTCGATCAATCAGCTTACCCAACATAGAGGTGCTTTCTGGCTGGTTACGATAAACAAAATCAAGCGTACTTCCTGAGTCATATCCTGTATCTTCACCCAATTGAAGCCCTTTAGAAAATCGACTGCCTATTTTTAAATTTTGCTTTGTGATCGACCAAAACCAGTGTTTCAATGAATTACGAGGAAAAGGCGTACTTAACTGTTCAGCGGTCGCACAGCTTGACCCGACTTTATCGGCATTTAATATATCTGGCGCGGTATAAGCGTGTGCGAAGCATTGGAGAATATAGCGGCGGATTTTCTGTACTGCAATATTGCGGTGCTGCTCTCCCAAAGTATCGTGATAAAAGCCTTCAAGTATATGGAATTCTTTATTGGGATGTGCCAGCCGCTGATAGAAAAGCTGTTGTGGTTTGCGATGTACGACAAAATCTGCGCCCGAACATAACACTTGAGTAGGCACAAAAATGTGTTGAGCATCGGCAACGATACGTTGAGCAGCTGTATACAACCCAAGTAACATGCGCACTGAAATTGCTTTGGCGATCTGTGGATCTTGAGCGTAGTCCGTTGCACGTTCGCGGTCATGCGTTAGCATGTTGGCTTTCACATAACTGGTAATAAAAAAGTTACCTTTTATCTTGCTGAGTAATGACAAGCCTGGTTTTGCAAACGGAACATAGAGCTTAATATCAAAAGCAGGTGAGGCAAGACACAGTGCCCGAAGTGGTGGGGCATAATCATGTACCCATGTGGCAGCTAAAACAGCGCCTACACTCTGTGCCACAATGGCGATATCGGATGTTTTGATCTGATACTCAGCTTCGATATGTCGCATAAAGTATTGAATATCTTTGACACAAGCCGAAAAACTTGGTGCATCTCCACGTTCGCCGGGTGATTGACCATGTCCTCGGGCATCCCATGCAAAAAAATCAAAATCTGGAAGATTCAGCTCTTCAACCAAGTGTGCCATACGTTCAGAGTGCTCATGACCCCGATGAAATAATACAATGGCTTTTTTTGCAGGTTGATGTGCCGCCGCCCAGCGCTGATAAAACAGGGTAGTTCCGTCATGTGTGATAAATTGATGATGACTGTTGTGATGCATAGTATTTTGTCCTGTTTATTATTTTGAATGAATTGCGTGTTGAACTCGATTGGATATCGTGAGCATTAAAAGTAAAGCCATAATACCTAAGAGGCCGTTTGCTACAGAATGAAGGATCTGCTCTGAAATGATGGAATTCAACATACTTGCCAAAACAATCCAGAGGGCAAGAAGACTAAAACAGAATGCTCGATCACTTTTACCCATGGGGCCATCATAGCGTCGTGCTTGACCAATAAGTGGTGCCATTACACCCGCATATTCACTTAAAATAGCCATAAAAATGACCGCCACTAAAAGTATCGGCTCGATAAAACCAAACGCGATAAAGCAGCCGTAGAGCGCCGTATCGGAAATCACATCACACAGCTCGTTTAGGTAAGCACCTAGTATGGTTTGCTGGTTGAATTCTCGTGCCAACATGCCATCTATAGCATTGAAACCCATACGCACCAACATCCAGAGCGGAAAGAATAACCAAACAAAATAAGGCGCTATATTTTCATGTAGCAGCAAATAGGCTGCCAGAGCGACAGAAATCAGCATTGCAAGTACTGTAACTTGGTTGGCGGTTACTCCCTTGTGATAGAGCTGTTTTACCAAAGGTCGTAAAAGACTCTGAAACGCTGGTTTTAATTGATAAATTGAAGGCATTTTTCGTTTTTTTAGTTCAATCTAAAACTTATTCTTATCATTTTGACTTATAACTTACAAGCTGATGCCGAATTTAACTAAAATAGCCTAAGTAATTTTAAAATCTATATAAAAGAATTTATACTCAATTTGCTTTCAATAACTGGACTAAAACAACATGACACCTGCCTGTAAGCTTCTTAAAAATCAAAAGATTGAATTTAGTCTGCATGAATACGAACACGATCCGCAGGCTAAAAGTTTTGGTCTGGAAGCCGCCGAAAAATTGAATCTGAATGTCGAAGATGTGTTTAAAACACTTTTAGTCACTGACGACAAAAACTATTTCGTTGCGATATTACCTGTCAATCATCAGCTTAATCTAAAAAAAATTGCGTCGGCTTTGGGCTGTAAAAAATTACATATGTCGGATCCTAAAGAAGCGGAACGGCTGACTGGATATTTAGTGGGGGGGATTAGTCCGCTTGGACAAAAGAAACGACTTAAAACAGTCATTGATGCAACTGCGATCAATAAATCCAAAATTTATGTCAGTGGTGGAAAGCGTGGTTTAGACATTGGCGTTTCACCACAAGATTTGTGCAAACTTCTTGGCGCAGCATTTGCCGATTTACTCGATATCTCATGATATTTAAATGAATGTCTTTAAATGGTCGTGAAAGCTTCATTAAAATGACATCTTGACTGCGCAAAATCAGTCAACTTTTTTTAATGCCTAAACAAAATGAAAACAAGAATGCTGCTTTTGATGATCTTGACGGGGAGTGGGTTGGTCGGACTGACAGGCTGTAATGACAGTTCGAATGATGATTCGACTACCACAACTTCAGTTACAACCAACACATCTGGTTATTTTCAGACCAAAACACCGTATCAGGCGCAGCAGAGCATTGGTAGCTATCAGGCAGCACCAGCTGGATTTGAGCCCGTATTTACAGAACTGGTTGCGCGTCATGGTTCGCGCGGTCTATCGAGTATGAAATACGACTTGGCATTGTACAATCTCTGGAAACAGGCCAAGACAGACAATGCATTAACACCATTGGGAGAAAAGCTCGGCTCAGATCTTGAAACGATGATGAAAGCCAATATCGTCCTTGGTTACGGCGTCGAGGGAATTCGCCAACCGGGTTATGGCAATGAAACTGCACTGGGCATAGATGAGCATCGCGGGATTGCAGATCGTTTGCTGCAACGCTTACCACAGCTTTTTAATGTCTCTGCGATGGGAAATCAGGATATTCTGGTGCAAAGTTCGGGGGTAGACCGAGCCGTAGACAGTGCCAAATTTTTTAGTAATGAACTTATACGCCAAAATGCCGCTTTATCAGGCAAAATTCGTCCTTCAAGCTATACCATTTTAAATACAAGTCTTAGTCCAACTGTTCAAGATCAGGGTGTCAATCGCTTCTTACTTTATTTTCACAGTTTAAATAAAGACACTGATGCAAGCGAAATCAATTCAAGCTTCAAACAACGCATTTTTGACGCCAGCATGAATTATCAAAACTTTGAAAGCAATGATCTTCAGTTACAGCAAAAGCTCAAACAACTTTCTAGTCAAACGCAAGCGCAGCAAGTTGCACTGACAGTGCTAGCTCCACTTTTTAAAGATGCATTTATTCAGAAGTTGGGAACGCCAGGTTATACCTTTAGCAACACGGGCTCTTTTTCAGCCACAGCACCAGACGGCACTGTGGTTACGGAAAAAGGAAAAGGCAAGAATACCATTAGTAGTGCAGTCGATGCTGCGGCATATTTATATGAATTATATTCGATTGCACCGGGCATGAAAAAAGAATTGGTCAATACAGATTTTGCTCAATATATGCCACGAGAAGCAGCTGAATTTTATGCAGAATATAATGATGCCAACGATTTTTATGAAAAAGGACCAAGTTTTACCGAGTCTAATCAGGTTACGAGTATGATGGCTCAAGGCTTGAAGCAAGACTTTTTTAACCAAGTTGATGCTCTAATGAATCAACAGCAGTCACATAAAGCGGTTTTACGTTTTGCACATGCCGAAATCATCATCCCATTGGCGACTGCGTTTCAACTCAAAGGCATGATGACGCCATTACCGCTTGTGCAAACTTATTCATACAGCAACAGCGCATGGCGTGGTGAAGATATTTCCCCAATGGCAGCCAATATGCAGTGGGATATTTATCAAAATGCGCAAGGTTATACCTTGGTCAAAATGCTTTACAACGAGAAAGAGACCTTATTTAAATCGAATTGTGACTATGCTCGCTACACACCGAATAGCTATTTTTATGATTATCTGAAATTGAAACAGTGCTACAACATTTCAAATTTTTAACAGATTTTGCGTGGGCAGCAGTGTTTGACTGCTGTCCAATTCTTACATTTAGTTTCATAAATTTCTTATAAAAACAATATTTTCTGATTGATTTGATTAAAAATGTTGAATAACAGACTATATTTTGTTTAAAAAATAATCAAAAATGTTTCATTTATTAAGATCAGCCCGCAAAGGACGATTTATTGGTTACTCTAAAAAACAACAAATTATAAACAAAGGGGAAAAATATGCTGATATTTCACTCGTTTTCTGTTCAGGGCGCGCTTTTTGATATGGATGGTACAATGTTTGATACTGAACGACTTCGGTTTCAAACATTGAAACAGGCATCTCAAGAACTCCTTGGGCAGAGCTTTTCAGATGATTACTTAATGCAGTGTTTGGGTTTAAGTGCAACTACAGCAGAGCAGTTGGCCAAAGAGCGCTACGGCGAGCACGTTCCTTATCAAAAGATTCGCCAGCGCGCCGATGTGCTCGAACTCGAACGTGTCCGTAACGAAGGTGTACCGATTAAAAAAGGCTTGGTGCAAGTTTTGGAGCGTTTACGCAAATCGGGATTACGTATGGCAGTTGCCACATCGAGCCGCCGTGCGATTGCAGAAGAATATCTGATTAATGCCAATGTATATAAGTTTTTTGATGTGCTGGTTTGTGGCGATGAGGTGACTTGCGGTAAACCGCATCCTGAAATTTTTGAAAAAGCGGCAGAACAGCTCAACCTCAAGCCGACGCAATGTTTAATGTTCGAAGATTCTGAAAATGGCATTTCATCTGCACATGCAGCGGGTGGTGTGACCATTTTGCTCAAAGACATTAAAACGCCAAATGACAACATGCTTTCAAAAGCAAATTTTTACTACGAAACCATGTATGACTGTTTGCATGATCTGGATCAATTTGTCGCAACGATGGACATGCCTGAACTCGATGCGTCATTTCCGCAGTCATTAAATCAGCTCACTGTTGGCATTCATGGTTTTGGGGCAATCGGCGGCGGATATCTGGCTCAGATTCTTTCACATTGGGATGGTTATACACGACCGCAGCGCATCTTGGCTTCCACCAGAAATTCCTTATATCGTGAAGCCGTCAATGCATTTGGTACCTACTGTATCCGTTATGGGCAACGTTCTTATGATGAGCGTATAGAATACATGTCGGTGATCGATGCCGATAATGAACAACAAATGCTGGATATGTACCTCGAATCGTCTTTGATCGCGTTATGCTTACCCGAACAAGCGATTCAAGATGAAGCCAAAATCATTGCAAAAGGCCTCTATGCACGTTATGCCTCCCAAACAATGCAAAATCATCATCCACTGACGTTTTTAATTATTTTAAATAAAGTCGGCGCTAAAAAGATGGTGATCGATCATATCCGTGACGCTTTGGCTCAGCTTTCAACCGTTGAGATTGCAGAACAAATCATGCAACAGCATTATTTTTGCGACACGGTGGTTAACCGCATGGTTTCACAATTGTCAGAGCAAAATTTATATCGACAACTTAAGATTAAATACAACTTTTTTAAGCAATATCAGTCGGATGTAGAATGCGATAATGTCGAGATTGAAGATACGTCTAAGTTATCGAGTGAGCAAGAGCATCAAGCTGCGATGTATATCGATGATATGCGTCGAAATTTTCAGCCAAGCCATATTTTGCAAACGATGGATCTGATTTTGTTCAATAGCGAAGTAGATATGCCAATTTATGTAGAAAATTGCAGTCCGCTTTTAGCTAAATTAAGGCAAGTCATCCGAGTAGATAATATTGCAGATATTCAATTGATCAAGAATCGTTTATGGAACGGTGTACACGCCATGATCGCTTGGTATGCAGCGACGCTCGAACACGACACCATTGGAATTGCGATGGGAGATTCACGTGTAAAGGATTTTGCTGATGCATTGATCGGTAATGTGCAGGCGGGATTGAGTCGGCAGTTGCCTCATCGTGAAAAAGATTTACAGCGTTTGGCCAAAAGCTTCATCGAATCGTGCCAATACGCCTATAAAGACCCATGTGAACGTGTGGCACGCGATCCCTTACGTAAACTCGGTTATCCCGAACGTGTTTTTGGTTCGATTGCCATAAATCTTCAGCATGACCAATCTATCGATGTCCTAATTGTTGGCGCAGCGTTGGGTTATTACTACGCACAACATGCGCAAAAGCAGCCTTTAGCAACGATTCAGACACATTTACAGCAAACGCTAGATGCTATGAATATCGCTGCCAAGCACAAACATCTAATCAAGCAGCAAATCCTAAACTATTTAACCGAATGGAATGAAAACCCTGAACAGCTGCTGTCAACGAGTTTTTTGCAAGATGCATTAGAACATCATGCTGTAAGCGCTTGATCTAGACAATTGATTTCTAAATTTAAGCTCACTACAGAATCTAAAAGCATGTTTTAATATTGGTTTTAAAGTTTTCGGTGCCATGATGTGTTTATCAAGCCAAATCAGTTTGTTATACCAACCGAGCAACGTGATTATAGCGAATGGCACCGTGGACGCACACGTTATGCACTATGGTATTTGTTGCTTGATCAGGTTAAACATGCAGAGATAATCAAACAGCTTGATCAGATCCGTCACCAGTTTTCGGACTGTTTAATAAAATCTTCAAACCGCCAATACCATATTACATTGTATATTGGCGGTTTTTTAACATGTGATGAGTCTATTTATAACGATGATTTTCCACAGTCATTGTTTGTCAAACAACAGCAACAGCTTGAATCTTTAAATTTATCTCATTCGATCACACTAAAGTTGACCGCTGTAAATAGCTTCGAAAGTGCGCTTTTTGTGCAGGTGAGTGACTCACTGCATCAACTCACATCGATCCGATCCGCTTTAAGATTAGCTCAACATACTGAAGTGGCTGCGCAAACATACTGTGCGCATATTACATTGGGGCTTTACGCTCAAAAAGTGATGGGACAAGATGTTTTGCAGCGTTTGGATGCATGTGCAGCATTTGATGTAGAACTCGAATTTGATCACATCCATTTCGGTTATTACAGTGCGCAAACACTGCAAGGCCCGTTACATTCACTTTATTGTTTTAATCTGGAATGATCTATGCTACAGCTGATCTTGGGCGGCGCACGCTCTGGAAAAAGTCGACATGCAGAGAAAACTGCTAAATCCTTTGCGTGTCCTGTGATTTATATTGCGACCGCAGAAGCGCGAGATGCTGAAATGCGGGAGCGAATTCGCCATCATCAATCACAACGGCCCGTCGAATGGAACCTAGTGGAAGCACCACTCGATTTAGTCGATCAGTTGCTGGCACATGATCATGACAACCAAGTGATACTGATTGATTGCTTAACGTTGTGGCTGAGTAATCTTTTAATCATAGAAGATGTGCATTTTCAGTCACAGCAATGCGATCGATTGGTTCAAATCTTACCGACTTTAAAATCGGATGTGATCATGGTCAGTAATGAAACAGGCCTTGGTGTGGTTCCGATGGGGGAACTGAGCCGCCGTTTTGTCGATGAGTCAGGCCGATTACACCAGCGTTTAGGCGAGGTGGTCGATAAAGTAGAGTTTTGTGTTGCGGGTTTTGCAATGTGTTTAAAAGGAGAGGCATCGTGAATTGGTGGATGGCACAGATTAGACCTGTAAATCAAATTGCACAGCAAATGGCCGAGCAGCGACAGCTTCAATTGACAAAGCCGGCAGGCTCACTTGGAATGCTTGAGCAGGTGGTGATTCAGCTTGCTGGATTACAAGGTACACCTCATCCGCAGCTGAACAAGCCGTGGATCAGCATTTTTGCAGGCGATCACGGCATTATGCAAGAGCAGATTTCGGCCTTTCCGCAAGCGGTCACGCGCCAGATGCTACAAAACTTTGCAACAGGTGGCGCATGTATCAGTGTGATCGCACGTGAACACGCTGCTCACTTACAGGTGATTGATTGCGGAACGGTGGGTGAGGCTTATCACATCGATGGCGTTGAAACCCATTGTATCCGTGTAGGAACAGCAAATTTTATTCAAACTCAAGCTATGATGGCATTCGAGTGTCAACAGGCATTAAATTTAGGGCGTGAAAGTGTCGAAAAAGCCCAGATCGCCCAAGCAGATATATACATTGCAGGTGAGATGGGTATTGGAAATACCTGTTCGGCTGCTGCGTTGGCCTGTTTACTTTTAAATGAAGATCCAGATCAGCTCACAGGCGTAGGAACGGGTATCGATGCAGATAAACTTAAACACAAAAAGGCAGTGATTCAAACTGCGCTGAATCTACATCGAGAAGCAAAAGGTAATGCCTTTCAATCACTGTGTGCAGTAGGCGGGCTTGAAATTGCTGCCATGACAGGTGCCTATATACGCGCTGCTCAATTAGGAATCGCGATGGTGGTGGATGGTTTTATCAGTTCGGTAGCAGCACTCTGTGCTGTACATTTAAATCCAGATGTTCGTGGGTGGATGATTTTTGGCCATGCCTCTGCCGAATACGGGCACCGCCGAGTGCTTGAAGCATTAAATGCAACTCCACTGCTCCAGCTTAATTTACGTTTAGGTGAAGGAAGTGGTGCGGGTGCAGCACTTGGTTTGATTAAGCTTGCATGCAGCTTGCACAATCAAATGGCCACATTTGCTCAAGCGGCTGTGTCGGATCATACAGGCTAACCGAAATGAATCTGCCAATCATTCAACTCGATCTATTGCGCCACGGAGCCACCGAGCAAGGGCATACTCTACGTGGTCATATCGATGATGCACTGACAGCAGAAGGATTAGCGCAGATGCAGGCATCAATCGATACACATAGCAACCAAAACTGGCATGTGATTGTAAGTTCGCCTTTATTACGCTGTGCTCACTTTGCAGCGCCTTTGGCACAGCGCTTGGCGTGTCCATATATAGAAGTTGAGGCACTCAAAGAAATGTATTTTGGTGAGTGGGAAGGTAAAACCACCCAATCCATATATGAGCAATCACCCGAAGAATTGGCAAACTTCTGGCAGTGCCCTACACAGTACAGTGCTCCACAAGGTGAACGGCTAATCGATTTTCAAACACGAGTTTTAAATGCCTTGAAAAAACTCATCGAACTGATGTCGATGCGGCATCAGTCGCATGCTTTGGTGGTGACGCATGGCGGGGTAATCAAACTATTACGCTGTCTTGCGCAGCAGCGCCCGTTAGACGAGCTCTTGACCATGCAAGCACCTTTAGGTGAGCTGGTTACACTGCAATTAAGCACTCAGGATGATCAGTTAATGATTCAAGAGATGTATCAATGATGCCGTTTTGGATTGCCTTACAGTTTTTGACGATTTTACCTGTACAGCTTGATCGCATGCCGACAGCAGAAGAAAATGCGCGAGCTGTTTTGTTTTATCCTGTGGTTGGGCTACTTTTAGGTGGGCTTTTATACGCTCTGGCGCTGCTTCTTGTACCAGTGCCAACCATTTTAACAGCAGTGCTCATAACGGTTTTCTGGATAGGCCTGACAGGCGGATTGCATCTTGATGGTTTGGCAGACACGGCCGATGCATGGGTGGGGGGCTTTGGAGACAAAACCCGAACGCTTGAAATTATGAAAGACCCTGCATGCGGGCCTATAGGTGTATTAAGCTTAATTGCGCTGGTTCTTGTTAAATTGTGCTGTGTATATTTGCTTTTGATGCAAAGTCAGACACTATTTTTAATTTTTGTACTGGCACTGAGCCGCACGGTCCCTATATTACTGTTTTTGAGCACACCTTATGTACGCAAAAAAGGCTTAGGGCGCGATATTGCGGCAAGAATTCCTAGATTATATGCATACTTGATTTCAATCTTGATTGCACTGGGAGGCATCAACTGGGGCTTACGAGGTATGTTGGCTGTCTTGGTTTCGATAACGACCATTATTTTTTTGCGTAGATGTTTTATCAAACGTATCGATGGCATCACAGGAGATACCATCGGGGCGAGTATTGAAATTGTTGAAGCCATGCTCATCTTAAGCTTTGTTTTGCTTGGCTATTATTTGCTGTAATCCGACTTTGGTGTTGAGAGTTTCAATTAACCTAGTAACTTGATGACCAGATGAATCAGGCTCGGACCAGCCACCACCATAAAAATACCAGAAAGTACCATCGTGAGACTGGCAATCACGCCTTCATCTTTATGCCGGGCATAGGCTTTACTGGTGCCAAAGCCATGCGCTGCATTGCCTAAAGAGGCACCTTGTGCCAGCGTAGAGCGTAAGCGCAAAATCGCCAATACCACATCACCGAGTACCATGCCTGTAATTCCGGTGATCATGGTAAAAACAATCACCAGTTGCACCGATCCACCAATGTGTGCCGTGAGTGCTATGGCAAATGGTGTCGAAATTGAGCGCGACATTAAACTAAGCGTGGTTTGCTCATCAAAATGAAACCATCTTGCCAGATAAAATGCACTCACAATACCCGCCGTCATACCAATACATATTCCGAGTCCGATTGCCAATGCATGACGACGGATGATACCCCGATATTCATAAATTGGAATAGCAAACGCGACAGTAGCTGGGCCAAGCATCCACACAATCCACTGGTTATCTTGCATATAGGTGCTATAGGAAATATTGAAAGCCACCAATATAAGTATGATGATGGCCGGCAATAAAATGGCGGGTGAAAGCAGTAAATAGGGAAAGCGTTGGTGTAGGGCTTTGACCAGCACGTAACCAGCGAAGGTTCCGATTAAACACAAAAGTGATAGCATCATGATAATGACTCACTTTTACTGTTACCTTTGCCAAAGCGAAACGTATGTTGAAGCCATTGTTCAAGCTTAAAGCACAAATGGACTGTATATACGGTTGCAAGCATGACGCATACTGTACCAAGTACGACCGCCGTGATGAGCTGCAAGCCTTCGCTAAGAAAAAGCACTTTATAGTTCATTAGCCCGACCACACAGGGAACAAAAAATAGAACCAGTTCGCTCAAAATAAAATTTGAGCCCGATTTAATCCAGTTCAGCTTAAAAGTTCCACTGAGTAATCCGAGCAACACCAAAAATAACCCAATCACACCTGCCGAAATCGGAAGTTGAAACAGCTTTTGAATCAGTGATCCTATCCACCACAGCATGATCAAAAGGCCGATCTGTAAACTTATTTTTGCCAAAACCGAATAACGTGTGTTCATCACCAGAAGTATCCTAAACTTATGCGGGAGAAAGTGATGTAGTTAGTTTAAATCGACTTTTTATATCAAATTATGAATAATAAAATTATAATTATGCTGTATTGGAATGTTTGATTGTGGATATTAAAGCCTTAAAAATTTTTGTGCAGATTGTTCAATCGCAAAGTTTTACACTTGCAGCTGAACATATGTTTGTAACTCAACCGACCGTAAGTAAGGCCATTTCTCTTTTAGAGAATGAACTCGGAACAGCGCTATTTAAAAAAGGCGAGGCAGGGCGTAAGCGTGAAATTGAACTGACTTATACCGGTGAACTCATTTATCAGCATGCATTAAAAATTTTAGCCGAACAAAAGAAAATCTATGAAACCCTAGAAGATATCAAGCAGCTCAAAAAGGGCAAGTTAACTTTAGGTTTACCTCCTTTAGGCTCGGTTCTACTTACTCCTTTAATTGCAATGTTTCATAAACAGTATCCCAACATTGAATTAAGTTTTTTAGAAGTAGGTTCCAATACCATTGAGCAGGCGATTTTAGCGAAAAAAATTGACGTTGGAATTTTATTGAGCCATCTCAATCCGGTACTGGCGACCATACCCATTATCGATTCTCCACTGTATTTACTTGCAGCAAAAGATTCATACTGGAAACATCATGAAGCTGTGGTATTGAGTGATTTACGTGAAGAGTCATTTTTGTTGTACGACGACAGCTTTACCCTGAACCATTTAATTTTACAGGCAGCACAACTTGAAGGCTTTCAACCCAAAATCGTATGTAAAAGTAGTCAGTGGGATTTTATTGCCAAGCTAGTCGAGTTTTCGATGGGTGTTGCACTTTTGCCAAAAATTTATTGTGATCAACTTGATGCCTCCAGATTTACGATAATCCCTTTGATCAACACACCGCTACGCTGGACCTTAAGTATGGCATGGAATACCTCCGTACCCATGACTAGTGCTACCCAAGCGTGGTTAAAGATTGTAGAGCAACATAAGCAGCACATAGGGTTTAAAAAATAACTTGAACAAATTATAAAATAATATATTATAAAAATATATATTGTTTGGTGAGGCTAAGCACATGCACGAAGTTCTGTTGGCTTTTTTTGGAGGTACGCTTCTGGGACTTGCTGCTGTTGGATATCTATATGTTCATGGGCGCATTGCCGGCATTAGTGGCCTGATTGCACAACAATTCGGTTCGGGCTCGCCAACAAAGTCACCTGCATTTTGGTTTTTGTCTGGACTCATTCTCACCTCATTTGTAGTCGGGCTATTCTGGCAACCAGAAATTCAGCTTAACAGTCATCCTTTGATACTGATTATTGCGGGTTTACTGGTGGGATTTGGTACACGTTTAGGATCAGGATGTACCAGTGGACATGGCATATGTGGCTTAAGTCGATTGTCATTACGCTCAATTATGGCAACGTTTACCTTTATGCTGACTGGTTTTATCACGGTTTATGTATTGCGTCATATCATTGGAGGATTCTAATGAAAAATCTTCTTGCATTTGCTTTTGGTGCTTTATTTGCTTTGGGTCTGTTAATCTCTGGTATGTCGAACCCTGCTAAAGTTTTGTCTTTTTTAGACTTATTTGGAAATTGGGATATCAGCCTTGCCTTTGTTATGCTAGGTGCTATTGTGGTCGCATTTCTGCCGTTTCAGCGCGCCATCAGACACCCAAAAACTTGGTTAGGTGAAAAAATTGATTTGCCTTCAAATCAGCAATTAGATAAAAAACTCATTATTGGTGCGATCTTGTTTGGTGTGGGCTGGGGGATCGCAGGTGTATGTCCTGCACCTGCATTGACATTGATTGGGCTTGAGCACTTTCAGGTTTTGTATTTTGTAGTTGCCATGCTGATTGGCATGTATATTCATCGTAAATGGTTTGGAGTATAAGCCCATGTCTCTTATGAAGCCGCAAGTAACTGCATTTTTTGATGAGTCAACCAAGACTTTCAGCTATGTAGTGACTGATCCAGACTCCAAAATCAGTGCCATCATAGACAGCGTGCTGGATTATGATGCTGCATCTGCAACCACATCGACCGTACATGCCGATCAGATTGTTGAGTATGTCAATCAACATCGCCTTAGTATTGCTTGGATTCTTGAGACACATGTACACGCTGACCATTTAACGGCTTCGCAATATTTAAAAGAGCAGCTGGGTGGCCGAGTGGCCATGAGTGAAAAAATTAGTACGGTACAAGACACCTTTAGCCACATCTATCATCTAAATGCAGAAGCATTCAAAGCAAAGCATACTTTTGATTATTTGTTTAAGGACGGTGAGCAGTTTCAAATTGGTAATTTACAGGCTTACAATATTCCAACGCCAGGGCATACGCCCGCTTGTTTAAGTTATGTGATTGGCGATGCTGTGTTTGTAGGAGATACCTTGTTTATGCCAGACTACGGCACCGCGCGCTGTGATTTTCCTAAAGGCAGTGCAAGCCAGTTATTTGACTCGGTACAACGCTTATATCAATTGCCTGAATCCACACGGATGTTTTTGTGTCACGACTATTTGCCAGAGAGCCGAAAAGACTATGTGTACGAAACTGATGTGCGTACGCAAAAGGTTCACAATGTGCATATACATGAAGGTACATCTAAATTTGATTTTGTCGAAATGCGTCAGGCGCGTGATGCAACATTGGCAATGCCCAAACTCATTTTACCGGCGATTCAGATCAATATGAATGCGGGGAAATTTCCAGAACCGGAAGCCAATGGTCAGCGTTACCTTAAACTTCCTTTGAATTACTTTAAAGTCTAAATTATGTCTAATCTTGAAGATCCGCGCGTTTTACTCGCGCTTGAACGTACTTTACTGGCATGGAACCGAAGCAGTCTTGCCCTGATTGCTTTTGGTTTTTTAATTGAAAAATCGACACTTTTGGTACATTTGATTGATCCAGTGCGTTATCACGACAAAATTATTTTCAATCGCTGGTTAGGCGTGATCGTGATCGTGATGGGCGTTGTGGTCAGTATTGTTTCGATCCAGCAGTATCGAATAGCACTACGTTCTCTTACACCGCTCGAAATGATACCTGGGTACAAAACCAATCTTGCCAGTGTATTAAGCTATTTCACCATTTTAGGTGCAATTATGCTGATTATTTCATTTTGGATGTAGTTTTTAACAGTAGCCCTCGAGAGGACTACTGTTACCTAAAAAATAATATTGAAGCGCTTATATAACACGCTTATTATACGGGCCACCTAAAGCTGGCCTGTATCTGATGTGCCCAAGGGCAATATTAGACATTATGATTGCTGCGGATCGTATTGTTTTTCCTTAATCAATAATGCTGGAATTACACCGCAAATCAAATAGGCAGCGCCCATGACTAAAAAGCCTAAGCCGATGGAGCCGCCCGAGGCTAAAAAGCCAATCGTCGCAGGTGCAATTGCCGCACCCAAACGACCCACATTGTATGCGCCACCTGTAGCACTACCGCGAATATGGGTAGGGAAGCTTTCTGTCATATAGGTGGCATTCACGCCGTAAGGAATGCCATATAAGAAGCCAAACGCAATCAAAAGGAAAAGAATATTATCTGGGGAGTTGTAAAACACAATGAGTGGAAGAAAGATTGCAGTTCCAATGGCACCAAAGGCATAGGTAAAACGCCGTCCAAGTTTATCTGCCATAAAACCTGCAAGAATTTTACCTAAGATCATGGCGCTGTATGTTCCGACCATGTAGGCAGTCATTTCCTTAAACTTCATGCCTAATTCACTTTCAAGGTAAGAGGGCATCCAGTTATTTACGCCATAATAGCCAAATTGCAAGAAACCCGCAGTTAAAGCCCACAAAATAAACATTTTACGGTTTCTTGGGTCTGCAAAAATGCGTTTTAACGCACTCTCTTGCGTGTTGGTATTTTGCCCATTTAGATCGTTGCGAGAATGATACCAAGCTTGTGGTTCGGGAACTAAAAAATGCATCAATACTGCAATAAGTACCGGCACGATCGCAACGTAAAATAGCATTCTCCAGCCATGATCCGGGATAATCCAGCCTGCAAGTAGAGTTGCCACAATATATCCAACCGTCCAGCCCGCTTGAAGTGTACCTAGAACAGTTGTACGGTAGCGAGTTGGCACATACTCGGCCATGAGAGTATTACAGGCAATATAAAGTGAGCCTAAACCCAATGATGCAAAAAATCTTAAGATACTAAATTGTATGAAATTTTGTGTGAGTCCTAGTCCACAAGTCAGCACTGAAAACAGCAAAATCGAAATCACAACAATCCGAACTCGCCCGAATTGATCACAGGCCCAACCGCCAAAAATTCCACCAATTGCCATTCCCGCAAGGGTAAAGCTACCGAGCATACCTGCTTGAACAGAACTTAATTGGAATTCAGCCTTGATGCTATTAAGGCTGTATGACAGCAACATCAGATCGGCGCCATCGACTAAAAGGGCAAGAAAAGCAAAAAAGAATGCGATTTTCCATGTATGAGGGCTGAGATTGACCTTATTTTTCATATTTTTCACTGCTCTGTTCCTTAAGCACAACACCCGATATATCTCGTTAGCACTGATGATAGTGCGAGATGAAATCGATGAATTTTCCGGATAGTAAAACAAGAAAATTATATTTTCAATTAAAATAAAATTAAATATCGCTATGCGGTATAATATTTTCTTATATAAGATGATGTTTTTGCTTACAAATCTTTTGTGTTGGAAAGTTTAATCTTTTATTCAGTTTTTAAATCAATTTGATGTTTCATTAAATATCTGTATTATTGATTTTTCATATCGCTATGCGAAATATTTTGCTAGTGTTTAACTTTTAATACGCCATAATAATGGAAATAAGAATGGGTGCACTTCAAGGAATCCGTATTTTAGATTTAACTCGTGTTTTGGCTGGCCCGTGGTGTGGCCAAGTACTTGCAGATTTGGGCGCCGAGGTCATCAAGGTTGAGCGGCCAAAAAAAGGCGATGATACGCGTGCTTGGGGGCCACCCTGGATGAAAGACAACACAGGCCAAAATACCCAAGAGGCTGCTTACTATCAGTCGACCAACCGCAATAAACTTTCGGTCGCCATTGATATTTCTACGCCTGAAGGGCAAGAGCTTATTCGCAAACTTGCAAAAGAATCTGATGTTTTGATTGAAAACTATAAAGCGGGTTCACTGAAAAAATATGGTTTAGATTACCAAACTTTGGCAGAAATAAATCCTCAGCTGATTTACTGCTCAATCACCGGTTTTGGTCAAACTGGCCCACGTGCACAAGAGCCGGGCTATGATTTTATCATTCAGGGTATGGGCGGTCTGATGTCTGTTACAGGTGAGAGAGACGATTTACCTGGTGGCGGCCCGCAAAAACTTGGGATTGCATTTTCAGACATTACCACGGGCCTATATGCGGCCATTGCCATTCAAGCTGCGATCATAGATCGATATACGTCCGGACTTGGTCAATATATCGATATGGCTTTGCTCGATGTGCAAATCGCAACACTTGCCAATCAAGGCATGAATTATCTGGCATCGGATCAAATTCCAGTTCGCTATGGCAATGCGCATGCCAATATTGTGCCGTATCAAGTCTTTCAGGCGTCTGATCGGGATTTTATTATAGCCTGTGGTAACGATTCACAGTTTATCAACTTATGCACCGCGATTGATCGTTCAGATCTGGCACGAGATCCACGTTTTAAACGTAATGCCGACCGGATCGCACATCGAGAGCAAATTATTTCAGAGTTAGCGCATCATTTTAAAACCAAAAAGGCCGATGAATGGGTGAGAAAAATTCATGCTGCGCATGTTCCCGTTGGGCTAATTAATGATTTGAAGCAGGCTTTTGAAGAGCCACAGGTACGAGAGCGAAATATGCTGATCAAGATGGAGCATCCTCAGCGAGATGAGCTCACCATTGTGGGTTCACCCATTAAAATGTCGAGAACACCAGTTGAGTACAAACTTGCGCCACCCACTTTGGGTCAGCATACCAAAACAGTACTTGGGCGTTTTTTATCTTCAGATGAGCTTCAAAAATTATCGCAGCAAGGCGTGATTGAATAGTTAGCTTGAATTATTGAGTAAAAGAGGCTGGGCATTTGTCGCTTCTTTTGCTATTCCCAGAATAATTAGATTATAATTTTCGCAATGCGAAACATTAATTGAGTTGAGTGCACTCATTCTTATGACAGATTTAAATGACATTGAACATAATGAAAAATTATTAGCGCCACTGCGTCATGAATTGCTTCATCCCATCGAAGATATGCAAGATGAAGATGACCGACAATTTATCACGGCTTTGGCGCGTGGTCTGGAATTATTGCGCTGTTTCTCTGCCAAACAACCGCATTTAGGTAATCAAGAATTGTCACAGATGACAGGCTTGCCCAAACCTACGATTACTCGCTTGACACATACCTTGTCGCGTTTGGGGTATATTCGTCAGGTGCCGAATTCAACCAAATTTCAATTGTCTGTTGGCGTCTTGGCGTTTGGTTATTCCATGCTTTCCAATGTCTCCATCCGTTCAATTGCTCAGCCCTATATGAAAGATCTGGCCGATTATGCCGGTGCTGCTGTGGCCATGTCGACCCGCGATCGACTCAACATGATTTATCTGGATGTTGTGCAAGGTAAAGGTAATGTTACCATGCGCCGTCAGGTCGGAACGTATTTACCCATTCACCTCAGTTCGATGGGGCGTGCCTGTCTTGCTGCTATGCCTGAAGATGAGCGCGACTTTCTGTTAAACGCGATTCGTAGCAAGCATAAAGAAGACTGGATTAAAATTAATCGTGATCTGGATAAAGCATTTCGTGATTACCAAGATTTTGGTTACTGTTTTTCGATAGGCGACTGGCATAAGGATGTTAATTCGGTTGCGGTGCCACTCATGCATGAGCAACATGGATTACTGGTATTTAATTGTGGTGGGCCAAGTTTCATTATGAAGCGAGAGAAACTCGAAGAAGATATTGCACCGCGCTTATTGCATATGGTCAATAACATCAAGACAGAAATTAGCTGATTTTTTTACTATCACGCTTATTTCTAAGGCTGTTAAGCCTGCTTTGATAGTAAAGTACTTTTACTGTCGAGGTAGGCAATCCATAAGGTCAGACCTCCAAAACCAATGCCGATCAAACATACGCCATGCCATCCTGAATGTCGCCAAGCATAACTTCCGATCGCTGTGCCGAGTGCGCCACCAAAAAAATAAGCCGTCATATAAATTGCATTAAAGCGTGATTTCAACACCTGATTCAATCGAAAGACGATACTTTGATTGGTGACATGAAGCGCCGATAATGAGGCATAAATCAAAAGAGTTGCCAAAATATAAAATATAAAAGAGACAGGTAAAAATAAAAAAAGGATCCAGCTCCCAATAAAGCCACCAGCAGAGATAAAGGATATCCAATGGACATTACGCTCATTTAAATGATGACCAGCCAGATTTGCAACCAAAGTTCCTAAAATGCCCACAAAGCCGAACAGTCCGATACTAAAATCAGAAAAATGATAGGGCGCAGGCGCAAGTAGTAAAGACATTGTAGTAAATACCATGCTCACACTCGCAAAAATTAAAAAACCAAGTGCGGCGCGTCGGGCCAAGCAGGGTGAATTTTTTAATAATACTGGAATAGAAACAAGCGTTTGCATATAGCTCTGTCGCTGTGTGGCGGGAAACACATCGAGCTTGCGATACAACATAAATGCAATCATGAGCAAGGCGATTCCGCTGATCACATAAATGATTTGCCAGTGCCAGAGCGTAGAGGCCAAACCAGATAACGACCGAGCTAATAAAATTCCAAGCATGAGTGCGCTAATTAAAAAACCAACCACACGGCCACTTTGTGTAATAGGCACCAGACTGGCTGCAAGTGGCAGGAGTAGCTGAGCAGAAACTGAAAATAATCCAGTTAAAATTGTGCCTACGATCATCCATTCCAAACGATCTGCGCTTCCGGTAATGAGCAGTCCACAGGCGGCAAGCACCATCAAAATGACCATCAATTGACGCTTTTCTAACAGATCTCCAAGTGGCATCAACACCAATAAACCAATGGCATAGCTGATTTGAGCACATGTGGGAATCCAGGCAACAGATGTTTCTGGAAGTGCAAGAGATAGCGCAATGGAATGAATAAGCGGTTGGCTAAAATAATTACTACCCGAACAAATTCCCGCTGCAATCGCCATGAGTATTAATGTAGGCGTATAAAATGAACAAGATCTCATAAAACCAGACGGCCAATTGCTGTTCTTACAGAATTTAAGAGTAATAAATTTAAATTGTATTTACAATTAAATAAAACATTATTTTGCTATGCGGTACTTTAATTTGATATAAACATGAATCATGTGTCAGATGCATATATTACAGAATGAGGGATGCTATGGGAGCCTTAACAGGATTTAGGGTGTTAGATTTAAGCCGTATACTTGCTGGGCCTTGGTGTAGCCAGATTCTTGCAGACTTAGGTGCAGAGGTCATCAAAATTGAAAAGCCATTTCAAGGCGATGATACGCGTATCTGGGGCCCACCGTTTTTAAAAACCGATCAGGGTGAAGATTCAAATGAGTCAGCCTATTATTTATCTGCAAATCGCGGTAAATATTCGGTGGCCATTGATATGGCAAGCGTTGAAGGTCAGGCTCTTATTAAAAAAATGGTACTTGAAAGTGACGTTCTACTCGAAAATTACAAAGCGGGTTCTTTAAAAAAATACGGGCTGGATTATGAAAGTTTAAAAGAAATTAACCCTAAACTGGTGTACTGCTCAATCACTGGATTTGGTCAAAAAGGCCCACGTGCTCAGGAGCCAGGTTACGACTTTATTATTCAAGGTTTGGGCGGGATGATGAGTGTGACGGGGGAGCGCGATGATTTACCGGGTGGCGGCCCTCAAAAAGCAGGTTTAGCTTTTGCAGATTTAACCACAGGGTTATACGCTGCGATTGCAATTCAGGCTGCTTTATTGTCTCGTGTGAGTACCGGTGAGGGGCAGCATATTGATATGGCTTTGCTCGATACACAAGTGGCTTCACTTTCTGTATTGGCCATGAATTATTTAACTTCAGAAAAAATACCGGGCCGTTTGGGTAATGCGCACGCAAATATTGTACCGTATCAGGTATTTAAAGCCTCTCAAGGCGAATTTATTATTGCATGTGGCAATGACCAACAGTTTAAGGCCTTATGTGAAAGTATCGAGCGTCCAGAGCTGGCTGTAGATTCAAGATTCAAACAAAACAAGGGAAGAGTGACGCATCGTGATGTACTTGTAGAGATCTTGCAGCAACACTTTATGAGCAAGCCTGCACAGGTCTGGGTAGAGCGGATTCATGCTGTGCAAGTACCTGTTGGCATGATCAATAATCTTCAACAAACGCTTGAAGAAGAGCAGGTGCGTTTTCGTGAAATGGTTGTTCAAATTGAACATCCGCTTAAGAAAGACTATGTATCGATTGGCTCGCCAATCAAACTCTCAAAAACTCCGGTGCAATACACCAAAGCACCGCCGTTTTTGGGTGAAGACACTGATCTCATCTTACAGCGTTTTGTTTCGCCGCAAGAACTTGCGCAGCTCAAAGATCAGCGTGTGGTACAGCAAGGTTAATAACGCAGTGAGGTGTGAGGCAGCGCGTATCATGATTTGGTTTAAGATCACAGGCTCTCAGTCAGCGCATCTTGAATACTATGCACCATATATTTCAAACGTGGTCCGATCTCGTCGACTAATTTTTCTGCGCTGAGCAAATAAGAAGGCGAGCCGCAGTTAAATACATAAATGCCGTGTTTTAAACTGACGAGGGGTACTGCAACTGAGTTAATGCCTTGTTGCCAATCGCCCAGAGACAAACAATATCCGTGCTGGGCGTACTCTTCAAATGCTTTTTTGAGCATCGTTTCAATTTGTGGCCACTCTTCAGGATGTTTCTTCTGAATGGCCTCGAGTAAGCGTTTACGTTCAAATTCTGGTGTCGCAGCAAGGCAAGCTCGTCCCATAGAACTGCTATAAAGTGGTAAGGTGGAACCAATCGGGCGACGAATTTTACTATTGGTTTGAACAACATCCAGGTAGAGCATATTTAGACGATCACGCGCTGCCAATGCAACGGGTGCCTGAGCATATTGGCTCATTTCTTCCATATAGCGATGTGCAGTACTACGCACAGTTAAATTCGAAAGCGCGGCATAACCCAAAGACAATACGCCAATATCCAGCATATACTTTGGAGAATCTGGCATTTGTTTTAAATAGCCTAAGCAAACCAGCGTATTGGTTATTCTGGCGATGGTGGGTTTGGGTAGTCCTGTCATTTTTGCCAGCTCGAGATTACCAAGAACTTGGTGCTGTAAAGAAAAACAACGCAGAAGTTCAAGGCCACGTGCCAAAGACGCAATAAACTGAGGATTGTTTTCTCGATGAATATGGGAAATTGGATCTAAACGAATTTCATCAAAATTGAGTGGTTTATCATTTTTTTTAAGTTCAGTACTTTGCGACATTCCATGCTCAAACAGAAGGCTAAAGGCCGATAATAGAGCATTTCATTTTGTATTGTAAGTATCATCCATTCATCGCAAGATACGATGAATGGATCTGATGAATACATGTAGGGCAGATCAATTATCCAGAAACATTTTCAATGACCATCGCTAAGCCTTGTCCTACACCAATACACAAGCTCACCACCGCATACCGTTTATTACGACGCTGAAGTTCTCTAGCAACCGTAAGAGCTAAACGTGCACCAGAAGCGCCCAGTGGATGCCCAATTGCAATTGCGCCGCCGTTTGGGTTTACACGCGGGTCATCGAACGAAATGTCTAATCCCTTTAAACATGAGAGTACTTGTGAAGCAAAGGCTTCATTAATTTCGATAATATCTAAATCATCTAGCGTAAGTCCTGCACGCTGTACTGCTTTTTTGATGGCTTCAATTGGGCCAGCACCCATAATTCGAGGTTCAATACCTGCAGCTGCCGCAGAAAGAATTTTAGCTATAGCCTTTAATCCATATTTTTGACCTGCCTGTTCAGAACCGATCAGCAGTGCTGCTGCTCCATCATTAATCCCTGATGCATTACCTGCTGTCACTACACCACCTTCAAAAAGAGGCTTAAGTTTACTCAAGGCATCGACGGTAGAGCTTGGGCGAGGGTGTTCATCTTCGGAGATGAGTTTAGGTGGCAGTTTCTTACCCTGAGGCACTTCAACAGGCGTGATTTCGTCAGTAAAAAAACCATCTTGTTTGGCTTGCTGGTATTTTGCCTGTGAATCTGCTGCAAACTGATCGGCCTGTGCACGGTCTATACCATATTCCACCGCGACATTGTCGCCTGTTTCGGGCATAGAGTGCCCACCAAACTGCGCGGTAATTTTTTTATTTGGGAAGCGGGTACCAATGGTGGTGTCATAAATTTTTGCTTCGCGGCTAAACGCACTTTCTGCCTTGCCCATCACAAATGGCGCTCTAGACATGCTTTCTACTCCACCCGCAATGTATAAATCGCCTTCACCACAGGTAATTGCACGTGCCGAATCGATGACTGCCCCAAGGCCGCTCGCACAGAGACGATTGATCGTCTGACCCGGTACCGTTACGGGTAAGCCTGCGAGTAATGCAGCATGCCGCGCAATATTGCGACTGTCTTCACCCGCTTGATTGGTATCCCCTAAAATAACATCTTCAATGTCTGCACCCGGTACGCCGGTTTTTTCAATGAGTCGTTGAATGACCAATGCGGCCAAATCGTCTGGTCGAATCGAGGCCAATTCACCCGCATGGCGACCAAATGGTGTACGTAATCCGTCGTAAATATATGCATTTAACATGTCTGAAATCCTGAATTATGATGCGCTATAGGTAAGGGGTAATTGTAATGTCACTCTACGTTGCAGCCATGGACTAGGTCGATAACGTGGATCTAGAGTAAGTGCCGAGATGCGCGTTAGAATCAGTAAAATCTTATCGGCGCCCAGTACTTCGCCCCACTCAATAGGGCCGTGTGGATAGCCTAAGCCCAAACGTACTGCTGCATTGATGTCATCTACGGTTGCAATACTTTGCTGAGCCATGTCACAGCCCAAGTTAATCACCATGGCGAGTACGCGCTGCGCAACAAAGCCAATACTTTCTGCAATCGTGCTTGCACCAACGCCGTCAAGGTTAAAAATAGAATGTGCAGCTTGGCAAAGTTCTGGTCGTGTTATTAGTGAAGGCATCAAGGTTCGATGGCGCTCAAGCCCATACAGTAGATCAATCGCAACGCATTGTTTGGCATCGAGTCCTAATCGCTTTGCGGCATGTGTTGTATCTTCGCCGTAGCAGGCTAATAAACATAAGCTGTCTGGCTGCGGTGTTGCGCCGTTATCCATTGTGACCTGCTGTTGTTTTAAATAATGGATCAGGGCATCATGATCTGCCGTGTAATCTGCTGCAACCCAGACCATTGGATATTGCTCAAGCCGAGCGACATGTGAGGGGGCGGCTTCATTGGTTTTTTTACCAGCTTCGTAACGATAAAAACCCTGACCGGTCTTACGTCCAAGTTGTTTACCCGCTAAAAGTTGTTGGGTAAGCGGGTTTGGACGATAGCGTGGCTCTTGATAATATTGCTGATAAATAGACTCCATGACAGGATGTGATACATCTAATCCGGTCAGATCGAGTAGCTCAAATGGCCCCATTTTAAAGCCAACACCCTCTCTTAATATCCGGTCAATTTCGCTGAACGTTGTAACCGATTCATTGAGTATTTTCAGTGCTTCAGTACCATAGCCACGGCCGGCATGGTTTACGATAAAGCCCGGTGTGTCTTTTGCCACAACTGCCCGATGTCCAAATGCATGAGCCAGTTGAGTCATAGTCTCTACATGTTTTGCATGGGTTTTTAAACCTTGTATGACTTCGACCACTTTCATAAGTGGAACAGGGTTAAAAAAATGATAACCAATTACACGTTCTGGAATACGACACTGCGCCGCAATCGCAGTCACAGACAAGGATGAGGTGTTAGAAGCTAAAATCGTGGTGTCTGGCACAATCTCTTCAAGCTGCTGCATTAAGGCCTGTTTGATGTCTAGCCGCTCAATAATTGCCTCAATAATCAGATCACATACTTTCAGATCAGGTAGGCTTTCGGTCACGATCAGGCAGTCAATGGCCTTTTGAGCCTGTTCAGACGTGATTTTATTTTTTTCGACCAGTTTATTGAGGGTTTCAGCCAGTTTATCTTTGGCTTGTAAGGCTGCGCCTTCTTTAGTGTCATACAAATAGGTGGTATGTCCTGATTGAGCTGCAATTTGCGCAATTCCACTGCCCATAATGCCGACCCCAATAATCCCTATATGTTGTATTTGCTGTGTCATACCGTCGTTCCTCGGGTATTTGATTATTCTCTTAAACGTTGCACAAGTTTAAAAATTATTTGCCCTGATAAACGGGTTTGCGTTTTTCCATAAAGGACTGAATACCTTCAGATTTATCTTGTGTTGAAAAAAGCAGCTGAAAAGACTTCCGTTCTAATGTCAGTCCTGCATTGAGAGGTACATCTTCACTGTGTAGCGCTACTTCTTTAATCTGCTGTAGCGCGATGGGTGGCATTGCGGCAAGGTTTTCTGCCATTTTGATTGCAGTTGGAATCGTGTCTGCATCTTCGGTCACTTGAGATACCAGCCCAATGCGATAGGCTTCATCGGCAGGTATCAATACACCAGTCATGATCATGCGCATGGCGTGAAATTTACCGACCGCACGAAACAGGCGCTGCGTTCCACCTGCACCCGGCATAAGTCCCACTTTAATTTCTGGCTGGCCAAAATTGGCACTTTTTCCGGCAATGATAATGTCACTATGCATGGCAAGCTCACAGCCACCCCCCAAGGCAAAGCCGTTCACTGCTGCAATAATTGGTTTTGGACACTGCGCAATGGCATTCCAGTAACGTTCGGTGTGTCTGAGCAACATCTCTGTAGAGGTAGCATTTGCCATTTCTTTTAAATCTGCACCCGCAGCAAATACCGAGTCTCCACCAGTGAGTACAATCGCATGAATATCATCATTAAAGCTTAAATCGTTAAATGCTCGAGCCAAATCTTTACGGATTTGCGTATTGAGCGCATTTTTTGCTTCTGGTCGATTAATTTTCACAACGGCTATGTTTTTAACTGAATAATCGACTTCTACGAAACATTCCTGTTGAAGATTTGTCATTTTATTATCCTTAATTTCGCACATCAAAACACTGTTCCTCATATCATGCGTATTTGTGATTTTTTTTCAAGCACTTTTTCCTTAATTGCGTATCATTTTTAAAACATAAACAAAATAAAGCATCAAAAATTCAAAATTACGATAAAAAATTTCGTTTAACGAAATTTATTTTTAAAAAGTATTGTAAATTTGGTTTTAGTTCTCGTAGTATGAAATTAGTTTAAATTATTTTAGATATGTGAATTTGGTGGACAGGGAGAACACACATGATCCGCGATGATGGAATGTTGCAGCAGTTACTTTCAACCATTCGAGACTTTGTCCGCAATGAATTGATTCCCAGAGAACACGAAGTAGATGAAAATGACCGTATTCCAAAGGATATCGTGCAGCAAATGCGTGAAATGGGCCTATTCGGATTAACCATTCCAGAAGAATATGGTGGCCTTGGTATTACCATGGAAGAAGAGGTCAATGTTGCATTTGAATTGGGGCATACATCGCCAGCGTTTCGTTCACTGATTGGAACAAATAATGGCATTGGCTCGAGTGGCTTAATTATTGATGGTACAGATGAACAAAAGCAGAAATACCTGCCCAAATATGCCAGCGGTGAGATTATTGGTTCGTTTTGCCTCACTGAACCAGAAGCAGGATCTGATGCAGCATCCTTAAAAACGACAGCAGTGAAAGACGGTGACTTTTATGTGATCAATGGAACCAAACGCTACATCACAAATGCACCACATGCTGCAACCTTTACCGTGATGGCGCGAACCAATCCAGAGATCAAGGGGGCAGGAGGAATTTCAGCATTTTTGGTTGAGGCCAATACACCAGGAATATCGTTAGGAAAAATCGACAAGAAAATGGGCCAGAAAGGCTCACATACCTGTGATGTTATTTTTGAAAATTGTCGTGTTCCGGCTTCAGCACTGATTGGAGGCGTAGAGGGCGTTGGCTTTAAAACCGCAATGAAGGTACTCGATAAAGGGCGCTTACACATTGGTGCGTATAGTGTCGGAATTGCCGAGCGCATGCTCGATGATGCACTGCGTTATGCGGTAGAACGTAAACAATTTGGTCAACCGATTGCCAGTTTTCAATTGATTCAAGCCATGCTGGCCGATTCAAAAGCTGAGATTTATGCAGCAAAATGCATGGTGCTTGATGCGGCCCGACGTCGTGATGATGGTCAGAATATCAGTACAGAAGCCTCATGTGCCAAGATGTTTGCTACTGAAATGTGTGGCCGTGTGGCAGATCGCTGCGTACAGATACACGGCGGCGCTGGATATATCAGCGAATATTCAATCGAACGTTTTTATCGAGATGTTCGTTTGTTCCGTTTATACGAAGGCACAACTCAGGTTCAACAGCTCATTATTGCCAAAAACATGATTAAGGATATTACACACTAAACAAAAGTATATGAGGCAGAGGATGCCTCATCATTTAATTGTCTGAGGAAATAGACATGACAACGGATACAATTACACAAGATCGTCCTGTTGCAGTGATTGAAACACCCAAAAAGATTTGGATTACCGCGTTTATTTTTGCTTTTTTAGCGCTATTGTGCGATGGCGCAGACCTTGGATTTCTGGCACTAAGCTTAACTAGCTTAAAGGCAGAGTTTCACCTCACGGGAGTACAGGCCGGTACTTTAGGCAGTTTGACTTTACTCGGATCGGCTATAGGCGGCTTGTTTGGTGGTTGGGCATGTGACCGTTTTGGACGAGTCAGAATTATTGTTTTTTTTGTTGCTTACTCGTCGATTCTCACCTGTGCGCTCGGATTTACTCAATCTTATATGCAATTTGCATGTATTCGTGTGCTTGGAGCAATGGGGCTTGGTGCGCTGTATATCGCGTGTAATGTGTTGATGTCTGAAATGGTGCCTACCAAACACCGCACCACCGTTTTGGCAACACTCATGACCGGCTATACTTTAGGCTCATTGCTTGCAACCTTACTCGCGGGACATATTATTCCCGATCATGGCTGGCGCTATTTGTACTGGTTATCGATTACACCTATTGTATTATCATTTTTTATGCATTTTATGGTGCCTGAGCCAGCATCATGGAAAATATCATTCGAACGACGTGCTCGTGTGCATGCCCAGCAACCAGCTGTAAAATCTACAAATCCATATCGGGAAATCTTTAAAGAGCGTCGTCATGGCGTCATGTTCTTACTTTGGGTGGTGAGTACAGGCGCCTTACAGTTTGGTTATTATGGTGTGAGTAACTGGTTACCTGCCTATTTAGAATCTGATCTTGGTATTAAATTTAAAGAGATGGCCATGTATATGGTCGGTACCTTTATGATCATGATCTTTGCCAAAATTATTGCCGGTATGATTGCCGACCGTTTGGGCAGACGCGCTGTTTTTGCCTTTGGTACGATTGGTACAGCACTATTTATTCCGGTGATTGTTTATTTAAACACGCCTATGAATATCTTATGGCTCATGTTGATGTTTGGGTTTTTATATGGCATTCCGTATGCAATTAATGCCACATACATGACCGAAAGCTTTCCAACCTCAATGCGTGGCTCTGCCGTTGGGGGTGCCTATAACGTAGGCAAAGTGCTCTCTATTTTTTCTCCACTTACCATTGGTTATTTATCACAGCAAGGTTCTATTGGTTTAGGGCTACTCGTGATGGCTGCGGCGTACTTTATTTGTGGTGTCATTCCTTTGTTATTTATTAAGGATCGTTTGTTTAATCCACAAAAAGCAGATTAACTCTACGTAATTTTAAATGCGTAGAAAAGTTTTCAAATGATTTTAGCAACAATAATGAGAACAACGGATCAATTAAAAAAGGTGTATCAATGAAAATGGAAGTTTTAGATTCGATACAAAATGATGTGGTTCAAACGCCTAAGCGCATCTGGATGACTGCATTTATTTTTTGTTTTTTTGTTTTATTGTGCGACGGTGCCGACATCGGAATTTTGGCATTTACATTGACCAGCTTAAAGGCGGAGTTTGGCTTGACCAGTGTTCAAGCAGGAGCGCTGGGAAGCTGGTCAATTTTAGGCATGGCCATTGGCGGATTGGCGGGTGGTTGGGCCAGTGATCGTTTTGGTCGCGTCCGGATTATTGTGATTGCCACTGCCGCATTTGCAATTTTATCTGCATGTACGGGTTTTGCGCAGTCTTATACTCAAATCGCAATTTTAAGAACGATTACCTGCATGGGGCTGGGGTGCTTGTATATCGCCTGTAATACCCTAATGTCGGAATTGGTGCCAACCAAATATCGCACCACAGTTCTGGCCACACTCATGACGGGATATACCTTGGGCTCGTTAGTTATTACCGGTTTATCGGGTTGGATTATTCCAGAGTTTGGCTGGCGAATGCTGTATTTCATCACCATCATTCCAATTGTACTGGCTATTTTGATGTGGATGCTGGTACCAGAATCTGCCTCTTGGCAACGTGCACGTGATTTAAAGTTGCATGCTGCACCCACAAATCATGCTCAATCGAAAAACCCGTATATCGCTCTTTTTAAAGATAAACAGCACGGCAGAATGCTGATGCTCTGGTCGTTTAGTTCTGGATTTTTACTGTTTGGTTACTTTGGAGTCAGTAACTGGCTGCCTGCTTATCTTGAGGCTGAACTCGGCATCAAGTTTAAAGAGATGGCGGTATACATGATTGGTACTTTCATTACCATGATGTTTGCAAAAGTGGTGGCCGGTTTTGTAGCGGATCGTATTGGTCGACGCATTGTGTTTGCTTTTGGCACCTTTGGAACAGCCCTGTTTATACCGGTTGTGGTCTACTTTCATACCGCTCAGAACATTGGCTGGCTGATGCTGATCTTTGGTTTTCTCTACGGGATTCCGTATGCCATTAATGCGACCTATTTAACTGAAAGTTTTCCAACCTCGATTCGTGGTACAGCAGTGGGTGGTGCCTTCAACATCGGACGTATTGGGGCTATTTTTGCACCGATCGCGATTGGATATCTTGCCATGCACAATTCCATCGGTGCCGGATTGTTACTCATGGGCGTGGCTTATTTTATGTGTGGACTCATCCCGACATTACTGATTAAGGATCGTTTATACGATCCGCAACGTGCGGATTGAATCCGGTTTGTTTATCGAAACCATTCAAGGAATAGATGATTATGGTGAATAAAATCACGACAAATATAGAGTCGGTCTTAAAATCGATTCCAGATGGTGCAACCATTATGACCAGTGGCTTTGGTACGACAGGGCAGCCCGAAGCCTTAATTGAAGCGCTCATTGATATTGGCACCAAAGATCTGACCATTATTAACAATAATGCATCTTCTGGGCCGGGAGGGCTCACCAAGCTATTTTTGGCTGGTCGAGTGAAAAAGTTAATCAGTTCGTATCCTAAATCCATCAGCTCGACAGTATTTGCAGATTTATATCGTGCAGGGAAAATTGAACTTGAACTGGTGCCTCAAGGTAATTTGGCCTGTCGAATTCAAGCTGCTGGCGCTGGTTTGGGTGCAATTTTTACCCCAACCGGCTATGGAACCAAAATTGCCGAAGGAAAAGAGACACGTCATATCAATGGTAAAAACTATGTACTTGAATATCCATTAGAAGCGGACTATGCCCTGATTTATGCAGATAAAGCGGATCGATGGGGAAATCTGACTTACCGAAAAGCTGCCCGAAACTTTGGTCCTATTATGGCCAAAGCTGCAAAACAGACCATTGTACAAGTGAACCAAACCGTTGAACTGGGAACACTCGATCCTGAATGTATCATTACCCCCGGGATTTTTGTTCAACATGTCGTTGCAGTAGGAGACATTTAATGCATGTTCAAAAAAGAAATCGCGAAGAAATTGCTGCGCTCATTGCACAGGATATCCCTGATGGTGCCTACGTAAACTTAGGAATTGGCCTTCCTACACATGTGGCGAAATATTTGCCAAAGGACAAAGAGATTTTCTTGCACTCGGAAAATGGTGTCTTGGCATTTGGTCCACCACCTATGGCAGGTGCAGAAGATCCCGATCTGGTCAATGCAGGAAAAGAGTTGGTGACGCTCCTTGATGGTGGATGTTTTATGCATCACGGTGATTCGTTTGACATTATGCGTGGCGGCCATCTGGATATTTGTGTGATTGGAGCGTTTCAGGTGGCAGTCAATGGAGATCTGGCCAATTGGCACACAGGGCGAGCCGATGACTTACCTGCGGTGGGCGGCGCAATGGATCTGGCAGTTGGTGCAAAAAGCATTTTTGTATATATGGAACACATCACCAAAAAAGGTGAACCCAAAATTGTGGAAACACTACATTATCCGATTACTGGGCAGCAATGTGTGGATCGAATTTACACCGATCTATGTGTGATTGAATTAAAAGCAGGTCAGGCGCATGTCATTGAAATGGTCGACGGACTAACATTTGAAGCATTGCAGGCTGTGACCGGATGTAAATTAACTGATGCAAGAGCCGCTGCATGATGATGTGATCAGTACAGCAGTGTGATCTCTCAGGTTGAAATCAAAATAAAATCTTTAAGGATAAAAGATGAAAAAACTATTACTGGCTGTGGCTTGTACCACGGCCTCAGGAGCGCTTTTTGCAAATTCGGGTACTACAGAACAACGAATTCAGACATTAGAGATGGAGTTAGCGCGCTTAAAGGCCGATTTGGCTCAGCAAAAACAACAAAATCAATCGGTTGAAAGTGTTCAAGCACAGCAAGTGAGTACACCTCAAAATACAGCCCCAAAAGATAAAGTAATTCCACCGTCTTGGGTCAATTGGACGGATCAAGTGAAGGTGTATGGAATTGCACGTCTTGATGCCGCTGTAGATTTTCAGTCTTCACCAGACAGTGGCGGACGTACTACGAGTAGTCTATATCGTACACCTTTTGAAAGTAGCGCCAGAGCCAATCACGCACGTTCGGATGCCAGTATTAATGCCAGTCGAATCGGCGTGTATTTTAATAATCCCGATAAAACAATTTTAGGTAATGTCGAAGCAGACTTTTTTGACAGCTCGACCATGGGTACAGGCGATGGTAAATTCCGTATCCGACATGCATTTTTCACTTATAAAGATTGGACTTTTGGTCAAACATGGTCCTTGATGTCGAATATGGAAACTCGAACGGAGTCTGTCGATTATACGCAGTTCTTAGGTACCTCATACACCCGCCTGCCACAAGTACGATATGACTGGAAAATAGATGCTCAGCAGGACTTGAAATTGGCACTGGAATACACCGGTTCACGTGTATCGGCGTTGCCGTCTTTCACCACACGTTATAGTTATAAACAGGGCCCACTCTTGGTTTTGGCACAAGGTTTTGTCAATGAAAAATCGGTCGATGTTGGTACAGAGAATATTAAAAAAATCAGTTGGGGCGCTGGTGGTGGCTTAAAATATGCCTTTACACCTATGCAATCGATTCAAGCCAATTATCAATATATCGTGGGCGATCAAAAATTTATGCCTTATACCGCGCAAAGTGGGCTGGCCAATGCATCTACGCTCAATGCTGCTGGAGACTTTTCTTTAAATCAGGATAAAACGGCATTGGTCATGAATAAGTTGCATGCCTTTAATTTAGGATATACCTATAAGTTTAGTCCGTATTGGCGCACCAACTGGTCGGCATCGTTATTTAAGTATGACGATCGTACCACCTATGCAAAACTAAATCCCGATGCCAATAAGCAGCTTGTCGATTACGTAGCAAACTTATTTTATAGTCCGAATACTCAGCTCGATTTCGGTATTGAATATCATCAGGGGCAGCGAAAAGTGTTTGATGGCCGTACCGCCGATGTATCACGAATCAATGTTGTCTCTATGTACAAATTCTAGTTTGGGATGATCTAAATACAATGCAAAATGTCATGCAGTCTGCTGCTCAACCCTTGAACATGTCACGAGGTTTGGTATTTATCTTGGCCATGACATGCGGCATTTGTGCAGGCTCAAACTATTATAATCAGCCGTTGATCTATTCTATCGCGCACGCATTAGGAGTCAGTCCAGATCAAGCGGCGCTAGTGATTGTGATTGGGCAGCTCTCATATGCGGTGGGGCTGTTTTTACTGGTGCCGCTGGGCGACTTTTTTGAAAAAAGACGCTATATCGTTCTGTTAATGTTATGCACTGGATTTTCACAAATCGGCATTTCATTTAGTCCAAACCTGAGTGCATTGTATGTTTTAACATTCATGTCGACATTTTTTTCGGTATCGACACAAGTGCTGGTTCCTTTTGCTGCTGGGCTGGTCTCTACACAGCAAAGCCCCCGCATTGTGGGTACGCTCATGAGTGGCCTGTTTATGGGGATTTTATTGGCCCGATCTGTTGCAGGCTTGATCTCTACATTGTGGTCGTGGCACGCGGTCTATTTACTCAGTGGTGGATTAATCCTGATTTTTGCAATTGTGGTTTGGTTCCGTTTACCTGAAGCACATCGAAGCGCGCAGATCAAACTTTGGCAAATCTATGTATCACTTTTTACGCTTGCCACCCATGAGCCACATTTGATTCGGCGTGGTATTGTAGGCGGTATCGGGTTTGGAATTTTAGCGCTCATCTTTACCACCATGACTTTTTTACTGGCCAATGCACCTTACTATTTTAATGATTTTCAAATTGGCGTATTTGGTGTGGTAGGGCTGGCTGGTGTATTTGCGACACATTGGGCGGGTAAGAAAATTGCTAAAAAACAAGAAAATTTAACCGCATTGCTCAGTTTGATCTTACTTATAGCAGCATGGTTTCCATTATTTTTCGCCCAAAAATCATTGATTCTTTATGCTTCAGGTGTAATTTTGGCCTATTTTGGATTATCTGCATTACACGTATTGAATCAAAATCTGGTCTATCGGATTTCACTTCAGGCAAGATCAAGAATTAACTCGATTTACATGACATTGTATTTTGCAGGTGCTGCACTGGGCTCACTCATGGCGGTCTATGCTTGGAAACATTGGGGCTGGACCGCCTGTGCAAGTATAGGTTTAGGTATGGCGATACTCAGTTTTATGATTGATCGTTATGACTTTTATATCATGAAACGCTCGGCTCATTGCGACTAAACAAAGCGTTTCATCGCGCTGACTTAACGTCGGATAATCATAAAGGTTGCTGAGGCAAAGGCATAAATTTTACCTTGGTCATCAACAATTTTACCCTCGGTGGTAATGATATTCCGTCCCGCATTAATCAGCTCCCCATGCGCATAATAGGCGGTATCTATTTGCATAGGACGGATCATCTTTACATTTAAATCAATGGTGCCGTAGCCCGTATTTGGGCCAAGTACTGAATGTGCTGCGCCACCCGTGGATGTATCTAAAGCAGTAGCACAAAAACCGCCGTGTACGCCACCTTGTACATTTAAGTGGCTCTTGTTGGGAATCACTCTATACACCACTTTTCCTTCAGATGCTTCAATTAACTCCATTGGCAAGGTGTGTGCCATTGGGGAGGCATCTACTTCTCCTTGTTTTAAAGCGGTTAAAAACTCAAGACCCGTTTGCATATGACATCCTTGTTAAATGGTAGAATAAAAGAGAATTAAACATACTATAAAAACAAATTATTCAAAATATAATTTTGCATAACAAAAATAAAATTTATTTTCAGTTTTTATTTAATATTTTTATTAATACGTTGATAAGTTATTAAGATGTTGTAATTATTAATTTATTTTTAAAATAAAAGTTCCTCTAAGCTATGTATTTGCATAATTAGCCTTGAATTTATGTTGTTTTGCAGAAATTAATTTTGCATTATGAAATTAAATTGGTTATTTTTGATTCATAGAATTACAAGATTGGATGTGTCTATCCATCACTTACAACACTGCAAGGGATTACAGAGATGCCGGTTTATCAAGCGCCACTTCGTGATATGCAATTTGTTTTACATGAGCTTTTAGAGGTTGAAACGACATATCAGCAATTTCATGATTATAAGGATATGCTCAGCACAGAGGTGATCAATCAGTATTTAGAGGCAGCCGCAGATTTTTGTGAAAATGAAATTGCACTGCTTAATCAATCTGGTGATCAGCACGGGTGTCGATTACATGAAGGTGTTGTGACCACGCCACGAGGCTTTAAAGCAGCGCATCAAAAATATGCCGAGCTGGGTTTTCCATCCTTGACAGCAGATCCTGAATATGGCGGGCAAGGGATGCCAACCTTGCTTCGAATCGCAATTTCTGAAATGTTGTGTGGCTCGAATTGGTCTTGGGCCATGTATCAAGGGCTTTCACATGGTGCAATGCGTACGCTTGAGCATCATGGTACACCTGAACAAAAACAAAAATTTCTGAGTAAACTGATTACAGGCGAATGGACGGGCACCATGTGCCTCACCGAGTCACATGCCGGATCAGATTTAGGTTTGATACGTACAAAAGCAGAACCCAATGCAGACGGGAGCTATGCAATTTCTGGTGAAAAAATCTTTATTTCTGCCGGAGAGCACGATTTAACCGAAAATATTGTACATATTGTGCTGGCACGTTTGCCTGATGCACCTGCTGGAACCAAAGGCATTTCGCTTTTTATTGTGCCAAAATTTAATCTTGATGAGGCGGGAAATATTGCAGATCGAAATGCAGTGCTGTGTACATCAATCGAGCATAAGATGGGGATTCATGGTAACGCCACCTGCGCACTCCATTTTGATCGAGCAACAGGCCACTTAATTGGTCCGCCACATCGTGGGCTCAATTGTATGTTTACTTTTATGAATACTGCACGTATTGGAACGGCTGTACAAGGACTTGCAGCATCACAAATAGCCTTTCAAGGGGCTTTGGCTTATGCCAAAGATCGTTTGGCTATGCGTGGACTTACGGGTGCACATTATCCCGAAAAAAATGCCGATCCGATTATTGTCCATCCCGCTGTTCGTAATATGCTAATGACGCAAAAAGCTTTTGCAGAAGGCGGCCGTGCACTTGTGTATTTTTTAGCACAGCATGCAGATATTATCGAAAAATCAAACGATCCTGCCCAAATTCAACACTCCGATGAACTACTGGCCTTTTTAACTCCAATTGCCAAGGCATTTTTGACCGAAACAGGTAATGAGTCGGCCAAACATGGTATTCAAATATTTGGTGGTCATGGATTTATTGTAGAACATGGTATGGAGCAAATTGCACGCGATGCCAGAATTTCTACGCTTTATGAGGGAACCACTGAAATCCAGTCGATCGACTTACTTGCGCGTAAAGTATTAAAGTCTAAGGGTAAATTTCTAAACAATATGCTTGATTTGATCGATACATTTATTGCAGCGCATCATGCAGATCCAGCATTGAGTCCATATATTGAAAAGCTCATTGCGTTAAAAGGAGAGTGGTTGAATCTTACTCAAGAGATTACAACGGTTGCAAAGCAAAATCCTGAAGAAATTGGCGCTGCCAGTGTTGATTACTTATATTATTCTGGTTATGTAGTATTTGCTTATCTGTGGGCAAAAATGGCACAAGTTGCCTATGAAAAACAACAAAACACAGCACAGGATACTCGTTTTTATGCGGCTAAAATTAAGACTGCGAATTTCTTCTTCGATAAGCTGCTGACCAGAACACAAAGCCATGCCGCTTCAATTAAATCAGGCGCTTCCTCTGTAATGGCATTGAGTGAAGAGGACTTTGCTTTTTAAAAAACAGATGATGCTTGAAGATATCAGATTCTATTGATATACATTTTAAGCGCGACATTTTCACTGTTATTATACTCAGCCCATGATGAGGCTGAGTATTTCTTTATAAAATGATCAGATACGATCATCGAACAAGATGTATGGAAAATGAATTATAAAATATTGCGTAACTCACGTGCTGTTTCTTGCAATAGTGGCAAGATATGCTGAATCAGATATTCTTTTGTGGTTCGCATCGTGGGCGACACAATATTGAGGGCGGCCACCACACGTGATTGCTGCCCATAAATAGGAACAGCCAGTGCATGTACACCGAGTTCATGTTCTTCACTTGAATAACACCAACCCTGTTCTTTAATTTCAGATAACAGATCTAAAAAAATCACATTATCGGTATGGGTATACTTGGTTAAACGCTGTAAAGGGTACTGATTTAGCCATTCTTGTTGTGCGAAATCATCTAGATAGGCCAACAGAATTTTTCCAGCTGAGGTGGCATGTGCAGGAAGTCGATTGCCCAAATGTAATCCGTAAGGATTTACACGATCTGTCTGTTGATGCGCTGCGCTACGTGCAATGGTAATGGCTTCATATCCATCTAATACCATCACGGAGTAGATTAAGGAAGTTTGTGTGGTCAATAAGTTGAGCAGGGGTTGCGAAATTTTTGGAAGCTGGGCACCGCCTAAATAAGAGCCTGAAAATTTTAAAATTTTTGGTGTTAAATAAAAGTAATGACCATCTGAATCTAGATAACCAAGATACTCCAGCGTGAGTAGATGCCGACGTGCTGCTGCGCGCGTCATGCCGGTGCGTTCGGCTGCCATGGTAATATTAAGGCGATGACGATCTGTGCCAAAGCTATCAAGTATTGCCAGACCTTTGCTAATACCTGCAACAAAGTCTTCATGACGAATCGTTTTTTTATTGGCAGGATTTTGAAGAATATTTTCTTCTCTGACTGAATTTCTATCCATGACGCACTCAAAATATGTTCGTTACAATACAGGTCATATTGCATGCTTACTATACTCTGAAAACGGATCAATTAAATGATGTTTTGTTCGAACATCGAACATAATTTTTATAAATCGAACAAAACCTTGTGAGTTGCTCTAGCGCTCATTCATAAAATTATAAAAAATGATCAAACAAGGGAATCCTACTAAATGACTAAGGAATAGTGATTTGTATCTCTCATTCATCTCCTTCTTCATGTCTGTTTTCCTTCCTTTCAAATTTGCTAGATGCACATTGGAGTTATCTAATGATAGATAAAAGTGCAGCGACCCTAACGGAAGCGCTCTCCCAGATCCACGACGGTGCCACCATCCTGATTGGTGGTTTTGGAACAGCCGGTCAACCCGCCGAGCTGATTGACGGACTGATTGAACTAGGTCGCAAGAACCTGACCATCGTCAGCAACAATGCCGGCAATGGAGACTATGGACTGGCCAAGCTGCTAAAAACTGGCGCCGTTAAAAAGA
>Ga0308157_10001582_pt1 | contig 44877 bp, 48 predicted proteins | sample PhyBR1_FD_201035 | JGI IMG/M metagenome (GOLD analysis project Ga0308157, IMG submission 201035) | Phyllosphere microbial communities from UC Gill Tract Community Farm, Albany, California, United States - DLSLB.R1 | ecosystem: Host-associated > Plants > Phyllosphere > Unclassified | place: USA... | reverse complement strand
GCCGCAAGGGCTTGACGATCCGGATGCCGCATGCGAAGACGGAACCGCCACCCGGTCACGGCGAGCACGACGGCGGCGAGCACGACAGCCGTCGTCGCGACCTCGGGGGCCGCAGGATCGTCCGTCCAGCGGCCGACCGCGATCCACACCAGCCCCCAGGTCGTCGCGACCGCTGGTGCCCATCGTCCACCGCGCCATGCGGTGAACACGGCGATGAGGCCCGCGACGATGAGGGTGAGCGTGCCCGGCACACCGGGCGCCTCCGACCACGACGCGATCCCGATGTCGGCCAGCCATGCGGCGAGATTCGCCGCCGCGGCGACGGTCACCCACCCGAGGTACAGCCCGATCACGCCGTCGATGAGCACGATCTCGGCGACCGTCCCCCGGCGGGGCCTGCGGCATACGCGCACGAAGGTCATCAGCAGCACCCCGAGCAGGATCAGGATGATCACGAACGACTCCGCGACGCGCCATGCAAGCACGCAGATGATCCATATCGCGTTCAGCAGAGCGGATGCCGCGACCCCGTAACCGACCGCGCGATGCCGTGGCTTCGCGCCCTGCGCCGGGATGAACTGCCAGATCGCGTACGCGAGGAGTCCGGCGTAGATCACCGACCAGATCGCGAAGGCGATCCCCGCCGGGGCGAGCACGGTGGCGTCGGCCGCGAAGGCTCCGCCCGCGGCATCCGCGATCCCCGGCCCTCCTCCGAGGAGGCCTGAACCGAACAGCGCGGCGACGAGCGAACCGATGACCGCCAGGAGGACGATGACTCTTCTGACGCGGTCAGACTTCTCCGTCTGGGACATGCCCCCAGGGTAGGTGCGGGCGCCGCCCGGTCACTCCGCAGGCGGCGGCGTGGCGCACACTGCCAGATTCGAGATGTTCTCGTGGTACTGCTCTGCGGTGAACGGCAGGCCGAATTCCGGAGCGGTCTGTCCCTTTGCCGCCGGGGCCTTGGAGGCGATCGCGGCGAGCTCCCACGCGAGGTACGCGCCGACGTCGGCGCCGGCGCTGGAGTTGTTCAGGACGACGGCGACGGTGAAACCGGTCGTGGGGTCGGAGTACGCCGCCGTCGTGTAGCCGGGCGTCCACCCGTGCTGGCCGATCAGCGGCCCCACGAGGTAGGCGCCTCCTGTGGCCTGGTACCACGACGCCGCCTCGGCGGATGTCGGCAGAGGGTTCTCGAACTGGTCGGGGTCTGCACCCTCGCGCAAGCCCTGGCGTGCGGCAGCCTGCGCGAAGCGGCCGAGATCGTCGATCGTGGAGACGACGCCGGAGTCGGTGTAGCCCGTGCTGGAGGACAGCGTGGTGATGTCGACCGGGGCCGTGCAGTCGAAGCCGCCCTCGATCGCGTTCAGACGGTTGCCGGTGAGCGGGTCGGCCCCGGGGACGCCTGCTTCCGGAGCGGGGAGCGACGTGTTCTCCAGCTCGAGCGGACCGGTGACGTACTTCTCGATGAGAGCGGATGCCGTCATGCCCGAAGCCCGCTCCAGCGCGAGCCCGAGGAGCAGGTATCCCGCATCCGAATCGCGATAGGTCGTGTGCGACTCGCCCGACTGCTGACCGAGACCGAACGATGCCAGCTCCAGTGGCGCCCACACCCGCTCCGGCGTGTTCTCCCACATGCCGCGCACCGCCGCCTCGGACGAACCCGCACCGCTGGTGCCGTTGCAGAGGTCGAGCAGGGTGATGTCCTTCATCTTCGCGACACCGGAGACGTAGTCGGGCACGGCACCGTCGAGCTCGACGGTGCCCTCGTCGGCGAGGGCGTAGAGCACCTCGCAGGTCATGATCCGCGTGACGTCGCCGACACGGAACGACATCTCCGCGGTGACCTCCGTCTGGTCTTCGACCGACTGCGTGCCGAGACCTGTGACCCAGGTGCCGCTCCACGGCACCCACACGCCGGCGATCGCGCCGGTGGCACCGGTCTTGGCCATCGCGTTCTCGACGGCCTCCTGCAGCTGCGCCGTCATGTCGTCGGGCAGCGCCTGCTCGACCTGAGCCGGGGCGGTGTACGAGAAGGATTCCTCCGGTGAGCACCCGGTCAGCACGAGGACGAGGGCGGCTGCACCGGCGACGGCGGCACGCCAGCGGCGCGGTGGAAGAAGGGGCATGAAGGGGACTCCTGGGTGATCTATCCCACCGAGTCTACGGCGCACCGCCGTGAACACCGGTACGGGTCGCACCGCTCGCGGCAGACGTACAGGCTTCGGGGCGACGTACAGTGATGACCATGCCGCACATCTTCGACAGCGACGTGGTCGCCGCCATCCTCCGCCATATGAATGACGATCACACCGATGACAACATTCTCATCGCCCGCGCCTTCGCCTCGGCATCCGATCTGCCGATCACGGATGCCGTGATGACCGACCTCGACGGAGAGGCCGGCGTCTGGCGCATCACCCGGGCCGGCATCCCCGAAGAGCTGCGCGTCGCGTGGCCGGGCGGCCCGATCGACGAGCGCCCCGCTGTGCGGCGCGAGGTCGTCGCGCTCTACGACGCCGCCTGCGCGAGGCTCGGCATCCAGCCGCGTCCGCACGATTGAGGCTTCTCTCCGAGGTTAGGTTGCCCTTACACTTGAACCATGGCTGAAATCCTCTCCTTCTCTGCGGCACTCCGCGAGCGTTCGTCCGGTTCGCACTCGCGCAGCGAGCACGCCGGATTCATGGCCGATCTGCTCAAGGGCGAAGCATCCCGCGACGACTACGTCTCGCTCGTCGCCCAGCACTACTTCATCTACGAGGCGCTCGAGTCGGCGGGCGAGCGGATGCGCCGCGACCCGGTCGCATCGGTGTTCATCAGCGACAAGCTCACCCGCCTTCCTGCGCTCGAGGCCGACCTCGAGTTCCTCGTCGGGCCCGACTGGCGCGACGAGATCTCGCCGCTGCCGACGACGGAGCGCTACGTCACACGCATCAAGGAGGTCGGTGCGACGTGGGCGGGCGGCTTCGTCGCCCACCACTACACCCGCTACCTCGGCGATCTCTCCGGCGGCGTGTTCATCGGGCGGGTGATGCAGCGCCGGTTCGGGTTCGAGACCAACGGCGTCGGGTTCTACCTGTTCGACGACATCGCCGATCCGAATGCCTTCAAGGACGTCTACCGCGAGCAGTTGGATGCCGCGCCGTGGGATGCCGCCGAGCGCGAGCGCGTCATCGACGAGGTGCTGCAGGCGTACCAGTTCAACACCGAGCTGTTCCAGGACCTCGATCGGGCTCGCCTCGCAGCATAGCCGCCTGACGCCTGCCCTGTGCCCATCGTCGACCCCGCTCAGACGTTATCCACAGCATCCGCTTCGCGTCACTATCACACCGTGGCCGACGACAGACTTGCGGTATGGCGTGGATGTACATACTCGAGTGCGCGGACGGTTCGTTCTACACGGGCTCGACCGCGTTCGCTGACGTGGTCGACCGCGTGCGGGAGCACAACCACGTCGACGAGAAGGCCGCGAAGTACACCCGACGCCGACGGCCGGTTCGTCTGCTCTACGCAGAGGAGTTCGAGCGGGTCGACGAGGCGCACCATCGTGAGCGGCAGGTCCACGGCTGGTCACGACGCGAGAAGATCGCGCTGATCGTCGAACGAGGCCACGATCTCCCCGCCCTATCGAGGAACCGACAGACCGTCGACCCTGAGCGTGCCGATCCCTGAGCCGACTGCCGACCTCAGGGAGCGACCTCGGGCGTCGAGCTCTGCCGCGCCTCCCAGGCGTCGCGCATGAATCGGCGCACGTCCTGATCGACCCTGATGTCGCTCGGGCGCAGCGGCCGTGACAGGTACAGCCCGTCGAGCGAGGTGAGCCGCGACAGCGCCACGTACGTCTGGCCCGGCGCGAACGCGCCTCCGCCGAGGTCGATGATCGCGCGGTCGTACGTCTTGCCCTGCGATTTGTGGATCGTCACCGCCCAGGCGAGCCGCAGCGGGAACTGCATGAACTCCGCGATCACATCGCGGCTGAGGGTCTTCGAGCTCGAGTCGTACGAGTAGCGGAACCTCTCCCAGACCGCGGGCTCGACATCGACATCCTCGCCGTCGATCTCGACGCGCACCGATCCGCCGAGGATCCGCTTGACCGTGCCGATGGTGCCGTTGACCCACCGCGGGGGCTCACCGGTCATCGACACGTCGTTGCGCAGGAACATCACCTGCGCGCCGATCTTCAGCTTCAGCTCGGCATCCGCCGGGTAGTTGCCGTCGCCGCGACCGAAGTCGCCGTTGATCTCGGCACGCGCCGTCTGCTCCTTCCCGGAGAGGGCGGTGAGGTGGCGGCGGTTGATGCTGTTGACGATGTCGTTGCGCGTCGCCAGGGTGATGATCGGGATCTCACCCGGCTCCGGATCCGGCGGCGTGCGGGTGCCCTGCGTGTTGAGCACCCCGGCGATCTCGGCCGTGACCCGCCCGTAGCGCACCGCGTTCAGCATCGATTTGAAGCCGTCGTCGGACTGCCGGTGGATCTGCACCAGCTCGCGCACGTGCAACGGGGCTCCGTGCCGACCGAGATCGATCAGGCCGTCGGCGGCGCCCATCGTGGCACCCGCCCACACCTTCGCATCGAAGAACCAGAACGAGCGGTAGTGATCCTGCACATAACGCAGCTCGTCGCCTCGCGGCGGCACGGGCGCCAGCTGATACGGGTCCCCGAACATGACGACCTGCACTCCGCCGAACGGCTCCGCGCGCCGTCCTCGCGCCTGGCGGAGGGCACGGTCCATTCCGTCCATGAGATCGGCGTTGACCATCGACACCTCATCGATCACGAGCGTGTCGATCGCGTTCAGGATGCGACGGGTCGCATCGTTCTGCTCGATCTCGCTCTCGGCGATGAGGCCGATCGGCAACCGGAAGAGCGAGTGGATCGTCTGACCCTCGACGTTGAGCGCGGCGACCCCGGTCGGCGCGCAGATCGCGATCTGCTTCTCGGTGTTCCACGCGAAGTACTGCAGCAGCGTCGACTTGCCCGTGCCGGCGCGACCGGTGATGAAGACGTGCTCCCTGGTGTCCTCGATGAGTCGGAACAGCTCCTGCTGTTCATCGGAGAGGGCGGGGAAGGACACGACTCTCATCGTACGACGGGCCCGGCACGGCGCAGGATCACGGACTCGGCACTGTCACAGCCCGCGCTCCTAGACTGGCGCCATGGAACAGCCCTCGACGACGCCTGCGCGGCGCCGCCTGTGGTTCGACCTGACGGCGCTCACCGTCATCGGCGCCCTCCTGCTGGCAGCGCTCGGCGCGGGCGGGATGGTGCTCTACAAGGAGTTCTACGGGCCGTCCGCCTTCGTCACCCGCTACCTCGACCTGCTCGCGAGCGGCCGAGCGGCCGATGCCCTGCGTGTTCCGGGGGTCGCGATAGATCACAGCATCCTCGAGGAATCCGGGATCGACCCCGCAGCATCCGAGGCCATGCTCCGCAAGGATGCCCTCGCTCCACTGAGCGACATCGACGTGATCTCCGAGGAGACCGGCGACGGCGTCACCTCCGTCACCGTCTCGTACGTCGCCGGCACCCACCCCGGGACCACGACGTTCCAGATCGAGCAGGACGGCTGGGAGGGCATCACCCCGAACTGGCGCTTCACCCGCTCACCCCTCGCCGCGGTGTCACTCACCCTGCTCGGCGCCGATCGATTCGCGATCAACGGCTTCGAGGTCGACCGGCGACAGGTGTCCGCATCCGGCCCTGAAGCCGTCTCCGGGCAGCCGGTGCCGTTGCTGCTGTTCACCCCCGGCGTCTACTCGATCACCGTCGACACCGCGATCGCGACCGCGCCGGGCGTCGTCATCCTCGCCGACTCACCCCTGGCACAGACCCCGGTCGACGTGCAGGCCACGCCCACGGCGGAATTCATCGACGTGGTGCAGCAGCGCGTCGAGGAGTACCTCACCCAGTGCACCGCCCAAGAGGTGCTGCAGCCCACCGCATGCCCGTTCGGACTCGAGGTGCGCAACCGCATCGTCGAGCCGCCGGTGTGGTCGATCGCGTCGCAGCCCGCCGTCACCGTCGAGCCCTCGGGCGCTCAGTGGATGATCCCGCCCACCGATGCCGTCGCTCACATCGAGGTCGACATCCGCTCGCTATTCGACGGGTCGGTCGAGCACGTCTCCGAAGATGTGCCGTTCCAGGTCGATGGCACGATCGCCATCCTTCCCGATGGGTCCGCGTCGATCAGGGTCGGGTCGCCCGCCAGCTGAGTCAGCGCCCGCCAGCTGAGTCAGCGCCCGCCAGCTGAGTCAGCGCCCGCCCTGCGAGGCCTGGCGATCGCGCTCGTCCTTCGCCGCAAGGGCGGCGAGCTTCGCGTTGTACTCCTCGAGCTCGGCGTCGCCGGTGCGATCGGCGTTGCGGTCGGTGCGCCGCTGCACCTTCGTGTCATCACGGCTCCACTGGATCGCGACGGTGATGGCGAGGATCAGCGTCGGGATCTCACCCACCGACCACGCCACACCGCCGCCGATGTACTGATCCTCCATCGGCGTCGGACCCCAGGTGCGTCCCATCGATCCGAACCATTCGGCCACCATGAGACCCGACTGCATCATGATCGCCATGCCGAAGAACGCGTGCATCGCCATCACGGCGATGAGGGTGATCAGGCGCCCTGCGTACGGCAGCCGGTACGGGACGGGATCGACTCCCACCAGGCTCAGCACGAACAGGTAGCCCGAGATGAGGAAGTGGATGATCATCCACTCGTGACCGAGGTGCTCGTACATCGACCACCGCACGAGATCGGTGAAGTAGAACGCCCACAGCGACACGATGAAGATGCCGGCGGCGACGAACGGATGCGTGATGATCCGCGAGAACGGCGACTGCACCGCCCAGAGGATCCACTCCCGCCCGCCCCGGGTGCCGTCATCGCGCTTGTGGATGCTGCGCAGCGCCAGCGTCACCGGCGCGCCGGAGACCAGCAGCAGCGGGATCGCCATCGACAGGAGCATGTGGCCCATCATGTGCACGCTGAACAGGTACTCCTGGTACAGGTTGAGCGGGCCGCAGGTGACCCAGACGAGCAGCAGGAGCCCCAGCATCCAGAACACGGTGCGGTGGATGGGCCAGCGATCGCCGCGCCGGTGCAGCCGGCGCACGCCGGCGATGTAGAAGAACGCACCGAGGGCGGCGGCCAGTGCCCAGAGGATGTCGAAGTCCCACCCCGTGAACCACATGTCGATCGTGAACTCGGGCGGCAGCGGTGACCTTGTGAGGACCTCGGCGGGCGTCTGGCGCTCGGCCGCCGTCAGGCCGGTCGGCGGGGGCGTGCGCGCCAGAGCAGCAGCGGCGCCCGATGCCAGGCCCATGAGGGCTACCTCGCCGAGCACCAGCATCCAGAACCAGCGCGAAGCGCCCCCGCGCGCCTCGCCCATGCGCGGGATGAGCCTGGCGCGATACCAGGCGCCCAGCAGTCCCATGCCGCACAGCAGCACGACCTTGGCGATGATGATGATGCCGTACGGCGACCAGAGCGCATCCCAGCTGCCGAGACCGACGGTCGAGCGCACGACACCCGATACCGCCACGACGAAGAACGCCGCGATGGCCAGGCTCGAGTAGCGGCGCACGAGCGCCTGCGCATCCACCCCCTTGGCGAGGTACAGCACGACCAGCAGCATGAGTCCGCCGAGCCAGACGGCAGCGCCCACCGTGTGCAGCAGGATCGAGTTCACGGCGATGACATGGCCCGACAGCTCACCCGAGTGCCCCTGCGTGGCCATCGGCAGGAGGGCGACGAGAGCGATGATCGTCGTCAGCAGCGTCGGCGTCCAACTGCGCCACGCGAACGCGAGGATCGTGACGACGGCGCCCAGGATCGTGGTGATGAGCCAGGCCTGCCCCAGCGGGAGGGTGAGCAGATAGCGTCCGAGATCGGCGCCGAACTGCTCCCCCAGGCTGAGCTCAGGGGTGAAGGCGGCGAGGAAGGTGAGAAAACCGGTCGCCGCCGCCGAGACGGTGAAGAGCGCTGCACCGATGGATGCCGTGTCCATCGCGGTCTCGAAGGGCTTCTCCCCCGCCCGCAGGGCGAACAGCGCGAGCACCATCGGACCGATCATGAGCGCCGCACTGATGTTGTTCACCATCCGGGCGATCGGAAGGCTCCATCGCACGAAATCGCCGGGGTCGCCGAGCATCAACGGCGCGGCGGCACCCCCGAACACGAGGGCCGCGACCAGCGCGACCAGAGCGGACACGGCCAGGATCAGCATGCCGGCCGCTCGATACGACGATGCGGGGATGGTGCCGGGGCCGGAGGAAATCACCCCTCAAGCCTATGCTCGCGGCCCGCCCCGCAGCGCCACGCCCATCCCCTCGCACGCATGAAGGCCGCCCCCGCGGGGACGGCCTTCATCAGCTTCGTGCGGTATGCGGTCTTACTTGACCGATGCCTTCAGCTTCGAGCCAGCGGTGACCTTGACGCGCTTGCCGGCCGGGATCTTGATCTCGGCGCCGGTCTGCGGGTTGCGGCCGGTGCGGGCAGCGGTGTCGACCTGCTCGAACGAGATCCAGCCCGGGATCGAGACCTTGCTGCCCTTGGCGACGGCGTCGGAGACCGTGGCGAAGAGCGAGTCGAGGACGCCCGAGACGGTGGCCTGGCTCTGGCCAGTGGCGGAAGCGATGCTCGCGACGAGCTCGGTCTTGGTGATGGACTTGTCAGCCATGTCATCCTCCAGCGACGAAGTGTCGCATTGGTTGTGTGTGTCGGAGCGGATGCTCCTGGTCGAGTGACCGCCTCGAATGTATCAACCGCGACCCGTGTTTCCGCGTCATTTCGCGGGTTTTGGTGATTTTCTCAGCGTGTCGAGTCACATTGGTCACTTCAGTCACAGACTCTCCGCTCGCGGAACGGAGGAGATCTCATGAAAGGGAGGGGCGGATGCCGCCTTCGCACCCTCCGGTTCGCGAGATGTCCTCCGGTTCGGGGCGGAGTTCGGGGGCGGGGTTCGCGGGGCGGGGTTCGCGCGGCGGGGGCTGGAGTGAGGAGTCATCAGGCGAGGTGGAGGCGCTGCGCGACAGCATCCATGATCAGGGCCTGCACGCTCGGCCACTGGTTCATCACCTGGTCGTATCCGACCCGGATGACGTGAAAGCCCCGAAGTTTGAGCTGCGCGTCGTGCTCGATGTCGCTGGTGCGCTGCGCGCCGACGTGATGGCCGCCGTCGATCTGGAGCACGAGCCGGTCGCCGATCAGCAGATCGACGGGCCGACCCAGCAGCCAGACCTGCTGCTGCATCGGCACGTTCATCCACCGGAGGCGCTGCGGCACGATCGTCTCGAGCCCGGAGTCCGAGAACGGGCGGGCGTGCTCGAGCACCCGGACCGCCGGCGGAGGCAATGGCAGATGACGCAGCACATCGAGATCGACGAGCCTCTTGTTGAGCGCGGATTCCCACACCACCAGAGCGCTCTCGAACGGCTGGCAGCTCGCGATCAGCACGAGTGCGTTCTCGAGAGAGTCTTCGCAGTCGTCGGGATGCCGGGGCAGCGCCGGCCGCGCCCAGTGGACGAATGACGTGCCGGCGTTCACTCTGCCCGCATGCGCCGGTGCGGCGACATGCACCTCGGAAGCGTCGGGCACCCACAGCCCGCACCGATCTGCGACGGTGATGCAGCTGATGATGACTCCGCGCTTCGCCGCGGCGACCTTCATCCGGTCGGCGTCGGGCAGGGCGACCCACCCGTTGCGCACCGTGCGGATGCCGCCGGACTCCTTCGCCCGCCGTAGGGCGTGCGCACTCACCCCGGCCCGCAGCAGTGTGCGCGTCCGCGTGACGCCGCCACGCGCGTGCAGCTCTGCGATCGGATCCATCACTCGAGGATGACGGAGCGCCGGCGCCCCTGCGGCCGAGAACCCGCGCTCCGTGGAGAGGTTCTGCGACCTCCGCCGCCGTGCAGAGCGAGTCGTGAGGGGGCACCGGCGTCCGCGTCGCACAGGGCGCATCCCCGCATCCGATCCGGAGGAGATCTCACGAACTGCAGGAGCGGATGCATCCATACCCTCCTCCGTTTCGTGAGAAGTCCTCCGGTTCGCGGCGGGCTCGCGGCCGGGCGGGAGGGCGGCGGCCGGGCGGGAGGGCGGCAGGCTCGCGGCGGGCGGGCCCGGGGAAAGCCCCGGGCACGCAGAAGGGGCGGGGTTCCGAAGAACCCCGCCCCTTCTCAAGCGATGCTTACCAGCTCGACTTGGTCACACCGGGCAGCTCGCCGCGGTGGGCCATGTCGCGGAAGCGCACACGCGAGATGCCGAACTTGGTCAGCATGCCACGGGGGCGTCCGTCGATGGCGTCACGCGAACGCACGCGCACCGGCGATGCGTTGCGCGGAAGCTTCTGCAGGCCGACGCGAGCAGCCTCGCGGGCCTCGTCGGTGGCGTTCGGGTCGACGAGCGTCTTCTTCAGCTCGGCGCGACGCTCGGCGTAGCGCTCGACGATGACCTTGCGCTGCTCGTTACGAGCGATCTTGCTCTTCTTAGCCATTGATCAACGCTCCTCTCGGAATTCGACGTGCTTGCGGACTACCGGGTCGTACTTCTTGAGCACGATGCGGTCGGGGGTGTTGCGACGGTTCTTCTTGGTCACGTAGGTGTAACCGGTGCCCGCCGTCGAACGGAGCTTGATGATCGGACGAACGTCCTGCGACTTCTTGGCCATTAGAGCTTCACACCCTTCGCCTTGAGGTCTGCAACGACCTTCTCGATGCCACGCGCGTCGATCACCTTGATGCCCTTGGCGGACACGTTCAGGGTGACCTTACGGCCGAGCGAGGGCACGTAGTACGTCTTCTTCTGCACGTTCGGGTCGAAGCGGCGCTTCGTCCGGCGGTGCGAGTGCGAGATGTTGTGACCGAAGCCGGGAACAGCTCCTGTCACCTGGCACACTGCTGCCATGTGATTACTCCTTCATTACCGTGAGACCGGACGGCCTCACCCAAGATCCCTTGTCTGCGTGCCGCAGCCCCGGAGACGAGCCCTGGGACCGAGCAGCACACGAACTGCGCACAGGAGTGTGCGCAGACAAGGAGTCAGTTTAGCACGGCCTGGGCGTCGGCAGCACCGCGCCCCCAGCGGAACGGCGAGACACTGCGATCGCCCGCGATCCAGAAGCGCCACGGGAAGGCATCCGTTCCCGCGATCCCGGCGACGCCCACCCGGGGGCCGGACATGATCTCGACGGGAGCGGAGTTCCACCACAGCTCTGCGCTGGCGCCGTTGCGCACGGTACCCGCGACGAAGTCGATCCCGTCGTGCAGCGCGTGCCTGAGCCCCGTCACCTGTCCGAGCCGGCCCGGTCCCCTGGCGAGGTCGCGTCCGCTCCTGCCCGATCGGGATGCCGCGGCATCCGCCCCTGCGATGACGGACCCGGCACGCAGCAGGACCCCGCCCGCGACGCCTTCAGGACCGCACACGACGTTGACGCACGAATGGATGCCGTGGCTGAGATACACGTACAGGTGCCCCGGCTCGCCCCACATCGTGGCGTTGCGGGCCGTGAGCCCCATCCGCGCATGCGAGCCGGGATCGGGGACGTCACCGGTCCCCTGCCCGTGATACGCCTCGGTCTCAGTGATGCGCAGCCGCACCTCTTCGCCATCGACGACGGTGCACAGCTCGGCGCCGAGCAGCCGCGGGGCGATCTCGAGTGGAAGGCCCTCGAGATCCGACCTCGTCGCGCGGCGCAGCGTCATGAGTGTCAGAAGGCCGGCGCCATCTGGCACCACGACACGTCGAAGCCGGTGAGCGCCACAAGCTCCTCGCCGGAGCGCAGGTCGAGCAGGTGCGTCTCGAGCTTCTTCGGCAGGGGCACGAGCAGGTCGTCGTAGGCGTTCTCGACGAGATTCGGCGCGACGGTCACCGCGGCGTACTGCCCGCTCGGCGACGGACAGGCCTGCAGGATCGCGTTGCCGGCCGCGACCTCGAGCAATGGCTCCGCCGCCCCGTCATCGTCGACGCGGATGATCGCCTGCCCGGTGGGCAGCCCGCTCGCATCCCTCGAGACGACGTGCCGCAGCGTGCCGCCGGGGAACGGGGTGATCGTCTTCGATGCACCGTAGTCGGGATCGGATGCCGCGAGCGGAGTCTCCGAGCCGTCAGCGAGATCGAGCTCGACGATGCTGCCGTCGGCCCGGGAGACGATCGCGGTGAACGTCCCGCGCGAGACGCCGAGCAGCTGCGATGCCAGCCCCATGCTCTGCGCCCCGGCATCACCCGAGCGGTCATCGAGCGAGAGCGCCCCGGCGAAGTCGATGAAGAGGACGGCGGCGGAGTCCGGCACGAACTGCCAGGAGGCGATGTTCGCCTCCTCGTCGCCGACCTCGACGATCTGCGGTTCGCCCTCACCGCTGATCGGCTGCGTGACGAGCACGCTCGCGCGGCCGCTGTCGGCGGTGATCTTCTTGTCGGAGTACGTGTACCCGACAAGTCCGCCCCGGTCCGAGACCTGCACCGAGCTCACGTAGCCGTCGCCTGGCAGCTCCAGTTCGCGGACGTTCTCACCATCGTGATCCATGACGAGGATGCGGGATCCGCCGTCTTCCTCGACCGCGACGACGAGCTGGTCCGCCGTCGCGCGGTAGTCGTTGATGCGCGGATGCGTGAAGACCGGAACCGCTTTCTCGCCGGTGAGGTCGGTGCGGAAGATCGAGTCGTCGTCGTCGGAGCGGTTCAGGAGGAAGATCTCGGATGCCGGAGTCGTGAACGACGTCGTCAGATCAGACGTCGGGCCGCCGCCGTCTGCGACGACATCGGCGACCGTGACCGTGTACTTCGTCGAATCGTCCAGCGGCACGGTGAAGCGGATGCCGACGCTGCGCCCCGAAGCATCCACGGTGAACGGCACTGCGGGCTCGACGGAGACCTGCGACTCGTCGATGCCCTCGAGCGGCTGGTTCACGGTGAGGATCACACGGCTGCCGGAGGCCTGGATCGCCTCAGCGGCGTCGACCTGCACCTCGCTGATGCGCGGGCCCTGGAACACACTGACGACGCTGAAGACCGCGACCACCAGAACCAGCACGCCGACGACACCGAGGATCGTGTACAGGAAACGACGGCTCTTGAGGCGGGATGCGGCGGAGGGGCGCCCTTCGACAGACTCCGGGGCCGGGGTGGGATCCGGGGTCGTGGTCGGCTCAGGGGCCGGGATGGGGTCGGGAATCGGGTCGAAGGCGGGGGCGAGGGGGATCTCCGGAACCTCCGGAGCAGCGGCCTCACGGGCCGCGGCCTCACGGGCCGCGGCCTCGCGGGCGGCGCGGGCTTCAGCGCGGGTCTTCGGCCGCTCCGCGCCGGACTGATCGTCAGTACTCATAGGGGTCCCCGGGCTCATCGATCGCGACGACCGAGGTCGGCAGCACCCGCAGCGACCCGTCATCGTCTGCCTTGACCGTACCGGTCACCTCGACCCATTGCCCGGTTCCGAACTCCGCGGCGTCCATCGAGACGGGGACAGCGGCCGGCTGGGCATCGATCACGCAGTGCGTGATGATCATGCGGGTGAGGTTCACGGCATCCGATTCGCCCGGGGTGACGAACCCGACGAGCGTGACCGGTGAGCCGTCGTACGCCTCGGGGCGCGAGGCGGTCGCGAAGACGCTCGACCATTCACCGACGCCGAACGTGGTCGTGTCGGCGACACCGAGCGTGGGAGTGTCGGCGCCCGCGAACAGCGTGCCGCCGGCATCCGCTCGCGACATCGCGAGCTCGACCGAGAGCGAGGCGGGCGGCAGCACGAGCGCGGCGATCACGACCCCGGATGCCACGACGCCGGCCGTCACGGTGCCGACGAGGGCCAGCGGGCGCCGCGAAACGGAGGACTTCGCACGATCCGGAGGATCGGATGCCGCATGCGCATCCTCCGGATCGAGCGAACTCCTCCCGTTCGGGGTGCGGGCGGGAGCCGCCGACGGGATGCCGTGGTCGTGGTCGTGCTCCGACTCGACGCCCAGCGGCAGCACGAACGACCACACGGCGCCGATGAGCACGACGACGGCACCGGCGCACGCGAACCAGATCGATTCGGGGGCGATGAACAGGGTGAGCTGCCCGGATATCGCGAGCCCGAGGGTGACGACGGCCAGCACAGTCGCCAGGCCGACGCCGAGCCAGCGGGTGCCGACGGCGGACCACCCCGAGACGGTGTGCGACTCAGCCAAAGACATTCACCCCGATCCCGATCGCGAAGGCGCTCAGCACGACGACGGCGACGATGCCGACAAGGGTGCGGGCGGTGAAGGTGGTGCGCAGCAGCGCGAGCATCTTGATGTCGACGAGCGGACCGACGAGAAGGAACGCGATCAGCGCACCCGACGAGAAGGTCGAGGCGAACGACAGCGCGAAGAACGCATCGACGTTGGAGCAGATGGCGACCGTCATCGCGAGCAGGATCATCGCGACGATCGACAGGACGGGGTTCGAACCGATCGCCAGGAGCATGTCGCGCGGAACGAGCACCTGCACCGCTCCGGCGAGCGCGGAGCCGATGACCAGTGCGGGCATCACGGCGCGCAGTTCGATGAGGAACTGCGTGAGGCTGCGGCGGGTGGGCGTGCCGTGCTCGTGGGTGACGCGCTCGCAGGTGGCGGTGAACCGGCGGGTGAGCATGGCATCGGGGTCGGGGTGGCGGCTGTAGATCCAGCCGATGAGATTCGCGATCAGGTAGCCGCCGACGAGGCGTGCGATGAGGATGCCGCCGTCGAAGCCGAACGCCGCGTGCGTGGTGATGATCACGATCGGGTTCACGATGGGCGCGGCGATGAGGAAGGTCATCGCCTCGGCCGGTGCGAGCCCACGCATCATGAGCCCGCGGGCGAAGGGCACATTGCCGCACTCGCACACCGGGATCAGCATGCCGAGCAACGACAGCACCGCGCGCCGCGCCCAGCCGGCACGGGGCAGCCAGCGGTGGATGAGGTCGGGCGGCAGCCAGACCTGGACGACGATAGAGAGCACGACGCCCAGCACGACGAACGGGAGCGCTTCGATCAGGACGCTGAGGGCGAGTGTCAGGCCGTCCTGCGCGCGATCGGGAAGCGCGTCGGGGAACAGCGCGGGGGCGAACGCGTCGACGGCGAAGAGCACGGCGATGACGACCACCCCGAGCGCAACAGCGATCCACGGCGAGCGCTTCTGCGGCGACGCATCCGTCGTGCGCGGGGCGCGCGTCGGCGCGCTGATGCTCACGCGTTCCTTTCGGCAGCGCGTTGCCTGGCGCAGGGCGTGCACAGTCCGAAGATGTCCACGACGTGCTCGGCCTCGCTGAAGCCGTGCAGGGCGGCGGTGCGCTGCGCCCAGGCCTCGACATCTTTCGCCTCGATCTCGACCGTCAGACCGCACGACCGGCAGATCAGGTGGTGATGATGCCCCTCGGACGAGCAGGCGCGATAGAGGGCCTCGCCCTCTGGGCTCTGCAGCGAGTCGGCGTCTCCTGATGCCGCAAGACCCGACAGTGCCCGGTAGACCGTGGCGAGCCCGATGCCGGTGTTCTCTTCGCGCAGCGTGGCGTGCAGGCCCTGCGCGCTCACGAAGCCGCGCGCATCGGCGAGTGCTTCGCGCACGCGTTCGCGCTGCCAGGTGTTCCGCTGAGCCATGCCTCGAGTCTAAGCCGCGTGGGCGTAGCGCCGGCTGAGAGCGTCGCGCCTGTGGACTGCGGCGGTCAGAACCTCCAGATCAGCGGTACGACGAACACCGCGACGACGCCGAAGAGGATCAGGTTCGGAAGCCCCAGCTTCCAGTAGTCGCCGAAACGGTAGCCGGCCGGCTCCTGCACCATGAGGTTGCCCGCGGTGGCGACGGGAGTGAGGAAGGATGCCGCGCCGGCCACGGTGATCGCCATCATCATCGGCAGCGGTGACAGCTGCGCCGTCTCGGCGACCGACATCGCGATCGGGGCGACGATGAGCACGGTCGCGAGGTTGCTGATGAACTGCCCGAGGATCAGGACGACCAGCACGATGCCCGCCAGCAGCAGCGTCGGCGACCCTCCGCCGAACCACGACACGAGCGCTTCGGAGATGACGTCGGCTGCGCCGCTGGTCTGGATCGCCGTCGACAGCGGGATCATTCCGGCCACGATGATGAGCGTGGTCAATGAGATCGAATGCTGCGCCTGCGAGACGGTGATGACCCTGGTCGCCACGAGCACGGCGCCTGCGGCGAGCACGACGATCGCCGGCGGCACGAGGCCGGTCGCCAGCAGCGCGCACATCACCACGAGCACGGCGATCGCGGGGTATGCGCGTGGCCCGAGAGCCCCGGTCTGGCGCCGGATCCGGTCGGGTCCCTCGACGCTGATGACGCCGGGAAGCGCCGCGCCCTGTGCGAGCTGCTCCCAGTCTCCGCGCACGACGAGCACGTCTCCGGTGCGCAGCTCGGCCCGATCCAGAAGATCGCCCCCGCGCTGCACGGCCTGGATCGTCAGACGCCCCGAAGCCATGACCATCCCGGGGAAGACGTGCTCCCCGAGGAACGAAGACCGCGGCGGGATCACCACCTCGACGACGCCCTCGGTGTAGCCGAGACGGGTGTCGCGCTCGGAGAGCGCGTACTGCCGCGCGATCGTCTCGGCGTAGTTCCCGAGGTCGGCCCCGGCATGCGCCGGCACGCGGTTGGGCAGCAGCTTCGGCCCGAGCAGGATGCACAGCACGATGACTCCGATGAGCAGCGGCACACCGACCAGAGCGAACTCGAAGAAGCCGAAGGGGCGCGAGCCCGCATCCACCGACAACTCGGAGACCATGATGTTGATCGGTGTCCCGAGCAGCGTGAGCATGGAACCGGCATGGGCGGCGAACGCCAGCGGGATGAGCATCTGCGAGGCGGGCACTCCGACCCTCGCCGCCAGCGTGACGCCCACCGGAACGAGTGCGGCCACCGCGCCGTTGACGCTGATGAGCGCCGTCAGCACTGCGGCGAGCAGCATCATCGCGATCATCACCGAAGAGCGGCGGTTACCGATGCGTCTGGTGAGCTGCTGGCCTGCCCACGCGGTGACCCCTGTCGCCTCCAGTGACTCGCTGACCACGAACAGTCCGGCGAGGTAGATGACGATGGGGTCGCCGAACCCGGCGATCGCCTGCTCGAACGTCACCGTGCCGGTGATGAACAGGGCGAGCGTCACGCCGAGCGCGACGATCGCGGCCGGCAGGCGGTTGGAGATGAAGACGACGATCGCCGCGATGAGCACCGTGAAAGTGGTGATCATGGGGTCCAAGATGCTTCTCCTGTCGGTCGGCCTGCGGGAAGGATGCCGGAGAGCCGAGTCTCGGCCCAGCGCCCCAGCGCCAGCAGGGCGATGGCGATGACCACGGCGATGAGTGCGGAGACGAGGCGCTCCGCACCGATCGTCGCGGCGCTCGCCTCCGGGCCGAGCGCCCCCAGCAGCACCACCATGGCGGCGATGCTCGCGACCGAGAACGCCTGCTGGGATCGCAGTGTCGCCACGACCGTGCACACCGCGCCGACCACGATCGCGGTGAGGACGAGCCACTGCGGTCCGATGGTCGCGATTGTCACTGCCGCGAGCGCGCCGATGGCGGTGGCGGCGAGGAAGCGCACGGCGCTGCGCGCGGAGTCCGTCGCGGGGAGGAAGACCAGTCCGAACACGAGCAGCCCCCAGTTGGCCCGCTCGATGCCGAGCGCAGGCCCGAGGAGCAGCAGAATGGCGCATCCGATCGCGAGGAGCATCACGTGCGGCCCCGCCCGCGACCATGACAGCGGATGCGGGTCGGGGCGCATCCGGGCCGCGACGACGATCAGCAGCAGCACCGCCCCGCCGATGAGCGTCGAGATGAGCACCGCGAGCGCCGAGCCCTCTGGCGCGAAGAGCGCCCAGAAGACCATGATCGCCGGCGCGACCGCGACCGCCCCCGTACCCGCACGGGTGAACACGACCTGCACGGCGCAGCAGAAGATGACGGCGATCAGGAGCGGCACGATCTGTCGCCCGATGAGGGCTCCGGCCGCTGAGACGACGGCCAGCCAGACGACGCTGAGCGCTTGCATCCGCACCGGAAGAGTCCGCGCGAGCGTCACGGCGACGACGAGGCCGACGTACACGCCCTGCGCGGCGGCCGCGCCGAACCCCCACCAGGTGAGGCTGACGGGTACAGCCCCGACCACCACGACCGCCGAGGCGATCAGCAGGGCGGACCAGATCCGCGGCGCGGCGGTGCTCGATGTTCCGCTCAACGGCCGCGACCTCAGAGCGAGTCGAGCAGGCGGTCGATCTCCTCGAACCGCGTGACCGTCGGCGTCTCGATGAGGTGCCCGCGTGCGACGACGAGTCGGGGCGCGTCGAACGCGCGGAAGCCGTCGAGCGGGTTCGCGTCGAGCAGCACGAGGTCTGCCGCCTTCCCCGCCTCGATCGATCCTGTGAACCGGTCGATGCCCAGCAGCTTCGCGTTGGCGCCGGTCGCGGCGTGCAGCACGTGGGCGGGCTCCATCCCGCCGTAGCGGGCGAGGAAGTCCAACTCGCGCCACGTGTTGTAGTGCGTGACGTAGGTGAGCGCCGAGTCGGTGCCCATGCCGATGGTGATGTCGTTCTCGAGGGCCGCGCGGATGCCGGCGAGCATCTCGTCGTAGATCATCTCGGCATTCGCCTTGACGATCTCGTTGATGCCCGTGATCTTGCGATCGAGCTTCACGAGCGGGATGCACGCCTGCAGCGTCGGGATCAGCGCCGAGCGTCCGTGCAGCGATCGCGGGTTGTCGTTGAACAGCTCGATGATCTCGTCGGTCATCGAACTGCCGTGCTCGATCGTGTCGACCCCGGCGCGCAGGCAGGCGGCGATGCCCTCGGCGCTCTGCGCGTGCGCGGCCACGAGGATGCCGGCGTTGTGCGCCTCATCGCAGATCGCGAGCATCTCCTCCTCGCTCATCTGCGGGCGCCCCGCCTCGCCGATCGCCCGTGCGTCGGTGACACCACCGGTCGCGGAGATCTTGATCGCGGTGACGCCCTTGCGCAGGTTCACGCGAACGTTCTTGCGCGCATCCCACGGATTGTCGCTGATGAGGGCGATCTGCGGGGCGCCGTGGCCTCCGCTGACCGCGAGCAGGGGACCGGAGGGGTACAGTCGCGGACCGACGTACTTCCCCGCCTCGATCGCATCCCGGGCGCGCACGACTTCGTAGCGCGCGTCGCCGAGACTGCGGATCGTGGTGACGCCGCTGTTGAGCTGAGTGGTGACGTTCTTCTTGACGCGCGAATCGAGCAGCACCTTGCCGGCAGGCCCGTGCATGAACCAGGCGACCGCCTTCTCTGCCGCCTCGCTGGTCATGAACGCGGGAAGCGGGGTCCCATCGGCGAACAGATGGGCGTGCGCGTTGATCAGGCCGGGCACGACGAATCGTCCAGCGGCCTCGATGCGCCGATATCCCGCGGGCACGGCGACCTGGTCGGCGGGACCGACCGCGGTGATGTCACCGGAGTGACCGACGACGATGGTCTGGCCTGGAACGACTGTTCCGGCACGATCACCGGTGACGATGGTGGCGTCGGTCAGAGCGAACGGCGTGCTCATGTGGAATTCTCCTCCTCGTGCAGGTCCATCTTTCATCAGCGGCAGAGCGAAGACAACACCTGGAACGGCGTGTGCCGACGTGCTATTTCACGGTGCGCACGCGTGCGCGCACGCGCTGAGCGATCCAGCATCCGACATAGATGAGGAACGAGATGGTCGTGATGTACGGGCTCACCGGCAGGGTGCCGGCGAGCGCGAGCAGGATGCCGCCGACGGCCGAGACGAACCCGAACAGCGCCGCCAGAAGCGGCACGGCGAGCGGCCCTGCCGTCACCCGCATCGCGGCAGCGGCGGGCGTCACCAGCAGCGCCATCACGAGCAGCGCGCCGATGATGTGCACGCTGACGGCGACGATGAGCCCGAGCAGCACCATGAACGCCAGGCTCACGAAACGGGTCGGGATGCCGCGGGCCGACGCGGCGACCTGATCGAGCGAGTCGAACCGCAGTGGGTTCCACATCACGAGGAGGCCGATCAGCACCACCGCGCTGATGCCGATCAGCCAGCCGAGATCAGGGCTCGACACCGACACGATCTGTCCGGTGAGCAGGCTGAAGCGGTTCGCGCTTCGTCCGTCGTAGAGCGAGAGGAACAGGATGCCGAGGCCGAGGCCGAACGGCATGAGCACGCCGACGATCGAGTTCCGATCGCGCGCCTTCGAGCCCAGCAGCCCGATGAGGATCGCCGCGATGAGCGCGCCGCCGAGAGAGCCTGCGACCACACTGCCGCCGAAGAGCAGGGCGGCGGCAGCACCGGCGAAGGACAGCTCACTGACCCCGTGCACGGCGAAGGCGAGGTCTCGCTGCATGACGAAGACGCCGATGAGCCCGCCCACGATGCCGAGCACGGCGCCCGCGATGATCGAGTTCGCGAGCAGGGCGACGAGGGCGCCGTAGTCCTCGAACGAGAAGATGTCGGTCCAGTCGAACATCGCAACGGTCATGCGGGCGCCTCGCAGCATCCGCGCCCTCTGGCGCAGCATCCGTGCACGCTCTTCGCAGAAGTGCAGCTTCTTCGCAGAGATTCGCGCGATTCGTGCGAAGATCGTGCGGTTCTCCGAACCTGCTGTCCGGTCTGCGGCGCGATCATGCGTCGTCCTCGTCGTGATCGTGGTGCGGCGTGGCATCCGGCGCGCCGACGACCACGAGCCGGTCGCCAGCGCGCAGCACGAACACCGGGGTGCCGTACAGATCGGTCAGCACGCGGCTCTGCAGCACCTCGTCCGGCGTGCCGAGCACGAAGCGTCCGCCGGCGATGTACAGGATGCGGTCGACGCGGCCGAGGATCGGATTGATGTCGTGCGTGACGAACAGCACTGCGGCGCCTTGGTCCTTGCGCTGCCGGTCGATGATCTCGGTGATCCCGAGCTGGTTCGCGAGGTCGAGGTTCGACAGCGGTTCATCGCAGAGCAGCAGGGCGGGCGCGTCCGCCAGAGCCTGACCGACGCGCAGCCGCTGCTGCTCGCCGCCGGACAGCAGCCCGACGGGCCGATCGGCGAAGTGCGATGCCCCGACGCCCTCGAGCAGGGCGTCGACTCTGGCGCGATCGCCGCGGCGCGGGATCGGGAGCCCGAACCGGGTGCCGCTGACCCCGAGGCCGACGACGTCGCGGGCACGCATGCTCGTGTCGGGCGGAAGGGGTCGCTGCTGCGGGATGTAGCCGATGCGAGGATTCCCCCGGCGCACTGGGTCGCCGGCGACGCGGATGCTGCCGGCACTGAGCGGCTGCAGACCGAGGATGGCCCGCATCAGCGTGGTCTTCCCCGAGCCGGACGGCCCGAGAACCGCGATGAACTCGCCCGGTTCGACGGCGAGGTCGAGCCCCGACCACAGCTCACGGTCACCACGGCTGAGCGCCGCGCCCGTGATCTTGAGAACGGGCGCGGCGCTCACTCCGGGAGCGGAGAGCGGTGGCTCGGAGCCCGCTCTCACGACCGGAGCGCGTCGGCGAGGCTCTGGATCGCGTTGTGCATCCACTCAGAGTACGACGATCCGTCGGTCAGGACCTCCGTGAACGCGACGACCGGGATCCCGGCATCCTTCGCGGCGGCCTCGACCTGATCCGTCTCGGCGCCGCCGGTCTGCGCATTGGTGAGCACCACCGTCACCTCGCCGCTCTCGATGACGTCGAGCGCCTTGAGGAGGGTGGCAGGCGCGACATCCGTGCCCTCTTCGACCGACTCCGCGAAGCCGTCGGGGGTCAGATCGGTGAGGCCGGCGCTCGTGGCGATGTATCCGGGAAGCGGCTCGGTCATGAACACGCCCGCACCGTTCGCCTCGGTCTTGATCGTCTCGAGCTGCGCTTCGGCGTCTTCGAGGTCGGCGATGATCTCGTCTGCCGCAGCGGTGAAGTCGGCTGCACCGTCGGGGTCGAGTTCACCGAGCTCGTCTGCGAGCCCCTCGACGACGTGGATCATCGTGTGCGGGTCGAACCACACGTGCTCGTTGAAGCCCTCGATGTGGTCATGCCCCTCGTGCCCCTCCTCTTCGGCGTGGTCGTGCTCTTCGGCATCCGCATCGTCGCCCTCGTCGGCGTCGTGACCGGCGTTGCCGGGGTAGTCGTGCGAGAACTCGGCCGCCGTGAACACGTGCGCGTCGGATCCGTCGAGCAGGGTGTCGATGAAGGCGTCGTAGCCGCCGCCGTTGCGGGCCACGAGGTCTGCGTCCTGGACGGCGAGACGGTCGCGCGCGGTGGCCTCGTAGGAGTGCGGATCCTGCGTGGCGGAGTCGATGATCGTCGTCACGTCAACCCGGTCGCCGCCGATCTGCTCGATGAGCGATCCGTACACATTCGTGCTCGCTGTGACGTGGATCAGACCGTCGTCGGCCCCGTCGGCACCATCGGTGCCGCTCGCTGTGGTGGAGCATCCGGCGAGGACGAGGGCGGATGCGGTCAGGAGCACGGCGGCGCGGAATCTCTGCATGCTCCGACTCTACACGCTAATGATAACCATTCTCAACACGACGGCGCGGCGCGTGCCAACGTCACACCCCCGCCCCTGAGCGGCGGCGAGCGGCGACGTCAGTCGACGAGAAGTGCAGGCTCCTCCAGGATGCTGGCGACATCGGCGATGAAGCGGCTCATGCCGTCGCCGTCGATGACGCGGTGATCGAACGAGCCGGCGACGGTCGTGACGTACCGCGGGCGCACCTCTCCGTCGACGACCCAGGGCTTCTGCGTGATCGTGCCCATCGCGAGGATCCCCGCTTCGCCGGGGTTGATGATCGGGGTTCCCGCATCCATTCCGAACACACCGATGTTGGTGATCGTGAACGTGCCGCCCTGCTGATCCGCCGGCGGCGTCTTGCCGTCGCGCGCGGTGAGGGTGAGACGGTTCAGTGCACGGGCGAGGTCCTTCATGCTGAGATCCTGCGCGTCCTTGATGTTCGGGACGAGCAGCCCGCGCGGGGTCGCCGCGGCGATGCCGAGGTTCACGTAGTGGCGAACCGCGATCTCCGCACCTTCCTCGGTCTCGACCCATGCGGCGTTGACCATCGGGTTGCGGCGCACGGCCCAGATCACCGCCCGAGCGACGATCAGCAGCGGGGATACGCGGATGTCGGCGTAGTCCGGTGAGGACTTCAGCCGCTTGACGAGCTCCATCGTGCGGGTCGCGTCCACCTCTTTCCACACGGTGACGTGCGGGGCGGTGTAGGCGCTCTGCACCATCGCCGACGCACTGACCTTGCGCACGCCCTTGACCGGGATCGATTCGGTGCGCTCGGCATCCGCCCCCGACGGCCGGGATGCCGGAGCGATGCCCCTGGCGAGCCCTGCCGGCGCGGCTGCCGGCGCGGGGACGGTCTCCTCGCGCACGCTGCCCCACTCCGGCGTCTCGATGTTGCGGAACACGCTCGCCTGCGACGCGTGCTTCATGACATCGTCACGGGTGACCTCGCCGTCGGCGCCGGTCGCGGTGACCGATGACAGGTCGACGTCAAGGTCACGGGCGAGCTTGCGGATCGGCGGCTTCGCGATCACTCCGACAGAGGAGCGCACCGGGCGCACCGCCGGCCGGGTGCGACGAGAGGTCGCGCCGCCTCCGGTGCCGTACCCGACGAGCACTGCTCCGCCGCCCTCTTCCGCGGCGGACGCCGCGGGCGCCTCAGGGTCCGCAGGCGCGGCCTCCGATTCGAAGCTGATGATGGGCGCGCCGACCTCGACGGTCGTCCCCTCTGCCGCCAGCAGCTCGCCGACGACACCGGCGTACGGCGACGGGAGCTCGACGAGCGACTTCGCCGTCTCGATCTCGACGATCACGTCGTTGATGGCGACCGTGTCGCCCGGTGCGACCTTCCACGCGACGATCTCGGCCTCGGTCAGGCCCTCACCGACATCGGGGAGGGTGAAGTTCTGCGTACTCATTGCGAGTCCTTTCGACGGACAGGTCCTGCATAACTCCGGAGATTCTTCGGCGTTCGGCGGGTTGGGTGCGCACCGGCGCCGAGCTCTGCAGGTTTCTCCGGAGTTGTGCGCATGATCAGCGGTTCAGTAGGCCATCGAACGATCGACGGCTTCGAGGATGCGGTCGGCATCGGGGAGGAACGCCCCCTCGAGGTTGGCGGGAGGGAACGGCGCGTCGTACCCCGACACCCGCAGCACCGGCGCCTCCATCGCGTAGAAGGCGCGCTCCATGACAGTCGCCGCGATCTCGCTGCCGACGCTCGTGTGGCCCGGCGCCTCCTGCGCGTAGACCATGCGGCCGGTCTTGCGCGCCGAATCGAGGATCGGACCGTAGTCGACCGGCGACAGCGACCTCACGTCGACGACCTCGCAGCTCGTGCCCTCGCCCTCGGCGAGCGCCGCCGCCTGCAGCAGCGTCGTGACCATCGCACCGTGTCCGACGAGGGTGATGTCGGTTCCGGTGCGCACGACGCGGGAGGCGTGCAGCGGCACGGCGGACTGCGCGGTGTCGACCTCGCCCTTCTGCCAGTACTTGCTCTTGGGCTCGAAGAAGATGACCGGATCATTCGACGCGATCGCCTCCTGGATCATCCAGTACGCATCGTTCGGCGTCGACGGCGCCACCACGCGCAGACCCGGAGTGTGGGCGAAGTACGCCTCGGGGCTCTCCTGGTGGTGCTCGATCGCGCCGATGTGCCCGCCGTAGGGGATGCGGATCACGATCGGCAGCGAGATCGCGCCCTCGTGACGATTGGTGAGCTTGGCCAGTTGGCTCGTGATCTGATCGAACGCGGGGAACACGAATCCGTCGAACTGGATCTCGCACACGGGCCGGAATCCGGCCATGGCGAGTCCGATCGCGGTGCCGACGATCCCCGACTCGGCCAGCGGGGTGTCGAGCACCCGCTTCTCACCGAAGTCGCGCTGCAGGTGCTCGGTGATGCGGAACACACCGCCGAGCTTGCCGATGTCCTCGCCCATGAGTAGGACCTTCGGGTCGTCTTCCATCGCCTTGCGCAGCCCGGCGGTCAGCGCCTTGGCCAGCGGCATCGTCTCCAGAGTCATGCCTGCCCTCCCTCGAACGATGCTTCGTACTGCTCGCGCCAGGCGCGCTGCTCATCCATCAGCGGATGCGGATCGCTGTAGACATGGTCGAAGATGAGGTTCGCCGGCGGCGGTACGAGTTCGAGAGTGCGCACGCGCAGGTCATCGGCAGCGGCGGCGGCCTCGGCATCCGCCTCTTCGAAGAATGATCCTGCAGCGCCCTTTCCCTCGAGGAACGCGCGCATGCGCGTGATCGGGTCGCGCTTCTCCCACGACTTCTCCTCGTCGCTGGTGCGGTACTTCGAGGGGTCGTCGCTGGTGGTGTGCGCGCCGAGACGGTACGTCTCGGCCTCGATCGCACGCGGGCCCTTGCCCGAGCGGGCCTCGTCGAGCGCCACCTTCGAGACGGCGTAACTGGCGAGCACATCGTTGCCGTCGACGCGGATGCTCGGGATGCCGTAGCCCGCGCTGCGCTGCGCGAACGGTGCGCGCGTCTGCGTCGCGACGGGAACCGAGATCGCCCACTGGTTGTTCTGCAGGAAGAAGACGGTCGGCGCCTGGTAGCTCGCGGCGAACACCATCGCCTCGTGCACGTCTCCCTGGCTGGATGCGCCGTCGCCGTAGTACACGATCACCGCTTCGTCGCGCTCGGGGTCTCCGGTGCCGCTGCGTCCGTCGAAGGCGAGTCCCATGGCGTAGCCGGTGGCGTGCAGCGTCTGCGATGCGAGCACCAGCGTGTAGAGCCGGGTGTTGCCGTTCTTGGGATCGGTCGGATCCCAGCCGCCGTGCGAGACGCCGCGCATGAGCTTGATGATGCCGAGCGGATCGACGCCGCGGATGCGGGTCACCGCGTGCTCGCGGTACGAGGGGAAGATCGTGTCCTGCGCACGGGCCGCTCTGGCCGAACCGACCTGCGCGGCCTCCTGCCCACGGCTCGGCGGCCACAGCGCGAGCTGCCCCTGTCGCTGCAGGTTGGTCGCCTGGTTGTCGATGGCGCGGGTGACGACCATGTCGCGGTAGAACTGCTCGAGCTCGCCGTCGCTGATCGCTTCGATCAGGGGCAGATACTGCTCGGCGGCGGCGTTCGGCGCGTAGCGGCCGTCGGCCTCCAGGACGCGGACGAAATCAGTCTCTGACGAAGTCACCGTTCCACGCTAGCCGCCTTCGCATGCCCCGTCACGCATAGCTAGGACGCCCTCGCAAGTGCCTGGAATGCGGAGATTCGCGGGTCAGTCGCGCGCAGCCGCAGCCACGCGCAGCACCTTCTCGATCGACTCCTCTTCACCGACCGAGAGGCGGATTCCATCGCCGGAGAAGGGGCGCACCACGATGTCGGCCTCGCGGAAGGCATCGGCGATCTCGTCGGTGCGCGCACCCGTCGGAAGCCACACGAAGTTCGATTGACTGTCGGGCACATCCCATCCCTGCGCGCGGAGGCCGTCGACGAGCGCCGCACGCCGCTCGACGATCACGGCGACGCGCTCGAGGAGTTCGCCCTCTGCTTCGAGGCTCGCGATCGCGGCGACCTCGCCGGCTGAGGTGACCGACAGAGGGATGCCGGTGGCACGAGCCGCATCGAGAACCTTCGACTGCCCGATCGCATAGCCGACCCGGAGACCTGCGAGTCCGTACGCCTTGGAGAAGGTCCGCAGCACGACGACGTTCGGGTGCTGCTCGAACACGCGCTCGCGCAGGCCGTCGACGGCATCCGGTGCGGTCACGAACTCGGTGTAGGCCTCGTCGAGGATGATCAGCACGTCACCGGGGACGCGGTTCACGAATGCTTCGAACTCGGCACTGGTGACGATGGGGCCGGTGGGGTTGTTCGGCGTGCACACGATGATGGCGCGGGTGCGGTCGGTGACGGCATCCGCCATCGCATCGAGGTCATGGCGACCGTCTTCGGTCAGCGGCACCTGCACGCTCGTCGCCCCGGCCACGAGAACGAGCCCGGGGTACGCCTCGAACGAACGCCACGCGAACACCACCTCGTCGCCGACGGATGCCGCGGCCTGGACGAGCTGGTACAGGATGGCGACGCTGCCGCTGGCGACGTGCACCTGATCGGCCTCGACGCCGTAACGGACACCGAGGCGCTCGCGCAGGCGCGTCGCGGTGGCATCGGGATACCGGTTGACCGGCGTCGTGTGCGCGAGTGCTTCGACCACCGAGGGCAGCGGCTCGAACGGGTTCTCGTTGCTGGAGAGCTTGAACGCATTCGGTCCTGCCTGTTTGCCCTGGCGGTACGGCGCGAGGGCGGCGATCTCGGGACGGATGCGGGGAAGGATCGGGTCGGTCACGATCGTCAGTCTAAGGACTCCGCGATCATCCGAGTGATGAGCGCGATCATCAGATCCTTCTCCTTCGGATCACTCATCGCGACCAGTAGCGTGATCGCAGCAAGGGTGTTGTTGCTGATGGTCGTGCCGCTCTTGCTCACGAGCATCCCATTACGACTGAGGAACGTCACGAAGAGGGCCGCACCACTGCGTTTGTTTCCGTCAGAAAGAGGGTGATCCTTGACGACGAGGTAGAGCAGGTTGGCGGCCTTCTGTTCTGCCCCCGGGTAGAGGTCCTGTCCTTCGAACCCCTGATAGATCGTTCCGATTACTCCAGCCAGCGCCTCCCCACGCTCGTTTCCGAACAGCGCGTCGGTCTCGAAGTCGTCGCGCACATGCGTGATAACTGAACGTGCTTCCTCTAGCGACGCCAGCGATCAACTGATCCGTCGATCGGCTCAGGATGTTCACGATCGATCCAAGCTCATCCAGCCGCCGTGCATTGAGCGCCACACCATCGTTGAGGTAGCGTCGCAGCACGTCTGATGCCCAGCGTCGGAAGTGCACGCCTTCAGCAGACTTCACCCGGTATCCGACGGACAGAATCATGTCGAGGTTGTAGTGCTCGACCTGCCGCTCAACTCGACGTTCTCCCTCAACGGCAACTGTCGCAAATTTTGCGACAGTTGGAATTCCGTCGAGCTCTTCGCGACGCGCGTTGCCCACATGCTTCCCGATCGTCTTCACATCGCGACCGAAGAGCGCAGCCAACTGCTGCCGCGTCAACCAGACGGTTTCACCATCGGTGCGCACCTCAAGACTCGTCGTGCCGTCCGGTGTGGTGTAGAGGTTAACCTGCGACGACTCATCGAAGCTCATGCGATCACGCTAGTGCGGCCGACCGACATCGCCGAGATACGGGGCGACCGCAGTTGTCGCAGATTCTGCGACAACTGCCAAAATCGAAACCAATCGTGCGAAACTGAGTCCACCATGCGGTTCATCATCCGAGTAGTCATCAACGCCTTCGCCCTGTGGGTGGTGACGCTGATGCCCATCCTGCAGGTCGACGTCATCGCTTTCCCGCCCGGCGAGATGCTGCAGTTCGTGCTCACGCTGCTCGCGGTGGGTGTGATCTTCGCGCTGGTCAACACGATCGTCGGCACGGTCATCAAGATCGTCGCGTTTCCGCTGTACATCCTCACTCTCGGCCTCATCGGTCTGATCATCAACGGCTTCCTGCTGTGGCTGACGGCCTGGATCACCTCCGGCTTCGGGTGGGGGCTCACCGTCGGATCGTTCTGGTGGAGTGTGATCGCCGCCATCATCATCGCGATCATCAACGCGATCTTCGGCGCCATCCTGCGCCCGCAGAAGAACAAGCGCCGCGACTGACCCTCACTCGCGCTTGGCGACGTACTCGGTCGACTCGACGGACACGGCATCCGCGAGCTCTTCGGACTTCTCCCGCCACGCCTGCATGCGGACATCGCCGGATTCATCGAGCATCTGCGCCGTCTCGATGTAGCTCTCCATGACGTGCGCGGGGAGCACCAGGTTGCGGGTGTCGGTGTCGCGCGTGACGACGATGCTGTCTGCGGATCCTGAACCGCCGGGAAGCCCTCCTCCGGCAAGACTGCTCACCAGATCGTCGGTGTGGCGCAGCTCGATCAGCAGCTGACCGGCAGCTGCCGCCGGATGCACCGGGCTGCCGGCAGTCACCTGCACCGTGACGTCGAATTCGCTCTGCGATGACAGGTACGCGGCATTCATCGCTCCCTGCGAGTGCGCGTAGACGTGCACCTCGTCGCCTGCCTGCGCACCCGAGGCCTCCAGCGCCTCGATAGTCGCCGCATACGACGCCGACTCCTCGCCGGTGTAGAGGTCGAGGTTGGATTCGACGGCGTCGAAGGGTTCGTCCTCGCCGGGCGGCTGGGTGCCCTTCTCGTACAGGACGAACTTCTTCGTGCCGTCGGGCATCGTGTACTTCTCGACTTTGATCTGCGCGCCATCCGCGCCCGGCAGGCGCCGGAAGGCATCGGCGACGCTCTTCGGCGGCCCGCTGGGCGCGTCGGTCTTCACCGCGGTCACCGATACCGGTCCACCGTCGCCGGACAGCGTCGCTCCGGGCGGAAGCCGCCCGAGGCCGCTGGCTCCGATGCGCGACAGCATCCCGAACAGGATGCCGAAGTCGAAGGCGTTCCCCGGCCCTGGCAGCTTCACACCGCCGAGTTGCGCATCGAGCCCCTCGAACCGCTTCTTCTCCCACTGCGCCATGAGGTACTTCTCCATGTCGAGGATGCGGGGGTCGGATGCCGTCAGCTCGTCGACCCGGTCGAGGAGGGCGCCCGTCGGCCGCTTGCCCTGCACTTCGAGCGCGGCGAGCTCGGCTCTGCGTTCGACGAGTTCGTACACATCGGCCATGAGCTGGATGTTCTCGCCCGCCGCGCGGCACTCCTCGTGCAACGCATCCGCGCGATCGGCGCTCGCTCGCAGCGCCGATCCGTCGACCGCGCTCGAGGCATCCGGAAGGTCGAGGAGCCACGCGTGCGCGGACCGGGCGGCGGATGCCGCATCCGCGAATCTCGGAGCGAGCGCCACCATCGCATCGGCGACGGCTCGGAGGGCATCGGGGTCGACCGCGATCACGCCACCATGCGTGACCTCGAAGTCGTCACTCATGCGACCAGCGACCCGATCTCGCGGAACCGGTTCTCGAGCTCGCCGACCTCTGCTGTCGTGCGGGCATTCAGCTCGATGATGAGCTCGTGCAATGCCATCACCCCCTTCGCGTGCCACTCGGTGGCGGCGATGAGAGGGCGCAGCGCCGCCCCGGCGTCTTCGAGTGCAGTGATCGCATCGCGGAGCGCGTACCTCGCGGAGTACCACGCCCACATCGCGTCGGAGGAGTAGGCGGCGGTGAGGAGATTCAGCATGCGTCAAGAATGCTCCCGCACGGACCCGGTGCATCGCCCGAAACTCACGACCTGTGCAGAGTCCGTCCGAACGAGAATCTGTGCAGAACAAGACGAGGACCTGCACAATGGAATGGTGTCTCCGACGGATCCCTTCCGTGTCATCTTCGTGTGCACGGGGAACATCTGCCGCTCCCCCATGGCAGAGGTGGTGTTCCGCGACCTCGCCGAGCACCAGGGGCTCGGCCCGCTCATCATCTCGACCAGCGCCGGGACCAGTGAGTGGCACGTCGGTGAGCGCGCCGACGTGCGCACGATCGAAGCCCTCGACCGCCGCGGATACGACGGCACCCACCACCGCGCGAAGCCGTTCACCGCGGCATCCTTCACCGACAACGATCTCGTCGTCGCCCTCGACCGCACGCATGAGCGCATCCTCAAGCAGTGGGCGCGCGATGAGGACCAGGAGGGCAAGGTCACCCTGCTGCTCGCGTACGACCGCGATGCCGACGGCCTCGATGTCCCCGACCCCTATTACGCTGACACCGGAACGTTCGATTCGGTGCTGGCTATGATTGAGACCGCGGCTCGGGGCCTGTTCCGTCAGCTCGAACCGGCCCTGCGCAGCACTCGCGTCCCGTCGCGCACGCTGCCGCAGAACCACACGACGCCCCTGATCTGAGGGGCCCGATCAGGAGGATTCCCCTGACTTCCCCCAACGCCTTCCCCGTCCAGCCGCTGAGCCCTCTCGACGGGCGCTACCGTCCGGCCGTCGCGCCGCTCGGCGACTACCTCTCCGAGGCGGGTCTGAACCGCGCACGCGTCGAGGTCGAGGTCGAGTGGCTGATCGCGCTCACCGACCGGTCGCTGTTCGAGACGTCTCCTCTGTCCGATGCCGACAAAGACCGCCTGCGCGGGCTCTACCGCGACTTCGGGCAGGCCGAGATCGACTGGCTGGCTGAAAAAGAGGCGGTCACCCGCCACGACGTCAAGGCTGTCGAATACCTCGTGCGCGACCGCCTGTCGGCCCTGGGCCTCGACGCGATCGCCGAGCTCACCCACTTCGCGTGCACCAGCGAGGACGTCAATTCGGTCTCCTACGCGCTGACCGTCAAGCGCGCGGTCGAGAACGTCTGGCTTCCGGCTCTGGATGCCGTGATCGCGAAGCTTCGCGCGGCCGCGGTCGAGCATGCGGATGCCGCGATGCTCTCCCGCACGCACGGACAGCCGGCGACGCCTTCGACCATGGGCAAGGAGCTCGCGGTGTTCGCGTGGCGCCTCGAGCGCGTCCGCACCCAGATCGCGGCATCCGACTACCTGGCGAAGTTCTCCGGCGCGACCGGCACCTGGTCGGCGCACCTGTCGGCCGACCCCGACGCGGACTGGCCGACGATCGCGCGCGAGTACGTCGAGGGCCTGGGGCTCGGGTTCAACATCCTCACCACCCAGATCGAGTCGCACGACTGGCAGGTCGAGCTGTACGACCGCGTGCGTCACGCCGGCGGCATCCTGCACAACCTCGCCACCGACATCTGGACCTACATCTCGATCGGCTACTTCACGCAGATCCCGGTGGCCGGCGCCACCGGCTCATCGACGATGCCGCACAAGATCAACCCGATCCGCTTCGAGAACGCCGAGGCGAACCTCGAGCTCTCCGCAGCGCTGCTCGGCTCGCTGTCGCAGACACTGGTCACCTCGCGGATGCAGCGCGACCTCACCGACTCGACCACGCAGCGCAACATCGGAGTCGCGTTCGGGCACTCGCTGCTCGCGCTCGACAACCTGCGCCGCGGACTCGGCGAGATCTCGCTCGCGCGCGACGTGCTTCTCGACGACCTCGACCACAACTGGGAAGTGCTCGCAGAGGCGATTCAGACCGTGATCCGTGCGGAGGTCGTCGCCGGCCGCTCGAGCATCAGCGACCCGTACGCGCTGCTGAAGGAGCTCACCCGCGGACACCGGGTCGGAGGTGCCGAACTCGCATCCTTCGTCGAGGGGCTCGAGATCGGTGAGGCGGCGAAGCAGCGCCTGCTCGCTCTCACTCCGGCGACCTACACCGGCATCGCTGAACGCCTCGCGAAGTGATCCGTGCGGGCGCCGAGTGCGCCCGCACCACCGTCGCGCCCGCGCCATCGCGGATGACCGCGCCATCCACGATGAGATGACCGCGCCATCGTGGATGAGATGACCGCGCGCAGCGGCTCAGTGGTCGGTGCTGTCCGAACCCGAGGCATCCGAACCCGAGGCATCCGCACTCGGCGCATCCGCACTCGGCACCTCTGAACCGGAGGCATCGTCGTACAGCACGGGGCGCTCGATCGTGTCGGACTCGTAGTCGCGCGGGTCGACGGCGAGGATCAGCATCGACATGACCAGCAGGGTGACGATGAACGCGCCGCCTCCGACGATGACCCCGAGCATGATCGGGGTCAGGCCCGTGTAGGTGCCGTTGGCGATCGCGCTGTTGACCCTCGAGGTGAACGCCCCCGTCGAGACCAGGGTCACGACCGCGGCGAAGACTCCTGCCGCCAGGGCGATGCCGAGCAGGTGCAGCGGACGCAGCAGCTCCCGGCGGGTCGACTTCTTCTCGCTCACGCAGTGCCTCCCGATGTAGCCGTCTCAGTCCCCGAATCGGCGGACTCCGCATCCGCATCCGCTGCCCCGACGACACGGGACGGACGACTCGGCGAGAAGCCGGCGATCGCGAGGAAGACCGCGACGATCGCCGTGTATCCACCGAACATCCCGACGGCGAGGATGATGCCGGAGAGCGTCAGTGCTCCCGCGCCGTCGACGGAGTATTCGAGAGCGTAGTCGGCCGGGATGAGCAGCAGCACGACAGCGAGCAGAAGGCCGAGCGCCCCGACAGTGATCGCGTCTTTCGCGGTGGGGTCGGTGCGCCGAGCGCGCAGACCCGCGATCAGTTCGACCAGGCCGGATGCGGCGGCCCAGATGATCACGACGACGAAGAACGCACCATCGGTGCGCCAGATCGGGATGCCGCTGACCATGGCGGCGAGCAGGTCGATGATCGCCAGCAGGATGAACGGCCAGCGATTGCCCGCGGATGCGACCACCCAGGCGCCCACGAGCAGGAGGAACCCGCTCGCGGCGGCGAATCCTCCGAAGACGGCGAAACCGACAGCGGCGGAGTGGTCCGACGAGAACGTGATCATGAGTGCGGATGCCGCGGCGAAGAGCGCGCGCAGCAACTGGATGTGGCGCACGGTGAACGTGCGAGCAGGGGCAGACATGAAGGATCCTCGGTCTTCCGGGGTGATCATCCCAGTCTACGCGCGCCCGGAAGCGGTGCGAGCACCGCCGTTCAGCGTGCACACCAGTGCGCAGAACAGCCGCGAACACCGATGCGGTGCGGGTGACCGGGTCGCTAGTCCCCCGTCGCCACCGGACGGCCTGGAGTGTTCGACCACTGGCTCCACGAGCCGTGGAACAGCTTCGCCGGGATTCCGGCCGCGGCGAGCGCGAGCGCACTGTGCGCGGCGGTGAGCCCCGACCCGCAGTAGGCGGCGACCGCTGTCTCGGATCCGATCCCGACGCCGGCGAAGCCGGCACGCAGCTCGTCCGGTCCGAGGAGCGTGCCGTCGGCGGCGAAGTGCACGGTCGTAGGCAGGTTCACGGCACCGGGAATGTGCCCGGCGATCGGGTCGAGCGGCTCGGTCTCGCCGCGGAACCGCTCGGGCGCGCGCACATCCAGCAGCACTCCGGATGCGGGGAACGCCGCGGCCTCGTCGATGGTGAGACTGTCGCCGGATACATCCTCGAGCACGACCGACCCCGGTTCGGGCGTCACCTCACCTGTTTCGACGGCACCACCCGCAGCCTGCCAGGCCTTCCAGCCCCCGTCGAGCACGCGGACATCGACGCCGCCGTGGCTGAGCAACCACCATGCACGCGCCGCAGCGAGTCCTCGGTAGTCGTCGTACACGACCACGATGTCGCCGTCGTTCAGACCCCAGCGGCGCGCAGCCGCCTGCACCGTCGCCGTGTCGGGCAGCGGGTGCCGGCCTTCATCCGGACGCCCGTGCGTGGACAGCTCCGTCTCGAGCTCGACGTATACAGCACCGGGGATGTGACCCGCGCGATAGTCGTCCTCGCCGTTCGGCTTCTCCAGGCGGAACCGCACATCGAGGATGCGCGCACCGTCATCGATCAGGTCGGGCAGATCGGATGCACTCACCAGAGGGGACATGCGTCCAGGCTACGCCGCGCCGGCGCCGAGAAATCAGTTCTCGTCGGGCTCCTCGTCCGCGTCCGCGTCCTCGTCGGCGTCCTCGTCCTCGTCCGCGTCGAGCTCGTCCTCCGGGTCGTCCGCGTCCGAATCGGGAGCGAGCTCGATGACCTCGTCGCCCTCTTCGAGCACATCCGCCTCATCGGCATCCGTCTGCTCGGCATCCGCTGCATCCGAGGCGAGCACGCCGTCGGGCCGGATCAGTTCGCGCACCTCGGCCATGAAGCTCGTCAACTGCTGCTGCTGCCAGCGCAGCTGACGGGTGCGGTCCTCGGCGTCGCGCAGCACGTCGGTCGTGTGCCCGGTGACGGTGCTGACGATCTTCTGCGCCTTCTGCCGAGCACGGTCGAGCGTCTCGCGGGCCTTCACCTGCGCATCGGCCTCGATGGCCTGCGACTGCGAACGCATCAGCCGCTCGTAGTCATCCGCCTTCGCAGAGATCCGCTTCGAGTGCTCGAGAGACGATGCGACCTGCTCATTCGCATCGGTGGTGATGCGCTCGGCATGCGCGACAGCCTGGTTGTGCAGCAGCAGGAACTCCTGCTGCGCCTCGTCCTGCCGACGGGTCAGGGTCTCTTCGAACTCGAGGACTCGCGCATTCATCTCACGGACCTCGCGCTCCGCATCCGCTCGCTGCTGGGTCGTCTCGCGCGTGACCATCGAGCGCAGCGCCGCAGCGCCCTTCTCGGCTTCGGTGCGGACCGTCGCGGCCTCCTGCTCGGCCTGGTTGACCTTCTCGCTCGCGTGCGCCGCCTCGCGCTCGATCCGCGCCTCGTGCGCGGTGTACTCGGTGTCGATGCGCAGACGAACCTGATCGGCGTCGTGCTGGGCCTGCGTGCTGACGCGGTCGACCTCGGCGGCGAGCTCGGTGCGACGCCCCTCGATCTCTTCCCGCGCCACCTGCAGCAGACGGTCGGCCTGGACGGCGGCGTTCTCGATGAGGACGGATGCCTGCTCCTCGGCGACGCGCAGCACAGCCTCGAACTGCAGGCGGGATCCCGCGGCGTCCTCATCGGCGTGCGGACCGTCGACCAGTTCGTTCGTGAGGGCGGTGACCTGCTGGCCGGATTCCTCGACCTGGGCGCGGGCCGCCGCGAGGTCGGCTTCGAGAGCGGTGATCCGCTCCGCGTCCTCGGCCCTGGCAGCCGCGACGTGCTCGTCCTGCTGCTTCTCGATCTCCGCGATCCGCGCTTCGTGCGCTGCGGCGAGCTCGTCGTTCTCCACGCGGGCGGACACGAGCTCTTCGCGCACCGACTCGGCGTCGCGGTTCACATCCGACCGGGCGGCGGCGAGCTCGTCCTCGGCGCGCTGCACCTGCATCCGGAGGCCTGCGAAAGCAGCATCCACCTCACCGCGGTCGTACCCGCGGAAGCCGACGGTGAAGGTGTCTTGATCACGATCCGGGCCCTGGGCGAGCTGATCGAAGAAATCTGCTCCTCTTGCTGCGCGGTTCTCAGTGGATTCGGTCATGGGAACACCTTTCGAACGGGCTCGGAGCTCACGTACAAGCCTAACCAGTGCCTCGTGGCGACGGCCCCCGTCCGTCCAGCTGATTCCCAGCCCCGCACGCGGATAAACTGCCCGACGACCCCGAATGAAGGACCCGCGATGCCGCGTTTCGATCTGTCTGCAGCCGAGCTGCGCACCTACCGCCCGGAGATCGCCGAGCCTGCGGACTTCGATGACTTCTGGGAGCAGACCCTCACGGAGTCGCGCGCGCTCTCCCAGCCCGTTCGACTGCGCCGCGTCGACTCCCCGCTGCAATCCGTCGAGGTCTACGACGTCGTGTTCAGCGGTTTCGGCGGCGACCCCGTCGGCGGGTGGCTGCTGCTGCCGTCTGGCGGCGATGAGCCGCTGCCGACCGTGATCGAGTACATCGGCTACGGAGGCGGCCGGGGCCTGCCCCACGAACGTCTCGGATGGGCGGCATCCGGCTACGCGTACTTCCTCATGGATACCCGCGGCCAGGGCAGCGGGTGGGGCACGGGCGGCACCACCCCCGACCCGCACGGCGCCGGCCCGGCGGCGGCGGGCTACATGACGCGGGGCATCGAAGACCCCCACGACTACTACTACCGCCGCGTCTTCACCGATGCGGTGCTCGCGATCGACGCGATCCGCTCCCTCGACCGCATCGACTCCGCACACGTGTCGATCTGCGGCACGAGCCAGGGCGGCGGGATCGCGATCGCCGCGGCCGGGCTCTCGTCGGGCCTCGTCGCCGCGATGCCCGAGGTGCCGTTCCTGTGTCATTTCGAGCGGGCAGTGGGGATGACCGGTCGCGACCCCTATCAGGAGATCGTGCGATACCTCGCCGTGCATCGGGATGCGGCCGAGCGCACCTTCGCGACGCTGTCGTACTTCGACGGTGTGAACTTCGCCAGGCGGGCGACTGCCCCCGCGCTCTTCGGGGTCGCGCTGCTCGACCCCGTGTGCCCGCCGTCGACGGTGTATGCCGCGCGCAACCGCTGGGGCGGCTCAGCCGAGATCGTCGACTATCCCTTCAATGAGCACGAGGGCGGTCAGGGGCTGCACTGGGAGCGACAGGCGGCGTTCCTCGCGGAGCAGCTCGCGAACTGACGCCGCCGCTCGCCCCGTTCACACGGTGAGCAGCACCTTGGTGGCGCGGCGCTCATCCATCGCGCGATATCCCTCAGCCGCGTCATCGAGCGGGAGCGTCAGGTCGAACACCGCACCAGGGTCGATCTCACGGTCCCAGATGAGCTGGATGAGCTCGGGGAGGAATCGGCGCACCGGAGCCGGACCGCCGTGCAGGTGCACGCCCGAGTAGAACAGCTCCTCGCCCGGCAGCGAGACGTCGTGCGAGACGCCGACATAGCCGACGTGGCCGCCTGCGCGGGTCGAGCGGATCGCCTGCATCATCGACTCCTGCGTACCGACGGCCTCGATCGTCGAGTGCGCGCCGAGTCCGCCGGTGAGCTCCTTGATCCTGGCCACGCCCTCGTCGCCGCGCTCTTCGACGATGTCGGTCGCGCCGAACCTGCGCGCCAGTTCCTGACGGTCGGCGTGACGGCTCATGGCGATGATGCGCTCTGCACCGAGCTGCTTCGCGGCGAGGATGCCGAGCAGGCCCACGGCCCCGTCGCCGACGACCGCGACCGTCTTTCCCGGCCCCGCCGCGGCCGCGACGGCGGCGAACCAGCCGGTGCCCAGCACGTCGGATGCGGCCAGCAGCGCAGGAATGAGATCGGCATCGGGCTGGCCCGGTGTCGCGACGAGCGTGCCATCGGCGTGCGGGATCAGGGCGTACTCCGCCTGGGTGCCGATGCTGCCCATCGGCACGACATGCACGCAGCGCGACTGGTAGCCGGCCCGGCAGATCTCGCATGTGTTGTCGGATGCCATGAACGATCCGACGACGAAATCGCCGACCTTCACGTTCTCCACCGCGTCGCCGATCTCTTCGACGACACCGACGTATTCGTGGCCCATCGGCTTCTCGCGCACATCGTCGGTGCCGCGGTAGGGCCACAGGTCGGATCCGCAGATGCACGTCGCGGTGATCTTGATGACGGCATCCGTCGGCCGGGTGATCGTCGGCTTCTCGCGTTCCTCGACCCGGACATCGCCGGCTCCGTGCATGACTACTCCGCGCATGTTCTGCTCCTTGCTCGTGTCACCATGATCATGCTTCCAGTCTGCGCGTGTTCGACGCAGTGAGGGCGACCACCGCGGCCACGCCGCGCAAAAATGGTGTTGAGTAGTTGAGTGGGCATGCCTTGCTCTCCACGCCGCATCGTATGGAGAGTCAGTGATGACCCGCAGCGCCCCCGCCACTCGCAGTCCCTACGTCATCCTCCTCATCTGCGGACTCCCGTTCCTGATGGAGACGCTCGATGGCACGGTCGTCAACGTCGCCCTGCCGTCGATCGCCAAGGAGCTGCACTCCTCCCTGCAGTCGTTGCAGTGGATCGTCAGCGCGTACATCCTCGTGATCGCCAGCACGGTCATCATGGCCGGGATGCTCGCCGACAGATTCGGTCGGCGTCGCATCCTGCTCATCGGCGTTGTCGTCTTCACCGTCGGATCGATCTTCTGCAGCACCGTGACAAGCGAGGAGATGCTGATCGGGATGCGCGCCTTCCAGGCGATCGGCGCCGCGATGATCTCGCCGGCGACGATGTCGATCGTGACAAACGTGTTCACGGGCACCCGACGCGCGACGGCCCTCGGCTGGTGGTCGGTGTTCGGAAGCGTCGGCCTCGCCATCGGCCCGCTCATCGGCGGACTGCTCGTGCAGTCGTTCGGATGGCGTTCGATCTTCTGGGTCAACGTCGTCCCCGGCATCGCGGCGATCATTCTGCTGCTGGTGTTCGTGCCGGAGTCGCGCGCGACCAGGCCCAAGCCGTTCGACCCGATCGGCCAGGTGCTGCTGATCACGTTCGTGGTCCCGCTCGTCTTCGTCGTGATCGAGACGTCGAGGCTGGGGTGGACGTCGCCGTTCATCATCGGCGCCGCCGCGGTGGCCGTGGTGAGCCTGATCGGGCTGTTCCTCTACGAGCGGCCCAAGCCCGAGGCGCTCATCCCGGTGGACCTGTTCGCCAACGCCGCCTTCCGCACGGCGATCCTCACGCTCATGTGCGGTGTGCTCGCCGCCGGCGCGACGATGTTCACCGCCAGCCTTTTCCTGCAGAACTACCGAGGACTGACGGCGCTCGAGGCGGGGCTGTTCACGATGCCGATGGCCGTGGCCTCGATGGTCGCAGCGCTGCTCGCCAGCAAGCTCGTCGCGAAGGGGCAGTCGCGCATGGTGCTGCTGTTCGCCGGCGCGACGATCGCCGTGGCGGGACTCGTGTTCTGGATCACCGCCGACGGAATCGTGTGGTTCATGCTCATCGCCTTCTTCGTGATGGGCGTCGGATTCGGCGCGCTGAACGATCCGGTCAACGTCACGGCGATCTCCCAACTGCCCGACGAGAAGGCCGGACTCGCCGCGAGCCTCATCTCGACGAGCCGCCAGTTCGGCCAGGTCCTCGGCGTCGCGATCGCCGGTGCGCTGATCGGCACCGGCCTCGGCGCCGACATGAAGTCGGGATTCGCGCAGGCCGCGGTGCCCGTGTGGATTCTGCTCGTCATCGCCGGGGTCGTGATCTTCGTGCTCAACGCGCTCCATCGCACGTCGGCCGCGAAGGGTGCAGCGACGATGAAGGCTTGACAAGATACGCAACGTCTCTTATCCTGGCGACACCCCGTCTCTTATCGACCCCTCGGAGCAGATCATGAAGCTCGTCATCGTCGGCGCCACCGGCAACGTCGGTTCCCGCACCGTTGAGCAGGCCCTCGCGGCCGGCCACGAAGTCGTCGCCTATGCGCGCCGCCCCGAAGCGGTCGCCGCGAAGACCGGTCTGACCGTCGTCGGCGGCGAAGCCGCAGACACGGCCGCCCTCGCCGCAGCATCCACGGGCGCGGATGCCGTCATCCTGGCGATCACCGGCCCGACCAAGGACGCCGCCTTCATGTAGCGCACGCTCCCGAAGGTCATCGAGGCGATCAGGCAGTCCGGCGCGAAGCGCCTGATTCTGGTATCGGCCTTCGGGGCGGGCGACACCGCCGAGAAGGCATCCGGTTTCGCGCGACTGATCTACCGCACCGCGCTCGGCAAATTCTTCGGCGACAAGGCCGCGTCGGAGAAGGTCCTCCCCTCGTCCGGCATCGACTGCACCATCGTCTACCCGGTGAACCTCAAGGATGCTCCGGCTCTGCCCGACGCGGCCGTGAAGCCGCTCACCGAGGTCGGCAAGGTGCCGGGTCTGCCCACGCTGCCGTTCGGGAACGTCGCGCGCGCCCTCGTCGAGATCGCCACGACCCCGTCACCGTCGGGCACTCGCCTGCTCATCACCACGCCTACGGGGTGGAAGCCCGCGCAGTGAGCAGCGGCACGCAGATCTGATCGACCATCTCGGCGATCGTCGCCTCGTCGACGACGCCCCTGGTGAAGAACAGTTCGTGCCGCAGCAGCACCAGGGGCAGGATCACGGCGCGGTCGTCGATCGGCGCATCCCCCAGTTCGCCGCGCGATCGGGCCGCGTTCAGCAGGATCTCGAGCGCCTCCCTCGCGTGCTCCCATGCGAACGACGTGACCGTCTCGAGCAGCTCGTCGTCGGCCTCTGCGATGACGCGGCGGAACGCATCCGTCCCGATGCGCTGGAATCGGACGTTGATCGAGAGCAGTATCCCGACGAGATCGTCACGGAGGAATCCCGTGCTCTGCCGTGGCAGTTCGAGCGGCGCCAGTGACGTCCACGCGTCGATGATCATCTGCGGACGCGAGCTGTAGCGCCGGTACAGCACCGACTTGCTCGTCTGCGCGCGGCGCCCGACGCCCTCGAAGGTCACGCCGGCGTAGCCGTGCTCGGTGAGTTCAGCGAGCGTCGCCTCTCGGATCGCAGCCACCAGCTCGGCGCCCCGACGTCGGGTCGCGCGTTCGTCGCTCATGGCGTCGCCTCTCTCCTCGAGCACCTCGAATCATCCATTCTGCCGCCCCGGTGCCCGAGACGCGCGCGACATCCTGGGGGCCCGGTGCACGGATGTCGGGCCGATTCGCCACAACGGTCCGACATCCGTGCATCCGGCCCCCGGCCTGTCGGGCATCTTCCCGGACCGTCGGGCTTCTCCCCGGACCGTCGGGCTTCGCGAACCGCATGTGCGCGCGTTTCTGCTCTGAGCAGAAACGCTGCCGCGCAGGATGCGACCGGCGTTACCGTGAACCATGGCCGACATCCTCGCGTTCCCCGACCGCCCAGCCGCACCTCGACCGGAGCCCCTCTGGCGGCAACTGCTCGGCGATCAGCTGCGGCGCCTGCGCCATTCCCACGAGGAGACCCTCGGCGAGACCGCGGAGAAGGCGGGCGTCTCTCCGCAGTACCTCTCCGAGGTCGAGCGCGGGCTGAAGGAGCCGTCCAGCGAGATGATCGCCGCCATCGCCGGAGCGCTCGAAGTCACACTGATCGACCTCACCACCAGCGTGGCTGACGAGCTGCGCACCGCCTCGACGCCGGCGGCCGCACCCGCTTCCGCATCTGTCGGGGTGGCCGGGGCGTTCGCCCTCGCCGCCTGAGGCAGGGTCCGCTCGAGCGACCCTTCTCACCCCTGAGGGTGATGACCGCGAGTCGCCTCGCATCGCACCATCGAGGTATGACTCCGCTCGCGTCCGCATCCGCTCCCCTCGGCTCGACCGCTCCTGAGCGCGACGACGCCCACGTTCGACCCGACCGCCTCACCGTCGCAGCCGGAATCGCACTGCTGGTGATCTTCGTGCTCCACACGGCGGTGTTCGCCCTGCATCCGTGGTGGACGGAGTGGCTGGCGGGGCCGTTCAGAACCGTCGAACCGCCGCTGGATGCCGCCGTGCAGTTCTGGGCGCTGCCCGGCGGCTTCGTGGTTCCCGGCATCCTGCTCGCTCTGTTCATCCTTCGCGCGGGGCGGCAGGGCGAGACGGTTCCGCTCTACGTCCCGATCGCGCTCGGCACCTGGGCCCTCGCGTGCGTGTGGATCATCGGTCCGAGCGGATTCCTGCTCGCGCTCGTCCCCACGACACTGCTGCTCATCGCAGACGTCAGAGCACGTCGCCGCGCTCGCTGAACGGACCTACTGCCCGGACCGCTCTCCCAGCACCGTGTCGATGAGTCCGTATTCCAGGGCGGAGGATGCGGTGAAGACCCGATCCCGGTCGGTGTCGGCGCGGAGAGATTCGACGGTGCGCCCGGTGTGACGGGCGAGGGTCTGCTCCATGTCGTCACGCACCCGCACCACCTCGTCAGCGGCGAGGATGAGGTCGGGAATCGCTCCGCGCGACTGCCCGGCCGGCTGGTGCAGCACGATGCGCGCATGTTCGAGGGCCGCGCGCTGTCCTGGCGCACCGGCTGCGGCGAGGAGTGCGGCGGGCCCGATCGCCTGCCCGATCACCGTCGTCGCGACCGCTGGGCGGATGTGCTGCATCGTGTCGTAGATCGCGAGCGCCGCGCCGGGGTCGCCGCCCTCGCTGTTGATGTAGAACTGGATGCCGGTGTCAGGGCTGTCCGAGTCCAGGTGCAGCAGCTGCGCGATCAGCGCGTTCGCGACGCCGGCGTCGATTCCGGTGCCGAGGTAGATGACCCGCTCTGCGAGCAGGTGCGAGTAGACGTCCATGACGCGCTCCCCGCGCGGATGCTGCGCGATGACATTCGGGATCGTGTAGCTGCTCATGCCTGGTGTCCTTCCGTAGCGGATGCCGCGGCATCCGTCGTTCCGAGCCCGACGCGCGCCCGGCGATGCGGCGCGATCTGCGCGATCGAGTCGACGATCCCATCGATGAATCCGTACTCCTGCGCCTGTGCCGCCGTGTACCAGCGGTCGTGCAGCGAGTCCTCGAAGACGCTCTCCGGCGACTGACCCGTGTCATCGGCGATGAGTCCGAGCACCGTGTCGCGCATATGCCTGAGGTCATCGGCCTGGGTCTCGATCTCGCCGGCCGAGCCGCCGATGCCCGACGATCCCTGATGCATGAGGATGCGCGCGTGCGGCAGCGCCCGCCGTTTTCCCTTCGTGCCGCCGGAGAGCAGGAACTGTCCTGCACTCGCGGCGACGCCGAGCGCGAGAGTGGCGACATCGTTCGGGATCAGCTTCATGATGTCGCGGATCGCGAGCATCGCCGGCACCGAGCCGCCCGGCGAATGGATCCACAGGGCGATGTCGGCCGCGGGATCCTCTGCCGAGAGCGTCAGCAGCTGCGTCATCAGCAGCGTGCCGTTGTCGTCGTCCAGTGCGCCGTCGAGCACGAGCACTCGCTCGTAGAACAGGGCGCGTCTCGCTTCTGGTCCGAACTGCGGGATGGGAGATTCTTCGCTCATGCATCCAGCCTGCGCGGCCCGTCGGTCGTGGTGGCGCGGATCCGCTCACAGCCGCTCTGCCGTGAGCGGATCCGTGATCGCGCGACATCCTGGGGGCGCGACATCCTGGCCATGCGACATCCTGGGGGTCCACTGCACGCATGTCGGCCCGATTCGCCACAACGGTCCGACATCCGTGCATCCGGCCCCCGAACTGTCGGGCTGCTCCGGCCCCCGAGGTGACGTCCCGTGGAGTGGTGGAGATTCCGATCGGCTGGTCTGCGTCGTAGACGTGGGTGAGCCATCGTGCGATGGTCAGTGAGAACTGTCTAGGAATCTCAACGTAAGGACACAAAGCACGATGGCTCTTGACCAGTCTGCCCTCCTCGAGCTCCTCGGGGAACTGAAACTCACCGATGTCACTGACCGGATCCGTGTCGCGACCGAAACGCTCTATCAGGAGCTGATCGATGCGGAAGCGGCCGCGTTCATCGGCGCCGCCCCGTTCGAACGCTCTCCGGACCGGGTGGCGCAACGCAATGGGACTCGCCCGCGTACTCTGACCACGACCGCGGGCGAGTTGGAGTTGCGGATCCCGAAGCTGCGGCAGGGTTCGTTCTTCCCGTCGCTGTTGGAGCGGCGACGCCGTGTTGATCAGGCTCTGTTCGCGGTCGTGATGGAGGCGTATGTTCACGGCGTCAGCACGAGGAAAGTCGATGACCTTGTCAAAGCGCTCGGCGCGGACACCGGCATCTCGAAGTCCGAGGTGTCGCGGATCTGCGCCAACTTGGACGAGGACGTCGCGGCGTTCCGTGACCGCCCTCTCGCGGACACGACGTATCCGTATGTGTTCCTCGACGCGACCTATTGCAAAGCCAGGGTTGGCCGGCGGGTCGTGTCCCAGGCCGTTGTCGTCGCGATCGGTGTCGCCGCGGACGGGCGGCGCGAGGTCCTCGGCTTCGAGGTCGGTGAAACCGAGTCACAGCCGTTCTGGACCAGCTTCCTCCGATCGCTGAAAGCCCGCGGACTCGGCGGGGTGAAGCTCGTGATCTCTGACGCGCACACGGGCTTGATCTCCGCGATCGAGACCGTCTTCGCTGGCTCCGCTTGGCAGCGTTGTCGGGTGCATTTCATGCGCAACGTGCTCTCGAACGTTCCGAAAGCGTCCGGGCCGATGGTCGCATCGATCATCCGCACGATCTTCGCGCAGCCCGACACCGAGCACGTCTTCGCGCAGTTCCACGAGGTCGTGCGCATGCTGACAAGGTCGCATCCGAAGATCGCGGACATGCTCGAAGACGCGAAGAATGACATCCTCGCGTTCTGCGGATTCCCGCAACAGCACTGGCGCCAGATCTGGTCCACCAACCCGCTGGAACGTGTGAACAAGGAGATCAAACGCCGCACCGACGTCGTCGGCACCTTCCCGAACCCCGCAGCACTCCTCCGCCTCGCAGGACATGTCCTGATCGAGCAGCACGATGAATGGGACGGCGCAGACCGCCGCTACTTCTCCGAGCACTCCATGAAGCTCCTCACCGCAACCGACGAGGAGGTGGCGATCCCAGAACTCAACGCGGCATAATCAAAAGCACTGACCGCACGGTGTCGAGATTCTCCACCACTCAGCGGGACGTCACCG